>JRYK01001194.1_pt1 | contig 12083 bp, 9 predicted proteins | sample 235381 | NCBI WGS metagenome assembly JRYK01 (sample SAMN03074220, study PRJNA261476) | activated sludge metagenome | biome: Wastewater Treatment Plant; feature: Wastewater; material: Activated sludge; isolation source: activated biomass of a wastewaster treatment plant treating hydrocarbon... ...
CCCCGCCGCCACAGGCGGCCAACAGCAGAACCAGGGCGAACAGAACAAGGAACGGGCGTAGCTTGGTGTAAGGCTTCATGTCATTTTGTGGCTCCCAACCACGGGCAGCGGGGAAAACGGGCCGCCGAGCGATTCCCGGCGCGCCGCGCTGCCTGAGCGCTAGTGTACCCGACCCCCGGCCAGGGGCAAACCCTTGCCCCTGCCGGCCCGCGCCTAAGGCATCGAGTGCATACCGCCGGCATCCTCGGCCGGGGCGGGCGGGGTCTGGCCGCCCTTCGCCGCCAGCAACTCGCGCATGTAGTCGATCTCCAGCGTCTGCGCCTCGACGATCGACGTGGCCATCGTCCGCACCGGCTCCTGGCCGGCTTCTTCGGCCGCCGCCGCGGCCATGGCCACGCCGCCCTGGTGGTGGGGGATCATCAGTTGCAGGAAGAGCACGTCGGCGGCGGCGCCATCGGCGGCGCGCAGAGCGGCCAGTTGCTCGGCCGTGGCCATGCCGGGCATCAGGCCCTCGGTGGGCATGCCCATCCAGGCCATGCGCGGGCCGGAGGTGGTCCAGGGCAGGCCCCAGGCGTCGAGCCAGCCGCTCATGATGCCGATCTGTCCCTGTTGCGTGGTCAGGATGTCGAAGGCCAGGGTGCGAATGGCCGGATCGTCCGTGCGGTCGTAGATCAGGCCGGCCATGACCACGGCTTGTTCGTGGTGCAGGCTCATGTCGCGGGCGAAGCCGACGTCGACGGAATCGGCCGCCGGCGTGCGGGCGCGGCCGAGCCAATAGCCGCCGACAGCGCCGGCCAGCAGCCCCAGGAGCAGGAGCGCGGCCAGGAGCCAGCGGCGGTCCGGCGGGGTGGCGGGTTCGTCGGCCGGCATGTCGTCAATGAGAGCGTCGTCGGTAGAGAGCGGTGGGAGCGAAGTGTCCATTGGCTGAAACCCCTGTATTCGCATAGTCATGCGGCCCCATCACCCGGAGCAATGCTCCGAGGCCGCGCATGAGGGCGGACATTAGCACAGTTGCCGCGGTCATCCAACCGCTCTCACCGGGCGTATAGGAGCGGCGGGGATTGGACGACGGCAAGGGAAGGGGGCCGGACGGTTACGAGCGCTGTTGCGTTCCCTGCAACGGGCCGGTTTTAGCCTTGGCATTGTAGGACATCACCATCCCCGTCGCCGTTGCGGCGCAGTGCCGTTGCGGCGCGGCACAGGAGGCTAACACCATGGCTCGCAAATCTGACGAACAACGACTGGACGCTATCGAGCAGGCCATTCGCAATAATCCCGGCCAGAAGCCCGGCCGCCTGGCGCGGCTGTTGGGCTTCGACAACAAGACGGTGATGCGCGCCCTGCCGCAATTGGAGGATCGCGGCGTCCTGCTGGTCGAGGACGAGAGCGGCGGCCTCTCTTTCATGGGCAGGCGGCTCTAGGCCGCGACGAAAGGCGCGCCGTTAGCCGCCGGGGGTACACTCAGGGTGGAGGCAGGCCATGAAGCGCCGGCGGCCGCCCGCGGTCGCCGTTTGTGGCGCAATTGGCCCCGCCGCCATGCTATGATGACGCTGGAGGTGAATCATGGGCGAACGGGCGAGCCACCGTGCCTGGCTTATCGGTGAGATGCAGCGCCTGTACGGCGACCGCGCCTGGAGCGACGCCGAACTGGCCGAGCGGCTGGAGGTCAATCGCTCTACCATCTACCGCACGCGCCGCTTCATGGACGAGGAGAACCTGGTCGCCTTCCTGGAGGAGTCGCCTGGCCGCTATCGCGTCGACCGCCAGCGCCAACTGGACAGCATCCGCCTCACGCCGACCGAGGCCCTGGCCCTCTACCTGGGCGGGCGACGGCTGCAACAGCAGACGCGCATGGGTCATCTGCCCACGGCGTCGGCGCTGGAGAAGCTGGCCCAGGTGTTGCGCCGGCCGATGATGCAAGGGCTGGTGCGCGCGGCGCAGGAGGTGCTCGACCAGGAGCAGAACCCACAACTGGCCCGCGTGCTGGAGCAGATCGTCGAGGGCTGGATCAACGGCCGCAAGGTGCGCGTGCGCTACCGCAAGCTGCACGGCGACGAAGCCCGCATCCACACCATGAGCCCCTACCAGTTGGAGCCGTCCGTCTGGGGCGACGGCGTCTACCTCATCGGCCACAGCGACCACCACGACGCGGTGATCTCGCTCAAGCTCAACCGCATTGAGCAGGCCACGGTGACCATGGAGCCGTTCAGCTTGCCGGCCGACTTCGATAGCCACACCCTGCTGCAACACGCCTGGGGCATCTGGAACGCCGACCGGCAACCGTGCACCGTGCGGCTGCTCTTCAGCCCGCGGGTGACGCCGCGCGTCAAGGAGACGGTCTGGCATCCATCGCAGACCATCGCCGACCGGCCCGACGGCTCGTGCGAATGGCAGGCGCAGATCGCCGAGTGGCGCGAGATGGAGCCGTGGGTGCGCGGTTGGGGCGCGGACGTGGAGGTGCTGGCCCCGGAGGAGTTGCGGGCCAGCGTCGTTGCCGCGGTGCGGGTGCTGGCGGAGCGGTATGGGGTGGGGGTGAGGTAGACGGCTGGGGCGTGGGCAGTCAACCCCTCATCAACGCCTCTAGGCCATAGCTAAATTAAGGTACATTAATCAAACCAAGCGCAAGGCCGCCGGGGCGACGCGTGAATAGCGGCGCGTCGCCCCGCGGGCCTCTCACGACCGCGGGCGACCACATGGGTCGCCCGCTATCCGGTGGAACGGAACGAGCCGATCAGGCCGCCCGCACCTGCGCCAGCAACATATCGGTGATCTCATCCGGCGGCTGCGTCAGGAACGGCTCCTGGAAATGCAGGAAGCTTCGCAGCGGCAGGTCCAGCAGGAACTGGATCATGTCCATGGCGTCGCCGCCCAGCCCGTCGTCGCTGGTGAAGCTGCCCTTCTTCATCATCTCGTCGAAGATCGGGGCCACGATCTGCTGGCCCCGCGGGTCGGCCAGCCAGGCGCGGATGGTCGAGTCGTCGTGCAGGATCGACGGCAGTTGTTGCGTCGATTGCATTGTCACCGTGGCGCAGCAACGGATGTCGGCCGACGACGCCCCCACCAGGATGTCGAACTGCCCCGCCTCCGTCACCCAGCGGCCGTAGGCCGGGTCATAGTAGGCGAAGGCGCGGCTGTCCAGGGTCACCGTCACCGTCTTCGTCTCCCCCGGAGCCAGGGCCACCTTGGCGAAGCCCTTCAGCTCCTTCTGCGGCCGGACGAGGCGCGAGGCCTGGTCGTGGACGTAGACCTGGACGATCTCCTTGCCGGCCACGTCGCCGCTGTTGGTCACGTCTACCGACACGGTCAGGCCGTCCACGTCCTGGAAGCGCTCGGCCGAGACGCGCAGGTTGTCATAAGCAAAGGTGGTGTAGCTCAGCCCATGGCCGAACGGGAACTGCACCGGCACACCCTTGCTGTCATAGTAGCGGTAGCCGATGAACAGCCCCTCGCCATAGCGCACCTCACCGTTTTCGCCGGGGAAGTTCAGGTAGGACGGCGTATCGGCCAGGCGCAGCGGGTAAGTCTCGGCCAGCTTGCCGCAGGGGTTGACGCGGCCGAACAGCACGTCGGCCACCGCCCCGCCGCCGGCCTGGCCCATCATGCCCGCCACCAGCACCGCGGCCACGCCGTCGATCCAGTCGCCCATGACCACCGGCGCGCCGTTGTTGAGCACGACCACCGTGTTGGGCTGGACGGCGCTCACGGCCTTGATCAGGGCCACCTGCTGCGCCGTCAGGTCGAGGTCGGTGCGGTCATAGCCCTCCGACTCCTTGGACGACGGCAGGGCGATGTAGATCACCGCCGCGTCGGCCGCCCGGGCCAGGGCCACGCCCTCGACGATCATGTCCTCGTCCAGGCTGTCGTCCTTGGTGTAGCAGGCGGCATAGCTCATCTCCACGTCGGCGGCCCGCTTCTGTAGCTCGGCGAAGGGCACGTCCACCTGCGTCGGGTTGATGTGCGAGCTGCCGCCGCCCTGGAAGTGGGCCTCGGCCGCCGCCCGGCCGATGACGGCGATGTGCTGCGTGGCCCGCAGCGGCAGCAGGCCGTCGTTCTTCAGCAGGACGATGGACTCGGCCGAGACACGGCGCGCCAGCGCGTGGTGGGCCGCCGTGTCGAACTCGCCGCCCTTCGGCGTCTTGGCCGCGCGGCAGACGATGGTCAGGATGCGCCGGGCGGCCTCATCGAGCACCGCCTCGTCCAGGTCGCCATTGCGCACCGCGGCCACCACAGCATTGACCCGCGTCGGCTTGGGGCCGGGCATTTCCAGGTCGAGGCCGGCCTTCAGCGCGGCCACGCGGTTGTGCACCGCCCCCCAGTCGGAGACGACAAAGCCCTCGAAGCCCCACTCGCCCTTGAGCACCTCGGTCAGCAGCCAGTGGTTTTCCGAGCCATAGGCCCCATTGAGCCGGTTGTAGGCGCACATGACCGTCCACGGCTTGGCCTTGGTCACCACGGCCTCGAACGCCGGCAGGTAGATCTCGCGCAGGGTGCGCTCGTCCACCACGGCATTGACCGAGAAGCGCTCGTGCTCCTGGTTGTTGGCCGCGAAGTGCTTCAGCGACGTGCCCACGCCCTGGCTCTGGATGCCCTCGACCAGCGCCCCGGCCAGAGCGCCGGCCAGATAGGGGTCTTCGGAGAAGTACTCGAAGTTGCGGCCGCACAGCGGCGAGCGCTTCATGTTGACGCCGGGGCCGAGAATGACGTCCACGCCCAGGGCGATGGCTTCCTCGGCCAGCGCCTGCCCCATCTCGTGCAGCAGGGCCTGGTCCCAACTGGCGGCCAGGCTGGAGGCCGTCGGGAAGCAGGTGGCCGGCAGGCTCTTGTTGGTCATCGAGTGCACGTCGGCCACGCGGCGCAGACCATGCGGCCCGTCGGAAACCAACAGTTCCGGCACGCCGAGATGTTTGATCGGTGTGGTCGTCCACGCGCTGGCGCCGCTGCACAGCGCGGCTTTCTCCTCCAAAGTCATTTGGGCGACGAGAGAGCGAATGTCGTTCATCGTAAGCTCCTTGCTTTTCTCCTAGTAGAAGCGATTCTCCATTGAGTCTGTGATGCGCCGTGGCGCGGGCGCTCCACCGGCGGGCCGGGAGCGCCGCCGCCCCGGGCGCTCACCCGGTATCCGCATGGGCGAAAGAATCATAGACCGAGCGCAGGCGCAGGGCGGCCGTCGCCCGCGCCTCGTCCCAGCCCTCCGGCAGGGGGCAGGTCAGCGTCGCCGCCCGCCCGGCCGGCAAATCGAAGTAGTTGTCGTCAAAGGTCGTGTCCAGCCCCTCCAGCGATAGCTCCAGCAAGCGGGCCAGCGAGCGGCCACGCACCTCCACGCTCAGCCGCTCGCCAACGACGCGGCAGACCGCGTCCATCTGTGGGTCGGTCAGTTCCAGGTGCTTGGTGGGCGCAAAGTAGGCCGTCTGCCGGGCGGCGGGGCCTGGCCCCTCGGCCGGCCAAAGCTCGGCCACGAAGACCAGCTGTCGCCGGTTGTCCTCGGTCAGGTGCTCGCTCAGATCGAAGGTGGCCACGGGCGTCGTGGTCAGGGGCGCGGCCGTCAGCGGCGCGACGCCGTCGGCCAGGACGGCCCCGTCCAGCGTCTCCAGCGTCCAGTGCAGGCGGCCCATCCACGGCTCGCGGGTGTCGTTGGTCACGTAGACGCCCTGGCGCGGCGGCGCGTCCTCGATAGACAGCAGCAGCGGCGCGTAGAAGCGGCGGGCGGCGTAGTGCAGCGCCTTCCAGCGGCCGAAGTAGTCCAAACTCGACCAGGAAGCCACCGGCCAGCAGTCATTGAGCTGCCAGTAGAGCGTGCCGGCCACCCGGTCGCGGGCGCGGCGCCAGTGCTCCACGCCGTAACGAATGCCCTCGGCCTGCAAGACCAGGCTCAGGTAGACCAGCGACGGGAAATCCTTGGGCAGGCGGAACGTATCGAGCATCTGGCCGACCATGAGGCTGTTGCCGCTGGCGTTCTTCTGGTGCCGTTCCATGACGTAGGAGGTCATGTTCCAGTCGGCCTCGTCGGCGAAGGCGGCGATGGTGCTCAGCGGCGGCAGGGCCTGGAAGCCGAACTCGCTCATGAAGCGCGGGTACTGGTCGCGGTAGGCGGTGAAGGGCCGGCGGCCGTGCCACACGTCCCAGTAGTGGGCGTCCCCCTGCCGCTGGCCGTTGGGCGCGTCGAAGGGCGTGTTCGACGAGGGCGAACTGGGCCAGTAGGCCGTGTCCGCGTCCAGGGCGGCGCACCAGCCCGGCAGCGTCTCGTGGAAGAAGCGGCGGTAGGCGTCCTTCAGCCCCGCCAACTCGGGCCGGTTCCAGCCCCACTCGACCCAGCCCTGCTCCATCTCGTTGTTGCCACACCACAGGGCCAGGCTGGCGTGGTGGCGCAAGCGGCGCACGTTCTCGCCCACCTCGGCGAACACGTTGTCCACGAAGGCGGCCTCGTCCAGCGGGTAGATGCTGCACGAGAAGATGAAGTCCTGCCAGACCAGAATGCCGTAGCGGTCGCAGAGGTCGTAGAAGCGGTCGTCCTCGTAGAACCCCCCACCCCACACGCGCAGCATGTTCTGATGCGTCTCGGCCGCGGCGCGGAGGAGGCTCTCCAGCTGCGCGTCGCTGACGCGCGTCGGGAAGGAGTCGGCCGGGATCCAGTTCGACCCCTTGGCGAAGATGGGGATGTCGTTGACATAAAACTCGAAGGAGCAACCCCAGTCGTCCTCGTCGCGGCGCAGGGCGATGGTGCGCAGGCCCATGCGGTAGTCGCGGCGGTCTAGCTCGGCGTCGCCCCGGTGCAGGCTGACGGCGACCTGGTAGAGCGGTTGCGCGCCGTAGCCGTTGGGCCACCACAGTTGCGGCTGCATGATGGGCAGCGCCAGCGTCGCGCTGTGGCCGTCGACCAGGGCCACCTCGGCCGACGCCTCGGCGCCGTCCGGGGCGACGACGCGCAGACGGGCGGTCAGCGGCTCGGGCGTCCAGCGCTCCACGGCCACGGCCGCCGTGACGGTCACGCGGCCGTCCTCGTGGCGCTGCCGCAGGTGGACGTCGCTCAGCCGGGCCGGGCCACCCCCTTCCAGGCGAATATCCTTCCAGATGCCAATCGGCGGCAGTTGCGGCCCCCAGTCCCAACCGAACTGGCAGGGGGCCTTGCGCAGGTGCGGCCCGCCGGGGATGGCCTGGGGCACGCCGGGCAGCGGCCGCTCGGCCTGCCGCGCCGCGGCGTAGCGCACCGGCGAGGCGAAGGCGATCAGCAGTTCGTTGTCGCCCTGGCGCAGCAGCTTGGTCACGTCCCAGCGATACTGGCGGTACATGTTGTCGGTCTGGCCCAGAACGTCGCCGTTCAGGCTGACCGTGGCCAGCGTGTCCAGCCCATCGGCCACCAGCCAGACGGGCTCCTCGAAGGACACGACGGCGTCGGCGGCGAAACGGCGGCGATACTCCCAATCCGCCTCGGCCACCCACTGCACGCGCCGCTCATTGTCGCCGACGAACGGATCGGGGATAAGGCCCAGGGCCAGCAGATCGGTGTGGACGCCGCCGGGCACGGTGGCCGGCCGCCACTCGGCCGCGCCGGCCTGGCGAAACTCCCACGCGCCACTGAGAGATTGTCTCTTCATGACTCCGTTCCTCTGTCCTCAGGCAATGCCGTTCTCCCGGCGCGCGCGGACGGTGATGGCCAGCCGGTAGAGACCGATCAGCGCCGCGAACAGCAGCGTCAGCACGACCGGCACGATCTCCAGCGTATAGCGGCGGGCCAGGATGCCCATCAGGCTGGGGATGAGCGAGCCGCCCAGGCCGGTGACGGCCATCTGCATGCCGATGGTGTTGGCTGCCAGATGCGCCCCCACGCGCCGGGCCGTGCCGGAAATGAGCGCGGGGAAGATGGGGGCGATGGCCAGGCCCACCAGGGCCACGGCCCCCAGGTTGGCCACGGGCGACGGGTTCCACCACAGCAGCAGCGCGCCCAGCAGGGCCAGCGCCAGCCCGCCCTGCACCAGCAGATCGACGCCCAGCCGCCGGGCGTACAGGCCGGCCAGGATGCGGCCGATGGTGAACATGGCCCAATAGCCGCTCGTCCAGAAGCCGGCCAGATTGGGGGCCACGCCGCGCGACTCGGTCAGCAGGCTATAGGCCCACGTGCCCAGCGACACTTCCGCGCCCACGTAGAAGAAAAACAGGGACACGCTGAGCCAGACGCGCGGCCGGCGGATGGTTTCGGAGATCGGCGTCTTGTAGTCGGTCAGCGTCTTTTCCGGCTCGCCGCCGGCCGGGTCGGCCGCGCCCTGGTGCGCGCTCCACCACGACAGCGTCAGCACGAAGGCCAGGGCCATCAGCAGTTGGAAGGCGGACACGACGCGATAGCCGACGCGCCAGGTGCCGAAGGCCACCAGGGTGGTGGTCATGATGATCGGCCCCATGGTGATGCCGATGCCATAGCTGGCGTGCAGCCATTGGACAAGCCCCTCGGCGAAGTGGGCCGCGGCATAGGTGTTCAGCCCGGCGTCGATGGCCCCCGCGCCCAGGCCGGCCACCACGCCCAGAGCGATGACCATGCCCCACACCGGCACGAGGGTGTAGCCCAACAGCGCCGCCCCGGTCAGGGCGCAACTGATGGCCAGCAGCCGCCCGACGCCCAGCCGGGCCACCAGCGCGCCGCTGAGGAAGCTGGAGGTCATGTAGCCGCTGACGCTGCCCACCAGCAGCAGGCCCAGGGCGTCGATGGGCACGCCGAAATCGACGCGCATCGTCGGCCAGGCGATGCCCAACAGGCCATCGGGCATGCCCAGGGCCACGAACGCGGCATAGGCCAGCAAGACGGGGCCAAGCCGCAGTAGCGTTTTCGTAGGGGTGGAGGTGTTCAACTCTGCTTCATACCTGGCCAACCGGGCGCGGGGCCGCCGTGGCCCCTAGACCGTGGACAGGTCCCATTCCTCGTGAATTTTGGGCACGTCGCTGATCAGACGCTTGGTGTAGGGCTGCTGCGGGTTGAGGATGACCTCATCGGCTGTGCCCCGCTCCACCAGCTTGCCGTGCTCCATGATGTAGACGGTGTCCGAGATGTAGTAGGCCAGGCCGATGTCGTGGGTGATGAAGATGGGCGTCATGCCGATCTCGTCGCGCAACTGCATCAGCGTGTCCAGAATCGTCGAGCGCGAGCAGGCGTCGATCATCGACGTTGGCTCGTCGGCGATGAGGATCTGCGGCCTCAGGAGGAAGACGCGGGCGATCATCAGCCGCTGCTGTTGGCCGCCCGACAGCTCGAACGGATACTTGTTCGTCAGCTCGTCGAACTTCAGGTTGACAAAGGCGCACGCCTCGCACATGAGATCGTACTTCTCCTGCTTTGACAGGTGGCCATTGCCCCGCATCTTGATGCAGTCGAGCAAGACCTGATCGATCTTGTGGAAGATGTTGTACGAGGAGAACGGGTCCTGAAAGATAGCCTGGATGCTGCGCCAGTACTCCTTCTTCTTCCGGCCGGAACTGATGTCGCGCTTCTTGCCCTGGAAATAGATTTCGCCCTCAGTCACACTGATCAACCCCAGCAGCATCTTTGCCAGAGTCGTCTTGCCGCTGCCCGACTCGCCGACGATGGAGATGACCTCCCCCTCGTAGAAGTCGAAATCGACGCAGTCGACGGCCACCGTCTTTTGCCGGCCAAGACCAAACACTTTGGTCAGGCCACGGCCGCTCAGGCATGGTTTCTTCTCACTGCTCATGGCGATAGGTCTCCCTGGCGTGGGCTGCGCTCAGTTCTTCTTTGGACAGGATGCAGCGGTAGGCGCGGCCGTCGCCCGCGTCAAACATCGGCACTGGCCCGGCGACACAAGCCGGACGGGCGAACTTGCAGCGCTCGGCAAAGCGGCAGCCCGACGGCGGATTTTTCAGATTGGGCGGCACGCCGGGGATGGCCGTCAGCTTCACGTTGCGCAGGCCCGCCTCTGGCACCATGATCGACCCCATCAGCCCTTGCGAGTAGGGGTGCAGCGGCGTGAAGACGACCTCCTTGGCCGTGCCCACCTCGACGATCTGCCCGGCGTACATGACCATGATGTCGTCGGTCACGTTGTAGAGCAAGGGCAATTCGTGGGTGATGAAGATCATCGAGCGGATGTAGCCGCCGTTCATCAGGTCGCGCAGCATCTTGATGACCATCTTCTGCGACGTCACGTCGAGGGCCGACGACGGCTCGTCGGCGATGAGCACCTGGGGGCTAAGGATGACGGAGATGGCGATGACCGTGCGCTGCTTCATGCCCCCCGATAGCTCCACGGGATACTTTTGCAGCACCTCGGCCGGCAGCCCCAGCCGCTCGAACAAGCCCTTGGCCATGTCGTGAATCTCACGCTTGGACAGGTAGGGCTGGTGCGCCTGAACCACGTCCTCAATGAAATCGATGATGCGGCGCGTTGGATTCAGCGCGTTCATGGCCGCCTGGGGAATGTAGGCGATCTCCTTGCCCAGGATGAGCTTGCGTACCTCGTCCGGTTCCATCCCGGTAATCTTCTGGCCGTCGATCACGATGTCGCCGCTGGTGTAGTATAAGGGGGGGAAGTAGTAACCCATCAGGCTAAGCGCCAACGTGGACTTGCCGCAGCCCGACTCCCCGGCAATGCCCAGCGACTTGCCCTCCTCAACGGCCAACGACACGCCATCGACTGCGTACACGTTATCGCCGTAGCGGGTGATGTACTTGGTCGTCAGGTCTTTGACTTCCAGCACAACGTTGTTGTTTTGCATCATCGCTTAGTTCCTCAGAGTCGGGTTGAAGACGTGATCGAGGCCGGTGTTCATGAGAAGGAGCGAGAAGGCGATCAGGGCGATCATGATGATGACGGGGAGGTAGGCCCACCAGTAGCCCAGGATATGGGCCTGGTAGATCATCGCCCAATTCATCATGAGTCCCAGCGTCGGCACGTCTGTGGTGCGCGGCCCCAGACCCAGGATGGACAGATTCGCTTCCGCCAAAATGGCGACCGAAATCTGTAGGATCAGGGCCATGATGACGTAGGAGGCGATATAGGGGAAGATGTCGCGGAAGACGATGTGGATCAGCGAGTGACCGGACAACCGCGAAAGATTCACGTGGTCGCGGTTGCGCAGCGAGATCACCTGGGCGCGCACGGCGCGCGCCGTCCACGGCCAGGCGGTAAGGCCGATGACGATGGCGATGACGAAAGCCCCACGATTCTCCTGCCCGATGCTGAACGAGATGAGGATCAGCAAGATGAGGCTGGGGATGACGATGAACAGGTTGGTGAAGAAGGTGATCAGGTCATCGGCAAAGCCGCCCAGGTAACCGGCGGTCAGGCCCAGAATCACGCCGATAAAGGTGGCCAGGATGCCGGCCACGAAGCCGATGCGCAGGGAGACCATCGTGGCCGTGACCAGTTGGGTCAGTACGTCGCGGCCGAAGTTGTCCGTGCCCAAGGGCAGGATGCGCACGTTCGGGACCTGGCTGACGTTGACGTAGTCGGTCGGCTCGACGACACCCGTCTCCTCCAGCGCCCCCGTCTCCGGGTTGGCCGCGGCCACGGTGATGCCCTGGTCTGACAGCAGCCCCTGCACCGATTTGTCGAGGCGAATGAAGTAGTTGCGGTCGGCGTTGGTCATCCCGGCGATGCGCGTGGCCGGGTCGTAGTTGTTCACCCAGAGGGTCAGCAGCGCCGCGGTATCGCTGGTGTCGATGTCGCCTTCGGGCACGCCCGCGCCCACCAGCCACTTCTTGATGGCCTGTCGATCCGCGTCGCCCAGCTTGTTGGCGATGCGCTTGGCCTCGGCGTCGTCGACCAGGATGGTGTAGCGCGGCGCGCCGGCCACACTGTCATAGACGTTGACGTAGATGCCGGGGGCAAAGAACGTGCCGCGGCCGATCGTTTCCAGCGGGTCATCGGGGATAATCAGCGGATAGAAGATCACCAGCAGCACGATCGACGTGAAGATGATGAAGCCGGTGACGAACTTGCCCGAACTAAACACCTGTCGCAGTGTGTGCTTCATAGCAACACCTCCCCTTAGTCGGCCTGGGCCGCCTTAATGCGCGGGTCGAGCACGCCGTAGAGAATCTCCATGGAGAAGTTGGCGATCAGCACCATGATGGTGATGAT
>JRYK01004713.1_pt1 | contig 12082 bp, 9 predicted proteins | sample 235381 | NCBI WGS metagenome assembly JRYK01 (sample SAMN03074220, study PRJNA261476) | activated sludge metagenome | biome: Wastewater Treatment Plant; feature: Wastewater; material: Activated sludge; isolation source: activated biomass of a wastewaster treatment plant treating hydrocarbon... ...
ACGGCTTTCGTTTCGAGATACATATCGAGGCCGTCCGTTCCCAGCTCCTTCCCTATCCCGCTCTGCTTGAACCCGCCGTAAGGCGTCTCAGGCACTATGCCGCCGTACGTGTTGACCCACAGGTATCCGGCCTTCACCGCTTTTGCGACCCTGAGGGCCTTTTTGATGTCCCGTGTCCATATGCCGCCCGCGAGCCCGTAAACGGTGTCGTTCGCCATCCTCACGGCCTCTTCCTCGGTCTTGAACGGTATGACGGCCACTATCGGGCCGAATATCTCCTCGCAGGCGACGGTCGAATCGGGCTCGACGTCCGCGATGACCGTGGGCTCGAAGAAGTACCCCTTTTCCATGTCCGCGGGCCGTCCTCCGCCGTGGAGCGGCTGTCCCCCTTCGTTCACTCCCTTCTCGAAGTAGGACTTCACGTTCTCGAAATGCTCTTTCGAAATGAGCGAGCCGAGCTCGGTTTCCTCGAGGAGCGGGTCTCCCTGCCTTATCTTCTTTACCCTGTCTATGAAGGGCGGCAGGAACTTGTCGTATATATCCTCGTGCAGCATGAGCCTGGTCACGGCCGTGCAGTTCTCGCCCTGGTTGAAGAACCCGCCTCTCAGCGCGGCCTCGATCGTATTGTCGATGTCCGCATCGTCGAACACGATACACGGCGCCTTGCCGCCCAGCTCGAGCGATATGCGCTTTATGGTGTCGGCGGCCGACTTCATGACGATCTTTCCGACCTCGGTCGATCCGGTGAACGCCACCTTGGCGACGCCGGGATGCTCCACCATCGCCTGTCCCGCGACCTCGCCCATGCCCGGCACGACGTTTAACACTCCGTCGGGCAGTCCCGCTTCCGAGCACAGCGCGGCCGCTTCGAGTATGCCGCACGGTGTGAGCTCGGCCGGCTTCAGCACTATCGTACATCCGGCGGCGAGCGCGGGGGCGATTTTCCAGAAGGAAAGGAGTAGAGGGAAGTTCCAGGGGATTATCTGCGCCACGACTCCGAGCGGCTCTCTGAGCGTTACGGTGAGCTGCTGCTCCGATACGGAGATACTCTCCCCGTTGAGCCTGGTCGCGGTCCCCGTATAGTATTCGAGCGTCTTGACCGATCCGCCCACCTCGACGAGACGGCTCTCCCGTATGGGTTTCCCGGTCTCGAGCGTATTGGTAAGGGCGATCTTTTCCCTCTGCGCCTCGAGCGTCTCGGCTATCCTGCGTATGAGCTTCAAGCGCTCGGCGGCCGGGACCTTAGACCACTTTTCAAAGGCTTTCCCAGCGGCCTTGACCGCGTTGTCAACGTCCTCTTTCTGTGCTTCCGCTATTTCCGCGAACGGCTCTTCCGTCGCGGGGTTTTCCCTCATATAGGTTTTCCCTGATAGGGAATCGGACTCTTTCCCGTTTATGAACAGGCCGTACTTTCTTGTCTTCGCACTCGTCTTCGCAGCCAAAAGCGAGTACCTCCCGTAACGACTATATCAGAATTCTATCCGTTTTTAGCGATATAAGCCAAAATGGGGGTTATCGGATGCGCCCCGCCGTTTATTGGGGTCCGTGTACGGATGAGCGCGTCTTTAAGCCGCCGTCATTTTTTCGTACGGACTGTCTCCGCTGTTTGATATACGCGGATCGCTCGGGCTTGCGGATTCGTGATCCGCCGCTCCTGTCCCATTCCCGGAGACACTATTGCCCGGCTTTCGATCTCCCCATGCTCGTTGCGGGGGCGAGCAGTATTTTGAGCAGGTCGCGGATCTGTTCTCTGTTGAACGGTTTCTTGAGAGCGGAGATGGGCCCGAGCTCAAGCGCCTGGTTCATGATCTCGCTGTCCGGGTAACCTGTGATTATCACGACCGGCAGGTCGCTCTTGGCTTTTTTTATTCCTTTCAGAACTTCTACGCCGTTTGTATCGGGCAGCACGAGGTCGAGGAATACGAGATCGATGACCGAATCCTCGATCACTCTCAGCGCTTCGATCCCGTTTTGTGCTGTTATCACCTCGTGCCCCTCGGAATTGATGATCTTCTTTATATCCATTGCTACGAGTTTTTCGTCTTCCACTACCAGCACGTTCTTTTTCTTCGGAAGCTGATCCCATAGCCATTTATCTATAAGCTCCTTCGTGAACCTCCACTGGTTTCCGACTTTGAATGCAGGAATCTTTCCATCTTCAAGCAGTCTGTAGAGTGTGGGCTTTGCGACTTTGAGATACTGTGCCGCTTCCTCAAGAGTCAGTACTTGCTCCATTGGCGTAATCCCTCCTGTTGATAAATCTCGCGTGAGTTAGTTATGAAATTTTCAACCTGCACGTTGTCTTATGTAAGCGGCCGCACAGCTATGCCGGGGCCATCGTAAAGACCTGTACTCAGCCGAACATTCCGGGCGGACTCGAATACGGCTCTTTTCAGGCAATGCCCCGCCTGTCACGATTATATTCTATACCAATCAAGATTGAATGTCTGCACCCGCTAACATTACGGAATCCCGGAATTGGCGCCATCTTCGATTAGTAATTATATAATACATTTCCGGCAAAGCGCTAGTGTTATTGACAATAAAAACCCTTTCAGTAATCTAAACGAGGTTCGAATAACTGAGACGGGAGAGCAGGGATTTCAGTCCTCGATATTGTCACGGATAAGCTGCTTTTAAACGATGTGCCCATAGGTTTTGAAGAGGCTGTCGCGCTCACGGAGCTCGAAAAACCCGATGTTCCCGACCTCATCTCGCTTGCCAGAAAGGTTACGTTAAAATATAAGGGTGACGGGGTGTTTTTAAGGTCTATTATCAGCGCCCAGACAGGCAACTGCCCGGAAGACTGCTCTTTTTGCTCCCAATCCGCGCATTACGATACGGAAGTCAACGCCCATCCGCTCATGGCGGCCGAGAAAATATTACTCGCTGCCAAGCAGTCGGAAAAGCTGGGCGCTATGGACTTCTGCATAGTGATAAGCGCGAAGGGCCCGACGCCAAGGATCTTCAAAAAGGTGCTCGAAGTCGTTGACCTTCTGCGCGCCGAAACGAACCTCAAGATAGGCTGCTCACTCGGCGACCTCAGCGAAGAGCAGGCCTATGAGCTCAAGGAGCACGGGGTCTGGCGCTACAACCACAACATCGAGACCTGCAGGAGTTATTTCCCCCGTATATGCACGACACACACATACGACGACAGGCTCAGGACGGCAAGGCTGGTCAAGAAAGCGGGCATGCAGCTCTGCTCGGGCGGTATCCTCGGAATGGGGGAGAGTCCTGAGCAGAGGATCGAGCTCGCTTTCGAGCTGAGAGAGCTCGGCCCGAGCTGGGTCCCTATAAATTTCCTGAACCCGAGGCCCGGAACCCCCTTCGAGAAGTTCCCGGTGCTGTCCCCGCTCGAGGCCGTAAAGACGATCGCCATCTTCAGGCTCATACTGCCCGATAAGATTCTCATGACAGCCGGGGGAAGGGAGGTTACGCTCAGGGATCTCCAGTCGATGGGGCTCGTCGCCGGCGCAAACGCCATGATTCTCGGGAATTACCTCACCACTCCGGGCAGGTCCCCGGAAGAAGACCTCAGGATGCTCGATGACCTCGAGATGCCCGTCAGAAAGGACGTCAACTGACGGCCTCCGCGTCAGGCCGATTCCCGTCCCGGCCGTTTTCCCCGTAATCCTCGGCAGAAAGAAAAATGTCGGATAAGAAAAAAAATACAGGAGCCTTCGACAGGGAATTCGTATGGCACCCCTTCACGCAGATGAAGGAGTACGAGGGGAAAGACCCCATAGTCATCGAGCGAGGCGAAGGCGCTTACCTCATCGACTCCGACGGCCGGAGATATATAGACGGCGTCTCGTCGCTCTGGGTGAATATTCACGGCCACAGGGTTCCCGAGATAGATAACGCGATCAAGGAGCAGGTCGATTCGCTCGGTCACAGCACGCTGCTCGGCGTCACGAACCCGCCCGCCGCGCTTCTCGCGAAAGAGCTCATTGACATATGCCCGCCTGGTCTCAGGAAGGTTTTCTATTCGGGCGACGGCGCGAGCGCGGTAGAGGTCGCGCTCAAGATGGCTTTCCAGTACTGGCAGCACAAAGGCAGGCCAGGCAAGACCAAATTCGTCTCTCTCGGTAACGCCTACCACGGCGATACTCTTGGGGCGGTCTCTGTCGGCGGCATAGACCTCTTTCATTCTACGTTCAAGCCGCTTCTCTTCGAGACTTACCAGGCCCCTTCATACTACTGCTACAGGTGCCCTCTCGGAAAAAGCTATCCCGCATGCGGCATTGAGTGTGCGGACGTCCTCGGTAAGATACTCGCCGACCACTGCGACGAGATCGCGGGGGTCGTACTGGAGCCTTACGTCCAGGCGGCGGGCGGCATGATAGTTTCCCCTCCGGGTTATCTCGAACGCGTGCGCGGGTACTGCGACACATACGGCGTGCTGCTCATACTGGACGAGGTTGCTACGGGGTTCGGAAGGACGGGGCGGATGTTCGCATGCGAGCACGACGGCGTGACGCCCGATATACTGGTCATCGGAAAGGGCATGACCGGGGGCTACCTCCCGCTCTCTGCCACTATAACGACTGAGGACGTATACGACGCGTTCTTAGGTGAATACGAGGAGTTCAAGACCTTTTACCACGGCCACAGCTATGCCGGGAACCCGCTCGCCTGCGCCGCCTCTCTGGGCAACCTCGCGGCCTTCAAAAATTACGACACGCTCCGGAACCTCAAGGAAAAGATCGAGTACATGGAGGAAGAGCTCAGGGAATTCAGCGGGCTCAAGCACGTCGGCGACGTGAGGAGCAAGGGGCTCATGGCCGGTATAGAGCTCGTTCTCGATAAAGATACGAAAGAGCCCTATCCAGCCCGCATGAAGATGGGCTCTAGGGTCGCGGACGAGGCGCTTAAAGAAGAGGTGCTCATACGGCCTCTCGGAAACGTCGTAGTCCTCATGCCGCCGTTGGGCATACCTATGCAGGATTTGAAGAAGCTCGTCCGCGCGACGTACAATTCTATCAAAAGGGCGACAGAAGCAGCGTGATAATAATGCGTGTAACGGCCGTTCCCGGAATATGAACAAGACACTCGACTGGATAGAAAATGACCTCGCTCATATCAAGGACAGGAATCTCTTCCGCGTGCTCACCGAGCTCGGGACGGGACAATCTCCCGAAATAACGGTCGCCGGGAAGCGCTACATACTCCTCGCTTCGAACGGCTATCTCGGGCTCTCTCTCGATCCCGCCGTGGTGGATGCCGCACGACAAGCGCTCGGGAGATACGGCACGGGCTCGGGCGGCTCTCGCCTGGTCAGCGGGAGCACCGACCTCCACAGGGAGCTCGAGGAGCGCATAGCGTCCTTCAAGAGCACGGAGTCGGCGATAATATTCAGCTCAGGTTACCTCGCCAACATAGGCACGATCTCCTCCCTCGTCGGTGAGGGGGACATCGTTTACAGCGACGAGCTCAATCACGCCTCCATAATCGACGGGTGCAGACTCTCCCGCGCGGACATACGTATCTACAACCATCTCGATTACGGACACCTGGAGTCGCTGCTCGAGTCCGATATCGGGAAAAAAGGGAAGAGGCTCATAGTCACGGATACCGTCTTCAGCATGGACGGAGACCTCGCGCATCTCCCGTCTCTCGTCGAGCTTTCGGAAAGTTACGGATGCATGTTAATGGTTGACGAAGCGCACGCTACTGGGGTATTAGGCGAAAGGGGCAGCGGGGCGACAGAGCACTTCGGCGTCGAAGAGCGCGTCCCCATTGTAATGGGAACTCTCTCTAAGGCGATAGGCTCTCTCGGAGGCTACATCGCGGGCAGCCGGCAATTGATAGATTTCATCAGGAACCGCGTCAGGAGCTATATCTTCGACACGTCCCTTCCGGCGGCATCGCTCGCTGCGTCGATAGCCGCGATAGATATAATAGAAAAGGAGCCCCTGAGAAGAGAGCACCTCTGGCGTCTTATAAAAATGTTCAAGACCGGCATAGGCGACTTGGGCCTAACCGTATTGCCTTCCGATTCCGCGATCGTGCCGGTTCTCGTGGGCGAGGCCGAGCCCGCGCTCGGGTTCTCAGCCGCGTTAAGGGAGCGCGGCGTTTATACGCCCGCCGTGAGGCCGCCCTCCGTGCCGGAGGGGAAGTGCAGGATAAGGGCGACGCTTATGGCGACGCACACGGAAGAGCACGTCGGCATTGCGCTCTCCGCGTTTAAGTCCGCGTCCGTGAAGTGCTGTTTATGAAGCGCTGGAAGTGAGTTGAAACAGCCGGGTCCTAATTCTTGAGACGGCTTCCTTTCCCGCCGTTTCCGCCCGAGATGAGGGAGACTATTTTTTGCCACCAGCCGTTGTTGTCCCGGCTTCCGGAGTTAGTTCTATCATCGGTCCCCATCCCGTCGAGAAAATCGATGACCGTCTCGTTGAACTCGTCCGACCTCTCGATGAATAACAGGTGTCCCGTCCCTTCCAGCTCTTCATACCTCGCGCCGGGGATCATCTCCGCGAGCTCACGCGCGCTCTCCGGTGAGACTATCCTGTCGTCAGAGCCGTTCAGAACGAGCGCGGGGACATTGATCTCTTCCGCACGCCCCGAAGAATCGAAGTGCGTTCCGGCAGTAAACTGGCGGGCCCAGGCGTAGCCGGGCTGCGGACTCTCCAATCTCCATTTGACGATGCGCTCTATTTCCTCGGGATGACTTTTATAGTATTCGGGTGTGAAGGCGAGAGAGAGGCCGTACCTGATCTTCTCTTCTCTCGTGAGACCGTATTCGAGCCCGAGGGGCGCGCTCGCCTTGCCGGTCATTTCGAACGACCCCGGCAATATGCCCCAGAGCTTGAGCAGGCCGTTCAGATGAGGGGAGTTCCTCACCGCCCTGCTTCCGCGTCCCGAGTTAGTTGATACGAGAACGAGGCTCCTGACGAGGTCCGGATGCCTCAGAGCGAGTTCCTGGGCTATAAACCCGCCGAGGGATATTCCGAGCACGTGCACGGGGCCTGTCCCCAGCGTCCTCAGGAGGCCCGCCGCGTCGTCGGCCATTATTTCTATCGTGTACTCCGAATCGGGCTTGTCCGTGTTCCCGGCTCCCCTGTTGTCGAAGAGCACGATCTGATATTTCCGGGATAAGGCCGGTATCTGCTTATACCACATCCATGCCGAGTATCCGAGCCCTTCTATAAGCAAAACGGGTTCGCCCGAGCCGTGGACCTCGTAGTATATATCTATCCCGTTTACCTTTACTGTCCCCGAATACGGTGAAGATACTGTCATATGGATGCAAGCTTCTTCCTTTCGGGTTCAATACCGCTGCCGTTCGTTTTTAGTCTATCGATTTCAATTTCGTCGAATACTTCCCTGGCGGCCTGTATGGCGTTTATGGCCGCGGGGAACCCCGCATATAAAGCCATCTGGAGCATGACCTCTATGATTTCCTCCTTGGTCACGCCCACGTTCAGTGCTGCCTGTACGTGTACCTTGAGCTGGTTTATCTGCCCCGTGGCCGCAAGCGCCGCTATAGTCGCTATTTCCCTCGACCTCAAGTCGAGAGCCGGCCTCCCGTAGATATCGTTGAACGCGAACTCCATAACCAGCTTCTCAAGGTCAGGGTGCAGGGATTTCAAACGCTCTATGGACTTCTCCGCCCCGTCGCCCTTGATTTCCTTGAACCGTTCTGTACCCTCTTCGTATCTGTTCATGGTTTTCTCCATACTATAAATTTAAGGGCAATAAATACGGAGTCAAGCGGATTTTTTGCATTTGCACATCTATAATAATTCGTAATATATTGTTATTATTGCATTATCGAGAATTTGCATAAATATTATGTGCAATTGCAAAAAACAACTTGTTTTGTCTTGCGCAAGGGTTTCCGGCCGCTTCTCCCATGTCCGTAATAACCATACAGGTCCTATGTAAAGGGGATTTGAATAATACGTTAACCCGTAAAAGCCCGCCGCCGCCCGCTATTTTTCTCCTCTCTCCGGCCTCGATTGACAATCGACCTCCGTTACTTTAAAGTTTTGTAATAAATTCCAAGAAATGAGAGGTGTTACGATTATGGACTGGGGTATGAAAAACAGAATGTCCAGGATTATAAACCCGCAGACAGGCAGGGCAGTCATGCTCGCCTTCGACCACGGGTACTTCCTGGGCCCGACTCACAAGCTTGAGGTCCCGAGGGAGACCATCACCCCCCTTCTTCCCTATGCCGATACCATTATGCTCACGAGAGGGGTGCTCAGGAGCTCGGTCGATCCCGAATCGTGCGCCAATATGGTTCTCAGGGTCTCGGGCGGCTCGAGCATAGTCGGCGCCGACCTCTCCGACGAGGGCCTCACGACCTCGTTCAGGGACGCCATAAGGCTGAACGCCGCCGGTGTGGGAATATCCGTATTCATCGGGAGCGAGCACGAGAAGCAGACCCTCCTCAATTTAGCGAAGCTCGTCGATAAGGGCGAGGACTACGGCATCCCTGTCCTGGGCATCACGGCCGTCGGGAAAGAGCTCGAGAAGAGAGATTCCAGGTATCTCGCTCTCTCCTGCCGCATATGCGCCGAGCTCGGCACACATATAGTCAAGACATACTACTGCGAGGACTTCGAGAAGGTTACGACGAGCTGTCCCGCGCCGATTGTGATCGCCGGCGGACCCAAGCTCGAGACCGAGATGGACGTATTCGAGATGACATACAACGCGATACGGCAGGGTGCGGTCGGCGTCGATATGGGCAGGAACATCTGGCAGAACGATCACCCGGTCGCCGTGATAAGGGCGATCAGGCACATCGTCCATGAGAACGGCAACCCCAAGCAGGCTCACGACCTCTTCCTCACGCTTAAGAACGAGGAAACGAAAAAAGTAGCCCGCGTAAAATAACCTGACTGCGTAAACCGCCGGAGCTGCCGCCGCAAACACACGGAGAAAACATGCGTGTCGCGATGTACTATAACAACAGGGATATCAGGCTCGAGGAGATGCCCACGCCGGGAATCGGCCCCGGCGAGATGCTCATGCGCGTCCGCTCGAGCGGCATATGCGGGAGCGACCTCATGGAATGGTACCGCCTCCCCAAGGCCCCTCTCGTCCTCGGGCACGAGGTCTCGGGAGAGGTGGTCGAAATCGGCGAAGGCGTCGATAAATTCAGGCCCGGCGACCGCGTCATAGCGACTCACCACGTCCCCTGTAATACGTGCTATTACTGTCTCAGGGGCAATCACTCGGCGTGCAGGACGCTCAGGACGACGCATTTCGATCCGGGAGGATTCTCGGAATACATACGCATACCCGCTATAAACGTGGACAGGGGCGTGCTCAAGCTCCCGGACGAGGTCTCATACGACGAGGCGTCGTTCGTCGAGCCCCTCGGGTGCGTCGTCCGGGGCCAGGCGCTCGCGGGCTTCCGCGTATCCGACAGCGTGCTCGTCATGGGGAGCGGCATAACGGGACTATTGCACATACAACTCGCCCGCGCGCTCGGGGCGGGACGGATCGTCGCGACCGACATAAGCTCCTTCAGGCTCGGTGCGGCCTCCCGTTTCGGAGCCGACCACACGGTCGAGGCAGGCGAGGATGTCGCTTCTTTCCTCCGCAACGTCAACGAGGGCCGCCTCGCCGACATGGTTATCGTATGCACCGGCGCGCGGCAGGCCATAGAGGACTCTTTCAGGCTCGTCGAGCCGGGAGGGACCATACTCTTCTTCGCCCCTTCCGCTCCCGAAGCGGAGCTCAGGATTCCTTACAACGAATTCTGGTGGTCGGGTATAAAAACGGTGAGCTCCTACGCCGCATCCCCTTCGGACCTCGCGGCGGCGCTTGAGCTGATAAGGGGCAGGAGGGTGAACGTGGCCGGGATGGTAACCCACAGGCTCGCGCTTAAAGAAACACGCGAAGGCTTCCGTATGGTCGAAGAAGCCGGGGATTCGATCAAGGTCATTATCGATCCCTGTCTCTGAGCTTCTATTTCTCTCCCAGCAGGTGGCGCAGCACCGCGCTCACTATCGCCAGCACAAGGGCGCCGAAGAAGGCTGTCCAGAATCCGCTCACGTGAAAGCCAGGAGATAATATCGACGAGGCCAGCATCAGCATCAGCGCGTTGATTACGAGAAGGAATATGCCGAACGTCAGAATGGATAGAGGCAGCGTGATGATCTTGAGGAATAATCCTATCGTCGCGTTGATCAGACCTATTATGACGGCCGCAAGAAGCGCGGTTCCTATACCCTCCACGACGAACCCCGGAATTATATACGACACGATCAGGAGACTTGCCGTGCTGATTATCCACTGTATCAAAAGGTATTTCATCGGATCCCCCCTTCAGCTTTGATGTCCATAGAGCGGCTCTGCGAGTATCTCAATATTATTCACATTTTATTTCAAATAGAAAGCGGAGCTTCGTTCCGGCGTTTTGACACTCATCCCTTTAAAACCTAAACTGTACGCTTATGGAAAAACCCGTTCTCTATCTCATCGACGGAAGCTCCTACATCTTCCGCGCGTATTACGCGATAAGGCGTCTCAGCACCTCGAAAGGGTTCCCGACGAACGCCGTCTACGGGTTCGCATCCATGATTTTCAAGTTCCTGAAGGACTATAAGCCCGGTTACCTCGGCATAGTTTTCGATACGAAAGAAAAGACGTTCAGGGACGAAATATATCCGCTCTACAAGGCCAACAGGGGCGCCCCGCCGGACGACCTCGTCCCGCAGTTCGACAAGATATTCGAGGTCGTGGACGCGTTCAAAATTCCGCAGTTCCGCGTTGACGGGTTCGAGGCGGACGACGTGATGGGCACTATCGCCAGGGACTACGAGCGCCGCGGCATGGACGTCGTTCTCGTCACCGGGGATAAGGACTTCTGCCAGCTCGTCTCGGACAAGGTCACGCTCCTCGATACGATGAAGAACAAGGAAACGCGGGTAGACGACGTGATAGAGAAATACGGAGTCCCTCCCGAAAAGGTCACAGACGTTTTCGCGCTCATGGGTGATCAGGTGGACAACATTCCCGGCATAAAGGGCATAGGAGAGAAGACGGCCATAGGGCTCATCAAGACGTTCGGCTCCCTCGACAACCTGCTCCTGAATACGGACGAGCTCGCCGAAAAGCAGAGGAAGCTCGTTACCGAGAAGAAGGGCGACGCCCTTCTTAGCAAGGAGCTCGTAACGATAAAGACGGACATGGACCTCGACATGGAGCTCGATAAATTCAAATACGAAGGGTTCGACAAGGCGAAGCTGAGGGGCATATTCGAGGAGCTCGAGTTCAAAAACCTCCTGAAAGAGCTGGGCGACGGCGTCGTCGAGAAGAAAACGGACGAAGGCGGCGGGGCCGTCCCTTACGACAGCTACTCTCTTGTGCTCACCGAGGACGCTCTTGACCGCGTGATCGGGCGTATTAAAGAAACGGGCGTCGTCTCGCTCGACCTCGAGACCACTTCGACGGACCCGATGCTCGCCGGGATAGTCGGCATAGCGCTCTGCCCGGCCCCTCACGAGGCCTACTACGTTCCCGTCGCGCACAGGGCCCTCTCCGATTCCTCGACCCGCCAGCTTCCGCTGCCTTATGTGCTCGAAAAGCTGAAGCCGATGATCGAGGATGAGGGTATCGGGAAGATCGGACAGAACGTCAAATACGAATTCGTCTTGTTCGAGATGTACGGGCTCAAACTGCGCGGCATCGCGTTCGATACGATGATAGCCGCGCACATGCTCGATTCGTCGAGGATGAGCTACAGCCTGGACGAGCTCTGCCGCATCTATCTCGGGCACCGTATGATCTCTTACAGGGACGTGACCGGGACGGGCAAAACGAAAATTAATTTCGAGGAAGTGGAGATGGAAGCTGCCAAGGTCTATTCCTGCGAGGACGCGGACGTGGCCATGCTGCTGTCCGAGAAGCTCGCGCCCGAGCTGGAAGCGGCCGGCCTCACGCGCGTCTACAGGGACATCGAGCTCAAGTTTATAGAGGTCCTCGCCCGCATAGAGATAAACGGCGTGAAGGTGGACGCGGCCAGGCTCAAGGAGCTCTCGAAAGAGTTCGACGCCTCGCTCAAGGATATAGAAAAGGCCATATACGAGGAGGTAGGGTACGAGTTCAACCTGAACTC
>JRYK01000720.1_pt1 | contig 12055 bp, 12 predicted proteins | sample 235381 | NCBI WGS metagenome assembly JRYK01 (sample SAMN03074220, study PRJNA261476) | activated sludge metagenome | biome: Wastewater Treatment Plant; feature: Wastewater; material: Activated sludge; isolation source: activated biomass of a wastewaster treatment plant treating hydrocarbon... ...
TCGCGCAGCGCGCGCGTCGCCTCGTTCTCAGCATCGCGCTTGCGCAGCCACCAGAGGAGCTGCTGCTTTTGCCCGGCCTCGGCCTGGAGCGCCTGGTACTGCCGCGCGACCTCGGCCTGGCGCGTGAGCTTCTCGATCTGGGTCTCGAGCTCGCTGCGGATGTCGTCCACCCGGGCGAGGTTCTCGCGCGTGTCCTCCAGGCGGTGCTCGGTCTCGCGCCGCCGCTCCTTGTACTTGGAGACGCCCGCCGCCTCCTCCAGGAAGACCCGCAGCTCCTCCGGCTTCGCCTCGATCACGCGCGAGATCATCCCCTGCTCGATGATCGCGTAGNNGCTGTTGTCGAACACCAGCTCGACGCACGCGCGGCCACCGGCTTGCGGATGGTGGAGCCGTTGAAGATCACGTCCTGCATCGAGTCGCCGCGCAGGGCGCTCGCGCGCGTCTCGCCCAGCACCCAGCGCACCGCGTCGATGATGTTGGACTTGCCGCAGCCGTTGGGACCGACCACGCCGACGAGGTGGCCCGGCACTTCGATTGCGGTCGGGTCGACGAACGACTTGAAGCCAGCCAGCTTGATGTGTGTGAGACGCAATTTCCGGCCTGGAAGGAGTGCGCCGCAGGAGCGGCGCGGGGGCGATTTTTTCGGCCGATATAATACCGAACTTTGCCCTTGCGGCCGACCCGGAGCATCGATCCAGTGCCAGCGCAACCGTCCCGCGCCCTCGCGAGCTTTCCCAACCCGGAGCGCGGGCGCGACTACCTCGTGCACATGGAGATCCCGGAGTTCACCTGTCTGTGCCCGCTGACCGGCCAGCCGGACTTCGCGACGCTCGTCCTCGACTACGTCCCGGACCGCAAGTGCGTGGAACTGAAGAGCCTCAAGCTCTACGTGTGGTCCTACCGCGATCAGGGCGCCTTCCACGAGGCCGTGACCAACCGCATTCTCGGCGACCTCGTGCGCTTGCTCGCGCCGCGGTTCATGCGGCTCAGCGCGCGCTTCCACGTCCGCGGAGGGATCTCCACCACCGTCGTGGCCGAGCATCGCAAGCGCGGCTGGCGGCCCGCGCCGCCGGTGGCGCTGCCGGCCTTCGCAGCCGCGCCCGGCACGCGCTGATCGGGCCGGCGCGCACCCCATGAACCCTGACCTGGAGCGACTCCAGCCGTACCCGTTCGAGAAACTGCGCACCCTGCTCGCCGGCGTGACCCCGGACGCGGCGCACGCGCCGATCAGCCTGTCGATCGGCGAGCCGCGCCACGCCACCCCGGAAGTGGTGACCGCGGCGCTCACGGGGCACCTGAGCGGACTCTCGACCTACCCGGCGACCGCGGGAACGCCGGCGCTGCGCGAGGCCATCGCCGCCTGGCTCGTGCGGCGCTACGGCCTGCCGCACGTCGATCCGGCCACGCAGGTGCTGCCGGTCAACGGGTCGCGCGAGGCCCTGTTCGCGCTCGCGCAGACGGTGATCGACCGCTCCCGCGACGCGCTCGTGGTGAGCCCCAATCCCTTCTATCAGATCTACGAGGGCGCCGCGCTGCTCGCCGGCGCGACCGTGCGCTATGCGAATGCCGTGCGAGAGCGCGGCTTCGCCCCCGACTACCGGGCGATACCGGAGGACGTGTGGCGGCGCGTCCAGCTCGTCTACGCGTGCTCCCCGGCCAACCCGACCGGACGCGTGATGTCGCTCGCGGACTGGGCGTGGCTGTTCGAGGCCGCCGACCGCCACCGGTTCGTGATCGCGGCCGACGAGTGCTACTCGGAGCTCTACTGCGACGAGGCCCGCGCGCCGCTCGGCGCGCTCGAGGCGGCCCAGCGGCTCGGTCGCGCTGGGTTCGCGCGCCTGGTGGTGTTCTCGAGCCTGTCCAAGCGCTCGAACGCGCCCGGCCTGCGCTCGGGCTTCGCGGCGGGCGATGCCGAGGTTCTCGGCCGCTTCCTGCTCTACCGCACCTATCACGGCAGCGCGATGAGCCCCACGGTGCAGGCGGCGAGCGCCGCAGCGTGGCGCGACGAGACGCACGTGGTCGAGAACCGCCGCCTCTACCGCGACAAGTTCGCCGCCGCCCTGGCGCTCGTCCGCGACCCGCTCGAGACCGCCCGGCCCGACGGCGGCTTCTACCTGTGGATCCGCACGCCGGAATCCGACACCGATTTCGCGCGCGAGCTGTACCGCCAATATAATGTGACCGTGCTCCCGGGCAGCTATCTCGCGCGCGAGGCGGGTGGCGTCAATCCGGGCGAACGCTACATCCGCGTCGCGCTGGTCGCGCAGTTCGACGAGTGCATCGAGGGCGTGCGGCGCATCGCCGCGTTCGCCCGCTCGAGGTGAGAGAGACCATGCAGCAGCACCAGGACGTCATCGACCGGGCGTGGGAGGCGCGTGCGCAGCTCTCTCCCGCCTCCTCCGAGCCGCAGCTGCGCGCCGCCGTCGAAGCGGTCATCGCCGCCCTCGACCGCGGCGAGCTGCGCGTGGCGGAGAAGACCGGCGGCGCCTGGCGCACCCACCAGTGGATCAAGAAGGCGGTGCTGCTCTCCTTCCGCCTGCAGGACAACCAGGTGATGCAGGGCGCGTCCACGCAGTACTACGACAAGGTGCCGACGAAGTTCGGGGCCTACTCGGCGGCGGACTTCGCCGCCGGCGGCTTCCGCGTCGTGCCGCCGGCGATCGCGCGCCGCGGGGCGTACGTGGCGCGCAACGCGGTGCTCATGCCTTCGTACGTGAACATCGGCGCGTACGTGGACGAGGGCACGATGGTCGACACCTGGGCCACCGTCGGCTCCTGCGCGCAGATCGGCAAGAACGTCCACCTCTCGGGCGGCGTCGGCATCGGCGGCGTGCTCGAGCCGCTGCAGGCCAATCCCACGATCATCGAGGACAACTGCTTCATCGGGGCGCGCTCGGAGGTAGTGGAAGGCGTGATCGTGGAGGAGAACTCGGTGCTCTCGATGGGAGTGTTCATCGGCGCCAGCACGCGCATCTACAACCGCGCCAGCGGCGAGACGCTCTACGGCCGCGTGCCGGCCGGATCGGTAGTAGTTCCTGGAACGCTCCCCGCCGCGGACGGAAAATACGCCCTTTACTGCGCGGTCATCGTCAAGCAGGTCGACGCGAAGACGCGCGCCAAGACGAGCATCAACGAGCTCCTGCGGGGCGACTGAGCACCCCGCGCACGGCGCCGGAGGACTCCTGCGATGGCGATGAAGCGGCTGCTCGAGCTGATGGCCGAGAAAAAGGCCTCGGACATCTTCATTTCCTGCGGCGCGCCGATCTCGATCAAGATCAACGGCGTGACGATGCCGATCAACCAGCAGGTCGTCGCGCCGGAAACCGTGCGCGCGCTGATGAAGGAGATCCTCACCGAGCGCCAGCTCGCCGACTTCGAGGAGAACTTCGAGCTCAACACCTCCTACCCGATGCGCGGCCTGGGCAGCTTCCGCATCAGCGCGTTCATGCAGCGCACCACGCCGGCGATCGTGGTGCGCTTCATCCCGGGCGAGGTGCCCGCCTTCGACACGCTCGGATTGCCCCAGGTGCTCAAGGAGATCGTGCTCGAGAAGCGCGGCCTCGTGTTGATGGTCGGCGCGACCGGCTCGGGCAAGTCCACCTCGCTCGCGGCCATGATCGACCACCGCAATGCGCTGCAGTCGGGGCACATCATCACGATCGAGGACCCGATCGAATTCCTGTTCAAGCACAAGCGCTCGATCGTCAACCAGCGCGAGCTCGGCACCGACGCCAAGTCCTACCACGTCGCGCTGAAGAACGCGCTGCGGCAGGCGCCGGACGTGATCCTGATCGGCGAGGTGCGCGACCGCGAGACGATGACCATGGCGATCGCCTACGCGCAGTCCGGTCACCTGTGCCTCGCCACGCTGCACGCGAACAACAGCTACCACGCGCTCAACCGGATCATCAGCTTCTATCCCCTGGAGAACCGGCCGGCGCTGCTGCAGGACCTCTCCTCCTCGCTCAAGTGCGTCGTGTCGCAGCGCCTGGTGCGCAACCTCAAGGGCGCGCGCTCCGCCGCGGTCGAGGTGATGCTGAACACGCGCCACGTGGCCGACCTCATCGAGAAGGGCGAGGTGAACGGCATCAAGGAGGCGATGGACAAGAGCCTCGCGCCGGGGTCGCAGACCTTCGAGCAGGCGCTGTTCCAGATGTACCGCGACGGCGTCATTTCGCAGGAAGAGGCGCTCGCCAACGCCGACTCGGCCACCAACCTCCTGTGGCTGATGAACAACACCGACGCGTCCAAGCCGGCGCCCGGCGCCGCGCCCGCGCCCAAGCCCGCCCTGCAGCAGGAAGTCGAGCAGGCGGCAGGAGGCGCGTCGTTCAGCGAGTTCCGGCTCACGCTCGACGAGGAGAAGGCCGCCTAGCGCCGCCGGCCCCGCTCCGGTCGAGCGGGTAAACTCGGCGCCGTCTGCGTCCCGGCGTCCGCTCCGACCTCCCGATGGGTGAAACTCTGGAACTCGCGCGCGCGCTGATCGCGCGCCGCTCGGTCACGCCGGAGGACGGCGGCTGCCAGGCGCTCATCGGCGAGCGCCTGCGCGCGCTCGGCTTCGTGCTCGAGCCGCTCGCGAGCGGCGGCGTCACCAATCTCTGGGCGCGGCGCGGCCGCGCCGCCCCGCTCGTCTGCTTCGCGGGCCACACCGACGTCGTTCCTCCCGGTCCGCTCGCGCACTGGCGCTCCGATCCGTTCGTCCCGACCGAGCGCGACGGACGCCTCTACGGGCGCGGGGCCGCCGACATGAAGACCTCGCTCGCGGCGTTCGTGACGGCCACCGAGCGCTTCCTGGCCGCGCGCCCGGATGCGCCCGGCTCGATCGCCTTCCTGCTCACTTCCGACGAGGAAGGCGACGCGACCGACGGCACGGTCAAGGTCGTGGACCGGCTCGAGGCCCGCGGGGAACGGATCGACTACTGCATCGTCGGCGAGCCGACCTGCGTCGAGCGCCTCGGGGATACGGTGAAGAACGGCCGCCGCGGGTCCCTCGGCGGCCGCCTGGTCGTGAAGGGGGTGCAGGGGCACGTCGCCTATCCCCAGCTCGCCCGCAATCCGGTGCACCTGTTCGCGCCCGCGCTGGCCGAACTCGCCGCCACCGAGTGGGACCGCGGCAACGAGTACTTTCCGCCCACCACCTGGCAAGTGTCGAACCTGCGCGCCGGCACCGGGGCAGTTAACGTCGTGCCCGGCGAGCTCGAAGTGCTGTTCAATTTCCGCTTCTCCACGGCGAGCACGGCCGAGGGCTTGCAGGAGCGGGTGCGCGCGATTCTCGACCGGCACGCGCTCGAGTACGAGCTGGCGTGGTCGCTGTCGGCGCAGCCGTTCCTGACCCCGCGCGGCACGCTCGTCGCCGCCCTGAGCGCCGCGATCCGCGCGGTGACGGGCGTGACCGCCGAGGTGTCGACCACCGGCGGCACCTCCGACGGCCGCTTCATTGCACGCATCTGCGCGCAGATCGTCGAGTTCGGACCGGTGAACGCGTCGATCCACAAGCTCGACGAGCACGTCGCGCTCGACGCGCTCGAGCCGCTGAGCGCGATCTACCAGCGCTCGCTGGAGCAGCTGCTCGCTTGAGCGCCGGCGCCCCGCCGCGCACGGTGCGCGACTGGTGGCGCGCAACCGCCATGCGCTTGCGGCGGGCGCGCCTCGCGTTCGGCCACGGAACGACGAACGCCCGCGACGAAGCGGCGTGGCTCCTCTGCCACGCCCTGCGGATCGAGTTCGATGATTTCTCCGCGCTCCAGGGCCGCGCGGTGAATGCCGTCACCGCGCGGCGGATCGAGGTTCTCGTCCGGCGTCGCATTGCGACGCGCGCGCCGCTCGCCTACGTCCTGGGCGAAGCCTGGCTGGCCGGACACCGCTTCCATGTCGATCGCCGGGTCATCGTCCCGCGCTCCCACATCGCCGAGCTGCTTCCCGACGGGCTGCGCGCGTGGATGCCGCGCGGCGGGCCGCGGCGGATCCTGGACCTGTGCACCGGGTCGGGTTGCCTCGCGATACTCGCGGCGCTCGCGTATCCCCGTGCCCGCGTGGACGCCTCGGATGTCTCGGCCGCGGCGCTCGCGGTCGCGCGGAGAAACGTCGCCGCCTACCGTCTCGGCCGGCGCGTGCGCCTCGTCCGCTCCGACCTCTTCGCCGCGCTCGGGCGCGACCGCTACGACCTGATTCTCTGCAACCCGCCCTACGTGCCGGTGTCCGAGATGCGCCGCCTGCCACCCGAGTACCGCCGCGAGCCGGCGCTCGCGCTCGCGAGCGGCGTGGACGGACTCGATTTCGTGCGCCGGCTGCTGTCCGCGGCGCACCGCCATCTCGCGCCGCGCGGCGTGCTCGTGGTCGAAGTCGGCGACGGCCGGCGCGCGGTCGAGCGCGCGTTTCCGCGGCTGCCGCTCACGTGGCTCGCGACGTCGGCGGGCAGCGGGCCGGTCTTCGCCCTCGCCGCGCCCGACCTGCAAGCACCGACCGGAGCGAAGAGGCCGCTCGCGCAGAGCGGCCTCGGGGAATGGGGTGGCTAGTCGGTATCGAACCGACGACCCTCGGAATCACAATCCGATGCTCTACCCCTGAGCTATAGCCACCGTCGCTGCTCGAAATCGGCCAGGGGTGCTGGCGCGCCCGACAGGACTCGAACCTGTAACCGCCGGCTTAGAAGGCCGATGCTCTATCCGGTTGAGCTACGGGCGCCGGACCGGATCCTGCGACTGCGCCGGGCAACCTGGTCGGGGTGGAGAGATTCGAACTCCCGACATCTTGCTCCCAAAGCAAGCGCGCTACCAGGCTGCGCCACACCCCGAAAGGTGGCGAATTTTACGCGTCCGGGCGCGCGACGGTCAAACCGCGCCCGCGCGCGCCCGCGGCGGGCACTAATTGCCTTGCCGCCCCCCGCGCCATCTGGTATCAAGCGCAATCCTTCGCGGCGCGCCCCCGGGAGGTGGATCCCGATGCCGTTCGAATCCCTGCGCAGGCAGCACCCGCCCTACGTTCCCCGCAAGGGCGAGGGGTACATGAGCGCGCAGCAGCGCGCCCACTTCAAGCAGGTGCTCGCGCGCCTGCGCGACGAGCTCGCCGCCGACATCGAGCGGACGGTGCACCAGATGCAGGACGACCAGACCGTGTTCGCCGATCCGAACGACCGCGCGAGCCAGGAGTCGGACATGGCGCTCGAGCTGCGCAACCGCGACCGCGAACGCAAGCTCATCAAGAAGATCGACGAGACGATCCTGCGCATCGACGCCGAGGACTACGGCTACTGCGAGAGCTGCGGGGCCGAGATCGGCCTGCAGCGTCTGGAGGCGCGCCCTACCGCCACGCTCTGCATCGACTGCAAGACGCTCGAGGAGTTGCGCGAGCGCCAGGTCGCCAAGTAGGCGGGCGCCGGGGCGGGAGACGGGGCGCCGTCGGTGCGCTGCTGCCGCCGGCGCGCGCGGGACGTTACTGTGAGGTCTCGGTTGCAGCGGATCGCTCCTGCTCCGCCACCGCCTTCATCGAGAGCCGCACCCGGCCCTTCTCGTCCGCCTCGAGCACCTTGACCTTCACCTGCTGGCCTTCCTTGAGGTGGTCGGCCACGCTCGCGACCCGCTGATGGCTGATCTGCGAGATGTGCAGCAGCCCGTCCTTGCCCGGCAGCAGGCTCACTATGGCGCCGAAATCGAGCAGTCGCAGCACCGTCCCGTTGTAGATCTTGCCGATCTCCACCTCGGCGACGATCTCCTCGATCTTCTTCTTCGCCGCCTCGCCGCCCTCCATGCTGACGCAGGCGATGCTGATGGTGCCGTCGTCGCCGATGTCGATCGTGGTGCCGGTCTCCTCCTGCAGCGCGCGGATCACGACGCCGCCCTTGCCGATCACGTCGCGGATCTTCTCCGGGTTGATCTTCAGCGTGATGATGCGCGGCGCGTAGCTCGAGATCTCGGTGCGCGACCCCTCCAGCGACTGGCGCATCAGACCCAGGATGTGCATGCGACCCTCGCGCGCCTGCGCCAGCGCGACCTGCATGATCTCCTTCGTGATGCCCTCGATCTTGATGTCCATCTGCAGCGCGGTCACGCCGCGCTCGGTGCCGGCGACCTTGAAGTCCATGTCGCCGAGGTGATCCTCGTCGCCCAGGATGTCGGACAGCACGGCGAAGCGGTTGCCCTCCTTGATGAGCCCCATCGCGATGCCTGCGACGTGCGCCTTGAGCGGGACGCCCGCGTCCATCAGCGCGAGGCTGCCGCCGCACACGCTCGCCATGGACGAGGAGCCGTTCGACTCGGTGATCTCGGAGACGACGCGGATCGAGTACGCGAACTCCTCCTGCGGCGGCAGCATCGCGACCAGGGCGCGCTTGGCGAGCCGCCCGTGCCCGATCTCGCGGCGCTTGGGCGCGCCCATGCGTCCGGTCTCGCCGGTGGCGTAAGGGGGCATGTTGTAGTGGAGCATGAACCGCTCCTTGTACTCGCCCTGGATCGCGTCGATGATCTGCTCGTCGCGCCCGGTGCCCAGCGTGGCCACGACCAGCGCCTGCGTCTCGCCGCGGGTGAAGAGCGCCGAGCCGTGCGTGCGCGGCAGGACGCCGACGCGGATCGAGATCGGACGCACCGTGCGCGTGTCGCGCCCGTCGATGCGCGGTTCGCCGTCGAGGATCTGGTTGCGGACGATCTTGGCCTCGAGGTTGAAGAGGAGATCCTTGACCTGGTTGGACTCCGGCGGGTTCTCGTCTGCCGCGAGCGTCTCCAGCACGCGCCGGCGGATGTCCTCCAGGCGCGCGTTGCGCGCCTGCTTCTGCTTGAGGGCGAACGCCGCGCGCAGGTCGGCCTCGGCGAGGTCGGCGACGCGCGCCACCAGTCCGTCCGCAGCGGCCGGCGGCTGCCAGTCCCACGCGGGCTTGCCGGCCTCGTCGGCGAGCTCGTTGATCGCGCTGATGGCGGCCTGCATCTGCTGGTGCCCGAACACCACCGCGCCGAGCATGACGTCCTCGGACAGCTCCTGCGCCTCGGACTCCACCATCAGCACCGCGTGCTCCGTTCCGGCGACGACGAGGTTCAGCTGGCTCGACTTGAGCTGCGTCGCGGTCGGGTTGAGGACGTACTGGCCGTCGAGGTAGCCGACGCGCGCGGCACCGATCGGGCCGGCGAACGGAATGCCCGACAGCGTGAGCGCGGCTGACACGCCGATCATCGCCGGGATGTCGGGATCGACCTCGGGGTTGCACGAGAGCACCGTCGCGACGACCTGCACCTCGTTGTAGAAGCCCTCGGGGAAGAGCGGCCGGATCGGCCGGTCGATCAGCCGCGAGGTGAGCATCTCCTTCTCGGACGGGCGCCCCTCGCGCTTGAAGAAGCCGCCGGGGATCTTGCCCGCGGCGTAGTACTTCTCGGTGTAGTCGACGGTGAGCGGGAGGAAGTCCTGGCCGGGGCGCACGTTCTTCGAACCGACCACGGAGCACAGCACCACGCTGTCGTCCATGGTCACTAGCACGGCGCCGCTCGCCTGGCGGGCGATCTCGCCCGTCTCCAGGGTGACCTGGTGCGCGCCGTAGGCGAAAGTCTTCTTGACGGGATTCACTGCCATCTCCTTTCCTGCTCAGCGGCCGCGCGGCCGGCGGCCGGCACGCGCGCGCATGCGCGCTCCGGGACGGCGGGAGACGCCTGGACGGTTGAAAGCGCAACGCCCACGGGCGCGAGCCGCGTGGGCGTCGGAGGGATCACTTGCGGAGGCCAAGCTGCTCGATCAGCTTGCGATAGTTCTCGCTGTCGGTGCGCTTGAGGTAGTCGAGCATCTTGCGCCGCTGGCTCACCATTTTCAGCAGGCCGCGCCGCGAATGGTGATCCTTGACGTTCGCCTTGAAGTGGTCGGTGAGCCCGTTGATGCGGGACGTGAGGAGCGCGATCTGCACCTCCGGCGAACCGGTATCGCCCGGCTTGCGCTGGTGCTGCGCGACGATCTTCGCCTTGTCGGCGGCGGTGACAGCCATGCATTCTTCTCCCGGAAAACGCGAGATTTTAGCCCGGAATCAAGGACGTTCACAAGGCGCGGGGGGATCCTGCCGCACCAGGCGCAGCGGGCGCACGCGCCCGTCGGCGCCGCACTCGCCGACGCCGAGGAGCCGCCCGGCGGCGTCGTAGGCGCACAGAGTCCCGGTCGCGGCCGTCGCCGGCGCCCCGACCGCCTGGCCCTGGGCGAAGCGCGTCGCAGCGCCCGCCTCCAGCGTGACCCGGGGAAGCCCGCCCAGGAGGACGTCGGCCGGGAGCAGGAATCGCCCCCGCTCGTCGTCCGAAGCCGCCTCCACCGCCGCGAGGGGGTATGCGTCCTGCAGGCGGAAGGGTCCCGATTCGGTGCGCACCAGCGCGGCAAGATGCGCGCCGCAGCCGAGCGTCGCGCCGATGTCCTCGGCGAGGGTCCGGATGTAGGTGCCCTTGCTGCAGCGGACGTCGATCACGAGCCGGGACTCCGCATAAGCCTCGACGCTGAGGGCATGGATCGTAACCGTGCGCGCCTCCCGCGCGACCACTTCGCCCGCGCGGGCGTATGCATAGAGGGGCCGGCCGGCGCGCTTGAGGGCCGAGTGCATCGGCGGGACCTGCGCGATCGACCCCACGAAGCGGGCGAGCGCCGCCTCCAGTCGCGCCGGGTCGACCGCGACCGGCCGCCGCTCGATCACGGCGCCCTCCGCGTCACCGGTGGCGGTGCGCACGCCCAGCGCCAGGGTGGCGCGATAGCGCTTTTCGGCCTCCAGGACGCGGGCGCCGAACTTGGTTGCGTCTCCGAAGAGCACCGGGAGCAGCCCGCTTGCCAGCGGATCGAGCGTGCCGGTGTGCCCCGCGCGTTCCGCGCGGTAGGCGCGGCGGACCCGCTGCAGGGCGGCGTTGGAGCTCACTGCGGGAGGCTTGTCGAGGAGCAGGACGCCGTCCACCCGGCGCCAGGCGACCCGCGGGGCGCGCGCGCCCATCGGCACGATCGCCTCAGCGCGCCCGCGCCGGCCGGCGGCGGCGCGGCTGCGCCGGTGGTGGAAGAGAAAACCGAGTTCGACGTCATTCTGACTGCGGCCGGGGACAACAAGGTGAACGTGATCAAGGTCGTTCGCGCCGTCACCAGTCTGGGCCTGAAGGAAGCCAAGGATCTGGTGGATGGTGCGCCGAAAGCCGTCAAGGAAGGCGTCGCCAAAGCCGAGGCGGAAGCGGTCAAGAAGCAACTGGAAGAGGCGGGTGGCAAAGCCGAGATCAAGTAAGGCTGGTGAACACAGCGGGCTGGCGGTTTCCCCCGCCGGCCCTTTTGCCTTTGGAGAAGCTGGCACAAAGCAAGCGAGCCACGGGCGGGCGGTTGGAACTCCCGCGCGGGAACTTCTCGTACCGTTTCGCTTTCTTTGTTCTGTCTTCTGAATCCCGTCGCCTGACACGTCTGGAGCTGCTATGACGTATACCTATACCGAGAAGAAGCGCATCCGCAAGAGCTTCGCGAAGCGTGCGAGCGTGCTGAACGTGCCTTTCCTGCTCGCGACCCAGCTCGAGTCCTACACCGCGTTCCTGCAGGCGGACATGCCGCCCGACCAGCGCAGGAACGAGGGCCTGCAGGCGGCGTTCACGTCGATCTTCCCGATCTCGAGCCACTCCGGCAACGCGCGCCTCGAGTTCGTGAGCTACACGCTGGGCGAGCCGGCGTTCGACGTGAAGGAGTGCCAGCAGCGTGGATTGACCTTCGCTTCGCCCTTGCGGGCCCGCGTGAGGCTGGTCATTCTCGACAAGGAGGCGGCGAAGGAAACGATCAAGGAAGTGAAGGAGCAGGAGGTCTACATGGGCGAGATTCCGCTCATGACCTCGACCGGCTCGTTCATCATCAACGGTACCGAGCGCGTCATCGTCTCACAGTTGCATCGGTCCCCCGGCGTCTTCTTCGAGCACGACCGCGGCAAGACCCATTCGTCGGGCAAACTGCTTTTCTCGGCCCGCATCATTCCCTACCGTGGCTCTTGGTTGGACTTCGAGTTCGACCCGAAAGACTATCTGTACTTCCGCGTCGACCGGCGGCGGAAGATGCCCGTGACCATACTGCTCAAGGCCATCGGCATGACGCCGGAGCA
>JRYK01001726.1_pt1 | contig 11998 bp, 7 predicted proteins | sample 235381 | NCBI WGS metagenome assembly JRYK01 (sample SAMN03074220, study PRJNA261476) | activated sludge metagenome | biome: Wastewater Treatment Plant; feature: Wastewater; material: Activated sludge; isolation source: activated biomass of a wastewaster treatment plant treating hydrocarbon... ...
GGCCACGGTGGGCGGCGGGGCCAGGCGGTCCATCGTTGGCACGGCGCCGGGCGTGACCGCGGCGGGCGTGGCCGTGGGCAGTGTCGGGCCGCCGCGCTCCACCTGCTGCGCCGCGGTGGGCGCAAACAGGGCCAGGAAGGCCACCGTTATGATGAAGACAGCGGTCGCGCCGCTTATGAGCTTGCGAGCCATAATCGTTGTAGGGCGGGTTGGTAACCCGCCGTTGCAGAGACGGGTTGCCAACCCGCCCTACAATACAAGAGGCGGTCGGCCGTCGGCGGTCAGCGGTCGATCTACGCCTTCTTGCCCCGCAGCTTCGGGTCGAGAATGTCGCGCAGGGCGTCGCCGATCAGGTTCCAGCCCAGGCCATAGAACAACAACGCCAGGCCGGGGAAGATGATGATGTACCAGTAGGTGTCCAGCGTCAGGATGAACGACCGGGCGAAGCTGACCACCTGGCCCCAGTCGGCATAGCCCTCCGGCAGGCCGATGCCCAGGAAGCTGAGCGCGGCAAACGACAGCACCACCGCGCCCATGTTGAGCGAGATTCGCACCAGCGTCGGGAACATGGCGTTGGGGATGACGTGCTTGATCATCAGGTGCGAGTCTTTGGCGCCGCTGGCCCGCGCGGCCAACACGTAGTCGCGCTCCTTGGTAGCCAGGATGTCGCCGCGCAACTGGCGCGCGTAGCCCGTCCAGCCAAAGATGACCAGGGCGATGGTTGCCGGCCAGATACTTCGGCCCAACCTGGGCGTCAGGAGGGAGGCCAGGATCAGCGCGCCGGTGATAAAGGGAAAGGCGACGAAGATCTCCACGACGCGCATGAGGATCTCGTCGACCCAGCCGCCATAGAAGCCCGCCAGAGCGCCGACGATCACCCCCAGGATCGTCGTCAGCGCCGTGACCACAAAGCTGGCGAAGAAGGCCGTGCGCGCGCCCCAGACAAAGCCATACCAGATGTCATACTGGCCGCTGGTGGTGCCCATGAGGTGGACCCACTCTTCCTGGCGCGGCCAGATGTTGCGATACCACCAGGGCACGGTCATGGGCGCGTTCTTGTTCCAGACGCTCATCGGCGGCTGCGGCTCGGCCTTGAAGCCGTCGCGCGGGATCTGCTTGCGCGGCCAGTTCTCGTTGGGCGGCGGGGCCAGCAGGGGGGCGAAAATGGCCATCAGGGCGAAGAGCAGGGTAATGACGATGCCGGCCACCGATAGCGGGTTGGTGACGATGCCGCGCAGCAGGCGCGCCCATTCGGGGCCGACGGCTTTTTCCAGCCGCGTCAACTCGCGCAGTTCGCCGCCATCGTTGGCGCCGGGCCGCAAGACTACGGGTTCGCTGATTGTCGTCATGGTCACGTCTCCTGGTTAGCTGAGCCGGACGCGCGGGTCGAGGACGGCGTACAGCACGTCGACGATGAGGTTGGCGGCCACCAGCAGCACGGCGCTGAACAGGGCGTAGCCCAGCATCGACAGCACGTCGAGGCTGCCCGCGGCCTGGGCGGCCCACGAGCCGATGCCCGGATAGTCGAACACCGTCTCGGTGATGACTACGCCGCCCATCAGGCCGGCCAACGTTAGCCCGGCCACGGTGACCACGGGAATGAGCGCGTTGCGCCGGATGTGGCGGTTGGTGACGACCTTCTCCGGCAGGCCCTTGGCGCGGGCGGTGGTCACGTAGTCCTGGCGCATCTCTTCCAGCATGGCCGAGCGGGTGATCTTCAGCAGCAAGGCCACCTCAATGACCATGAGCGTCGTCACCGGCATGACCAGATGGCGCAGGGCGTCGATGAAGATGTCGAAGCGCAGGTTCAGCAGCGAGTCGACGGTCATCATGCGCGTGTACTGGGTGAAGCCGGGCTTGATGACCTCCTGGGAGAAGCCGGTGGAAAGCCGGCCGGGCTGGAACCAGTCGAGTCGGGCGTAGAACACCAGCAGCAACAGCAGGGCGAAGACGAAAGTCGGGAACGACCAGCCGAGGATGGCGAAGACGCGGGCCACCTGGTCAAAGAGCTTGTTGTGGTTCAGCGCCGCCTTGACGCCCAGCCAGATGCCAAAGCCAATGACCGGGATCATGGCCCAGAGCGCCAGCTCCATGGTCGCCGGCAGCCGGCGCACCAGCACGTCGATGACTGGCTCGCGGCCGCTGCGCGAGTAGCCCAGGTCGCCGCGCAGGACGCCGCCCACGCGCTCGCCCGTCGCGCCATCGACAGTGCCCACCAGCCAGTTCCAGTATTGCACGTAGAAGGGTTTGTTGAGGCCGTAGCGGGTGATGATGGCATCGACCTGGTGCTCGTTCTTGGGAATGTCGCGCACGTAGAGGGCCGAGCGCTCCACCGGGTTGAGCGTCTGCAACATCAGGAAAATGAGCAAGGTGACGCCGAACAGGATGATCGGCAGAATCAAGAGACGACGAATGATATAAGCGGTCATCTGACTTTCTCCAGTCTTGTCTAGGCTGGGCGACGGAGCAACCCGTCACCGTCTCTCGGTCTCTTTTCTCGCGTGGGCGATTCGGAAGAATCGCCCTGTTTTTCACTGCAGCAGGCGGCTCAACGCTCCTAACGAGGGCCAGAAGCCCTGAGGCGCTCGTTCCAGTGGGGGCAGGCCTTGTGAGGGGCCTGCCCCACCTTCATCGTAGCGTGTAGCGGCGGCGGCAGGGCCGCTTCTACACAACTCCTAAGCGCTTATTCGCCCGTCAGCGACATACCGTAGTAGTAGGTGCCGGGCAGAGCGGCGTTGTAATACCAGCCGTTGACCCACCGCTGCTCATAGCGCGCACCCGTGGCCTGGGCCAGGATCACGCTGATGGTGTCGTTGTAGAACTCCTGCTGGATCTCGTAGTACATCTGCTCGCGCTTCGCCGGATCGCTCTCGACCACGGCCGCCGACGCCAGCGCTTCGTACTTATCGCGGATCTCCGTCGGCAGGCCCTGCCGGCCGCCGAAGGTGCCATAGGTGTAGGGCTGGACCCAGTTGTGCGGGTCGTGGATGTCTTCCACCCAGCCGCTGACCGAGACGGGCAGCTGCGAGGCGCGGAAGGCGTTCAGGAACGTCGGCCACGGCAGACCGATGGTCTCCACGCGGTACAGCGGGTTGATGGCCGCCAGCTCCGACTGCCAGATCTCGCCGATGGTCTGACGCACGGTGTTGCCCGTGTTGAAGGCGATCTGGAAGCGGAAGCCAAGCTCCGGCAACTGACCGTCCCAGGCGGCCTCCCAGTAGGCGGCGCACTCTTCGGGATTGTACTGGTACATCGGGCCGTCCGGGTTGTAGCCCAGCATGCCCTGGATGATCGGGCCGTTGTTGCGGATGCCTTCGCCGATCAGGGCTTCCTGAATGTAGGTGTCGTAGTCGAAGCAGGTCGCCATGGCCTTGCGGGTGTTGGGGTCGCTGAAGAAGTCCAACGGAATACCGTTGCCGTCCAGCTGGCCCGAACCCACGTAGGGCGAGTCCTCAGCGACGTTCCAGGTCAGGAAAGCGTCGGTGCGGCTGGTGCTCTCCAGGTCGTCCCACTTGCGCAGCGTGCCGTCCGGGTTCTCGGTCGGCGTGCAGGTGAAGTCGGCCAGGCAGACTTCGCCCACGAGCGGGTCAACCTGCGAGCGCTGGTCGATGTTGACGGTGACGGAGGCGGCGTCGCCGGCCTGCAGAGCGGCGAAGCGGGTGCCGAACTCGTCCACCAGGCGGGTGATGACCGTCTGCAGCGGGGCGATGCCCGAGGGGCCGCCTTCCCAGGCCGCGTCGCCTTCGGCGCGCCAGTAGTTGGGGTTGGCCACCATCACGTACTCTTCGCCGGGGGTCCAGTGGTCGAGCATGTAGGGGCCGGTGCCGTTGGTGACGGCCGACAGCTTGTCGTTCTCGGTGCCGGGGGCGTAGAAGTTCTGCCACGTGGCGCAATCGCCATCCCAGGCGCCCTGCTCCACGGCCCACTCCATGTCCATGATCGACCCCCAGGTGGAGGTCAGGGTGGCCAGGAACGGCCCCCAGGGGGTGGCCAGGTTAAAGGTCACCGTGCCGGCGTCGTCGTCGGCCACCACGGCGGCCTGCACCGACTCGCAGACGGCAGCCAACTGCGCCGCGTCTACGGCCTGCAGGGCCTCGGGGTTGCCGATGAGGCTGCCTTCGGGGTCGATGGCCTCGGTGATGTCGCCACTGGAGAAGCCCATGATCGGCTCGATCAGCAGCCATTGCGGGCTGTTGGGGTCGCTTTGCAGCAGGCCGCGCTGGAAGCTATAGGCCACGTCGTGGGGTTCCAGCGTGCCGCCGGCGTGGAAGGTGACGCCCTGGCGGATCTGGAAGGTGTAGGTCTTGCCGTCTTCGGAGATGCCGCCGTTGTCCAGCGTGGGCACTTCCACGGCCAGCGCGGGCACGAAGTCGGTCGGGCTGACGTGGTCATAGATGATCAGCGGCTCCATCACGTTCTGGATGACGTTGCCGCCGCTGGTCTCGTAGTCGAGGGCCGGGTCAAGCGAGTCCGGCTCGCCGAACGAGACCTCGCGCCAGGTCGTCGGGTCGGCCACACCGGTGGGGGCCATCGGCTCGGCCGTCGGCGTGGCCACGACCTGCTCGGTCTGGCTGACGATGCGCGTTACTTCGACCGGCTGGCCCTCTTCGGTAACGACGCGCGTCACCTCGACGAACTGGGTCTCCGGTTGGCAGGCGGCCAATACGCCCATTAGCGCCAGCAGGGCGGCCACCACAATGCCAAGTTTCTTGGTCAACATGTCGATTCTCCTCATGTGCGAAAGGGAATTAGGCGATCTCTTCTACGCTCGCTGTGGTAAAGTAAAGCCAACCTATCATTTGGAAAGGACACCACCTCCTCTGGCTGCCTCTTGGCCCGTGCTGGGGCCGGGGCGCGCTGTTCCCTAAGGGGACGGTCTTGTTCAGGTGGCGTCAGTATACAATAGGGTCATTTGAGTGTCAATATGGTGTCAATTGAGTGTCACTAAAGTGGCATCAACCAAAGTGATCCGGAAGGCAGACAACATGAAACAAATCCTCATCCTCCACAGCGGTGAAGAGAGTGACACCGAGCAGCAGCAGTTCATGGGCCACGACTTGCGCTTGCGGCGCGTCGGTTGCGGCGGCGACGCCGAGCGGGCGCGCGCGCTCCTGGCCGAGAACGACGGCCGCTACGACGCCATCGCCCTGGAGGGCCTGCCCACGCAGCTGGAGCTGGGCGACGCCCACCTGCCCCACGTCGTCGGGGCCACGCTGCCGGCGGCGGCGCAACAGACGCCGGTCGTCGATGGCAGTGGCATTCGCGCCGGGCTGGAGCGCTGGGGCGTCATCCTGGCCGACCGCGCCCAGCCGGGCATCTTCGCCCAGAAGCGCGTGCTCATGGTTCCCGGCCTGAACCACGGCGGGCTGGCCGGGGCGCTGGGGCGGCGCGCCTCCGACCTGCGCTACGCCGACCCGTTCATCTACTTCGCCCTGCCCTCCGTGCCCCTGGTCGGCAGCCGGCAGACGTTGAGCCAGGCCGCCGGGCGCACCTTGGAGCAGCTGAAGGACGCGCCCTTCCACCGCATCCAGCCATTGCCCGGCGAACCGGGCACGGCCCGCGAGCCGGACTCGTTCCACTGGGCCGACATCCTGGCCGGCGACGTGGGGGCCATCCGCCGCTACGCGCCCGACGACCTGAAGCACAAGACCGTCGTCGTCGAGTGGGCCACCAACGACGACCTGGCCGACCTGCGCCGGCGCGGCGCGAGCATCGTCGTGACCATGATGCCGGCGCTGGACGGCCGCGGCGAACTCGGCCGCTGGTCGGCGGCGACCATCGAGGCGGTCATGGTGGCCCTGCGCGCCGACGCCAGCGCGCCGCTCAACGAAGACACCTACCTCGACCTGATGGCCGACCTGGACTGGACGCCGGCCATCCGCTACCTGCAGCCGGGCGAGGCGGGCATCAACCGCTTCGCCTTCGTCATTCACCCGCTGAGCATCCGCTTCATCCACAACGACAAGCGCTTCCGCTGGACGAAGTATCTGCCCGACGACCTGGTGGAGGCGACCGCGGCCTACATGCCGCCCCTCTACCTGTCGCGCATCACCGGCGGCGTCTCGCCCACGACCGGCCAGCGCATCGAGGGCTATCTGATCACCCTGGCGGCCACGCCGCGGCAGATGATGAACCACGGCGAGCGCTTCACCTATAACCAGCTCAACAAGGCGGCGCGCATCGCCGAGCGCAAGGGGGCGCGCATCATGGGCCTGGGGGCCTTCACCAGCGTCGTCGGCGACGCCGGCATCACTGTGGCCCACGAGGCCGACATCGCCATCACCAGCGGCAACAGCCTGACCGTGGCCGCCACGCTGGAGGCGGCCAAGCAGGCGGTCATCAAGATGGGCGCCACCGACCTGACCAAGGGCAAGGTGATGATCATCGGCGCGACCGGCTCCATCGGCTCGGTCTGTTCGCGGTTGCTGGCCCAGGCCATCTACGACGTGGTGCTGGTGTCCATCGAGCCGGAGCGACTGATCGAGTTGAAGCGCACCATCCAGGCCGAGACGCCGGGGGCCACGGTGACCATCGCCACGCGGGCCGACGAGTACGTATCGCAATGCGACCTGATCGTCACGGCCACCTCGGCCTTTGGCCAGCGCATCGTGGACATCACCCAGTGCAAGCCGGGGGCGGTCATCTGCGACGTGGCCCGGCCACCGGACATCAGCAAGGAAGAGGCGGCGCTGCGGCCGGACGTGCTGGTGATTGAGAGCGGCGAGGTGCTCATCCCCGGCAACATCGACTTCGGCTACGACATCGGCCTGCCGCCCAAGACGGCCTACGCCTGTCTGGCGGAGACGGCGCTGCTGGCCATGGAGGGGCGCTTCGAGGATTACACCCTGGGCCGCAACATCAGCATGGAGCGCGTCAAGGAGATCTATCGCCTCTTCAAGAAGCACGATTTCCGCATCGCCGGGCTGCGCAGCCACGACGAATTCGTGACCGACGAGATGGTGGCCGAGAAGCGCGCCCTGGCCGACCGGCTGCGCGCCGACCCGGCGCTCTTCAGCCAGACGCGCAGCAGCGCCGCCGCGGCCCTGGCGGCCCTGCCGGCCACGTCCAAGGGCGTGAAGGCCAAGAGCAGCCGCACGCTGCCCCTGGTCGGCGCGGCCACGGCCGCCCTGGCCGGGGCCGGAGCGCTGCTCTTCGTGCGCCGCCGCCGCCCGTAGGGCAGGATTTATCCTGCCTGCTGCCGTAGGGCAGGAGAAATCCTGCCCTACGTTTTTTCACGCCTCATTGACGGAAGCTTCTCCCCTGGCATGGCAGAATTACGGCTAAGGGTCGTCTGCGCGCTGCCGGCGGCCCTTGCCCGCTTAAAGGCGGCGACTGTACCCGCGACCCCACAACGTAAAACCCATCGGGAGCGATCCCGACAACACCCATTGGAGGGGTACTATCATCATGAGAACCATTGTCGAGCGTGTACAGGGCTTCCGGCCGCTGAGGCTCAAGGTCGTGCTGCCGTTGGCGCTGCTGGCGCTGGGCCTGGCGCTGCTGGGCAGCGTCTCCGCCCAGGACGACGTTGTCATCCCGACGTTCACCATCGAGAACGTCATCGTCGATGGCAGCGTCACCATCCTGGCCCAGAACTTCCCGCCGTTGCAGGACTTTGTGGTCACGATGGGGCCGGGCGGCACGCTGGGCATCGGCGGCACGCCGGTGGCCATCACCAACTCCGGCCTGCTGGGCGCCTTCTCGGCCACCTATCCCATTCCGGCCGACCTCATCGGCGCGCGCCAGATCGCCATTCGCCTGGAAAGCCCGCAGGGCTACTTCAGCTACAACTGGTTCTGGAACAACCTGGCCGAGCCGGCCCCCACGCCCATCCCCACCATCTCCATCGACGCCGTGGGCGTCAACGAGTGGGTGACGGTGACCACCCACGGCTTCCCGGCCAACCGCACCTTCGTGGTGCTCATGGGCCACATGGGCACGCTGGGCATCGACGGCATCCCCGTGGGCGCGTTCGACTCCGGCCTGGGCGGCACGATGACCCTGACCTTCCCCATTCCCCAGCCGCTCAAGGGGCTGGAGCGCATCGCCATCCGCACCGAAGCGACGCCGTTCTACGCCTACAACTGGTTCGACAACCAGCCCCTGACGGCCATCGCCACGCCGACGTTCGGCATTTGCGGCGTGGTGCGCGACGAGGCCGTGGCCATTCGCACGGACGGCAACTTCCCGGCCAATCGCGACTTCGCGGTGATGGTCAACGGCATGGGCACGCTGGGCACGAATGGCGTGGTCATCGGCGGCTTCAACAGCGGCCCGGCCGGCAGCCAGGTGGTGGGCATCTTCCCCATCCCGGCCGAGATGCGCGGGCTGGACCAGATCGCCATCCGCGCCGAGGAGATCGGCGGGCCGTTCTTCAGCTACAACTACTTCGACAACCAGACGGCAATCTATTGCACGCCGTAGAAGAGGGGCGGGGGCGCAGGGGGACTGAGGCACGCTCAGCGCGCCGCAGTCCTCTCGCTCTGCCCGCCCGCTAGGCCTCCAGGACGGTGACGCCTTTTTCGCCGGCCACGATGGCCTCGGTGGCCATGCCCAGGAACAGCCCGTGCTCCACGACGCCCGGTTGGGCGCGGATGAGGCGGGCCATGGCCGGTGGGTCGGTCAGGCCGGCGAAGTGACAATCGAGGATGACGTTGCCCTCGTCGGTGACGAACGGCCGCCCGTCGCGCTCGCGCAGGACGACGCGCGCCCCCAGCGAGGCCAGGTAGTCGGCCACCGGCCGCCGGGCAAAGGGGATGACCTCCACCGGCACGGGGGCGCGCGTGGCCAACTGGCTGACGCGCTTGCTCTCGTCGGCGACGATGATCAGCCGGCGCGCGGCGGCGGCGACGATCTTCTCGCGCAGCAGCGCCCCGCCCAACCCCTTGATCAGGTTCAGATGCGGGTCGATCTCGTCCGCGCCATCGATGGCCACGTCCAGCGAGGGGTAGTCGTCCAGGCTGCCCAGCGGCAGGCCGCAGCGCTCGGCCTCGCGCGCCGTGGCCTCGGACGTGGGCACGCCGACGATGCGCTGTAGCTCGCCCGCGGCCAGCAGTTCGCCCAGGCGGCGCACGACGAAGACGGCCGTGCTGCCCGTGCCCAGCCCCACGACCATGCCCGAACGGACGGCTGCGACGGCCCGCTCGGCCGCCTGGCGCTTCATGGTGTCGCGGTCGCTCATCGCTCCTCCCCGGCCATGGCCCGCCAGACGCGCAACACTTCGGCCACGCTCCAGGCCTGGGCGATGCAGCCGCGCGGGGCAAAGGGCGCGTCGCCCTCGAAGATCTCGCTGATGCTGCCCACGCCGTGGTCGGCCAGGTGCTGTAGCAGCGGGGCCAGATAGCCGCGGGCCGCGGCCGGGTCGCCATAGACGCGGTGGTGGGCCATGGCGAAGGGGCCGATGAGCCAGGCCCAGACCGTGCCCTGGTGATAGGCCCCGTCGCGCTTGCGCCGGTCGCCGCTGTACCGGCCGACGTAGGCCGCGTCGTCGGGCGAGAGGCTGCGCAGGCCGTGGGCGGTCAGCAGGTGGCGGCCGCAGGCGTCAACGATGGAGCGCTGCCGCTCGGCCGTCAGGGGGCTGTGGGGCAGGGAGACGGCCAGCAGCTGGTTGGGCCGCAGGCGGCCGTCGTTGCCGGCCACCACGCCGGGGATGCCCTCCGGGCCGTCGATCACGTCGTAGCAGTAGCCCAGCGGCGCGTTCCAGAAGCGCCCGAAGCCGGCCATGACCCGCAGGGCCAGTTCGTCGTAGCGCGTCGCGTCCTGGCCCAGCCGCCCGGCGAAATCGGCCATGATGCGCAGGGCGTTGTACCAGAGCGCGTTGATCTCCACCGGCTTGCCGATGCGCGGCGTCACCACCCAGTCGTCGACCTTGGCGTCCATCCACGTCAGTTGCATGCCCGCCTCGCCGGCGTAGAGCAGCCCGTCGGCTGGGTCGACGTGGATGTGGTAGCGCGTGCCGCGGGTGTGCCAATCGACGATGCCGGCCAGCGTGGGGAACAGCTCGCCCACCAGCGCCGCGTCGCCCGTGGCGGCGTAGTACGCGTGCAGGGCCACGAAGTACCACAGCGTGGCATCGACGGTGTTGTACTCCGGCGTCTCGCCGGCGTCGGGGAAGCGGTTGGGCAGCATGCCCCGGTCGACGAACTGGGCGTAGGTGCGCAGGATGCTGGCGGCCACTTCCGGCCGGCCGGTGGCCAGCGTCAGGCCGGGCAGGGCGATCATCGTGTCGCGGCCCCAGTCGCTGAACCAGTGGTAGCCGGCGATGATCGACTTGCCGCGCGGGTCGGCGGCCGTCGGCCGGCTGACGATGAACTGGTCGGCGGCCAGCACCAGTTGCCGCCAGGCGTGGCCGGCCGGTTCCGCGCCGGCCCGCTCCAGCAGGGCGGCCTCGTGGGCGCGGCGCTCGGCCAGGGCCTCTTCGCCGTCCAGGATGGGCGCGTCCTCGGTGCTGGCCACGATGGTCAGGCTCTCGCCCGGCCGCAGCGTGGCCTGTAGCTGGGCCAGATAGAGATGATCCTCGGTCACGTCGCGCTGGCCGCGGAACTCCTCGACGGCCAGGAAGAAGTCCTCGTACCACTCGAATTGCGGGCTGATGGTGGCCCGGTCGCTGAACAGGTAGAACGGCCGCGCGCCGTCGAACATGGTGATGGCCACGCCCTGGGGCAGTGGGGCCACGTCCGGCGACCAGTCATTGACGATGGTCGTGCTGTGGTAGTCGCGGTAGTTGGCCAGAGCCTTGATCGTCAGCCCCAGCGGGCCGGTGGCCCGCGTCAGGCGATACTGCACGTAGGTGGTGTTGGCCCCCGGCTTCATCCAGACGCGTTTTTCCAGCAGGGCGTTGGCGATGGCATAGGTCCAGACGGGGGTCGTGCCCTCCAGGTGGAAGCGGTTGAGGTGATGGTGGCCGTTGCCCTCCACCGTGCCGTCTTCCCAGCGGTTGACGTAGAGCGGCGTCAGGCGGCCGCTGTCGGGGTAGACGCCGTCGTACTCGGCCGTCTCGTCCAGCTTGGCCAGCAGCAGGGTGCGGCCCAGCGGCGGCTGGAGGGCGGCCACCAGCAGGCCGTGGTAGCGCCGCGCCAGGGCGTTGGCCAGCGTGCCGGAGGCGAAGCCGCCGATGCCGTTGGTGACCAGCCACTCGCGCCGGGTGGCCGTCGCCAGATCGCCGCATACCTCGCGGCCGAAGTCAAGTGTCATGCGTGTTACTCCGAGAAGTTGTCAGCGCTATCCACTGATCACTGGCAACTGACAACTTTCTTAGCCTCCTGGCGTTGAATCTTCATCCTAAACGTTGCGCCAGCCGGTTTCGGTCTGCCAGTAATGGTCGATGACCGGAATCTTCAGCGCGTCGGTGATCCAGCGCGAGGTCGGCTCGTCCAGCGGCTCGCCGGCCAGGAACAGGTAGCGCAGGCACGACACGTCGTGCATCGTCATGTACTTCTGGTCCTGCTTCTTCAGCACGCGCACCGCCGTCGGCGACGAGAACATCGACCGCACCTGGTATTCGTTGACGAGGCTCCACCAGATGCCCGCATCCGGACGGATCGGCAGGCCCTCGTAGAAAATCGTGGGCCAGCCGTTGATCAGCGGAGCGTAGACGATGTAGGAGTGCCCGGTCACCCAGCCGATGTCCGCCGCGCACCAGTAGACGTCGTCGGCCTTGAGGTCGAAGACCATCCGGTGGGTAGCCGTGGCGTGGGTCAGGTATCCCCCCGTAGTGTGGACGATCCCCTTGGGCTTGGCGGTCGATCCCGAGGTGTAAAGGAGAAAGAGAGGATCCTCCGCGTCCATCGCCTCGGGTACGCAGACCGGAACGGCCGCCCCCAGGGCTTCGGTCCAGCCGATGTCCCGGCCCTCCTTCATCGGGGCGGCGGTGCCGCACCGGTCGAAGACGATCACGGTCTCCATCCCCGGCAGTTCCTCGAGGGCACCGTCGATCGCCGCTTTCATCGGCATCGGCTTGCCGCGCCTGAGCGTTGCGTCGGCGGTGATCAGCGCCTTC
>JRYK01003167.1_pt1 | contig 11937 bp, 15 predicted proteins | sample 235381 | NCBI WGS metagenome assembly JRYK01 (sample SAMN03074220, study PRJNA261476) | activated sludge metagenome | biome: Wastewater Treatment Plant; feature: Wastewater; material: Activated sludge; isolation source: activated biomass of a wastewaster treatment plant treating hydrocarbon... ...
GGGCACGCCGGCCGACGCGCTGGGCCGTCCCCGCGTGCGGGTGACGCAGTCGGGGCTGGCCGAGGTGCGGGTGCGGGTGGGCCGGCTCGGCCGCGACGGGGACCGGGTGGACGCCGTCTCGCTGCACGACGTGGGGCTGTGGCTCGTGCCGGTGGCCGGCGGCGACCCCCAGGCCATGGGCACCACGAAGCAGGCCGCCGACTGGCCCGCCGCCGAGTACCGCTTCCTGCTCGCGCGCCGCCTGGCCGACGGCAAGGTGGCGCCGGAGGGCCGCTACCGCCTGCGGGTGACGGCCACCGGCCCGGACGGCGCGACCCTGTCGCGCGAGAGCGCGCCCTTCGCCCTCGGTCCGGCCAACGGGTGACCTTTGCTCCGGCGCCTTGCGCCGGGCGCGCCGGGCCGTTACGTTTGTAGCCCGTTGTCACAAAGTACCCCGGAGCCCAGGTGGCGGACCAGCTGACTCTCGGGGTGGCCGCGCGCCTGTCCCGCTACCTCCAGGTGCTGACGCAGGCGAAGAAGATGGGGAAGGTGTCCATCTCCTCGCAGGCCATCTCCGAGTACACGAACGTCAACCCGACCCAGATCCGTCGGGACCTGTCCGGCTTCGGCAAGTTCGGCAAGCGCGGCGTCGGCTATGACATCGACACGCTGATCGGGCAGATCCGGAAGATCCTGCGCACCTCCGGCCAGCACAACATCGCGCTGTTCGGGGCGGGCAACCTGGGGCAGGCCATCGCCACCTCGGGGGTGTTCGCCGACCACGGCTTCCGCATCACCGCGCTGTTCGACGTCGACCCCGACAAGGTGGGCACCCGGGTGGGCGACGTCGAGGTGCGCCACTACACGGACCTGCCGCGCACGGTGGCCGAGGAGGGCATCCAGGTGGGCGTGCTCGCCGTGCCGGGCAACGTGGCCCAGCAGGTGGCCGACGACCTGGTGGCGGCCGGCGTCAAGATCATCTTCAACTACTCGGATGCCCTGCTCTCCGTGCCGTCGGACGTGACCGTCCACACGTCCAGCCCGGCGGTCGAGCTGCTCTACGCGCTCTACTTCTACCTCACCTGATCCCCGTCGCGGGCCGAGCGCCGGGAGGCCGCTGGTACCATCGGCGCCCGTGGCCGCCCCAGACCACCAGCCGGCCGACCTGCTCGCCGGCGTCCGCGAGCGCTTCGAGGCCTCGACCGACTTCACCGTCGGCCTGGAGGAGGAGTTCCAGCTCCTCGACCCGGCCACGCTCGAGCTGACCAACCGCTTCGAGGAGCTGGTGGCGCTGGCCGACGAGGCCTTCCGCCCCCGGCTGGCGGGCGAGCTCATCGCCAGCGAGGTCGAGTTCCGCACCACGCCGCACCCCGACTTCCCGGGCGCCGCCCGCGAGCTGGTCGAGGGGCGGCTGGCCACCCTGGCGCTGGCCGACCGCCTGGGCATCGCGCTGGGCATCACCGGCGTGCACCCGTTCAGCCGGTGGCAGGACCAGCGCATCATCGACACCGAGCACTACCGCCGGGTCGAGGAGGGGCTGGGCTACATCGCCTGGACCAACAACACGTGGGCCGTGCACATCCACGTGGGCGTGCAGGGCGCCGACCGGGCCATCGCGGTCAACACGGCCATGCGCAGCGTGCTGCCCGAGCTGCTCGCCCTGTCGGCGAACAGCGCCCTCTTCCTGGGCCGGGCCACCCGGCTGCCGTCCACGCGCACGTCGGTGTTCGTGCGCAGCTTCCCGCGCTGCGGGGTGCCCGACGCCTTCATGGACTGGGACGAGTACGCCGAGTTCGTCGAGCTCCTGGCCCGCACCGGGTCCATCGTCGAGAGCACGCAGATCTGGTGGAGCATGCGCCCGCACCACGCCTTCGGCACGCTCGAGGTGCGCATCTGCGACGGGCAGACCGAGATGGCGGAGGCGCTCGGCGTCATGGCCCTGGCCAACGCCTGCATCGCCCGCTTCTGCCTCGACTACGACGAGGGGGTCCCGCTGCCCGCGCATCCCAACCGGGTCATCGAGGAGAACCTCTGGCGCGCCCAGCGGTACGGCGTCGAGGGCCGCATGATCGACCTGGACCGCGGCGAGGAGCGCACCACCGCGGCGGCCGTCGAGGCGCTGCTGGAGTGGACCGAGCCGGTGCACGACCGCCTGGGCCTCACGCCGTTCCTGGCCCGCGTGCCGCGCATGCTGGGCGAGGGCAACGGCGCCGTGCGCCAGCTGGCCCGCCTGGACGCCCTGGCCGGGGACCTGCGCGCCGTGCACGCCGAGGTGGTCGACCGCACCCGCCGCTCGGCGGAGGAGGCCCTGGCCCTGGTCGGGGCGGTGGCGGCCCGGTGAGCGAGCCCGTGGACGACCCCGGCCGGGAGCCGACCCCCGAGGAGGTCATGGACGCGCTGGCCCGCCGGCTGGCGGCGACGCCGGTGCACGACGTGCTCATGCAGACCATGGCCACGTTCGCCGACATGGCCGCCATCCGGCTCGGGCTCGGGCCGGGCGGGGCGGAGGACGGCGACCTGCCCCAGGCGCACATGGCCATCGAGGCGCTGCGCGCGCTGGTGGACGTGGCCGACGGGGAGATCGGCGCGGCCGCCGCGCGCCCCTTCCGCGAGCCCCTGGCCGCGCTGCAGATGGCCTACGCGCGGGCCGTCGAGGCCGAGGCCCGGGCCCGCCAGGCCGAGCAGCAGGGCGAGGGCGGCAGCGGGCTCTGGACCCCGCCGGGCAGCACGGGTGGCCCGGGCCCCGGCGGCGGGCGGCTGTGGACCCCGGGGTCGGACACCTGAGCGCGGGCGACGCGCCCCGCGCCGAGATCGGGGTCTTCGGCGGGTCGGGCTTCTACCGCTTCCTCGAGGACGTGGAGGAGGTGGCGGTCGAGACCCCGTACGGGCCGCCGTCCGCGCGGGTGGTCATCGGCGACGTCGGCGGCCGCCGGGTGGCGTTCCTGCCCCGCCACGGGGCGAACCACGAGCTGCCGCCCCACGCCATCAACTACCGGGCCAACGTGTGGGCCATGCGCCAGCTCGGGGTGCGGCGCATCATCGGCCCGTGCGCGTCGGGCAGCCTGCAGCCCGAGGTGCGGGTGGGCGACTTCGTGCTGTGCGACCAGTTCGTCGACCGCACCAGCGGCCGGCGCGACACGTTCTACGACGGCCCGGTGGCCACCCATGTGAGCGCGGCCGAGCCCTACTGCCCGGACCTGCGCGGCCTGCTGGCCGAGGGCTGCCGCGAGCTGGGCATCCCGGTGCACGAGCAGGGCACGGTGGTGGTCATCCAGGGCCCGCGCTTCAGCACCCGCGCCGAGAGCCGGTGGTTCACCGCGATGGGCTGGCAGGTCATCAACATGACCGCCTATCCCGAGGGCTACCTGGCCCGCGAGCTGGAGCTCTGCTACGCCAACGTCTCGCTCATCACCGACTACGACGTCGGCCTGGAGGGCCTGCCGGGGGTGGAGCCGGTGAGCGCCCAGGAGGTCATGGAGGCCTTCCAGCGCAACAACGAGCGCCTGCGCGACCTGCTGTTCCGGGTCATCCCGCGCATCCCGCCCGAGCCCGACGCCCTGTGCGGCCGGGCGCTGGACGCCGCCCGCTTCTGAGCCGCTCCCGCGGGGCCCCCGCGCGCCGCTGACGGCGGCGCCGGCGCTGATGCGTCCCATTCGTCACGTGTTGCGCCGCACGTGCCCCTGAGGGCCGCAGAATGGCGGAGTACGGGGCATTCTCGGCGGCCGGCGGGCGAGGCCGTCTGGTATACAGCGCTGTCGCCCGGCGACCCGCGCTGGCGGCCGTCCGCCTGACGTTTCGCGGGGTGAGCCCCACGGGCTCCGTCGCCCCGCGCTTCATCCCAGAAATCGGAGGGGGTTCTTGGCCGACTTCTTGTCGGACAACACGACCTGGCTCGCCGTCATCGCCGGCCTCATCGGCGTGGTCTACGGACTGGGCCTGGCCGCGTACATCATGAAGCAACCGGCCGGCACGGATCGCATGCGCGAGATCGCCGGCGCGGTCCAGGAGGGTGCGAAGGCATACCTCACCCGGCAGTACACGATCATCGCGGCGGTCGCGGTGGTCCTGTTCGTGCTCATCGGCGTCCTCGGCAGCGCCGTGGACTCCTCCCTGCTCGGCTGGAAGGCCGCCATCGGCTTCCTCATCGGCGCGACCGCATCCGGCGCCACCGGCTTCATCGGCATGAACGTCTCCGTGCGCACCAACGTGCGCACCGCGCAGGCCGCCACCGGCGGCCTCAAGCCCGCGCTGGGCATCGCCTTCAAGGGCGGCTCGGTCACCGGCCTCTTGGTGGTCGGCCTCGGGCTCCTGGCCGTGGCCGGCTACTACCTGATCCTCGGCTTCGACGCCAACGAGGACGTCCCGCCGCTCGTCGGCCTGGCGTTCGGCGGCAGCCTCATCTCGGTGTTCGCCCGTCTGGGCGGCGGCATCTTCACCAAGGGCGCCGACGTCGGCGCCGACCTGGTCGGCAAGGTCGAGGCGGGCATCCCGGAGGACGACCCGCGCAACCCGGCCGTGATCGCCGACAACGTGGGCGACAACGTCGGCGACTGCGCCGGCATGGCCGCCGACCTGTTCGAGACCTACGCGGTGACCACCGTCGCCGTGATGTTCCTGGGCTCGCTCTACTTCGCGGTCGGCGACTCGCAGACCAATGCCGTGCTGTTCCCGCTCGCGCTGGGTGGTGTATCGATCATCACCTCGATCATCGGCACGTGGTTCGTGCGCGTGGGGCGGAACAACTCCATCACCGCGGCGCTCTACACCGGCCTGGGCGTGGCCGCGGTGCTCTCCGCGCTCGCGTTCATCCCGGTGACCAAGTGGCTCATGGACGGCCTGCAGGGCGCCCGGGGCCAGGAGGCCGTCTCGTGGGACCGCTACTACTTCGCGGCCCTGATCGGCATCGGCGTCACCATGCTCCTGGTGGCCATCACCGAGTACTACACCGGCACCATCTGGCCACCGGTCAAGAGCATCGCCCGGGCCTCGCAGACCGGCCACGCCACGAACATCATCGCCGGCCTGGCCGTGTCGCTGAAGGCCACCGCCCTGCCCGTGATCGTGATCGCGGGCGGCATCGTGGCCTCGTACGAGCTGGCCGGCTACTACGGCATCGGCGTCGCCGTCATGGCGCAGCTGTCGCTCACCGGCATCATCGTGGCGCTCGACGCGTACGGCCCCATCACCGACAACGCGGGCGGCATCGCCGAGATGGCCGAGATGCCCGACTCGGTGCGGGCGGTGACCGACCCGCTGGACGCGGTCGGCAACACCACCAAGGCCGTGACCAAGGGCTACGCCATCGGCTCGGCCGGCCTGGCCGCCGTGGTGCTGTTCGTCTCCTACGTGGAGGAGCTCACCAAGGCATTGGCCGAGAACGGCCAGCGCGCCCTGGCCACCACGATCGACTTCAGCCTGAGCGACCCCTACGTGGTCGTGGGCCTGTTCATCGGCGGCCTGCTGCCGTTCATCTTCGCCGCCCTCTGCATGGAGGCGGTCGGCCGCGCGGGCGGCCAGGTGGTCGAGGAGGTCCGCCGCCAGTTCCGGGAGAAGCCGGGCATCATGCAGGGCACGGACAAGCCCGACTACGGCCGCGCGGTGCGCATCGTGACCGCGTCGGCCCAGAAGCAGATGCTCATCCCGGGCCTCATCCCGATCGTCGCGCCCATCATCGTGTCGTTCATCTTCGGCATCGACAAGGGCCGCGTCATGCTCGGCGGCATGCTGCTCGGCGTCATCGTGACCGGCCTGTTCGTGGCCATCTCGATGACCTCCGGCGGCGGCGCCTGGGACAACGCGAAGAAGCTCATCGAGGACGGCCAGTACGGCGGCAAGGGCTCGGACGCCCACAAGGCCGCGGTCACCGGCGACACCGTCGGCGACCCGTACAAGGACACGGCCGGCCCGGCCATCAACCCGATGATCAAGATCGCCAACATCGTGGCGCTCCTGGTCATCCCGTTCCTGGTCTAGGGACGGAGGAGCCCCGGGCCCGCACGCGCGGGCCCGGGGCGCCCCCGGCGCGCCCGGTGAACGCCAACGCCACCTACCGGGCCGGCGTGCTGGTGCTGTCCTCTGCGCTGGCCGTGCTGGGCGTCGTGCAGCTCGTGCGCGCCGCGGTGACCGGAGCGGGGCCCTTCGCCTATGTGGTGGGGGCCATCCTCCTGGCGGCGGGGGGGCTGCGGCTGGCCCTCTGGTGGCGCGGGCGATCGCGCGGGCCCGACGGCTAACGTCCCCGGCGGCACAAACCGGCCCGGGAGGCGAAGGTGTTCGTGGTGGTGGTTGGCTGCGGGCGGGTGGGATCGGCCGTCGCCCACGACCTCATCGAGGACGGGCACGACGTGAACGTCATCGACCAGAACGCCGAGGCGTTCGGCCGGCTGGGCGAGGACTTCCCCGGCAACTTCGTGCAGGGCCCCGCGCTGGAGATCAGCGTGCTGCGGGCCGCCGGCATCGAGCGGGCCGACGCGTTCGTCGCGGCCACGGACGGGGACAACACCAACATCGTGATCGCCCAGATCGCCCGCGAGCGGTTCAGCGTGCCCTGCGTGATCGCCCGGGTGCTCGACCCGTACCGCGCGGCGTTCTACGCGCAGCGCGGGCTCACCACCATCTGCCCCACGCGCACCGCCATCGACCTCATGGGCGAGGCGCTGCGCGGGTATGCCACCAGCCTCGACGGGGAGGCCTGACGTGTACGTGGTCATCGTGGGCGGCGGCAAGGTGGGCGCCAACGTGGGCCGGGCCCTGCTGCGCATGGGCCACGAGGTGACCGTGGTGGAGTCCCGCTCGGCCCGCTTCGCGGTGCTCGAGGAGGAGTTCGAGCACATGGTGCGCTACGGCGACGGCACGGAGATCTTCGTGCTGGAGGCCGCGGGCATGGGCCGGGCCGACGTGTGCATCGCGGTCACCGGCGACGACGAGGACAACATCATCATCTGCCAGGTGGCGCGCGACAAGTTCGGCGTGCAGAACCTGGTCGCCCGCGTGAACGACCCGCGCAACCAGGAGCATTTCGACCTGCTCGGCATCTCGCCGACGGTGTGCTCCACCACGGCGATCCTGTCGCTCATCGAGCACGAGGTGCCCGAGCACTCGCTGGTGCACCTGTTCAGCCTGCGCCGCGAGAACCTGGAGATCATCGAGGTGCAGATCTCCGAGGAGTCGCCGGCGGCGGGCCGTCGGGTGGGCGACCTGGACCTGCCCGCGGGCAGCCTCATCATCAGCGTGCTGCGCAAGAAGCAGGGCCGGGTGCCCGACGCCGACACCGTGCTGGAGAGCGGCGACCAGGTGGTGGCCATCGTCGAGCCCGGGCGCGAGGACGAGCTCTCCCGCCTGCTGCTGCCGGCCGACGGCCGGGGGTAGCCGCATGGAGCTCGGCATCACCTCGTTCGCGGAGACCACGCCGGACCCGCGCACGGGGCGCACGGTGCCCGCGGCCCAGCGCCTGCGGGAGGTGGTCGAGGAGATCACGCTGGCCGACCGGGTCGGGCTCGAGGTTTACGGCCTGGGCGAGCACCACCGGCCCGACTTCGCGGTGTCGGCGCCGGCCGTGGTGCTGGCCGCGGCCGCCGAGCACACCGAGCGCATCCGGCTCTCGAGCGCGGTCAGCGTGCTCTCCTCCGACGACCCGGTGCGGGTGTTCCAGCAGTTCGCCACCCTGGACCTGCTGTCCGGGGGGCGGGCCGAGATCATGGCCGGGCGCGGCTCGTTCATCGAGTCGTTCCCGCTGTTCGGCTTCGCCCTGGAGGACTACGACGAGCTGTTCGCCGAGCGGCTGGACCTGCTGCTGAAACTCCGCGCCGCCGAGCGGGTGACCTGGAGCGGGCGCCCATCGCCCGGCGCTGGAGGACCAGGCCGTCTACCCGCGCCCCCTGCAGGACCCGCTGCCGGTGTGGATCGCCGTGGGCGGCACCCCGGGGTCGGTGGTGCGCGCCGGCGCGCTGGCGCTGCCGCTGGCGCTGGCCATCATCGGCGGCCTGCCCGAGCGCTTCGCGCCGCTGGTGGACCTGTACCGGGAGGCGGCCCGGCGCGCCGGCCATGACCCGGCCGGGCTGCCCGTGAGCATCAACTCGCACGGCTTCCTGGCCGACGATTCGCGCCAGGCCGCGGACGATTACTTCCCCTCCTTCTCGATGGTGATGAACAAGATCGGGCGCGAGCGCGGCTGGTCCCCCGTGAGCCGCGACCATTTCGAGGCCGAGGCGGCAGGGGGCGCGCTCTACGTGGGCTCACCGGAGACTGTGGCGCGCAAGATCGCGGCCACGGTGAAGGCGCTGGGGCTGTCGCGGTTCGAGATGAAATATGCCTCCGGACCGATGCCGCACGACCAGCTAATGCGTTCCATCGAGCTTTACGGATCGCGTGTCGCGCCCCTCGTCCGCGACATGCTCGCCTGAGCCTCAGCCGGCAGCCCGAAGGATCGCGACGAGGTCCGTTGCCGACAGATCGGCCGGATTCGCCTTCATCGAGGAGGCGCCGCGCGCGGCCTCTGCCACGGCCGCATGATCGGCGGGCGCGAGACCGAGGGCCGCAAGCCGCGGCAGGCCCGCGTCGTGCATCCATGCCTCGAGCGCGCCCAAGCCGTCCGGGGCGCCGAAGGCCGCGCCGATCCATGCCGTCACCTCGGCCATCCGGGCTGAGGGCGCGCGGGCCGCGTTGGCGCGCAGCACATGCGGCAGGAGCGCACCACAGATGGCGCCATGCGCCGCGCCGGTCGTCCCGCCGATCACGCCCGCAAGCGCGTGCACCGCGCCGAGCCCGGCATTGGCCAGCGCCAGCCCGCCGCAAAGGCTGACCCAGGCCATCGCGTCGCGCGCGTCGGCATCTTCCGCGGCCATGAGCCGGCGCAGCGCAGCAAGACCCGTCGGGATCGCGGCTCGGCAGAGTGCGTCGGTGTAGGGACTGGCGCGGGTCGAAACGTAGGGCGCGATCACCTGTACCAGAGCATCGAGGCCGGAAGCGAGCGTCACGCCCTTCGGACAGAAGTCGGTCAGCGAGGGATCGACCACGGCAAGTCTCGCGATCATGAGGTCATCACGGAGCGAGACCTTGCGCCGGTGCTCCGGCACTTCGATCACCGCGTTCCTCGTAACCTCGGCACCGGTTCCCGCGGTCGTGGGGATGGCGACGAAAGGCAAGGGCGTGCGTTGAAGCGGCAGGCCGAGCCCCACGACCTCGAGATGATCGAGCGCGCTTCCCTCCGCGGGGGCCAGCGCCGCCACCGCCTTGCCGAGGTCGATTGCCGCACCGCCGCCGAGGGCAATCACCACCTCGGCGTGCCGTGCGCGCGTCACGACTGCTTCCAGCATGGCGAGCGTCGGCTCCCGCGGGCAAGACTGCGCCGTGACCGAGAGGCCCTGCGCGCGCAATCCGGCCACGAGCCACTCCGCGCGCCCGGCGTCGCGGCCATGCACGAGGAAGGCACGCTGCCCCAGCGCCGCAATCTCGGGCAGCGCGGCGCGCGCCGGCGCCGAGGTCCTGGTGGTGGGCGATTTCAAGCTCCGCCCGGCTTTCCCCGGCGAGCCGGAGGCGCCGCCGGACGCCGAGGCGCGCTGGCGCGCCCTGCTGGCCAAAGTCCGCCAGCGCTATGGCGGCCAGCTCGCGTTTGAATTGCTGATGGGCCAATCGGTCTGGCCCAACCCGCCCGCCTTCCTGGACAGCGTGGATGTGATCCGGCTGGCCTGGTGGGCGGCGCTGGCCGCGGATAACGCCCCGACCGCCAACGACCTGATCACAAACGCCGGCGGCCTGCTGGACACCCAGCTCTTCCCGCTTCAGCAGCGCTTCGGCAAATACCTGCTGATCGGGCTGCACTACTACGCCGCGGACGGCGCGGCCACCCAGTGCCTGCCGCGGCCGGACGGCCAGTGCCATGCCTTCTGGGATTTCAACCCCGAGGCCCCGGACCTGCCGCGCTACGGCCTGGACCTGGCTGAACAGGCCACGGTCTACAACGCCGTGCTGGCGGCCGTTTACGCGCGGCCGTGGGTGGGCGGCGTGGAGGCGGCCGGCTACAACCCGCGCGTCGCCCTCCAGGACAAATCCCTGTCCGTGCGCGGCAAACCGGCTGAGGCCGTGCTGGCGGCCTGGTTCCTGCGTTTCCAGGGGCGCTGACGCAGAGACGACGGACGACCGACGGCGGACGACGGTCGTTGGGCCTGGGCTCGGCCGTCGTCTGTCGTCTGCCGCCCAGCGTCCTTGTTTTTCATATCCCCGTCAGGTATCATGGCGCCGCCATGAAGCTTGCGCCCTCAATCTTGTCAGCTGATTTCAACCGGCTGGGAGAGCAAATTGCGGCCTGCGAGGCCGCCGGCGCGGACTGGATCCACCTGGACGTCATGGACGGGCATTTCGTCCCGAACCTGACCCTGGGGCCCGTGATCGTCGAGGCGGCGCGGCGCGCCACCCGCCTGCCCCTGGACGTGCACCTGATGATTGCCGCGCCGGAGCGCTATCTGGCGGAGTTTGCGCGGGCCGGCGCCGATAATCTGACCGTCCATGTGGAGGCCTGTCCGCACGTGCACCGCACCGTCCAGCAGATCAAGGAATTGGGCAAACGGGCGGGCGTAGCGCTCAACCCGGGCACGCCGGCCGCCGCCCTGGACGAGGTCCTGTCGGACCTGGACCTGGCGCTGGTGATGACGGTTAATCCGGGCTTCTCCGGCCAGAAGTTCCTCTCCGGGATGCTGCCCAAGGTCCGGGCCCTGCGCGCCCGGCTGGACGCGGCCGGCTCGGCGGCCGAGCTGGAGGTGGACGGCGGCCTGGACCCATTCACCGCCCCCCTGGCCGCCGCGGCCGGGGCCACCGTCTGCGTCGCGGCCAGCGCCGTGTTCAAGGCCGGCCGACCGATTGCGGATGCCCTGGCCCAGTTGCGGGCGGCCAGCCGGTGACGGCCGCGCGCCGGACAATAAAAAGGCCGGCCCCGTGGGTGGGCCGGCCGGAGGCGCGCGACGGCGGTTACTTCAGCTTGGACATCGCCTTGATGCACTTCGCGCACAGCGTCTTCTGGACGCGCTGCCCCGCCTCGATGACCGTGGTCTTCTGCAGGTTGGGGCGGAAGGTGCGGGCGGTGTGGCGCTTGGAAAACGAGACATTCCGACCGAAGGTCGTCGTCTTGCCGCATTTGTCACAGTGAGCCATGGTTCGTCCTTTCCCAAATTTCCGAGCGTATAAAGCCTGAAAGACAGCGGGCTGGAGTCTATCATAGAGGTGGGCATCGATCAACCCGGCCGCTTTCAGACAGTCAGGCAGGCTCGGCCACCAACCCTGGCCACTGACGAGAGGCACGCAGCGTTATGACAGCTGAAGAACATACCCTCCTGGGCAAAATCGTGATTTCGCCCAACGCCATCGCCACCGTCGCCAGCCATGCCGCCCTGCAATCCTATGGTGTGGTGGGCATGGCGGCCAAGAACGTGATGGATGGCCTGACCAACATCGTCACGCGCGACCCGCGCCACGGCGTAGACGTGGCTTTTCACGCCGAGGGCGTGATCATCCACGTGTACGTGATCGTCGAGTACGGGACGCGGGTTTCCACGGTCGCCAGCAGCCTGGCGAGCGCCGTGCGCTTCAACGTCGAAAAGACCCTGGGCGTGAACGTGCGCGAGGTGAACGTGCACGTTCAGGGCCTGCGCATCAGCTCCCCGGACGTCTGAGGAACGGATGACCACCTCCGAAACGCTTCCACCGCCGCGCCCGGCGCGCGAGCTATATGCCGTCTCCGGCCAGGATTTCAAGCAGTTGACCGAGGCCGCCATCGCCTGGCTGACCACCAACCGCGAGATCGTCAACGCCCTGAATGTCTTCCCGATCCCGGACGGCGACACGGGCACCAACATGCTCATGACCATGCAGGCCGCCTACCGGGAAGTGGCCGGCCGCCCGGAAAAAAACGTCGGGGCGATCGCCCACGGCATCGCCCACGGCGCCCTGATGGGCGCGCGCGGCAACTCC
>JRYK01000921.1_pt1 | contig 11865 bp, 14 predicted proteins | sample 235381 | NCBI WGS metagenome assembly JRYK01 (sample SAMN03074220, study PRJNA261476) | activated sludge metagenome | biome: Wastewater Treatment Plant; feature: Wastewater; material: Activated sludge; isolation source: activated biomass of a wastewaster treatment plant treating hydrocarbon... ...
TCCTTGACCGGCTTCGGCGCGCCGTCCACGAGGTCCTTCGCCTCCTTGAGGCCGAGCCCGGTCACCGCGCGGACGACCTTGATCACGTTGACCTTGTTGTCGCCGGCGGCGGTGAGCATCACGGTGAACTCGGTCTTCTCCTCCGCCGCGGCGGCGGCGGCGCCCCCGCCGGCGGCGGGTGCCGCCACCGCGACCGCGGCGGCGGCTGCGGACACCCCGAACTTCTCCTCCATCTGCTTGATGAGCTGGGAGAGCTCGAGGACGGTCATGTTCGCGATTGCGTCGAGAATGTCAGCTTGTGCAACGGCCATTTTTCGCTTGCTCCTGAATCAGAACGTTTTCGGTTTGCGGCAGTCTGGAAGGGGTCAGGCCGGGGCCTGCGCGCGCGCGTCCCGCACGGCGGCGAGGGTGCGCACGAACTTCGACGGCACCTCGTTCAGCGTGCGCACGAACTGCGCGACCGGCGCCTGCATCGTCCCCATGAGCTGTGCGAGCAGCTCCTCGCGCGACGGCAGCGACGCGAGCGCGACGACCTCCTTGGCGGAGATCACCGCGTTCGGCATCGCCCCCGCCCGGATGACGAACTTTTCGTTGCCCTTGGCAAACTCGTTCATCACCTTGGCGGTGGCCACCGGGTCGGACGAGATGCCGTACACGAGCGGGCCGACCATCCTGTCGGCAAGCCCGGCGAACGGCGTGTCCTTCACGGCGCGGCGCGCCAGCGTGTTCTTGAGGACGCGCAGGTACACGCCCGAGCGGCGCGCCTTGCGGCGCAGCTCGGTCATGTTGCCCACTTCCAGACCACGGTACTCGGCGAGCACGATCGCCCGGGCGCCCGCGACTTGCGCCGCGACCTCCTCGACCACCGCCTTTTTCGCTTCGATGCTGAGACCCACGGTCTATTCTCCGGTTGTGTTACGCCGCCGCGGCCTCGCGGCCGCTCGCGGCACCCACGGCGTCCGTCATTCAGGAAACCTGCGGCGTCCGGGTCGCTTCGCCCGGCCGCCGCCGCGATCCTTCAATCGGGGCACGCCATCTGCGTTGGGCCGTCTCGCGACGGATTAAGCAGCCCCCGGGCGCGCACCTCGCCGCGGTCCGGATCGCTCCGCCCGCCGCGCCATGCCCACACTGCCCGTCTGCCGCCCCAACGGTCTTTGACGGCCGCGGCCCGCACCGGCGCCGCGACAGCCCAAAGCCTGTGCGTCAACTGCTCAAGCTCGCGATGTCGACCCGGACTCCGGGCCCCATGGTGCTCGACACCGACAGCTTCTTGAGATAAATGCCCTTCGCGCCCGCCGGGCGCGCCTTGTTCAGCGCATCGACCAGCGCGACGAGGTTCTGCTTCAGCGCATCCGCGGCGAACGACGCGCGGCCGATCGGGCACTGCACGATGCCCGCCTTGTCGGTGCGGTACTGGACCTGTCCCGCTTTCGCGTTGCGCACCGCGGTGGCCACGTCGGCCGACACCGTGCCGACCTTCGGATTGGGCATCAGCCCGCGCGGGCCGAGGATCTGGCCGAGCTGGCCGACCACGCGCATCGCGTCGGGGCTCGCTATGGCCACGTCGAAATCGATCTGCCCCGCCTTCACCTTCTCGGCGAGATCTTCCAGCCCGACGATGTCGGCGCCCGCCGCCTTTGCTTCGTCGGCCTTGGCGCCGCCCGTGAAGACCGCGACGCGCACCTTCTTCCCGGTCCCGGCGGGGAGCACCACCGATCCGCGCACGAGCTGGTCGGACTTCTTCGCGTCGATGCCGAGATTCACCGCCACGTCGACCGACTCGTCGAACTTGGCCTTGGCGGCCTTTTTCACCAGGTCGAGCGCCTCGGCCACCGGGTAGCTCTTGTTCTGGACCACCAGCCCGGCGAGGGCCTTCTGCCGCTTGGTCTGCTTCACGACACGCCCTCCACGGTGACGCCCATGCTGCGTGCGCTGCCGGCGATCGTGCGCACGGCGGCGTCGAGGTCGGCCGCGGTGAGATCGGCCAGCTTCGCCTTCGCGATCTCCTCGGCCTGGGCGCGCGTGATCTTCCCGACCTTGTCGGTGTGCGGACGCTGGCTGCCCTTCTCGATCTTCGCCGCCTTCTTGATGAGAATCGACGCGGGCGGCGTCTTCATCACGAAGGTGAAGCTCTTGTCCTGGTAGGCGGTGATCACCACCGGGACCGGGAGGCCGGGTTCCATGCCCTGGGTCTGGGCGTTGAACGCCTTGCAGAACTCCATGATGTTGATGCTCGCGCCACCGAGCGCGGGACCCACCGGGGGCGCCGGCGTCGCGCCGCCCGCGGGGATCTGGAGCTTGATGACCTGCAGGACCTTCTTCGCCAACTCGGGCGCTGCCTTTCACGATGGGACCGGCGACAAACGGCCGGGGAGGATACCGGAGCGCGCCCCGCCCCGCCAGGTGCGGCGGCCGGGCGGCGGCCCGCGGGGCTAGGTGAGCTTCTTGACCTGGTCGAACGACAGCTCGGCCGGCGTCTCGCGCCCGAAGATGGACACGAGCACCTTGAGCCGGCCCTGCTCCGGGTTGATCTCGGCGATCTCGCCGGTGAAGTCGGACAGCGGCCCGGAGATGACCTTCACGCTCTCGCCCACGGTGAACTCCACCTTGACCGGGCGGGCCTTGGCCTCCGTGGCCGTGTGCAGCAGGCGGTCGACCTCCATCTGGGAGAGCGGCGGCGGCCGGTGGTCCGGCTTGCCGGTGGCCCCCACGAAGCCCGTCACGCCGGGCGTGTTCTTGACGAGCGACCAGGACTCGTCGGTCATCTCCATGTTGACCAGCACGTAGCCCGGCAGCACGCGCTTCTCGGTCTGGACCTTCTGGCCGTCCTTGGTCTCCACGACCTGCTCGGTGGGCACCACGATGCGGCGCACGGCCGACTGCTGGCCCATGGACAGGACGCGGTGCTCGAGGTTGGCCTTGACCTTGTTCTCATGGCCGGAGTAGGTGTTGATCACGTACCAGCGGTACACGGGGGCGCCGTTGCCTCCTTGCGCGGGGTCGGACTTGCGGGGCTAGAAGATGGCATCGACGAGCCGGCTCATCAGCTCGTCGACGACGGCCAGGTACACGGCCACGACGGCCACGAAGATGACCACCACCGCGGTGGCCTGCAGGAGCTGGGACCGCGTGGGCCAGCTGACCTTGCGCATCTCGGCCATGACCTCGGTGAAGAACCGAGACGCACGGTTGTCCTGGACGGCCTTGGTGACCGAGCCGGACTTCTCGGTGCGCGATCCCTGCGTGGGCCGGGGCCTGGCGGTGCGCTTCTGGCTCGCCTGGGACGACGTCTGCTGCCGCCGCTGCTTGGGCGTGCCGGGCTGCGGCGCCCCGCCGGGGCCGCCGCCCTGACCTGATGTCTGTCCCTTGGCGGGACGCATGCGCGCCATCAGCCACACGCTCCCGTGTCGTGGATGACTGGGACAGGGCCGGAGGGACTCGAACCCCCAACCCCCGGTTTTGGAGACCGGTGCTCTACCAATTGAGCTACGACCCTCTGATCCGGTGCGCCGCCCGATGCGGGGCGCGCGGTCCGGCTATCTCGTCTCGCGGTGGTCGGTGTGTCGTCCGCACCACCGGCAGTGCTTGCGCAGCGTGATCCGGTCAGGGGTGTTGCGCTTGCTCTTGTTGCTCTGGTAGTTCCGCCGCTTGCACTCCTGACACGCCAGGGTGACGGCGATGCGCTGGCCGGTTTTCGCCACGGTGCAGTCTTCCGGTCGGTTGACGGGCCGGGCGAGCGTACCACAGGGGCGCGGCCCGTCCCGGACGGCCGATCGCGCCCCTGTATCGTCCCGCCCCATGACCGAATGGAGCGACTGGTACACGCGCGAGGACCCCACCGCCTGGGTGCTTCCGCGCATCCTGCGCGAGCGCGCCGAGGCCCATCCCGACCGGGACTACTTCCAGTTCGGCGGGGGCCCCTGGCGCTCGTACGGCGAGGTGAACGCCATGGCCAACCGGGTGGCCAACGCGCTCGTGGCGCGGGGCGTTCGGAAGGGCGAGAGCGTGAGCACGCTGCTGCCCAACTGCGAGGACCACCTGCCCCTGTGGTTCGGCATCCTCAAGGCCGGCGCGGTGCAGTCGCCCATCAACCTGGCCTACAAGGGCGACTTCCTGTCCTGGGTCATCAACCTGCCGCGGTCGCGGTTCCTGGTCATCGCCGACACGCACCTGGACCGGCTGGCCCAGGTGGCGGGCGACCTGCCCCACCTGGAGCACGTGATCGTGTGGGAGTCGGGGCAGCGCGACGGGCCGGACCCGGCCGTGCGCTGGGAGCCGTTCGCCGGCCTGTGGGACGCCCCCGACGGCGAGCCGGCGGCCGAGGTGACCTGGGTGGACGACGCCCGCATCATGTTCACCTCGGGCACGACCGGGCGGTCCAAGGGCGTCATCAAGCAGCACGCATCGGACTACTTCTCGGGCCGCACGTACAACGAGGTGTGCGAGGTCACGGCGGACGACACCTTCTTCACGTGCCTGCCGCTCTTCCACTCCAACGCCCAGGTGCTGTGCTGCTACCCGGCGATGATCGCCGGGGCCCGGGTGAGCATGGTGGACCGCTACTCCTCCAGCCGCTTCTGGGCCCAGGTGAAGGAGTGCGGGGCCACGATCCTCAACACGGTCTCGGCCATGAACTACTTCATCTGGAACACCCCGCCGGGCGAGCTCGACCGGGCCCACTCGGTGTCGCGCATCATGGCCATGCCGGCGCCCAAGGACGTCTACTGGGACTTCCAGGAGCGCTTCGGCATCCGGTTCGTGGAGGGCTACGGGCTCACCGAGACCGGCATGGTCACCTACGTGCCGCCGGGCGAGCAGCGCCCGGGGTCGTGCGGCAAGGCGTCGCCCGGCTTCGAGGTGCAGGTGGTGGAGCCGGGCACCGACCGTCCCGTGCCGCCCGACGCCCCCGGCGAGATCGTGGTCGACATGAAGATCCCGAACATCGTCATGCGGGCCTACGCGGGCATGCCCGAGAAGACCGCGGAGGACTTCCGCAACCTCAAGCTGCACACCGGCGACCTGGGCCGCATGGACGCCGACGGCTACCTCTACTTCATGGACCGGGTCAAGGACTACATCCGGCGCCGCGGCGAGAACGTGAGCTCCGTGGAGGTGGAGCGCATCGTGTGCCAGCACCACACGATCGTGGAGGCGGCCGCGGTGGGCGTGAAGGCGCGCGAGGGCGCGTCGGCGGAGGACGAGATCCTCATCTGCGTGGTGGCCCGGGACGGCCACGAGGTGGACGCCGTCGAGCTCATCGCCTTCTGCGCGGAGCGCATGCCCTACTTCGCCGTGCCCCGCTACGTGCGCGTGATGCCGCACCTGCCCAAGACCCCGACCGAGCGGGTGCGCAAGGTCGAGCTGCGCGAGCAGGGCGTCACCCACGACACGCACGACCGCGAGGTCGGCGGGCCGCGCATCACGGCCTGACCCGGTGTGGGCGAGCCGCCGGACATCGGCGAGGCCGTCGAGTACATCCTGGGCGAGCGCCCGCGCCTGTCCGAGGACGACGTGTGGGCGGTGCTGGTGGAGCTGGGCGAGATCCCCGCACCGGAGGCCGACGCGCTGGCCGTGGACCTGGTCGTCCGCACGCGGCCGGGGCTGCGCCCGCGCGACGTGCGCGTCATCCTGAAGGAGTGGCGCGCCTACGCCTCGCTCGCCGAGGAGGACGACTGGGAGGACTGAGCCTCAATCCGTCGAGGGGCTCGGCCATCGGCGCCACGGCAGCGTTCCCGATGGGGCCCGCGGTGCAGGCGGCAGGCGCCGATGAATCCCCGCGGGCAGATGGATGCCCGCCCGCGGGTCGATCGCAGTCGACGGATTGAGGCTCAGCCCGAGGGCGGGGTGGGATCGACCGCGAGCAGGTCGGAGTGCGGGTTGATCGCGCCGCCGCCGCCCGGGTGGATCTCGAAGTGCAGGTGGGTCGCCCCGTAGCGGGCGTCGCCCGTGTTGCCGACCGTGGCGATCTGCTGGCCCACCGCGACCCGGGTGCCCGGCTGCAGGTTGGGCATGATCGTGTCCAGGTGGGCGTAGTAGTACTCGTTGCCCTTGGTGTCCTGGAGCCAGATCCAGATGCCGCCCAGGCCGGTCTCGACCCGGGTGAGGCGCTTGATGACGCCGTCGGCCACCGCCACCACGGGGGTGCCACGCGGCGACATGATGTCGTTGCCCTCGTGCGCGCCCTGGCCGCGCGGAGCACCCCAGTCGTCCTCGTAGGTGTGCTTCCCGTTGACCGGGAACACCCGGAGGTAGGTGCCCGAGCGCCCCGCGACGGGCGTCGCCGCGCCGGAGGTCGTGGTCGTGGTGGTGGTCGTGGTGGTGGTCGTGGCCGTGGTGCCGCTGGCCACGGTGCGCACCTGCACGCCCACCTTGCGCAGCAGGGAGGCGTCGGCGATGCCGGTCACCCGCAGGTGCAGGCGCCGCTGCAGCAGGCGGACGGCCCGCGCGGTGGAGGGGCCGTACGCGCCGTCGACGGAGACCCGGAGGCCGCGCCGGCGGAGGACCCGCTGAAGATCGGAGACCTCGGGCCCGGAGGACCCGATGCGGAGGACGCCGAGCACGCCGCCCGACGTCGTGGTGGGGAGGGTTCCTGCCGCCGCGACCGGCACGGTCGATCCCTCGGGGGGCGCCGCGGAGGGCAGCCCGGGGGCCTGGCTCGGCATGGATACCTGAGCCGAGAGGGCGATCGTCGTGCCGAGGCTGAGGGTCGTCATGAGGGCGACCACCCCCGCCAGCTTGCGAGGCGGCCGGCCGGTTGCGTTCAGGGCGCGCGGTCGGTCGTGAATCCTCTCTCCTTTCCGCCCCAGGCACCGCACGCGGGCACGGCGGGGCTGTAGGTCACCCCGTCACGCCCGGTTTGCGGCGCTGGGGGTGCCCCTCGGAGTACGGGACGCGGGGACTCTACCGACGTCGCCTGTGTGGTCAACCCTTCCGCGGCGCGGCTTCCACGCAAATCCGTGTCTTTCCCCCTGACATGGGTCCGCGGTTCGCGGTGACAGCCGCCACCGCGTGGACGGGGTCAGTAGGGCGGCGGGGTGCGCCGGTTCCGGCGCCTGGAGAGGATCCTCAGGCCCAGCACGATGAGGATGAACCCCACCGCGCCGCCCAGGATCAGGCCGTTCACCGCGGCGGAGGACGACGCGCCGGCCGACGAGGCCTCCATGAGGTCGCACGTGCCGTAGTTCATGTCCCACGCCACCCGGTTGCCGGACCGGGTGGCCCCGTCGGACGCCGACTCGGCCGGGACGGGCAGCGTGTACTGGTAGTCCAGGCCCAGGCTGCGCCGCAGCGAGAGGTCGGCGGTGGTGGGCTGGGCGCCCCGGCTCGCCCCGCACGTGGCGTCGCCGACCTCCCCCACCCCGCCGCGGATGCCGAACGTGAACGTGGCCGGCTTGCGGTCGGGCGGGCCGGCCTGGGGCTGGAAGCGCATGACCAGCACGCTCTGCAGGGGCACGGTGGCCGGCAGGTCCGTGAGCGTGGCCCCCGGCCCGGCCGCCGTGCCCGTGGCGGTCACCGGGGGCAGCGCGGTGAGCGTCCCCCCCGTGCTGGTGCTCCCCCCGGTGTCGGTGCCGTCCGTCGGGCCCAGCGCGTACACGCCCGTGGCCTGCACGATCTGGTCGATGGGCCGTTCGCGCCCCAGCACCTCCTTCACGTCGTCGGGCGTCGAGAGGATGGTGCGCGTGGTCTCGAACACCCGCGTGCCGTCGGCGTCGGTGCGGTCGCTGAACACCTTCCCGGCCTCGCCCGGGGCCGACCAGCCGGCCAGGTCGGGGCGCAGGAACTCGAGGAACGTCTCCCGCCGCAGCTGCTCGTCGATGTTGATCGCGGCCTGAGCATCCTGGTCGAGCCTCAACGTGAGGGTGAGGTCCCCGGTGCCCCGGTCGTTGATGCGGAGCGTCTGCACGAGCTGCGCCTGGCAGCCCGTGCCCGCGACCACGAGCTGGGCCAGCAGGGCCGCGACCGCCGCGGCACGGGCGACGGCGCGCGGCCGCATCAGCCCGCCGACCCCCCGCCCCCGAGCTCGTCCCGCCGGCGCAGCAGCTCGACCGCCCGGGCGCGCTCGGCGCGGTCCAGCTCGGCGAAGTCCTCGTCGGACAGGTTGCCCGCCCGGTGGTCGAACTCGATCTCGCGGATGGCGGCCAGCGATCGCTCCAGGTCCTCGTCCACCTGCCGTCGGCCGTCATCCTCCCCCACGGGGACCCCGTCCGCCCCGGGCGGCGCGGGCCGGGCCAGCAGCGGCCAGGCGACGAGCGCCACCACGGCGACGCCGAGGACCACGACGATGAGGTACGCCACGTGCCGGGATCAGTCCCGGGCGGCGGCCCCGCCGCGCGCCGCCTCGGGCGCGCCCGCCAGGCTGGGCTTCGGGGTGGGCCACACGGCGATGAGCGCGCCCAGGGCGATGATGAGGCCCGCGGCCCAGATCCAGCCGACCAGTGGGTTGATGAACACGCTCATGCGGGCCAGGCCCGACGGCGTGAGGCCCACGAGCACGACGTAGATGTCGCGGTCCCACTTGGAGGCGATGGCCACCTCGGTGGAGCGCTGCATGGAGTCGCGGTAGACGTTGACCGCGGGGTCCAGGGTGTCGACGCGCTGCCCGTCCTTGAACACGCCCACGCGCACGCCCACGCTCATCTTGTGGTCGTCGCTGCCGCGCCGGCCGCCCTCGTTCACGAACGTGTAGCCGGCGACCTCGCCGCGCTGGCCGGTCTGCAGGGCCAGGTCGCCCTGGCTGGCGAACGACTTGGACCCGGCCAGGCCCACGATGAGCACCACCACGCCGAGGTGCACCACGTAGCCCCCGTAGCGGCGCCGGTTGCGGGCGAAGAGCTGGCCGAAGGCGCGCACCCACGACACCCCGCCGAGCGCGTGCCGCACCTTCGTGCCGCGCCAGAACTCGCTGACGATGCAGGCCGTGGTGAACACCGCGATGACGAACACCACGCCGGCCACCCAGTGGTCGAACGCCTCGGCCACCCAGATGACCAGCGGCACGGACGCGGCGGCCGCGATGAGGGGACCCAGGAAGCGCCGGCGCAACTGGGCCGGCGACGCCTTGCGCCAGGAGACGAGGGGGCCCACGCCGGTGAGGAACAGCAGCGCCACCCCGATGGGCAGGGCCACCTGCTCGTAGAACCCGGCGCCCACCGTGATGCGCGACCCGCGCACGGCCTCGGACAGGATCGGGAAGATCGTGCCCCAGAAGACCGCGAACGCGAGGCCCACCAGCAGCAGGTTGTTGTAGAGGAACACGGCCTCGCGGGAGACGTAGCTCTCGAGCTGGTTCTGGCTCTTCAGCGCGGGCAGGCGGGTGATGATGAGCGCGAACGACCCGGCCAGCACCACGATGATGAAGCCAAGGAAGTACGGGCCGAGCGTGGACTCCCCGAACGCGTGCACCGACGAGAGCACGCCGGACCGGGTCAGGAAGGTGCCGAACACGCACAGGCTGAACGTGAGGGCGACCAGCACCATGTTCCAGACCTTCAGCATGCCCCGACGCTCCTGCACCATGATCGAGTGCAGGAAGGCCGTCGCCACCAGCCACGGCATGAAGGCCGCGTTCTCGACCGGGTCCCAGGCCCAGTAGCCGCCCCAGCCCAGCTCCTCGTACGCCCACCGGGCGCCGAGCAGGATGCCCAGGCCCAGGAACAGCCAGGCCACGATCGTCCAGCGGCGCACGCTGCCGATCCACTCGCTGTCCAGCCGGCGGGTCCACAGCGCCGCGATGCCGAAGGCGAACGGCACGGCGAGCCCCACGTAGCCCACGTAGAGCATGGGCGGGTGGATCATCATGTAGCCGTTCTGCAGGAGCGGGTTGAGCCCCCGCCCCTCGGCCGGCGCGACGGCCAGCGTCTCGAACGGGCTGGTCACGAACGAGAGCACGCTGGTGAAGAACACCGCGATGGCCATGAGCACGGCCACCACGATCGGCATGAGCTCGCGGTGGCGGCGGCGGTTCACGAACACCGCGATGGCCGAGAACAGCGAGAGCATCCACGCCCAGAGCATCAGCGACCCGGCCTGGGACCCCCAGAGGGCGCTGATCTTGAACGGCCAGCCCAGGGTGGACGACGAGTAGTCGGCCACGTTGCGCAGGCCGAAGTCGTCGGTGAGCAGGGCGGCCCACATCGTGAGCATGCCGACCGACATGAGCCCGAACACCGCGTAGACCGACCGTTCCGCGGCCAGCTGCCAGCGCCGCTCGCCCGGGCGCCGGGACCACAGGGCGGCCGCCACCGCGAAGAGCGCCGCGGCGAACGCCAGGAGCAGCGCCGCGCGCCCGACCAGGCTCACGTCTGGGCCGGGCTCTGGGTGGTCGGGACGTTGTCTGGGTGCTTGGCCCCCGGCTTCGCCTGGAACTTCGAGGGGCACAGCGTCACCAGCGACCCCCGCTTGGCCACGAACACCCCGTCCTGCATCTTGCCGGTGACCACCACCTCGCGGCCGACGCGGAAGGTGTCGGGCACCGAGCCGCGGTAGAGCACCGTGACGCGCTGGCCGGCGTCCTTCTTGTCGCGCACGACGAAGCGCAGGCCGTCCGCGCCCTGGGCCCGCTCGGCGGCGTCCCTGGGCGCCCCCGCGGCCACGAGGCCGTTGAGGCGGTAGGTGCTGCCGTCGGACTGCGCGAGCTTGCCCGGGCTCGTGTACGTCTCCAGGCTGCCGCCGATGCTCGTCCAGATGAGCCACCCGCCAAGGACGGCGGCCAGGACCACGGCGATCGCGAATCGGGCTCGGGACCTCATCGGCGAGGAGCGATGCTATCAGCAGCCGGGGCGGCCGATGGCGTGACGGCCGTCCTCCGGCAACCCCCCGTCCGGACCCCGCCATGAGGTTTCCGGCGGTTGCATAGACTCGCGCGCCATGGGCGACGACCGGGGGGAGCGGATGGGCCGGCGGGACGAGGTGCTGGTCGACACCGGCTGGGTGGCCGTCCACCTGGATGACCCCGGGGTGCGCATCGTCGAGGTCGACGAGGACACCACCGCCTACCGCGAGGCGCACATCCCGGGCGCCGTGGCCTGGCACTGGCGGGACGACCTGCACGACCACCCGCGCCGCGACTTCGTGTCCCAGGACCAGGTGGCCGCGCTGCTGGCCCGGTCGGGCGTGGGGCCGGACACCACCGTGGTGCTGTACGGCGGCAGCAACAACTGGTTCGCCGCCTACGCCTACTGGATCCTGCGGCTGCGGGGGTTCGACCGCATCCGCCTCATGGACGGCGGGCGGCGCAAGTGGGAGCGCGAGGGCCGGGTGCTGGTGGACGCCCCCGTGGAGCCGGCGCCGGCCGACCCCGGGCCCCTGGGCCCCGAGCAGCCCGGCGTGCGGGCCTGGCGCGACGAGGTGCTGGCCCACCAGGGCGGCCTGGGCAACGTGTTCGTCGACGTGCGCAGCCCGGCCGAGTACAGCGGGGAGATGCTGGCCCCGCCCCACCTGCCCGGCGAGCAGGCCCAGGTGCCCGGCCACATCCCGGGCGCGGTCAACGTGCCCTGGGCCAGCGCCGTGCGCGAGGACGGCACCTTCAGGGACGACGACGAGCTTGCCGCCCTCTACGGCGGCCTGGGCATCACCCCGGACACCGACGTCATCACCTACTGCCGCATCGGCGAACGGTCCAGCCACACCTGGTTCGTGCTGCACGAGCTCCTGGGCTACCCCCGCGTGCGCAACTACGACGGGTCGTGGACCGAGTACGGCAGCCTGGTCGGCGTGCCCATCGGCCGGTAGCAGCGCGCGCGGGACCGCCCGCCGCCCTTGCCACCCGCCCCCGCGAGGGCGGACAATCGCCGGATGGCCACGGGCGGGATCGTGGGGCGCGAGCGCGAGCTCGCGGGGGTGGACGCGGCGGTGGCCCGGTCGGCG
>JRYK01013333.1_pt1 | contig 11860 bp, 9 predicted proteins | sample 235381 | NCBI WGS metagenome assembly JRYK01 (sample SAMN03074220, study PRJNA261476) | activated sludge metagenome | biome: Wastewater Treatment Plant; feature: Wastewater; material: Activated sludge; isolation source: activated biomass of a wastewaster treatment plant treating hydrocarbon... ...
GTCGAATTCGATCTTGGCAATGTAGTACTTCTCGACGAGCGGCTTCAGGTCGTTATACCGCTGAGCCGCGTATGCGTGGTCTGCCTGTGATTGCCTGACCGCCTGCTCGGCAGCCGCTATATCGCTCTTAAGCTCGTCGATGTTCTGCCTCGTCTGGACGAGCTTCGCTTTCAGATGCTGCACCTGGTATTCGTAAGGCCTCGGGTCGAGGCTGAAGAGCTTCTGACCCTTCTCGACGTACTCGTTATTCCTGATATAGACGTTATCCACCTGTCCGTCAACCTGCGGAGCGACCTGAAGGACGTAGGCCTGAACATAGGCGTCGCTCGTATACGGTGTGTACCTGTCGAGGAGTATATAGTAGAAGATGAGGAGGACGATGAGCGAGACTATGAATATAACCCAGAACTTCGCCGAGTATGTCATCCCGCCGGGTTTTAATCTGGAGCCCAGGTCTTTAATGCTCATATCACCGTCACAGGGGAACCGGCGGCTGACGTTAAGTTTTGACCGGAGCCGCCGTATCTATCGCTTTCAATCCGATATAGGAATATGCGAAGCCTCACCAGCCCCAGGGGCCGCCCGCCCAGCCCCAGAATCCGGGACCGAACTCGGCCTGCTCGGCCATCATCGCGGCTTCCTGCTCCTCGTTTACGAGGTTCGATTCGTACGCCATCCTCTCGTAACGGTCGTAGGCCGCCTGGTCGCCCGTCCAGATACATTTGCAGTTATACGGGTCCGCGTACCAGTATAGCGGCTTGTTGTCCCTGACGCTGAACTGTACCTTGTTGGGCGTAAGNNGGGCGTAAGCGAGTTCAGCATGCTCTCCAGCTCGGGTGTATCCGCGGTGACTATTACGAACCCCGCCGCGGCCAGCATCCTATCCGTGCTTGCGGCCTGTTCGCTTTGAACCGCAGCACACCCGGCTATAGCGAATACCGCCGCCAATAAAGATAACGCCAATCCGATACGTAACATAAGACTGCTCCTCCTTAACAATCTCGCCGGCAAGACAACGGGAATTATGCAGCTCCCGGCGCGCGGCGGACAAACTAAAACTAACACCTAAATCGAAATAATTAAATAGCCCCCTCATCGGGAGTTCGTACGGCGGCTGTTCCATTTGAGCGCGTTCTCGAGTGTGAGGCCCTGGACGGTTATCGAAAACACGACGACGATGTACGTCATAAGCACGATCAGGTCCTGCTCCGGGGAATCCACAAGCGACAGGGCAAGCGCTATCGAGACCCCTCCCCTTATCCCGCTCCACGTCATTATGAATCCCGAGAGCGACGGCAGCTTTCTGAACAGCTTCAAGAATAAGAGCGGGAGCTCCACGCTCACATACCTGGCGACCGTGATGAGCGGCACCGCAAGCAGCCCGCAGATTATATAATGCTCGATCAGATGAAGGACCAGGACCTCGAGACCTATAAGCACGAACAGAATCGCATTGAGCACGTCGTCTATGACCTCCCAGAGGCTCCTCATGTAGGCTCTTATATACTCGGCGGATTCAGGCATCTGCCTCCGCCTCCTCGCGAGAAAGAGCCCCGCCACGACGCATGTCAGCGGGGCGGATACGTCGAGCGTCTCGGCAAGGAAATACCCGCCCGATACGAGCGACAGCGTAATAAGCGCCACCACGACCCTGCCGTCCCGGCTCCGCATGATTATCGAATATATCATCCTGTATGCGATGTATCCGAGCGCGATGCCGAGGGCAAGGCCTCCGAAGGCCTCTTTGAGGAAGAACTCCCCTATGTGGAGAGCGGTGACCTGGGTCTCCCCCGTCTGTATCTCGACAAAGAGAACAAAGAGCACGACCGCGACCGCGTCGTTGAAGAGGGACTCCCCCGATATCACCGATTCGAGCGTCTTGCCGGGATGGATGCGCCTGAAGAGCTTGAGCACGATCACGGCGTCTATGGGCGAGATGATGGCGCCGAATATGAGAGCGTATATGAGCGGGAGTTTAACGCCTATCGCGTTATATACGCGCCATACGATAAAGCCGGTGAGAATGGTGGCGATGACCATGCCGAGCGTGGCAAGGTACGATATAGTCCACTTGTATTCGCCGAGCTCGTCTATATTCACGCTGGACGCCCCGGCGAAGAGGAGGAAGCTCAGCATGCCGTTCATGAACAGATGGTCGAAATCGACCGCCTGTACGAGATCGACCGCCCAGTCCGTTCTGCCGAAGCCCAGATACCCGAGCGTGAGTATCAGGATCGACGCCAGGAGCGACGCCAGCATCACGCCGATCGTGGTCGGAAGCTTTACGAAAGCCTCGTTCAGAAAACCGAAGATCGCCGTGACCGTTATAAGTATGGTGAATACCGCGAACAGGTTCATCTTGTTATTCGAGAACTGTACAGCAGACCGAACGCCTAACCGGAGATTATCCGCATTATACAAAGCGGGGCGGAAGTTGTCCAGAACCTAAACAATTGAGACCATTCTAGGCTTTTGTAGCCACGAGCCGTGTACCGGGGGCAGCCTCCGCTTCTTTAATCCCGTTGATCGAGACCATTATCCTATGCAGGGAGTCGAGCACTGTATCGACGCTCGCCGCGATGAGCACGTCTTTCTCCACGTCCTCGAGCGGGAACTGCTTCCAGAACCCGGTCTCGCGAAACTCCTGTCTGTGATCCTGTATCTGCCGGGACAATTGGAGCGCCGCCGCGGCAGGATCGTCCCCGGTGTCGAATTGACGCGACGCCCTCCCGAACAAATCGCAGAGCACCCCGTAATCGGGAGCCATATGCCCCAAGTACTTTAACAAGAGCGGGTTGGTCGCTTCCGAGTACATGGTTTTTTTGAGGGTCTCGAGCTCGGCGTATATAACCTCGAGCGATTCTATTATATGCACGAAGTCCTCGGCGTGGAGCTTCTCGTCGCTGATGACGTACTGGGCGTCGAAAAGCAGCGAGCTGCTGGTGGGCATGGCAGCGGCCAGCGGATCGACGAGGGTTTCTATCTTGTGCCTTTCCGCTTCGTCGAGCATCAGCAGCTTGCCGAATATAGTCCCGCTGATCGCGAGGGCGGACGATATCTTCTTCTTCAGCTCGCGGTAAGGGCTTACGGGCCAGATGTTATGCAGCACGAGCAGCCCGATAGCGGACGCCATGAGCAGGGCGAACATCCTCATCGTGGCGAGAGAGAGGCTTATCTCGGGCCCGGAGCTCGACAGAAAAACGTACGGGAGCATGAGGCCCGCCTGGAGACCCGAGAAAGCTATTCTCTGGCTGCCGCTCGCTACGTATGCGGCGACGAAAGTACCCAGAGCGAAAATCAGTATGAGCAGGATGAAATGAGGTATCAGGGAAACCAGAAAAAGTCCGGCGATGCCGTAAAGGAGACCCGACGCGACGCCTATGATCGCAAGCCGTCCCCGGAGGTGGGCCTGGCCCGTATTCGGTATAGAGCCGAAGAGCACACCGTAAAAGGAGGCCTGATAACCGCCCGGCAGCTTGAGCAGGAGCTCGCCGAATAGAAGGAGCATGATCACTATCACGGATTTTACGGACTGGCGGGCCGATTCCCTGGTGATTTGAGGCAGCCATCTGGATTTTATGCTCTCCACGCCGGGAGACCTCGTTACTCTTTCCGTGACGAGCTTATCGTATTCGCCGCTGTTTATGAGGTTCCAAACCACGCCGGCCTTACGGAGAAGCTCGGCCGTATCTTCGATCAAGGGGAGTATGGCCCCGAACGCGAGCAGGTCTTCAAAATAATCCTGGTCTTTACCTTCCGCCGAGTGCATGCTCTCGTAGAGCTTCTTCAGCTCTCCGATCTTTGCATCGAGATCGTCCTTATACGACTTAGCGGAACGATTCTCGATGATCGCGGCCGCCAGGTCCGTAAACCCCTCCGACAGCGAGACGAACAAACCGTTTAGCTCTCCGGAAACCGTTTTATCCTCAAGGCACCGGTGCTCCGCTCTCATAAACCCGTCCAGCACGTCGAGCTTGATGTAGACGCTCTTGGCGTAGGCGACGAGCATGAGCACGGGCTCGGGGTGAAAGCTTCCGTCCCTCGTTTCGCGCTCCGTACGCCTTACGAGGTTTACGAGGTTATTGAAGACGTCGACAGACGCGGATTCGAATTTCCCGTCCCGCGCATCCTGCGTTTCGGTGCGGATATAAGACCCGAACCTCGCGGCGTAATCTTTATATACCGTGGACAGCGTGAGATAGAGCGCACCGCCGCTCCTGAGGGGCCATATTATCTCATCGACCAGCCAGGAGACGACCGCGGCTACGAATAGCTGAACCATGTAATTTTCCACGGAGACCGTTGTCTGGGAGACCGTGCCGAAAACCGCGACGAACATGCTCATGGCCGTTAGAATCGCGCTCAGCACGGAGGCGATGGGATATTTACCAATGAAAGTTATGCAGCCGAATATCCATACCGCCGCCAGAATGAGGTAGACCGGAACCGAATCGAGAAAATAGTAGATTATAAATAACGAATAGATGCCGCTCAGAAGGCATCCTATCAGGGACTGTACCCCGACCTCGAGCGTCTTACCGTGATAGCCTGCCATAATCATGTAAAGGATCACGGGAGCCAGAAACCCGGAAGGGAGGTGGAAGATATTGCAGATAAGGGCCGCGATCACGCCGCCGAGCGTGATCTTGAGAGCGATCTTGACGCGGAACGCGGTCAGATAATCCCTGAGATTCATATATAACTCACCGTGACTTCGTGCGCCGCACTGCAGACAATTATACAGCCTCTATCCTCGGCCATCATGCACGTTCCCGCGGTATCCCCGAATCAGTACCGCGACTCTTGAGATTATCACACGCCGCGCAGAAGAATGTCAATCGGTTGACAAGGTGTTCCCAATGATGAGATAATGGCTTCGATACAAGTATCGATCCGCCGATAATCCGGGGAGGAAAATGATAATACCTCATACAATGGCCGGGGGCGCGCTCGTCCTATGGTACGCGCTGACCGGATTGTCGCTCATCTTTCTCATCTACGACCTGGAGACGAATACGCCGGCCGAGTGGGTGATGAAGCTCGCCTGGATACTTATAGTCCTCTACACGGGGCCTCTCGGGCTTTTTATTTACATGCTCTCCTGCCGCCAGCCCCTCGAGGGAACTCATGACCGGTTTATCGCCCCGCACTGGAAACAGTCGATCGGCTCGCTCATGCACTGTGTCGCCGGAGACGCGACCGGCATAATACTGGGAGCGGTCATCACGTACCATCTCACGCTTCCGAACGGCATAGACCTCATCTTCGAATACATCATGGCTTTCATAGTCGGACTCCTGATATTCCAGGCGCTCTTCATGAAATCGATGGCGGGAGGGAACTACATAGAAGCCGTGAAGAAGACTTTCTTCGCCGAGACCGTATCGATGAACTTCGTCATGGTAGGGATGATACCGGTGATGGCGATACTTCGTATGAAGGTGCCGGGAGGGGACGACCCGAAGGGGCTGATGTTCTGGGGCATATCGTCTCTCGCGACGATAGCGGGGGCGATAGCGGCCTATCCCGTAAACTCCTGGCTCGTCGGGAGCGGGCTCAAGCACGGCATGATGTCGGCAGTATCGGGCAGAACGACGATGGAGGGGATGCCCGGAATGGAGGGCGGCATGCAGCACAAGGCCCCTCACGTTACTTTAATGAAAAAACTGGGCGTGTTCCTGATCTCGGCCGGCTTCCTCCTGGCGGCCGTCTGGGTAACGTCGCGGATAGTCGCACTGAAGCTGCACTAATCCAGACTTCGCCTGTTCAATCCGTCAACGTCACCGCAAATACGTGATAGACTTACTCAGGTGGAGAGAAGCAAGGTGCTCGAAGAGCTTAAGTCCGAATACTCCCGCAAGAGGGGCATGATAGAGGCGCAGCTCGGAGAGTTCAGGAAGATACGCGAGAGCGCCGGCGACAGAAAGATATTCGAGGAGCTTGCGTACTGCATACTCACATCGGCCGTGGGACCCAAGGTCGGCCTCAAATCGCTCGAAGCTATAAAGGATATTCTGCTCGAAGGGACAGCGGATGATCTCGAGAGTTCACTAAAAGGTATCCATAAGTTCCCCGAAAAAGCATATTTTATAGTTCACACCCGCGAATATCTGAAAAATGAGTACGGTTTCAAACTCCGGGAGCTCGTCGATTCGTTCGGCGACCCGGAGGCGCGGAGGGACTTTTTCGCCACAAACAAGGACATAAAAGGGATAGGCTACACACAGGCGAGCCATTTTCTCCGGAACATAGGGTTCGGCGGGTATGCCATACTCGACAAGAACGTCGTTAACTCGCTCTACGACCTGGGCATAATAGACTCACCGAAGCCGCCCTCGACCGGGAAGAAATACAAGGAGATAGAAGAAAGGATGAAGGCGCTCGCCGGAGAGCTCGGAATAGGACTCGACGAGCTCGACATGCTCCTCTGGAGTCTCAAGACAGGGAAGATACCCGTATGAAGATGGAAAGCCGCCGAGAGGACGGATAACTTAGAGTTTGACCTCGATGAAAACCTCGGCGTACTGTACGACTGAGAATCCCGCCGTATCGTTGAAGACTGCCCTGTACCTGTTGAGCCCTCTCACGCCGTCAGTGTAGTCCTTGTATTCCACCTGGCTCCTGTGGGCGTCTATCGCTGCCGTCTTCACGTGCATCTGGAGCGAAATGTCTTCGATCCTGTCGTATGCGGGGAATGGGGTCCATACCTCGTAGCACCAAATACGGGGCTTTACGGTCATTTCGCCGGCGGGCATACCTTTTATAGCTTCGAGCGCGGCGGACGATACCGCCCTGTGTGTCGGGTGCTTGTCTACCTCAGGGTGTGGCATGTATATCTCCACGGGCTTGAATTTCCGGATGGCTTCAGCGAGTGCAGACTTGCAGCTTCTTACGTTATCATCGCTTTTCATATCGGTCAGCCCGAGCTGTATGAGGTAATCGATGCCGAGGATACCGACAGCCTCTCTCACCTCCGATTCCCTCAGCTTCGCGATCTCGTCCTCCCCGAGACCGTAAACACTCGTGCTCCTTCTCCCGTCGGTCACGACGAGGGAGATAACCTTTACCCCGCTCTCGATAAGCTTGGCCGCCGTGCCGCCCATGCCTATCTCAAGGTCGTCCGGGTGGGGCGATATTATGAGTACATTCCTCTCTGGCATGGCTTTAGTATTCCTTGACAATTCGCTCTTATCAATCACCATTAACTACACCGAAAGGAGTCAAGACGCAATGGAATTCGAACCGGTTATAGGGCTCGAGGTGCACGCGCACCTGAGCACAAAGTCTAAAATATTCTCTCCGGCATCAACAGAATTCGGCGCCCCGCCAAATACTCATGTGAACCCGATATGCCTCGGGATGCCGGGCGTGCTGCCCGTGCTGAACGGGAAGGCGTTTGAGTACGCCGTGAAAGCCGCTATAGCCCTTAACTGCAGGATTCACAGCCGCTCCCGGTTCGCCCGGAAAAACTACTTCTACCCGGACCTCCCCAAGGGTTACCAGATATCGCAGTACGAAGAGCCGTATTCCACGGACGGGTGGCTCGAAGTAAGCGCTAACGGCTTGACCAAAAAGATAAAGATAACCCGTATACACATGGAGGAGGACGCGGGGAAGCTCGTACACGATAACACGGGCAACTCGAGCTACGTTGACCTCAACCGGGCCGGAGTCCCGCTCGTCGAGATAGTGAGCGAGCCTGACATCTCGAACGCCGAGGAGGCGGTCCAGTATCTGAAAAAACTGCGCTCGATACTTATGTATATAGGCGTTTGCGACGGAAACATGGAGGAGGGAAGTCTCCGGTGCGACGCCAACGTGTCGGTGCGCCCCGTCGGGAGCGAAACGCTCGGCACTAAGGTAGAAATAAAGAACGTGAACTCGTTCAAGTTCATACAGAAAGCGATTGATTACGAGATAAGGAGACAGGTGTCCGTCATCGAAGGCGGAGGGACTATCGTGCAGGAGACGAGACTCTTCGACGCTCAGAAGAGCGTTACGTTCTCGATGAGGTCGAAAGAGGAAGCGCACGATTACAGGTATTTCCCTGACCCGGACCTCCTGCCAGTGGTGATAGCCGAAGAGAAGATAGAGGAGCTGCGCGCGTCTCTCCCAGAATTACCCGATCAAAGGCAAACGAGGTTCATCAGCGAATACAAGCTCCCCGAGTATGACGCTTCCGTTCTTACCGCGTCAAAGGAGATCGCCGACTACTTCGAGGAGTGCCTCGGGCATTACAACAATCCCAAGGCCGTGAGCAACTGGATAATGACCGAGGTGATGAGGGAGATGAAGGACGACGACGTCTCGGGAGCCATGCCCGTCAGCCCCGCACAACTATCAGAGCTTCTGATGCTCATCGACGACGGGACTATAAGCGGGAAGATCGCCAAGGACATTTTTCAGGAAATGGTTTCGAGCGGAAAGTCAGCGAAGGAGATCGTCGGAGAGAAGGGAATAAAGCAGATATCCGACAGGGGCGAGCTCGAAACTATAATAGCGGATATATTGAAAAATCACCCCGGCGAAATATCGAGATATAAGGGCGGGGACGAGAAGCTCATCGGCTTCTTCGTGGGAAAGGTGATGAAGGCGACTCAGGGTAAGGCCAACCCTAAGCTCGTGAATGAGATACTGATAGCCGAATTATCGAAATAACAGATATTCGAATAATACAAAATACTGTAAGCCCGCACATCTCCATTTGTCAGGTTCGATTTAAGCCAGAAAGGCAATGTAGAAAATTGCAGCCATCAGGTTCGTTTCTCACCCGATAACACGTTTGACACCATGCGTCCCATAACAATTCCATCCGGACTCAGCTCACGGAGGAGCTCCGTAAGCGTTTTTCGGAACTCGGCCTGCCGCTCAGCGGACATGGCTACGAGCTTTGACCTGCAGGGCGTTGAGTAAACCACTTCGATGGCATGCGGTATCCCGCCGTTTATAACCAGGTCTTGCTCCAGCCGCTTGAGCCGGATATTCACGAAGCCGGCCGACTCGAAATGCGCCGTCAATTGTGAATCCGGCATAAAATCATACGGGATTCGCATCATGTCTGATATCTCCGGCTCTCCGATCACGTTAAGCGCATGACAAACAGATCCGAAAAACTGACATTCGGTTACAGGGCGCCATGTGGATATGACGACTTTTCCCCCGGCACACAACACCCTGTACGCTTCCTTCGCAGCGGCGTCTTTGTCCGGAAAAAACTGAAACCCCTGTTGACAAACGACAACGTCAATCGAATCGCCGGAGATTCCTAAAGATTGCGCGGCGGATTCGATAAACTTCACTTCCGGAGTCGAGCCGGCGCACCGTTTTTTGGCGAAAGCCAGCATCGCGCTGCTGTTGTCCGCGCCCACCACAGTCCCTCCGGAACCAACTTGTCCCGACACCTTTTGCGCGAAGATCCCGCTTCCGGTGGCCAGGTCGAGAACGCGTCGGCCTTCCCAGGGTCCATACTCCTTAATCAGTCGAGCCGCCCAGGGTTCGAAAAGAACCGGCACAAAAACATTGTCGTAAACGGTCGCGACCGTGTTATCTCCGAAATCGAATTTCTGTGTTTCGTTCATATCGCACTACATTTCCTTAGTGCACTTTCATAATTCGAGAAAGATAAAACAGATGAAGCGGCGCAAACTCATTACTCAATTATCTATCTAATATATATAGCATACCGTACTCCCAAAACAGACGAGTGCCGCTCGGGAGCGTATTCCCGCTTTTGTTGTAACAATGTTAATGAGCTTAACCGGCGTACTATACCTTTACGCGAATGCGTGCGGCGGCTGCAACAGTCAATCCATCTGTCTCATTTAGCGGGGCCTTGCTTTTCCATCTTGGTCGCCGCTGTTTCATTGACGGCCTTCATCGCCTCGAGCGGCGGGATTTCCTTTCCCTGCTCATTCACGTAATGAATGTCGAAAGCCGAGTCGGAATAAATGAATTGCACGCAGGAACTGTCGCAGTGGAATTGATGGACGTGACCGGAGGGCATTGCCGCAAAACCGCCCGCCTCAAGTGTCAGTGATTTCCCATCTTTCATGTCCATATGTCCGACGCCGCTCACTATCATCACGCTTTCATTCGGCGTATGCCAGTGCCACGGTATCGTGCACCCTGTCGCCACCTTGGCGAGAATTATAGACGGCCCTTTTGCGGGGTCGCCGCTCTGCACAGAGGCCTGCGCGCAAGTCGGCAATCCCGGGACCATCTCGAACTTCATCTCCGTCATGTTCCACCCCATCGGTTGGCTGGCGGCTTCCTTTCCCCAAGATGACGCCGACGCGGAGAAAACCATTGACAGAGTGAGTGTTATCAACCATAACTGTCTTCGATTACTCATAATTTCTGCCCCCCTTACAAATTAAGTTTCTATTCAACCACTATCTCACACAGTTCTTTGATGTCAAGAAGAATTTTATTGCGACGCCTCCACTCCAACGAAGAACTGCCCGCTACGAAGAAATCACTGCCCAACATTAAACCGGGATTGATAAAAAGGGATGCGTATGTCTATTTAGAAGACTCAATAAAAGCCTCATCGGCTTCTTCGTAGAAGGCAACTCAGGAGAAAGGCCAACCCGAAGGTAGTGAATGAGATCTGAGATCCTGATTGTGGAGCTATCGAAATAATAGTGGCTCTATTCCTGCTTCGTCTATTATAAGTATTACATTTCTGAAACCCCACCGAGTTAAATCAAGCAACGAGGTAGAATAAAATTTATAACCTACCGGTACAACCTACTGCAAGGTTATTGTTGTGATGGGCAACTTAGTAGAATTGGTTACAAGCATCAACAGCCAAACTTTTTGTATATTGGAGAATAACCTGATCTGAGTTGATGATGACAAAAAAAGCTTGCTCACCTACATAGCCACCAAACCTATTTTTTGCATTAATACCACCACACACTGCATAACCAAAATAATGTCGATCCCCATCACTCCACCCAACCTTTTTGGGCTGTAAAAACCTAAAATGAGCACTATACGGGTCAAATAAAATTTGACTATAGTAGTTCTTAATAATCTCCTCATAGTTGGAGGGATATGGACCATAGTTAGCGCTTTGTAATTCTTCGGTCGTTGGGGGTGGTTTACCAGCGCTACCAAGAGCTATAATTATAAAGAAGCAAACTACCATTATAGATATTAAGTTCCTATACATTTCGCTCTCCATTTAATTCCTAGAAATAATGCGATTGCATATCCAGAAAGTAAGAACATTAAATCAATAGAATCAAAAGTACCGGGTACCAGATTGTATAATTGAAAAATTTCCAAACCAATCCCCAAGAATATAGGTACAGATAGCCAGAATAAATGTATTTTTTGTGCCCAAACAACAAATATTGTTGATGTTAATACATATATCCAAATACCATCAGGCAAAGAAAATATTATCCAATTTGGGATANNTGACATATTCGACCCACGTAAAAACCAATAGATTTTCATTTCTATAAAATGCGTAGATTACTACCCCAATAATCAGGGGAATGATTATATTTATGAATATATAAGTTCTAGATTTCATGATACTCTTAATATATGATACCGATATTTTATACTATATATATCAATGAGATGTCAAGACTCAATTTTTAGGTCAGAACTGATTCTTTTTGCAATACCGTTATTAGGATATACAATGAGTATTTCTTATATGTCGGTTATTTCTACTTTGATCAAATCAGATGGAATACCGAAATAAGAGAGATGAATGGAATGAGTATTGAAAAAGTAGGTCCACTCAAACCAACAGAAAAATAGCAAGATTGTTGAGAAGTAAATGTCAGGGATTAACCGAAAACCCAAAAGTTTTAATTGTTCAGCCTAAGTTAGATCCGAC
>JRYK01001716.1_pt1 | contig 11836 bp, 11 predicted proteins | sample 235381 | NCBI WGS metagenome assembly JRYK01 (sample SAMN03074220, study PRJNA261476) | activated sludge metagenome | biome: Wastewater Treatment Plant; feature: Wastewater; material: Activated sludge; isolation source: activated biomass of a wastewaster treatment plant treating hydrocarbon... ...
GCGGATGCCGCGATCGGCGGCGCAGGCCCGGCGGCGGTGCGGTCGGCCTCGGCCTCGTCGACGAGCTCCACACGTTCCGGAGCCCGGTCGTCATCGGGAGCGGCACGCCGTTCATGCCGCCGGTCGCGGAGCCGGACCCGCTGGATCTGGTCGAGGCCGGGACGTTCGGCGCGCGCGTGGTCCACGAGCGCTGCCGGCGCGTCCGCGGCGACGCGGCCTGCGCGGGCGGGCACGGTCACCGGTCACGGGTCACGAGCGGCCCGCGGGCGGTCAGCGGCCTGGCGGGACTGCGGTTGAGCCCGAACCCGGTCTGCAGCCGCCGCGCCCGGGCAGGGCCCGGCCGAGGCCCTCAGACGTCACGGCGGAGGCGTACGCCCGAAGAGCCGGCCGATCTTCGACGCCACCAGCCGCGGCAGCAGGCGCGGTCCCGGCACGACCCGCAGGCCCAGCTGCTCGAAGAGCGTGAGCGCATCGAGCTGGAACCAGTGCTCCGCGACCTTCCCGTCGGTCATCCGGTTGATCTCCAGACCGGAGAAGCGGACCCGCCGGCCCGTCGGGGGGAGCCCCCGGAACGGCCCAGCGTGCGTGCCGGTGAACAGGATGCGCTGCGCGACCATCCGCTCATCGGCCGCGGAATCCATCACCTCGAGGCGGAGGTCGGGGAAGCCTTCGAGGAAGACGGCGAGGAAGGCGCACCAGCCCTCGTCGTCCATCGGCGCAGGCTGGATGCCGTCCGGGGCGTGCGCGACGTAGCCGGGAGTCCGCGCGCTGGCCTCGGCCTCGTCGTCGCGGGCGTTGAAGGCGTCGATCCAGCGGAGCGCAGCGGCCCTGTTCTCCTCGGCCGACGTCACCGTGCTCGTGGTCTCGTCGCTCATCTCCTCCCCTTTCCGGAGCTCGTCGATGTGCCGTCAGCCCGGGATGCCGGGAGGGCCCAGGATCTCCAGCCCGTGGTCGGCGGCGGCCCGCAGCACGGGCTCCATGTCGGGCGGCGTCGTCGGGGCCGGCGGGATCTCCCGCGCGGCCGCGGGTGCGGCGAGCGCGCGGATGAAGCCCTCGAACCCGGCCGGCTCGGTCACCAGCAGGAAGCGGGCCCGGTCGGAGCTGACGATGAACGTGTGCGGCACGTCGCGCGGGCCGAACACGAACGCCCCGGGGCCCGCGACGACCGTCGTTCCCGCGACCCAGATCGTGAGCTCGCCCTCCAGCACGTAGAACCACTCGTCCTCGCGGTGGTGGACGTGCAGCGGGGAGCCGCTGCCCCGGGGCGCGAGGTGCTCGCTCACCATCACCCGGCCGCCGGTCGCGACGCCGTCGGCCTTGATCGCGGTGAGCCCGCCGAAGAACCACATGTTCTCCCCCTCGCCGGCCGGATGGGCGACGGGGGCGAGGGTGGCCCGGGGTGCGCTCGACATGATGCCTCCTGGTCGGTCGATCCCGCGCGCACAGCCTGACGGCCGCGACGGGTGAGCCACCATCCCGCGCGCACGGGGATCTTTCGTGCGCGCGTGCGAGACTGGCTCGCATGGAGTGGTCGGTCGAGCGGCTGATCGACGAGGTGGACCTGCTCACCTCCCGGGGGCTGCCGCGGGAGGAGTTCTTCGCGGAGCTGGCCCCGCGGTTGCGCAGGGTCATCCACAACGACGCCACCTGCTGGCACACGCTCGATCCGCAGACGGGCCTGATGACCAGCGACACGCCCGACGAGCTGATCGAGCGGGGGGTCTTCACCCCGCACGAGGCCCCGGCCGCCGGCGAGCTCATCGTGCGCAGCGAGTACATGGTCGAGGACGTCAACGCCTTCGCCCACCTCGCCGGGCGGCGCGTTCCCGTCGGCATCCTCGACCACGTCACCCGCGGCGCCCCTGAGCGCAGCGCGCGCTACCGCGATCTCCTCCTCCCGGCCGGCATCCCCCACGAGCTGCGGGCCGCATTCGTCCTCCGGGGGCGGGTCTGGGGCGCGGTGCACATCGCCCGTCGCGCGGCCAGCGGCCCGTTCGAGCAGCGCGACGCCGACGCGCTCGCCGGCGTGATCGGCGCAATCGCGCGAGGGATCCGCGCGTCGCTGCGCTTCGACGCGGCGCGCCGCGTCGTCGGCGTCGACGCGCCCGGGCTCGTCGTCCTCGGCCCGGGGGACGAGGTCGAGCTCATCACGCCCCCGGCACGGGAGCTGCTCGCCGCGATCCGCTCCGACGCACCGGTGTACGCCGAGGGCGCGATCGCCGCGCCCGTGCTCGCGCTCGCGTCGTTCGTTCGCGGTGCCCCCGCGGCCGCCCAGGCCGGGTCCAATGTCGTCGCCGTCCCCGGCCGGGACGGCTGGATCATGCTCCACGCGTCGCTGCCCGGCGACCCCGGGGACCGCCGCGTGGCCGTCGTCATCGAGCGGGCGGGCGGCGCGCGTTCGGCGACCGTCCGGCTCGAGGCGTTCGGCGCCACCGCCCGGGAGCGCGAGGTCGCGACCCTCCTGGCCCGCGGCCTGTCGCGCGCGGAGATCGCCGAGGCGCTCGTCCTGTCGCCGCACACCGTCGAGGACCACGTCAAGAGCCTCTATGCGAAGCTCGGCGTCGACTCGCGGCACGAACTCGTCGCCCGCGTGTTCCTGGACGAGTACCTTCCGGAGATCGCGCAGGGGACCCCGCTGACGTCGCACGGGCGCTTCGACCGCGCCTAGCGGGCGGCCGACGGGCCGCGAGGTCGCATTGACCGACGGAAGCCCGGAGGAGCGAGCATGCGCGCGTTGTGCTTCGTGCGGCGGGCGTGGCGGTCGATGGCCTCGCGACCGTCGACCGGATGCGGGCGGTCGCCGGGACGCGGTCGGCGACGCCGTCGACAACGGGGGCGCCCACCTGCGGTGCGACCTCCGCGGGCAGGAGGGGTTCGTCGTCGAGTTCCCCCGGCGCCCTCGATCGGCCCGACGCGCCCGGCGGCACCGACGTGACGCGCGCAGCCGGCGCCGGGTCAACGGAGGGGGCGGGATTCGAACCCGCGGGCCGGTCGCCCGGCCAGCGGTTTTCAAGACCGCCGCATTCGACCGCTCTGCCACCCCTCCTCGGGCCGCGCCGCGACACGTTAGCCCGCCGTCCTTCCGAGCGGCTACCATTCCCCCCCACGGAGAGGTGGCCGAGTGGCTGAAGGCAGCCGCCTGCTAAGCGGTTAACCGGGGTCAACCCGGTTCGAGGGTTCGAATCCCTCCCTCTCCGTCCAGACCGTGGTGACCACCGTCACGACACACCAACGCAGGCCGCGGCCGCGGCGCCAGGGACCGGCCGCGGACCCAGCCACGGGCGAGGACCCCTCCCCAGGCCATCGGACGGCGTGAGCACCGCACTCCAGCTCGCGGCACTCGCGCTCATCATCGCCTGGAACGCGTACTTCGTGGCCGCGGAGTACGCCTTCGTCGCCTCGCGCCCCTCCCGGCTGCAGGAGCTGGCGGACTCCGGGTCGCGCCGGGCCCGCCGCGTGCTGGCCGTCCAGGAGAACCCGACCACCTTCATCTCGGCCACCCAGGTCGCCATCACGATGGCCGGGCTGGCCGCCGGTGCCGTGGGCGAGCCCACCGTGCGCCGGCTCATCGGCGACGCGCTCGACCCGCTGGGCTCGGTCATCGGCACCGGCCTGACCACGCTCATCAGCGTGGTCCTGGGCTTCGGCCTGGTCACCGCGGTCACCGTGGTGCTGGGCGAGATCGTGCCCAAGACCGCCGCCCTGGTGAACGCCGAGAGCATCGCCATGTGGACGGTGGGCACGGTCAAGGGGTTCGCCGTCGTGCTCAAGCCGTTCATCTGGGCGCTGGAGAAGCTGGCCGCGGTGACCAACCGGGTGCTCGGCCTGCCGCCGGCCGGCCGGCTGGGGCGGGGGCACTCGGAGGAGGAGCTCAAGCTCATCGTGGCCGCCTCGTACGAGGAGGGCGTGCTCGAGGCCGACGAGCAGGCCATGCTCTCGCGCGTCTTCGACTTCGCCGACACCGAGGTGCGGCAGGTGATGGTGCCGCGCCCGGACGCGGTCGGGCTGCCGGTGACCGGCTCCATCGCCGAGGCGGGCAGCATCGCCCAGCGCCACCCGTACACCCGCTACCCCGTGTACGGCGACGACCTGGACGACATCAAGGGCGTGGTGCACATCCGCCAGCTGCTGGAGGCGGTGGGGGAGGGCCGGGGGCACGACGCGCTGGCCACCATCGTGCGCCCCGTGCAGGTGGTGCCCGAGACCAAGCACCTGGACGAGCTGCTGCGCGAGTTCCGGCGCACCAAGAGCCACCTGGCCGTGGTCGTGGACGAGTACGGCTCGATGGCCGGCGTGGTGACCCTGGAGGACCTGCTCGAGGAGATCGTCGGGGAGATCGCCGACGAGTTCGACGTGCCGAGCGAGGACGTGCAGACCATCGACGAGCGCACGTCGCTGGTCAACGCGTCGTTCGCGCTCGAGGACTTCAACGAGCGCTTCGGCAGCAGCTTCGACACCGACGACTTCAACTCCATCGGCGGCGTGGTGTTCGACGCCATCGGCCGCCTGCCCCGGGTGGGCGACCGGGTCGAGTGCGACGGCTTCGCGTTCGCCGTGCGGGAGATGGACGGCTCGCGCATCGTGCTGCTGGAGGTCGTCGAGCCCGAGGCGGGCGCGCTGCGGAACGGCGACGAGCGGCACGGCGGGGAGGAGGACGCCCAGCCCGGCCAGGAGCGCGCCGCCCAGGACTGACGCACCGGCCGTGCGTCAGCGCGTCAGGGGGTCACCGGTGCCACGGGTGTCGTGGCCGGGCGGTGCCGGCGGTCGATGCCCGCGGCCAGCTCGCGGCGCACGCGCTCGAGGATGCCGATCTCCATGCCCTGCGCGGCCTGCATGCCCCGGGCCAGACGCGCCAGGTCGGCCGGGGGGGTCCCCTGCAGCAGGCGGTCGGCCAGCACCAGCGCGCCGGCGTGGTGGGGGATCATCAGCTCGGCGAAGGCCCGGTCGACGTCCGGGGCGCCGGCGAGCGCCGCATGGTCGCGGCCCATGCCCATCTCGGCCTCCTCCTCCGGGGTGGGCACGTGCACCGGCTCGTCCGGTGCCAGACGGGCGCGGATGCGCCACATGGCCGTGATCTCGAAGGCCTGGCCGGTGACCACGTCCAGCGCGACGCCGCGGATCTCGGGGTCCTTCGCCCGGGCCAGGGCCGTGCGGGCCATCGCGATGGCCATCTGGTGGTGGGGGATCATCAGGTCGATGAAGCGGACCGGGTCGATGGGCCCGGCCGCCGACGCCCCGTGCACGTGCCCGGCGGTCGTGCCGCCGTGCTCCTCCCGGCCCGTGGCCAGCACGAAGGCCGCGCCGGCGGCGGCCAGCACCAGCGCCACGATGACGCCCAGGAAGATGCCGCGGCGGCGGTTCACGCGTCAATGTCAGCAGACTCGGCCGGCCCGCGCGCGCGGCGGCGGTCCTACGGCTCGTCGGGCGTGGTGTAGGTCGGCGACAGCCGGCCGCCGTAGTAGAGCTTGAAGCACTCCATGAGCTGCAGGCCCATCGCCGCGGCCTGGGCCTGGCGCACGTACCCGATCACCCCGGGCACGATCTGGGTGAACACCGCCGTGGGGTCGGCCCCGCCCTGTACCTGCGCGAGCCCCTCGGCGATGAGCGCGGACAGGTCGCGCCCGGCCTGCACGTAGGCGCCCCAGCCGTCGGCGAGCTCGGCCGGGGGGCTGAGCGCGGCCATCTGGTCCAGCGCGGCGTCCCAGTACGGCAGCTGGCGCTGCTGGTCGCTCCAGAAGAGCTGGATCACGTCGGCCGACGAGCCGGGGGAGTAGGCCCGCATCATGAAGCCCTGCTCCAGCGTGGCCTTGCAGATCTGCTCGGCCTGGGCGCGGAAGGTGGCCTCGTCGCCGTCCGTGGTCGTCACGGGCTCCGGCGTGGCCTCGGTGGTGACCGGCGTCGGCGTGGCCTCGGTGGTGACGGGCGTCGGCGTGGCCTCGGTGGTGACGTCAGGCGGCACCGTCGCCGTCGTGGTCCCCTCCTGCGTGGCGAAGGGCGTGACCGGGGTGCCCTGGCCGCCACCGCACCCGGCGGCGACGGCGGCGAGCAGGAGCGCCACGAGGGTGACGGGAACGCGCTTCATACCCACGGCGTAGCACCACACCGCGATGCTCCCGCCCCCGGGAGGGCGACGAGCGCGGCACCGGGGGCGCCACGGCCGCCGCCGGCTGACGCGTCCCTCACGGGCGCCTGACGGCCGGCTGATGGGCGCGCCCCAGGCTGATGCCACGGGCCGGCGCACCGGGCGCCGCCGCACATGAGGAGGACCAGCCGCGCAGGCCGTCAGCTTCGCCCTGGCCGGGATGACCGGCGCCGACCGCGCCCGGGTCACCGGCGGGGTCCCGTCGGTCATCCCCTGAGCCCGCCGCATGGCACGTCCGGGCCATCCCGGCCCGTGCGTGCGAGATGGCCCCTCCCGGCGACGCGGTGCCGCCGCCCGCAGGCCAAGGTCACCTCAGCAATCGCCTCGACACCAGGAGTGCACCATGTCCCGCCGCATCACCGCCCGCCCGTCCCTCGTCGTCCTGCTGCTCGCCGCAGCGCTCGCCCTGGCCCTGGCCGCCCTCAGGCCGGCCGGCGCCGACGCCCTCGGCCCCATCGTGACGCAGACCCCCGAGGTCGGGTACCTGCCCGAACGCATCTGCCGCCCCCACCTCACCTGCACCGCGCGGTTCGACATGACGTTCGACGCGACGATCTCGGTCGCGCCGGGCGAGGGCATCGCCGGGCCCAACCAGCGCATCGTCATGGACGTCTACGGCGACGACGCGTTCTCCGACGACCACCTGCTGACGATCAGCATCCCGTATCGGGCCCCGGGCCGGCCCGCCGTCTGCGACGACGAGGAGGGGGAGGCCAACTCCTTCTACCGGGTGGGCAACACGCTGCGCATCCGCGGCTGCGTCCGCTCCGCCAAGGGGTACGGCCCGCTGAACGAGGACGACAGCTTCCTGGACGACTGGGACGAGGTCTATGCCCGCGTGCGCCTGGTGGACTCCCGCGGCACCACCCTGCGCTCGGCCCGGACCCGCGACATGTACGGCCGGTTCTGAGCGCCCGGGCCTGATCCCGGCCCCGATTGCCGGCCGACGACCCGCATCCCTGGGTCGCCGGCCGGCGCGGGCCCGGGCCCAGGAGGGCCGGCGAGGTCGTCGGCTAGACTCGGCGCCGGCTCAAGGCCGTTCATCCCACGCGCCAGTAGCTCAGCCGGATAGAGCGTCGGTCTACGAAACCGAAGGTCAGAGGTTCGAGTCCTCTCTGGCGCATCGAGCGACCCGGTGCAGGCCGCCGGACGTGCCGGCCTACACCGGACCCGCTCCCTGCGAGCGCACCCGGCGCCACTCCGTGCGCGCCAGTGCGCCGGCGACCAGCGCGATCAGCGCCAGCGCCCCGACCACGACCCACTCCAGCGAGCCGTTCCCGCCATCCGGCTCGATGCCGAACGCCTCGATCCAGTCGTGCCAGACCAGGGTCAGGATGCAGAGCGCCGCGGCGAGCCCCGCAACGCCCAGCTCGAGCCAGAGGCGCCGCCTGCGGACGCCGGTGCCGCCGTGATCGGTCATGTCGTCCTCCCTTTCTCCGGGCCCGCCCGCCGTCACCGGTGCGAGGCCAGCGCCCGCACGACCTCGTCGATCGCGCCGGCCACGGCCGCGCCCAGCGCACCGCCGGTGGCGACCGTTCGCACGCGCTCACCACCCGCCCTCAGGTCGTGCACGACGATCAGCTGCGCGCGGACGCGGGCCTCGGGGTCGCCGGCGCCCGGGTCGAGCCAGATGCGCGCGGCGACGAGCGCCGTGACGCGGTCGGGCCACTGGTCGATCTCCATGCCCCAGCCTGGACCGCCGGCGTCATCGCAGCGTCACCTCCGCCGATCGCGCGCCGGCCCCCGGCTCCCGGGCGCGGGCGCCGCGCCCGCCCGTCGCGCCGCCGATGAGCCGGCGCATCTCGTCCGACGGCTCCAGCCCGCACTCGTCTCCGATCAGCCGGCGGTAGAGCTCGTACTGCCGGCGGGCGGCCACCACGTTGCTCTCGGCCAGGTGCGTCAGCATCACGGCCCGGTGCGCGCTCTCGCGGAGCGGATCCTGGGCGACCGCCGCCAGCCCGGCCTCGACGGCGCGGGCGAAGTCCCGGATGCGCACGAGCGACCCGCAGAGCGCCTCCAGGGCGTGCAGACGCCGCTCACGGAACCGCTCGCGCTCGATCAGGATCCAGTCGTCGTACCAGTCGGGGAGCACCTCCCCGGATGCGCACAGCCGGTCGATGCCCTCGAGGTCGCCGAGCCCGCGCCCCTCCAGCACGCCCTGGGCGAACGCGCTCACGTCGCGCACGTCGACCTCGACCGCGGGGTGGATGGCCAGGTGCGTGCTCGTCGCCTCCACCACGGTGAGCCCGAGGCGCTGCAGGCGCCAGAGCGCCGACCTCAGGCTGGCGAACGCCCGCGGCTCGGGCAGGTCGGTCCAGAGCATGCATGCGACGTGCAGGCGGGTCAGTGGGCGCCCCCGCAGCGCGAGGAACGCGACCAGGCGCTGCGCGCTCATCGGCAGGTCGACGCTCGCGGCGCCGGAGAGGAGCCTGAACCCCCCGATCATGCTGAGCGACGCCGGCCGCACGTCGTGCGCCGGCCTCCCGCGTGGTCCGCCGCCCCGGCGTCCCCCGGGCAGCCCGCGCGCTCCCGCCCCCGTCGTCATGGTGCCCGCCGAGGGGTCTGCGACGTGGCCGGCGTGTCCGCCGTGCCGGGGCCCGCGCTCATCGGGCGCCGTCCGTTCCCATCCCCCGTGGACGCAAGCCATGGATGCGCATTCCGTCAAGCGCGGGGATCCAGGGAGAACCCTGCCTGCGGCCGGGTCCGCCCCGCCTGCCGGAGGTCCTGGCGCATTCATGGCCGCGGGGTGGGCGGTCACGGGGCTCACAGCCGCGCCCGCAGGTGCCAGCGATTGAGCTTGCCCACATCGCGGCTCGCGCGGTCGGCCACGTTGAGGCGCCACCTCCCGGCGACCGCCGTGCCCACGAACGGCGTGAGCGGACCGCCGCCCTCCGACGCGTAGGTCGTGATGAGGGCGTCGGCGCCCCTGCCGCTGCGCCGGTGGAGCGTCACGGCGCGGCCGTCCGGGCCGGTGAGGGTGACCTCCAGGTCGCCGATGTACGAGTGCGTGATGTCGACGTCGACGCTGAGGGACGAGATCGTGCCGTCCTCGTCGACGACCACCTCGCTGCTCACCCCCTCCGCGGCGTTGTCGGGGATCGCGAGGCCGGCGTCATCCCCGGCCTCGACCGAGCGGCGGATCTCGCCGACGCCCGCCTCGATGCCCCAGGCGTTCAGCACCCCGGCGTCCGCGCGGGCCACGTCGGCCACGTGCAGCACCCACGCCCCGCCCGCGGGCATCCCGTGGAGCTGCGCCAGGCCCGCGTGGTCGGCCGACCGCCACGTCTGCTTCAGGTCGTCCGCCCCCCCGCCCGCGCGCTCGTGCAGCGTGACGCGCCCGCCGTCGGGGGCCTCCAGCACCACCACGAGGTCGCCGCGGTAGGGGTGGGTGATGTCGACCGTCACGGAGAGCTCCGTCACCGGTCCGGCATCGGGGAGCGTGAGGACGCTGGCGACCCCGGCGGGCACGGCGTCCGGGATGCCGAGCGCCGGGGTGGCGGAGGCCCGGACGGTGGCGGGCGGCGTCGACCGCGGCGGGGCCTGGAAGTCCGCGACCACGCCGGACAGGGTCGCGCCGTTCGTGCGGGCACCCGGCCCCATCCCGAACCTGGCGAACACCCGCCATGCGCGGTCCAGCAGGTCGGCGCGCCCCGCCTGGTCGATGCCGAGCGCCGCCGCGCGCTGGTCCGCGGCGGTCAGGATGGCGTCCCGGGCGGCGAGGAAGCTCGGGTTGGCCGGGGTCAGCTTCAGCGCGTCGACGACGATCTGGGCGACGGGCCAGGCGCCGAGCTGCCGCGACAGGGCCATCAGCGTCGCGCACCAGATCTCCCCGATCGCGTGCGGGTTGTCATCGACGTAGCGGCCGCTGCCGAGGTTGGCCAGGGTGTCGGGGAACCGGTCGTCGTACGGGTACTGGCGGATGCCCCGGGCGCGGCCCACCACCCAGTCTCCGACCACCGTCTTGCCGAGGATGGTGCAGGCGAAGAAGTCGCTCCACCCCTCGCCCATGCCCGCGGACTGGACCGCGTCCAGCGCGGTGTCGTTCATCGGGCCGCCCACCAGCCGGTTGGTCAGCCCGTGCGTGTACTCGTGGTAGACCACGTCCGGGTCGAGGGCCGTGTGCCGGTTGGTCGAGGCGACCAGCCCCATGTTCATGACCGGCTGGTTGCCGTCGGCCGGCGTGCCCATGTTGGCGGTGCCCCAGACGGCGCCCGGGTGCACCCGGGCCAGCACCGGGTCCGACGCCCGGCCGCCCCGCCCGTGGTTGTCCACCTGGAAGTTGCCGTCCGCCTCCCGGAACCCCAGGAGGTAGAGCACGTCGTGCATCACGCTGCAGAGCGTGAACAGGTTCACCACCAGCTGGGCCGGCTCGTCGGCGGCCGCGGGGGCGAGGAACACGACCTCGCCGTCCCGCATCGAGCCCTGGGTGGCCACCGCGCCGGCGGCCAGCACCGCCCGCACCGTCGCACCCGCCGTGGATGCGTCGAGGAGCCAGTGGTCGGGGAACCCCGCGGGCAGGCCGTCGGGCACCGGCGCGCCATAGGCGTCGGGCGGCATCGGCAGCGTGACGGGGCGGCGGCCCGCACCGGAGGCCAGCACGGCCTCGGCGTGGCCCACGACCGAGCGCGTGAGCCGCCGGCAGAGCAGGATGCGGCCGTCGCCCGCGTCGACGATGAGCCGGTACACCGGCCCATCGGGCAGCTGCAGCCGCATGTGCCAGCCGAGGCGCAGGCCGTCCGCGAGCGGGAACCAGATGAGGGCGACCGTGACCGCGTGCGGGAAGGGCGGGGCGTCGAAGCTCGTGACCATGTCCGGCCGGTCGGTGCCCACCGACCGCACGGCCGGGGCGAAGGCGCCCAGGTCCGGCGGGCGCTCGGTGAGCGGCTCCCCGAAGGCGTCCGTCTGCTCCCCGTCATCCGGGTCGGGCGCCGCGAGGTGGGCCGCTGCGGCGCGCAGCGCCTGCTCGGCGGTGAGCACGGGGTTCGGCGCGACGTCGCCGGCGATGGCGACCGACCGGCCCGCCACCTCCGTGATGCTGCCGTCGGGGTCGAAGCGGACGGTCTCCGCCCGGTCGTAGATGGGGATGCCCTTGTAGGCCTGCCGCAGATGGACCGCCACCGCCCCCGCAGACGTGCGCTGCTCGGTGGGGTCGGAGAGGTACTCGGGCGATTGCGCCGCCTCCAGCCCGAGCACGCGGCCGATGCGCTGCACGTGCGCCAGCGCCCTGGACACGTAGTCGCCCTCCCGTGGCTCCGCGCCCTCCGACACCACCACCGAGGGGGTGCCGGTCTCGGTGTCGAAGCTCGCCACCCTGACGACGTGGTCGCCGGGCAGCTCCTCCGAGACCCGCGCCGCGACGTCGTGGAGCGCCGCCCGCGGGGCCGCATCCCTCCGGTCCTCGGCGGTGCGGACGTCGATCTCCCTCACCATCGGAGCCTCCTCTCGTCCCGCCGGCGGCGGGGGGTCACGGTGGCACCACCTCGAACCGGCGCAGGGCCACCGAGGGGCGGGCGGCCGCGAACGCCTCCACGGCCGCCGCGGTCGCGAAGGTGGGCGGCGGGGCGGCGCGCCGGCCGGCCACGTCCTGGTCGGCCGCGGCGAGGAAGTCCGGCAGCGCTTCGAGGATGGTGACTTCGGCACCGAGGCGCCGCCAGACCCAGCCCAGTTCCAGACCGATGACGCCGGCGCCGATGA
>JRYK01000612.1_pt1 | contig 11818 bp, 12 predicted proteins | sample 235381 | NCBI WGS metagenome assembly JRYK01 (sample SAMN03074220, study PRJNA261476) | activated sludge metagenome | biome: Wastewater Treatment Plant; feature: Wastewater; material: Activated sludge; isolation source: activated biomass of a wastewaster treatment plant treating hydrocarbon... ...
TAATCCATCTTCTCGACCCACTGCGCGCGCCAGTCTGGGGCCGGGAAAGGCTCGCTCCAGTATGCGGTCTCCTTCGATATCTTCCCGTCCCTGAATTCGAAGATGAATACGGCCTTGTAAGGAGAGGGGCCGCCGTAGTCGAGAGACGCTTCGGCCACGACGAGATCGCCCGCGCTTACCATGCGCCTGGGGGTGATGGTCGGGAGCGCGGGGAACGCCCCGTATATGGCCCGCCTGTTGGCGGCCCCGACTATCCTCTCGCCCGACTGCGGCCAGTCCATTACTGCGTCGTCGTGGAACAGCTCGTCCATTACCTTGACATCCCTATCGTTTATGCACTTTATCAAGCGCTCGATTACCTTCTCGTTTTCCCTCGCCATGACGTCGGTCTCCTGTCTGTGTTATTTATACTGATGATGCAGCTGCATAAATTACCCGCTCTATACTTACTATAGTAGATTCGAGCCGCAAATGAAATGGGTATCGGATAAGGGCGCGGAGCCGGGGGCCGATTGACACGCAATCCCTGTTTATGTAATTTAGCCTGCTTATAAATTCATGCCGAAGAAGCCATTTTGACATACACCTCCCGTATTAACAGCCTCGTAACCGATTATTTCACGTTCTGGATAATCCTGTTTTCGGTGATCACTTTCCTCTACCCGGCCCCCTTTGCGGGTCTCACGTGGCTCATAGTGCCTGTACTCGGGGTGATCATGTTCGGCATGGGCATGACGCTTACGGGGGAGGACTTCAGGAGGATAGCCGCGAGGCCGAGGGACGTGGCGATTGGGGCGGCCGCCCAGTACGGCATCATGCCCGTAACCGGATTCGTGCTCGCAAAGGTGTTCCAGCTCGACCCTATGCTCGCCACGGGAGTCGTGCTTGTGGGCTCCTGCCCCGGAGGCACCGCGTCTAACGTCATCACGTATCTGGCGAGAGGGGACGTTGCGCTCTCGGTCGCCATGACGTCCGTGACGACTCTCATGGCCCCACTCATGATCCCGTTCTTCATGTACGTATTCGCCGGGCAGTGGATACGCGTCCCGGCGCTCGAGCTTTTCGTCTCGACGATAGAGATAATAATCCTCCCCGTAGCACTCGGCGCGGGGCTGAGGTTCCTTCTCGGGAGAAGGATAAATTACGTGCTGCCGGTTCTTCCGGGCGTCTCGTCGCTGTCTATAATATTCATAGTGGGCGTGATAGTCGCCGCTAACGCTGCATCCATAGCCAAGGTCGGGCCGGCGGTCGCCGTGATAGTCATGCTCCATAACGTAGCCGGGCTCGCACTCGGATACTCGGCCGCGAGGCTCTCGGGGATGGACGTCAAAAAAGCGAGGGCGGTGTCGATAGAGGTCGGCATGCAGAACTCCGGGCTCGCCGTTGCGCTCGCGAACATCCATTTCACCCCGCTCGCCGCGCTCCCGGCCGCCATATTCAGCGTCTGGCACAATATATCGGGCTCCGCGATAGCCTGGTGGTGGAGGAGGCACGCGGTTTAATCCGGCGGGCGACACTATGACGGCGACAACATCTGACATGAAAGGAAAAGAAAGGTTCCCGCTCGCCGGATACCTCTATCTCGTGGGCACGGCGCTCTTTACGGCCCTTTCATACGTTTTCGGCAGGGCCATAGACAGGAGCTTCCACCCGGCGGCTATCACGTTCTACTGGTTCTTCGGCGCGTTCGTGTGCTCGGTCTTGGTCGCAGCCGCGATCCCCTCGCAGAGGGCCGAAGTCAGACACCTCGGGAAATATACGAAGATATTTATATACAGCTCCGTTTTAACCGCCGTCGGAGCGGCTCTCTGGATATCAGCCATAAAGACGATCGGAATACCCCTCACGTCGTTCCTGATGAAGGCGCAGACGCTCTTCTCGCTCCTCCTGGGGATGATATTCCTGGGCGAGAGGCTCAACAAATGGGAGACCGTCGGTATAATCGTCACGATCACGGGCGGCGTCATCGTCGCCTACCAGAGGGAGTTCTCGCTCCTCGTCGGCACTATCATGGCTCTGGGGGCCGCGTTCTTCTATTCGAGCCTGTCCTTCACCGTGAAGAAAATGGGTCAGAAGCTAAACATGCTGACCGTGGCCAACCTGAGGGCCCTCGGCGTGTCCGTATGCCTCATACTTTATCTTGTCGCCACGGGGACGCTCCAGGCCCCGGGCCCGGTCGATCTCGCCTACATGGCCTTGGGCGGAATAACCGGCGCTTACATAGCGAAGGCCTGCCAGTTCCAGGCGATAAAACTGATAGACGTCTCCCGCACGACGGCCGTGCTCCCTCTCGAATCTTTATTCGTCGTCCTCTTCTCATATTACATATTCCACGAGATACCTTCCACGATAAAGCTCATCGGGGGTGCTGGAATCATCGTCGGCGTCATATTCCTCGTGGTATTCAGGGCCGAGAAGCCCGAGGATCTGGGCGAGGGGGAGTAAGCGATGCAGTCCTGGATTGACTAAATGTAGTAATGCCATTCCTGTGCCTCTTACGGTTGATAGGTTCGCGAACCCCAACCCGTTCGTCCTGAGCGTGTCGAAGGATTGAACGGGTTAGACCGCACAAATAGAATTAGAAATAATAGCCATATTTACTTGCTGACGGTTAAAATATTTGTCATGGCCTTCTGGGTATATATTCTCCGCTGCTCGGATGGTTCGTATTACACTGGTCATACGGACGATCTCGAAAAGAGACTGGCAGAGCACGATTCGGGCAAAATCGAAGGTTATACAGCAAGCAGAATCCCTGTAAAACTCGTATTCACGGAAGTGTTTTCGACGAGGGTAGAGGCCCTTTCCGCGGAGAGGCAGATAAAGGGATGGAGCCGGAAGAAGAAAGAGGCTTTAATAAAGCGGGACTGGGATGAGATCTCCCGCCTTGCGCGTAAGAAAATTATTTGATTGTATATTCATTCCTATGATCAACCGTCCTTCGACACGCTCAGGACGAACGGGTCTTGGATACATCAGTTTGCGAAGCAATAAGCAGTATAGAATCATTCACGGGCACAGGTTCTGTGCCTCAGTACGAACGGGTTAGGCTATGTTAGTTAGTTTAAGTGGGAGAGGTAAGGTTGAATCGTAGAAGCGCACTATGTGCGTGTGTGCGCTAAACCATCTGTAGTCTTATCAGGCTTATGAAGGCGTAAGCGCCGCAGCCGAATATGACGACACCCGTGACCTTGTTCACGAGCACGAGCCCTCTTTCGGACAGTCTTCCCCTTAGGTTGGATATCACGTAGCAGAGCACGATCCATAGGAACGCGCAGCCCGTGAAGATCCCGGCCACCAGCAGACCTGCAGTCCTGTAATAGTTCCCCGGATTGTGTATGCCGATTATGGCGAAGAGCGCCAGTATGGAGAGTATGACCATAGGGTTTGACAGCGTGAGAAGGAACGCCGAGCCGAACAGGCCGAAGTGGTTCCTCGACGCTTTGTTTTCCGAATACGGCGTCGGCCTCGAGAAATATACCCTTACGCCGAAAACGAAGAGTATGATCCCGCCGATCACGTGAACCCACGCCGCTCTCTGCATCAGCATCTCGGATATGAACGTGAGGCCGAAGGCGACGATAGCCGCGTAAACGGCGTCGCCCGCTGCCGAGCCGAGGCCGGATATGATCCCGGCCGCCCTGCCCTCGTTGATCGTACGCTGGACGACGAGCGCGCCCACGGGCCCTATCGGGGCCGTGATCACGATGCCGACTATTATCCCCTTAATGAAGACGGTTAAATCCATGCCTGAAACTCAGGTAACAATATACCCGAACGGGAAAAATTTTTCTCAAGCGGAAGATATGATTGAGAAAATAGATATTCTGAAAATAATTATCAATATTCACGGGTGTAAACGGCCCGGCCGGGCACGGGCCGCGGAAGCGGAATTTTAAAACGGCAGGCGGCACGTTTTTTTATACGTGCACGGGACAGCCCGGGCGTTGGAGGGGCATCCGCACCTGACAGCTCAAGGAGAGCAGGCGTGCGGATGCCCGTTTTTAAGGAGGAGTGCACTATTTAGCTGCTTTATCGTTCACTCTGTTCACCGCGATATCGGTAAGTTTCCTGTCCGCGTTCTTTTCCTCCCCGAGGGTTTCCTCGAAGAGCTCGGCTGCCTTGTCCTGCCCTATCCTTCTGGCGAATGTAGAGAGAGTGCCGTAAACGGCGATCTCGTAATGCTCGACCCTCTGCGCCGAGGCTATCAGGCCCGCGTCGAGAACGTCCGGATCGAATTTCTTCGTATTCTTGAGGAAGTCGTTGCCTTCCTCCATAATCCCCTCGATACCCTCGCACTTCTTGCCCTTGACAGGCATGCCCATGAGATCGAAAACACGCTCGAGACGCGTTATGTGGTTCTCCGTCTCCTGCAGATGGTTTTCGAACGCCTTCTGAAGCTCGGAGTATGAAGCCGCCTTCGCCATTTTGGGAAGCGCCTTCGCGATCTGATTCTCGGCGTAATATATGTCCCTTAACTGGTCTTCGAACAGATGCTGTAGCGTATGCATAGCGATCATCTCCCGTAAACGTTTTTATCCTGTATAAATGCAAGAGAGATGCCACCTGGGGTGAGGCGAAATACCGCGCGATTCCGGCTGTTTATAGCCGAGCGCCGTATCCTGGGAATCGCGGTAGTCGTTATGTGTACAGTCGAGGGTGTAAAAATAAGTGCAGGGAGAAGCGTCCGGACGATTACGTTTGATGCGGCGGCTTGAATACAGCGGCTAATCCCGCCGTATCAGGAGCTCGTGACGATCTCGGTCAGGAATTCGGGTGGGAGCGCGTCGCCCCACTTGTCTATCAGAGACCCTGCGAGACGGTTCCGTATCTCGGGGCCCGTCTTGAGGCGGAGGCAATCGCCGGCGATCTCCCTCGATTCCTTCTCCGTTATCGCGCTGAGGAGCTTTTTCACCTTCGGTATCGAGTGCGTGTTCATGCTGAGCTCGTCTACGCCCATGCCCACAAGCAGCGGCACGCACGCGAGCTGGCTCGCCATCTCACCGCACACGCTGACGGGTATGCCCTTCGAGTGCGCGGAGTCAACGACGCCCTTGATGAGCCTGAGCACAGCCGGGTGGAACGGAGTGTAGAGGTAAGACACGTGCTCGTTCACCCTGTCGACGGCGAGCGTGTACTGTATGAGGTCGTTCGTCCCAATGCTTAAGAAATCGACCTCCTCGGAAATATCGGAAGCCGTGATGGCCGCCGAAGGGGTTTCGATCATCACCCCGATCTGCCAGTCGCCGGACTTGCCGAGCTCTGCGGCGATCTCCGATATTATGGACTTGGTCTCCGTTATTTCCGCTATGTCCGATACCATCGGGATGAGTATCCTGACTTTCTTCTTTCCCGCCGCGCGGAGTATGGCTCTTATCTGGGTCCTGAACGTCTCCTCGTCCCTGAGCGAGAACCTTATGCCCCTCAAGCCGAGCGCGGGGTTAAGCCTCTGCGACTGCTCCATGCCCGAAGGGAATTTATCTCCCCCTATGTCGAGGGTCCTTATCGTGACGAGGGGCGAATCGAGCGCGGACATCACTTTCATGTAGTTTTCGTACTGCTCTTCTTCGCCGGGGAAAGAATCAGACTTCGTGAAAAGGAATTCGGTGCGGTACATGCCTATGCCTTCGGCCCCGTAACAGGCGGCGTGCGTAAGCTCTTCGATGATCTCTATGTTTGCGTTGACCTTTATCTCCCTTCCGTCGAGGGTCCTTCCGGGGAGCTTCGCGTACTCGAGCAGCTTCTTTTCGAGCGCGATGTAGCTCGACTTCCGGCGTTTGAACTCCTCCTGCTCTCCGGGCGCGGGATCGAGTATCACGACGCCCCTGAACCCGTCTATGTATATAGCGTCCCCGGGGCACGCCCTGAGAGTGATGTCCTCGAGACCCATGACAGTAGGTATTCCGAGAGACTTGGCGACGATTGCGCTGTGGGAGGTCGAAGCCCCCGTATCCGTTGCGATACCGATTGCGCGGTGCTTCGCGAACGCGACCACGTCCACGGCGGAAATTTCGTGGGCGACGAGTATGGAGTCGTGCTTTAAGTCGGGCATCTCCTCCACGACGCCGTGGAGGTTGCGGAGTATCCTCTGCCCCATGTAATAGATATCGGCGAGCCTCTCCTTCATGTACTGGTCCTCGACCTTCCTGAAGGCCTCGCTCTTTATCGAAAGTATGTGGTTGACGGCCCACTCGGCGTTTACGCGCTCCGACTCTATGAACCTGAGCACCTCGTCCGTGAGCAGCTCGTCCTCGAGCATCATGATGTTGAGGTTGAGTATCTGGAGATGGTCCCCGGCCTCGAGCGGCTCGAGCTTGTCCCTGATAGACAGGAGCTGCTCCTTTGACCGTTTGACCGCCTGGAGGAACCTTTCCTTCTCTGCGCCGATGAGGTGCTCTTCCACCTGCACCCTCTCGACGATCATCTTCGACCTGTCGAGAAGCACCACTTTCCCGAGCGCTATTCCCGAGGATATGGGTATGCCCTTACGCTCTACCCTCATAATACGCCCTCGCCGAAACCGCTCTCTATCAGCTCATCTATCTCGGTCATCGCCTGCTCCGCCCCTTCGCCCTTCGTGATGATCTTAATGTCGGTCCCCTTCGCGGCCGCGAGTGAAAGAACGCCGAGTATGCTCTTACCGTCCACCTCGTAGCCGTTCTTTACGATCTTCACGTCGCATAAGAACCTGCTCGACAGCCTCACGAAAACGGCTGCCGCGCGCGCGTGGAGACCCAGCTTGTTTTTTATCGTGAAAACCCTGACTACTTCCGTTTCCGGCACCTCTGGATAACCTCAATCGATCTGTGACTTGGTTTTTTTCCGACCCGGACGAGTGTGAGCGCGTATTGTCATCCCGGCTTAATTATAATTTTGCGCGGAGGATTTTTCAATCATGGCCGTCGGAGTGAAGAGAGACCTGTCGACGCCGCCGTTAAGCTCGACGCCCGGCTCGTAGGCTATCGCTATGGAGAGCCCTCCCGTGTCGAAGTCGATCCTGCGCGGGAAGTAGTGCCCGTTGACGAGCCCGTCGAAGTATTCGTAGCGGAGGCTCGCCCGCTCGCCGTTCGGGAGCGTGAGCTCGGCTTTCTCAGCCCTGAAGTTGTCCTTGTTGACCCAGAGCGTATTGTCCCCGCCGGCCTTTCCGCCGCTCCACGTGAGCTTTATCATGCCGGCGTCGGCCGATACGGAGGGTTTTGCGGGGGATTCGTAGATGGCGTACGGCAGCCGTCCCGTGACGAGGTTGACCAGGCTCTCGGCCGTTATCCTTATGTCGAGGCCGGGATAGACGTAGGAGAGGTCGAATTCCTCGCCCGCGTCGTAAACGCCCCTTTCGCCCGAGGATATGATGTATATGTGAGTGCCGTCGGAGGATATAAAGCCGACAGTGCTCCCGAAGGGGTTCAGGGCCTCGAGCCTTATGAGGTTGGGCCTCTCGGCTACCGTGACCTGCGTGTAGGAGACCTTGTCGGCGGCGGTCACGATCCTGACCCTGGCGAGCCCCTTGACGGAACGCACCCCGCTCTCCAGGAGCTCGACCTTATCTATGATCTTTCCGGGGTCGGCTGCTGTCATATCGACCTCGGACACCCTCGGCGCGCACGCCGAAAGGAGCATGATCAGGCCTATGTATAATCCGTTACGGTATCGTTTCAATTTCAGCTTTGGATCTTCGGGTTCTTCGACAGCTGGTCGACCTTCTGACGGAGCCTGTCCCGGAGCTCCAGGTCCTCGGGGTTGTCCGACTGCACGTTATAGAGCATCTTGAGGCCCTTGTTGTAATACTCGAGCGCCGCAGTCGTGTCGCCCATGTCCCTGTAGGCGTCCCCCAGGTGCTCGAGTATGGCGGGATCGTCCGACTGGAGCGCCGCCGCCTGCTTGAGGAGCCTTATAGCCTCGGGATAGTTCCCCCTCTTGTAGTACACCCAGCCGAGGCTGTCGAGTATGTATCCTTTGTTGGGCGCGAGCGCGAGCGCTTTCCTTATCATCGCCTCCGCCTCGTCGAGGTTCTCCCCCTTCTCGGCGTAGGAATAGCCGACGAAGTTAAGGGCGTCCGAGTGCTTCGGGTTTATCTCTATGAGCTTCCTCATAGTGTCTATGGAATCCTGCTGCCTGTCGATGAGATAATAGGTGACGCCGAGCGAGTAATATATCGTCTCGCTCTTGGGATTCGCCTCGAGGAATTTCTTGTAGAGGTTCACGGCGTCCTCGTTCCTGCCCGACTTTCGGTAAACGCTGCCGAGATAATTCACGATAACCTCGTTGTTGGGCTCCCGGCTGTAGACCTCTTCCATCAGCGCGAGCGAGCGCGGGAGCATGTTCCGCTTCTCGAATATGTAGGCCTTCTGCACGAGGCTCTCGTCGTAGAACTCCGAGTACTGCTGTATGGAATCGAGCATGCTTATGGCCGTATCGTACTGCCCGGTCTCTATGTAGCACACGGCCAGATAATATTTCGCGCGGTCGTCAGTAGGGTTGCCCGCGAGTATGAGCCTGAACTCCTCCATCGCCTTATCGTACTCGCCGCCCTCTATGTAGAGGAGCCCGAGACGGAGCTTCAAGTCCGGGTTCTGGAAATCCATCCCTTCCGCCTTCTCGAACTGTTTCCTAGCGTCCTCCATCCTGTTGACCCTGAAGAGGAAATTGCCGTAGCGCACGTAGGACTCGAGGCTGTGGGGATAGAGCACGATGACGTCCTGGTATATGCGCTCCGATTCCTTCATCTTCCCCTGCTGCTCGTAAACGAGCGCGAGCTCGACGAGGGCCGAGCCGAAGCTCGGGTTTATGTCGAGGGCCTTCTTGTAGTTTTCCTCGGCGCGGGCGTAATCGCCCTTCTCGTAGTAGAGCTTGCCCAGGAAAAAGTAGCTCTTTTCGTTGTCCGGGTAGAGCTGCGTGATCTTCTTGAACCTGGTCTCGGCGCTCTCGTAGTTGCCCGCCTCCGTGTCCATTATGCCGAGGAACAGGAGAGACTCGGCGTCGTCGGGGTCGAGCTGGACGGCCCTCTCGAGTATCCCGACCGACTGCTCCCTCTCCTTCGGGTCCTGGGAGGAGGCGTATATCTTGCCGAGGAGCGTGAACGAGGGGGCGAATTCGGGGTCTGTCTTTATGGATTCCTCCAGCTTCGCGAGGGCCTCCTGCATCCTGCCCATGGTCATGTAAACGAGAGCGAGGTTGTATTTCAGGTAAGCGGACGAGGGGTCGGCCTGCTCGGCNNCCGGAGCGAGAATAAGGAGCGTGAGCGCTGTTGTGCGGACAATTTTACTCTTTACTTTCATATCAGGAGGCTTCCAGTATCTTGAGATTTATTTTACCCGCAGCGTTCATTATGACGGAGCTCTTGTTGAGGTCCCCTTCGACGAGCTTTATGTGCGTCGCGTCGGCCGGGACCTGGCCGAATGTGGGGTCGACCGCCACCCACTCCCCGACGTAAACCTCGTTCCAGGCGTGATAGTAGAACCTGCCGTCGAGATATATTGTACCTGACACCGTTTTCGTCGGAATCCCGGCCGCCCTGGCGAGCGCCGCGAAGAGAGCGGAATGCTCGTTGCAGTCCCCGGAGCCCGTCTTGAGCACGTCGCGCGCGTTCGGTATCCCGGCAGTGCCCGTTTTCGTGAGGTGCGAGAAGACCCATGCGTTGAGAAGGCCCGCCGCCTTGAGCGCGTCCCTCTCTTCTCCCACTATCTCTTTAGATTTAGATACTATTTCTCTGTCGCCGCTCTGAATGAGGTTCTCGGGGGCGAGATACTGCCCGAAGCGCGGGTCTTTGTTCGGGAGCTCGTACGTTCTCAACTTCGACGTATCCCCGGCGCGTATCGAGACTATCCTGCCGTCGAACGTCTGCCTGTACCCGTCCGAGAGGTCAAAGCCGTCCGCCGGGACGATGCCGTCTATCTCGGCCCTCATGTATCTGAGGTCCCGAGGGTCTTTTATGGTTATATTAGACGCGATGGATGTCGCGCCTTCTATGTCGAGCGCCGTCAGCCCCTCGTCGGATACCCTGCCGCCTTCGTCGCGGAGAGCGGTCATGCCGGGCGGCATTAATTGTTTAAGCACCCTGCCGTCGTCCGATATCCACGTGGTGACGCGCGTGCCGGACAAAGTGGACTCCACCTTCCACGCCTCGAACGCCCCTAGCGAGGGCACCTCGACCCTTTCCTTCGCCAGGGCCTTGTGGAGTGTGTCGAAGCTCNNCGTGTACTCGCGCCCTGCTTCCAAGCCCTCCGCCTTGAACCGGCCGGGGAGCAAGGACGCCGGGATGAGCCCGGGAGGCACGTCGAATGCTATCTCGGACGTTCCCGACAGGGAGCTCATCTTCACGCGCATAGAGTCCCCTTCCCTCTCGCCCCTTGCCGTCACCGCGCCCGCCGGGGACTCGAACCTGAAATCGAACGACACGAGCGTGTCGTTATCCAGCCTGTAACGGGTGTCGGTCGCGACGTCCTGTGTGTTGTCGAGGAGCTTGACCTTTATTCTTACCTTTTCGACGGCCTCTGTGACACCGTCCGCGGTTTTTACGGAATCGTAGGAATAGCCTATCTTTTTACCGCCGGAATATATGTAGAGGAGGTTTTCGGTCGATGAATCCGCGCGCGCGGCGGAGACTGAAAGCAGTATGAGAAGGAACAGGGCGCCCGTAATCAAGGTCCCTTTCTGGTATGTCATGTTACGGGAATAATCTACACGCTTTTCCCCCGGTCTCAATAGCTTTATCGCGCCCTTGTATATTACGGTATTTCTAGTATTATAGTAATATGAAAACGAAACAGGACAAGAAAAGCATTTCACACCTTGCGGGCATGATGGACGCAATGGGGAACGAGCAAAGGCTCAGGATCGTGAGGATTTTGCTTTCGTCTCACCCCGACGGAATGGTCGTGGGGGATATACAGGCCGAGCTCGGCATACCTAATTCCACCCTGTCGCACCACCTGGAAAAGCTCAAAGCCTCGGGTATCGTCACGGTAACGCGCGAAAGCCAGTACCTCCGCTATTCCGCTAACTGCCCGGCTCTCCAGGAGCTGCTCACGTTCCTTTTTGCCGAGTGCTGCACTCGCAGCTCCGCGGTCGATCCCGAATGCTGCATGCCCGTAAACAAATGGAGGAACACGCCGTGATAAAAAATGCCGTGATAAAAAATAAGGTCTTGTTCGTGTGCGTTCATAATTCCGCGAGGAGCCAGATGGCCGAGGAGCTCTTGAGGAAGATCGCCGGAGACAGGTTCGAGGTCGAAAGCGCCGGTCTCGAGCCCGGGACATTGAACCCGCACGTGGTTACCGTCCTGAAGGAAGAGGGAATCGACATATCCGGCAAGAAAACGGTATCCGCGTTCGATCTTCTGAAGCAGGGGAGGTTTTACACCTATGTAATCACCGTTTGCGACGAAACGTCCGCAGAGACATGTCCGATATTCCCCGGATGCAAGGAGAAGTTCCACTGGAGCTTCCCCGACCCTTCTGCGTTCACCGGAAGCGACGAGGAGAAGATAGAGAAGATCAGGGCGGTCAAGGAGCGGATCAAGGAGAAGATAATCGATTGGGTCGTAAGCATCGAAAGAAAAAACGAGAAGGACAAGCTGAAAGCGGTCTGATTTTTTACGCCTGATAATCCGGCTAATCATTGAAAGAAAATTTGAGGTTATATTTCGCAGAGCTGTTAGGCACGTACATGCTGGTTTTCGCGGCGACGGGCGCTATGGTCGTGAATGACCTGAGCGGCGGCGTGATCACGCACCCTGGCGTTGCGACCGCGTATATGACGGTCATCACGGTGAGGCCCCACACGATCGCCACGCCAGTATGCGTGATTACGCCCCCGCTCA
>JRYK01005057.1_pt1 | contig 11797 bp, 14 predicted proteins | sample 235381 | NCBI WGS metagenome assembly JRYK01 (sample SAMN03074220, study PRJNA261476) | activated sludge metagenome | biome: Wastewater Treatment Plant; feature: Wastewater; material: Activated sludge; isolation source: activated biomass of a wastewaster treatment plant treating hydrocarbon... ...
GGAGTCCATCCGAGCCTCGACAGGAGCCTCGTATCCGAGATGCCCTTGAGTGGGGTAACGGAGGAGCGCCACCCGAGCCCGGTGATGATCTCCATGGCCTCCCGCGCCCTCGCGGTCGGGACGAGTATGTCGGCGTCCATCATAGGGCGGAGGCCCGCGTCCGCGTAATAGAGGAGCGCGAGAGCCGAGCCTTTGACGAGAATCGCCGGCATATCGCGCGCGTTAAGCTCCCGGAGGAGAACGGAGAGCCTTCCGTATAGAGTTTCGTTGTTTGAGAGCGTCTTTTCGTAGACCCACCTGAAAATATTCATGAGCGGGTCGTCGATGCCGGCCGTTTGCAGGTTCTTATAGAGTAGCGGAAACAGCCTGTAAGAGCCGGGATCGACGGTGTTGACGTCGGACGCGGCCTTCCATTCCCGAAACGCCCCGGCCGCCCCGTCTCCCGGAATGAGGCAAGCCCTCAGCAACAACTCCTGCCCGGCCGTAGGCCAGCAGCCTCCGTAGCTACTCCGTCCGCTCATTATAGTTTTCCCACGACGGGACTATTATCTCCAATCGACGGTATCGAAACAAGCGGGGGGTAAAGAAAGGGGCGTACCCGCCCCGCAGTGAGGACGATATAACGCGGATAGCGGGACGTAACGAGACGGTGCGTTTTTTTCCGATGCCGGTGTAAAGGCTACGGTTCCGTATCAGTCGGCGTCGTTGCTCTGGGCGTTTGCTGTCGTGAGGTTGAGCTTCTGGTCGAGCATCATCACGGAAATTACGGTAGGGATTATGAACGCTCCCTTGGTGACCTTATCCAGAAACTCGCGCCTGCCGGAGTTTACGTCGTCGAGGAATTTCTTGGATGAATTCTTGTTCATCTGTTCCGCCTCGCTGGGAATTTATTAGTTTCTATGATATACAAAACGGCGCCGGATTGCAACAGAAAGTTAAACGGGTAGCGGGTCAGTTTGGATTCGAGTCAATTTTCATTTTATCAGTTTTTCAATCGTTCCCATCGGCAGGAATAAACGGTTTTTCTGATCCTGGAACTGTATGAAACCGTATTTCAGATAGAAGCCTTCGGCACCGTGCTTTGCATCGACCACTACCGCAAAGGCTGCAACCTCGCTTATCGTCCTGTAGGCGCGTTTTAACGCATCAAACAGCAACACCTCTCCCAGTCCCTGTCCCTTATAATTAATATCGATACCCATGCGACCGAGCAGTACCGCCGGCACATCGGGATACCGGGGGAGTTTTTTCCGGATGGCCGCCGGCAGATCGGTCAAGCCGACGCTTTTCATTGTCAGGGTGTAGAAACCGGCAATTGCACCGCTTGATTCATCGATCAGGACAAAAGGCGCGGCGGCCTTGCGCCGTGCATCTTGTCCAATCCGGTTTTTAAAATATCTGTCCAACTCCTCGATCCCGCAGGAAAACGCCGTGCGGTCATGGGAGTCTGTCAGGGCTTCCGTCACAAATCCAGTCTTAGGCTGTTTTGCGCTCACTTCTCGGAAATTAATTTCTTATGACGCGCCGCAGCCCTTTTCAGGCGTTCATTCGGCGCAGGCGGGTTCAGAAGCGCCTCAACGAAGCTCTTGCTGTCCCTTGCGGACAAGGCGATAAAGTTATACTTTTCAATTACGCTCCTCGCCGCTTCTTGAGCATGCTGGACAACGAAATCACTGACTGTACGTCCTTCCAGCATCGCGGCCTCTTCTATCAATTCTTTGGCACGAGGCGAAATCCGGGCTTCCAGCCGTTCTTTCTTTGTCTGTTCTTCTTCCGTATATCGAATGGTCCGCATAATCATCACGCCCCTTATATCATCTTAGTGTACGGCCATATGCCGTACGTGTCAAGACGTCCTATCTTGCTATTTTTTCCCGAGCAGCGCGGATACGAATTTATGCTTCGTCAGGTATTCGGCGTTTCCGGGGTCACGCTCGAGCGCAAGCGCATAGCACCGCTCGCTCTCGGCGAGCCTGCCCAGCTTGAAATAGCACGTCCCCATGGGCTCGTAGGAGAACTCGCCGAATATCCTCCTGTCGTAGGAGATCCGGACGTGGTCTATACGTTCGGGGTCGAGCGAAGTCAGGCGTCCGAAAATGCCCGCCGCCTCCTCGTAGCTCCCCCCGTGCATCAGCACCATCGCCTTCGTCCAGGTTATGAGGTGGTTGTCCTGAAAGAGCGCCTCGGCCTCTTCGAGCAGCGGCGAAACGTCCTCGCCCTTCTCCAGCAGGAGGCGTATCAGGTCGTAATACGCCTGGCAGTCCCTCGGGGCGACGTTGTCCCTCCTCCTGCGGACTGTGTCTATGGCTGCGCGCCATTCGCGCTCGGCCCCTTCCGTATCCCCGAGCGCCTTCCGCGTCACGCCGAGCCTATATCGTAAAAACGTGTTCTCCGGGAGGTCGCCCGCGTGCCTCTCGAGGAGCGGCAGGTTCCGCCTGTGCTTCCGTGCAAGGTCGCCGTCGTAGCCGACGTGGTCCACTTCGAGTATCGAGTCACCTATCGCGAGCCCTTCATCGTCGCAAACCTTCATTACCGACGGGAGAACGGTCTCGTGTATGATCCCTTCGAACCTTATCCTCGGGTCGTTCCTGAATACCCTGTACTCCCTGAACGTCGTAAACCACGAGATCGGGCGGTAGCTCACCGTAAAGGCGGCGAATCCGGGACGGGAAAGGTCCGCCGCGACCGCTCCCTTATCGACCGGCTTCAATCTCTCGTCGGCGTCGACGTAGAGTATCCACTTCCCGAGACAGTGCCTGACCGATTCGTTCCGTGCGGCCGAGAAATCGTCTATCCACGGGAAATCGAAGACCCGCGCGCCGAACCCGGCGGCTATGTCTTTCGTTCCGTCCGTCGAGCCCGTATCGACGACGACTATCTCGTCGGCGATCCCTGAAAGCGAACGCAGACAGTCCTCGAGGAAACGCTCCTCGTTGCGGACTATAATCGCTGCTGAAAGGAATATTCCGCTCAATGTTGTTTTACCCAAGGATAATGATAACAGGCGGGAAACGATAGAAAAGGCGGGCGTACGATAAATCCGGAGGCAACGGGAATCGGGTCAGTTGAAAATCAACCGTGCGCGGCGGAACATTGCCCGGCACGGGAAAGACTACTGCCGGCCGTACGTTTTAGATATTGCGGAATCGATAAGCCCTAGGCTTATCCGCCGACGACACTGTCGTTGCTCTGGGCGTTGGCGGTCGTAAGGTTGAGCTTCTGGTTAAGCATCATCACNNCGCGCCTTTCGGGGTTAATACCTTCTAAAAACTTCTTCTCGCTCATCGAAGCCGCTCCTTTTTATAAAGGGTATATCGTTATCCGGACGACTATTCTCTAGAACTCCGCCGCTACCCGTACGAATTAAGGAATGACGTTGCTCTGGGCGTTAGCGGNNGGGTTAATACTATCGAGATATTTCTTTTCGCTCACGGCATCATCCTCCGTTCACAGTTTTATAGCAATATATCATAAATCCGCTATGAATACAAGCATTTATTGGGCGGGACCCATCAGACGCTAATACCCTTATTATTCCTGTATTTACAAGTTCTTAAAGGGAGCGCAAGAATTCCAGAAGCCGCTGCTGGGAGCTCTCGTTGGTCCATTTGTTCTCTATCCACCGGCTGCCCTGCATGGCGCGTATGAGGTAGCCGCCGTAATTTTGATACACGTCCCGGATAGCGTCCTCGATATCCCCCACGCTCACCCTGTCCCAGAGACCGTACGTGTTGCCCTCGTAATTCGCGTCCTCCTTACCGCTGACCGGTATGACACGGCAGTACCCGGATTCGATGATCTCCTTGTGGACGGGGACATCCGTAAGCAGGGTCGGGACGCCCATATACAGGCTCTCGCGGGGGGTGAACGACCAACCCTCCCCGCTCGACGGAAAGACGTAGCAGGAAAGCCTGCCGTACCACTCCGACATCCGCTCCTCGGTCATGGCGCCCCATGTCCACTCGACGAAAGGAGAGTTCTCCATAAGGGCGATCTCCGGAGTGTATAAATAATCTATATACATGGCCGAATGAACGGTAAGCCTGAGCCCCGGTATTTGCCCCAGGAGGTTTACGCACGCCTGATAGAGCTTGAACAGATTCTTCCTCTTATAAGGCACGCCGAGAAACCCTATCCTGAATACGCCGCTCTCGGGTTTCGCGCGGAGCCTCCTGTCGTACCTTGTGAAGCCCTGTTGTATGACGGTGACCGGCACCCGCACTCCGGAATCCTCGAACACGTACTTCATATACTCATGTGGAACTATGCACCGGCCGTAATGCCCGTTGATCGCTTCCGTCCAGTAACGAGGTATCTCCGTCGTTTCGAACGTCGTGTACACGACGTTCATATTCTCGGGGGAAATCCGCTCCGTAAAGAAAGGGGGCATGGCCGGCACCAGCACCTTCTTTCCGCGGAAATTTCTCGTGTCCGTTACGACCTGTCCTATGACGTTCGAGCGGTTGTAAACCGTCGTCAGGCCGTCGTAAGGCATCTCCTTGTATGCCTTCAGCACATAAATATCGTCGGGGACCGCGATCCTACCGATCTCCCGGCCGACCTTCTCCATCGCATCCTCCCGTACGGCCGCCGGGACGCGCCCGGCAGGAGGAGGTTTTAGAGCCGGGTCCCCCCATTCGCCTTCCCACCTCCAGGAAGCACTGTGGTGATGCCTTGCGTAGTTCCCGAAATGGCACGAGACCGCTTCCGTCAGGGGGCACAGGCGGTCGATATTGCGGAGCAGCACCAGGTCCCTGAGCTCGTCCCTGCAGTCGTGATACACCGTGGTGACGAGTCCGGGGCCGGTGGATTCGAGGACGTCGTTCTCGGAGAGGATCTCGCGGCGGGATTCCCCGGCCATCCTTTTCAGTATGTGGAGGAGGAACGGATGGCCGGGCTCGCTACCGAACATATAGTTCGCGACGCGGAGCCTGTCCCTGTGACCGAGCCTCTCCGCCACCTCTTCCGTGAGGGTCAGCTCCTCCCCGAAGACGCACCTGAACTCGCATAAATCGTCGAGAGGGCTAAGGCATTCGATATCCATGTCGAGATAGAATCCGCCCTCCCCGTAAACGACTATGACGCGGAATATGTCCGTCTTCTGAATGACCGTCGCGCGGTCGTATATGGGGAGGAACGCGGGGAAGTATTTCAGGACGGCTTCCCTGCACGCGGAGTCGTCGTAGAATTTATATTCCCATCCGGGATGGAGGGATATGAGGCTCTCCCTGTACCGGCTGTAATCAAGAGGTAAGTCTCCGCTCTTGAACGTCTGGTGAATAATTCTCGGTATGGCCATTATCGCAAGGAGTCTCCCGCCTTCCTATTCCTCGATCCCGTCGAGAAGCCGCGACGCCTCTTCCCCGCTGTACGAGCCGTCGAGTATGCCCCTGATGATCGAAGTCGATTCCGCCGAGAGCTCGACCGATGCGCGGAATATTTTCTCCCAGTGCTCTCTCGTGCACAGGTTGCCGCCGTGATAAACGTATATATAGAGCTTTGGCATCATAACCGGGAAGACGAGACTCCGCCTGAAGAGCTCCGTTACGAGGCGAGTATCCTCGTGGCGCACTACTTCCTCGTATACGAGATCGCCGCCGAGGAGGGACGTCTTGCAGAGGAGCGACCCTTCCCAGGGCCTCCTGTTGGAGAGATATGCCTTCCCCGTACGCTCGTCGTACATGAGCCAGTGGAAGAGAAGGCACGCAGGCATCCCGCTCGCATTTATCACCCCCATCTGGAACGAGAGTCTTTCGCGGTGCGACCAGTCGTCGTCGTCCCACTGGCAGAAATACTCCCCGCGGCACTCCCCGACGGAGCGGTTCCTGAGCTTCCCCAGATTGAATTCTTCCGATGAAGGTATCCCGACCAGCCTGATATTACGGTCTTCGAGGGTCTTCAGGTATTCGGCCGTCTCCGCGTCGCCGCTCTCGTAGAGCAGCACAAGCTCTTTGTTGGGATACGTCTGGTCCCTGAAGGACTGCACCGCCCTTCCGAGGAGCTTTGTCCTCCCGCGCGTGATGCAGAGGCACGAGATAAGGGGGGAGGACGACGTGAGGGACTCGTTATTTTCCGGCAATTGCGCTCAGGAACCTCCGCTTTATCAAATATTCCTCGTTATCGGGACAGCGCTCCGAGGCGAGCGTGTAGTATTTGAGGCTCTCCCCGTGCCTGCCGAGATGGAAGAGGCAGTCCGCGAGGGGCTCGTAGGAAAGCTCCCTGAATATCGCGGTATTGTAGGAGAGCGGGCCGTCCGTGAGCGTGTCGGGATCGACAGAGACGAGCTTTTCGAACACAGGAACTGCTTCCCGGAACTTACGGCTCCGTGAGAGCGTCATGGCTTTCGTCCATATGAGGAGATAGTTGTCCGGGAAGAGCGACAGGGCTTCGTCGAGGAGCTCCGAAGGGTCCTCGTCTCTCTCATTAATGAGGCATATCATTTCGTAGTACGCGTGGCTGTCATCGTGCGTGACCGACTCTTTCGCGCGGGATATTTCAATCGCTTCCATCCACGTCCTCTCCGCCCCTTCCAGGTCGCCGAGACCTTTTTGCGCGACCCCGAGCTGCCAGCGGAGGTACATTCTCCCAGGGTCGCGCTCTACCTGGGCGCGCAGGAGAGGCAGGTTCCTCTCGTGCTTGTGAGTGAGCTCGCCGTCATAGCCCGTGTGATCGATCGCGAAATTGCATTCGCCGACGCCGAGCCCCTCTTCCTCCATGTACTCCTCGATAGAGGGGAAAATGGTCTCGTGTATCGCGCTGTAGAATCTGATACGCGGGTCGCTCCTGAATATACGGTATTCCTTGTAAGCGGTATATCCGCCTATGGGATGGAACCTCACCGTGTAGGCGGCGTTGCTCATGTCGGAGAGCACGCGCCTCACCTCTTCCCTGCCGACGGGCCTCAGCCTCTCGTCGGCGTCGATGTAGAGTATCCAATCGCCCCGGCAGTGATCGAGGGCATGGTTGCGGGCGGCGGCGAAGTCGCCCGTCCACGGGAAATCGAACACCCTCGCGCCGTACCGGGCGGCGATCTCCTTGGTAGCGTCCGTCGACCCCGTGTCAACGATGACTATCTCGTCGACGACGTCCTTTATGGATTCGAGGCAGCCTTCGAGGAACTTTTCCTCGTTCCTGACTATCATTGAGGCCGAGAAAATAATATCGCTCAATTCCGCATCACCTCCGCTTAATGATAACCGGAGAGGCGGGACACATAAAAGGCCCTTATAGATTTTTCAGGATGAGGCGGGCGGAAAAACAGCGTACACCTCAATTCGCAGCAGCTTTGTAAAATCTGTCGAAGGTTCGGATGCGCCGGTATTTCCTGTCAGGCGTTGACGGACAGCTCTTCCTCACGAACGGGCCTGCGGACGATGAATCCGAAGCCGGGAGAAAGGGTGCTTCCCATAAGGACGCCGTCGGCCCAGTAATAACCCGTATCCCCGGAAGGGAGCAGGTCGTACGTGAAGCCCGCCGTGTAAGGGACCCTGTCCGCGGATACGACTACCGCGCCGTCGAGGATATCCCCGGGAACGAGATCGCCGATTTTCCTGTTATCAGCGGTAGGATGCCCCGCAGACACGCGCACTTCCCTGCCGTCGTCGAGGACCAGGCGGCAAATCGTATGTGTGGATGGGACAGACGCCTTCGATACAAGCTCGAGCGGCATTGCCGTCCTGGCGCCGTCTGCGTCAATCGTATATACGGGCATTCCGGGTTTGAGAGCGAAAACGGGTATGTTGCCGAGCGGAGTGGAAATCATAGCGCCGAATGACAGGCACACCGGAACCGCGTCGTTGCTCTGCGCGTTCGCCGTAGAAAGGTTGAGCTTCTGGTCGAGCATCATCACCGAAATGACCGTCGGGATGATGAAAGCCCCCTTGGTCACCTTTTCAAGGAACTCGCGTCTCTCGGGATTAATTCCGTCCAGAAATTTTTTTTCACTCATCGTACGCCCTCCCGTTATATTGGTAACAGCTTATGCCCATTATATCACGGACATTTTCTCCTGTAAACCGGCCACGGCCCCTTCCAACCCGCCTATATGTACGGTATGGCACTCGGCGCTGTCGATCATCCTGCACAAGTGCCCGATCTTCATGTGGTCGTCCTTCTCGGAGAGGAAGCTCATCGGCATGACCCTGTTCACCATCAGGTACTTCGGGCACTCCTCGATACGGGTCTCCCCGCCGTGGTTGGGCACGAGGTAGAACACGGCGCGCACGTCCGCCTCGTCGATCTTCCATTCGCGGCCGACGTCGTGGGGAGAAAGCGAATACATCCTGTGGTTGTAGTAGGTCATGTTGTAGGGAAGGGTTTCGAAGAGCGGTTTCAATTGCGTAAGCAGGCGGGTGCTTTCTTCCTTTATATTGAAGCGCCTGGGGAACGGCATGGCCTTCCCGTCCCTGACGAGCACGAGCTCGTCCCCCACCACGCGGAAACCCGCGAGCAGCAGCGTGATCATGAGAGTGGTTTTNNATAGTCCTGCTCGGCCTTGTGCACTATGAAATCGAGTAGTCGCGCCGCTTCCCCGCTGTTTGTACGAATCGTGAACGCGGTGTCGAGGAGCGTGTATCTGCGTTCGTAAGTTATTTAACCAGACCTTCCTGAATAAGTGTGTTGAGACAGTCGGCGACCTCTTTCTCGGGGGCGGCGTCGAGCCCGTATGCGTCTTTCACTATCGCCGTTATGTCGGCCTTCGTGTTCTTGCCCGTGCATGCCTCGAGCACGAGCACTGCCGTCTTGTTGAGATAATGCACCTTGTCCTTCTCGCTCTGGTAGATGACGTAGCCGTCCTCGACCTCGTTTATGTTTATTCCTTCTGCGATTTTGGGATATTCGCTCATTCAGCACCCCCCGCTCGAGTATTCGTTTGGAATCCGGGTATTTATTATCCCGAACCGCGGCAGCCATTTCAAGACCGGGGGATATCGGGCCGCTCGTCCGGGCAGCATCCAACCCTTCCCGGACAATACAAAAAAAGCCCCGGAACACCTCTGGAGGTGTTCCGGGGCGATCTGCAAACTCTATTTATGTATTTCCGTAATTCTGTAAAGCTCAGGACTGGGTCGAATCAGTGCCCGATCCCGTCGGCTGCTCGGACGTCGTATCCTTGTCCTTTCCGCCGCAGGCGAGAACGTTTGTCGTCAGGAGCACGGCTCCGCCGAGCGCGACACCCAGTGTGATTGCAAGCGTGAACAATATCTTTTTCATTTTGCCTTACCTCCTACTTTTTTATACCTAAAGTTTAGCCCAGAGATCGAAATATTACCAGTTTTTTTCTTAAGACCCTGTAATGCGCCCACGCCCGGGACAGGTTTTCTTTAATGATTCAGGGCTTCCTCGTCCACGCGCTTATCCATGTGTTCGACATCCCCACCCAGTCAAGCGCATCGCTCCCCGCGGCCTCCGCGATTATCCTCTCCCTGAGCGTGTCGATGCCGATTTCTTCGGCGCTCGCGACGCCGTGCTTCACCATCATCGGCACGAGGCTCCTGATCGTGCTCACGAACCAGTCGAGACCAGCCGACGCGGCACCGCCCACGAACGCGTCCATGTGCATCACGGGCTCGGGCAGCCCGGCCGCGCGGAATACGGGAAGGAGCTTGAACCCCATCTGCATCTCCGTCCCGGCCTTCTCCATCGCCGCGTATAGCCAGTCCCAGCACTTCATGAAGAGCGGGTACGCGGGGATCGACACCGGACGGACAGTGAAATCCACCTCCTGAAAGACGACTATTCCGCCCGGCTTCACGTGCCGGGCGAGCCCCTTCAGCACCTCGACCGGCTGGGGTACGTACATGAGCACAGCGCGCCCGGCTAGCGCGTCGAACACACCCTCGGGCTCGGCCGCGCTTATGTCGCCGTTCACGAACCTGATATTCCCATACCCCATCTGGGCCGCACGCTTCTTCGCCGTCTCGAGTATCTCCGGGTTCCTCTCGATGCTCACGACCTCCCCTTCGGGCCCAACCATTTGGGCGAGAAGGAGCGCTACGTCGCCCGCCCCCGTGCCGAGCTCGAGCACCCTCATTCCCCGTTCTATGCCGGCAAGCTCGAATATCCTCCGGGTCGTCTCGATTATGATGCGGGACTGCTGCTCGAGCCTCTTCTTCTCGTTCTCCGTATCGCTTAACGCGTACTCTTTCTTCAATTCCGATTCTGCCATGCGCTGCCTCCGCCGATTAGTATAACTGCTCAGGCGGGGGACTACCCCCGGAAAATACGGCCGCAGGGAAATCGGCCGGGAATTTTGCGTCTTTTCGGGCAAATCCCCGTCTATATGGGTAGAAAATCAAAAAGGAGGCCTGACATGGCTGAGAAGGAAACGAAGAAAGAGGATTCCGGGAAAGAGGAATGCAGGTGCGGGGAAAATACGTGCTGCAAGATCGTGGTTGAATGCACGTGCACTTGCTGCGAGTGCGGCTGAGGCGGGACATGGGAAGACTGCGGGCGCATGCTCAGGATATGACATATAATATATAAGGTATGCGTCCGCCCTCACTGTCCGGGGGGGGAACCGCCGCGAGCAGGCTTATCAACGATAATGGATAACACACACGAAAGCGCCCGTATATGGGAGGAATTTTCAGGAAGGGTAAGGTCTCATCTTCTTAAAAAGCTCCGCAACAAGGGAGACGCGGACGACCTCCTGCAGGAGATATTCATGAAGATACACGCCCACCTGCCGCACCTCCGCGAACGCAAAAAACTCTCCTCTTGGTTATACAGGATTACGGAGAACACGCTCAACGATTACTACAGGAAAAGGCCCGGCCGTGAAACGGAGTTCGACGAAAACAGGCCCGCAAACGGAAACGCGGACGGGGACGACCCGCTCAGGGGTATAGAGGGATGTCTGGAGGCGTTCATCGGGAGGCTGCCCGAAAAATACAGGGAGCCGCTCGTGATGAGCGACGTGGATGGGAAGAGCCAGAAAGAGATCGCGGAAGAAATGGGCATCTCCTACTCGGGACTCAAGTCGAGGGTGCAGAGGGGGCGGGAAATGATAAAGGATATGTTCATCGAGTGCTGCAAATTATCTGTCGGGACGGACGGGAAGCTGAAGGGCGATCTCGGCAACATGGACAGCTGCACGCTCTGCGGGAGGGATTAGGCTAGTTCCACACTCATACATATGACGTGTAACGATCAGCCTGTTCCACTGCTTTAAGACACTATCTCCTCTCCCCAGCGAGGGAGAGGACTAAGGTGAGGGGGTACATTAATTGCATAAAGCAACTAATTCTCAATAAGGAATCCCCTCCGCCAACGGTTGAATTACAAGCGGCAACTCGATTATAATCATTTACATGACCGGGCTTTCATTATTCCTCAAATCAATCAAAACCAATAATTTTCACGGAATTATATTTATACCCGCCCTTATATTTACCGCCTGTGACGGAGGTGACGGGGGCGATTGCGTGCGCCTACAGGACGACCCGGATTTTCTTCAGGAGTTCGTCGAATGCCCTACGGACGGGCTTCAGATGGTGTGCAATAAGTTCGACTGTGTGCTGTCGTTCCCGATCGACGACCCTGTCCCGCCGCCCGAGGAATTGGTAAGGATTAATCCCCGGAAATGCGATGCTATAGACTGCTTCACAATGGAATGTGAGATGAAGAACCCGTTCACGGGCGAAGACCTGGGGAGCGAGGTTTTTACGATTGAAGAATTCCCAGGCGACGGCGATTTCTCAGGCACGGCTGGAGATCGCGACTTCGCCTGCTCGCCGGTTGTCGAGTGAGTTGGACGCGGGCCGGTATGATATCAGTAGGAGCGGCATCTTGCCGC
>JRYK01002060.1_pt1 | contig 11744 bp, 20 predicted proteins | sample 235381 | NCBI WGS metagenome assembly JRYK01 (sample SAMN03074220, study PRJNA261476) | activated sludge metagenome | biome: Wastewater Treatment Plant; feature: Wastewater; material: Activated sludge; isolation source: activated biomass of a wastewaster treatment plant treating hydrocarbon... ...
TAACAATTTTGCACCATAGTGTTTAATGCAAATCGCAATAATATGCCTGTGCCAAAACCGGTCATTCTTATACCTTCAAACCACTGGCCATATCCGGGACCTAAATCAAAAGCTCGCTGATTACTATTGCCGGTAAGCCTTATATTTTTTATCACATATTTTGATTCAACCATCAGGTTGGCATCGGTCATGTTGCTGGGTGATGGCCTCTGAAACACGGCATAGTTGGTGTTATTGGTGGTTGTGATTAAAGAGTTATTACCATATATGGTTAAATTCAAATTCGTTTTAGATATGGTTATTGGCTTATTAACCCAATACGATCCATAGCACCAAACCGGCAAGCCTGTTGATTCTGATATATTAACTGCTTTCTGCCAGGCAGCCCAATCAATGCAATCAGTAGTTGTTGCACCTATTCCCGGATAATTGGCATCAATGTAAGCCTGATTTTTACCGGCACCGGCAAAAGTTTGATTGCTATGAACTGCTCCGCAACTGTCGGGGCTAATGTATAAACCTCCGCCACCAACAACTGTAGTTGTTCCACCACCGCCACCGGAACCGCCACTGAGTTTGATTATCGGATTCCACACCTGAGTTAATGGCCCTGTTTTTTGACAGGTGTACAAAAAGCTATCGGCCAAACAAAGCAGATAATCCTTATCAACAAACTTGCTGCTGAACTTTGGCGCTAAGCTCATGGGTTGTGTGGCTGTAAAAAACCGATTGTTGAGCGTTACAATTTGTGTTTGAGCAATAGCCACTCTGAACGAGGCTAACATAATCAACAGTAAGACTTTAAATTTATTCATATTTAATTAAAATTTGGCATTCCTGATATTAATTGAACATTGGGTAGTCCTGCGGCATTGGTTGCATTGGCGTTGGCCCAATCGGTGAATACATTCTCATCAGCAGAGCCTAAAATTCCAAAGTACTCACCCGGATCGTCATAATCTATAATATAATTAATCTTGGTATTAGAAAAAACATTTACACCATCAATCATTATGTAAATGTTTAAACCGGGGCTATTGTAGGCATGAATAACTCCCTTTGAACAGTCATTGTTAAGTATAATTATATCGCAATTGCGCAAATACAACCAAACAGGATTGCCTGAATCCAAATAATCAGCAACACTAAATACAGGTGCATTCACAGAGCCACTAAATTCGTGTTTGAAATTGCAATTGGCAAATGCAAACGTGCCGCCCTGCTGCCGAATCAGTGGTGTATCGCTTTTCCAGTAGATATCGGGACATTCTAAAATATACTTGTTTAAGGCGCTATTTATTCCGGTGTAACTAAACAGGTATGCCGTTGGCGAAGAGTTTTCATAAAATATGCGATTGGCTTTTATATTGATTTTCCAGTTTCCAGTGATAAAATCATTAATAAATGTTAATCCGGTGAACTCATTGCAGATAACTTCAACATCTATATTCTCAGGATTAATGGCGATAAAATTACCTTCCATTCTATTAGCCACCACACGCATGAACAGTGGTAGATCGGTCATATAAAACTGACAGGCTAATAACTTAGATATCTGAAAATAAAATGAACCTCCGTTAAACAATAGATAGTTGCACTGCAAGAAGCTTGCTGTAATATTGGCTGTTGCTAAATCATTCTGCTGCGGTTGAATAATTATATTGCCTTCTCCAGTTATGTTCAAATTAACCATTCCAAAGATGGTTTCAAAAAATTCAACACGAGTTGCATTATTGGGAGTGAAAATGTTTAATGTGTTTACACCTGAAGGCATTGCGGTGCTGTTTACAGAGTATAATCCGCCATAAACATGAATTACATCATAGTTGCTTGTTAAAGCGGCAATAGCTGCATCAATGGTTGCATAATGGTGTGTTAGGTCGTTGGGGAAAGCTGTTGCATCATCGCCCAACGAGCTAACAAAAAGGGTGTTGCCTACCATCACATCGCCTGCCGGTGGTGGTGGGGTGGGGCCTCCTTGTTTACCCGGCACAAAGCCGCTGCCGCCATCAAATCCCATTCTTATTTAAATATTGTGATTAAAAATGTGGTTCCTGTCGCATTATAGCTGGTGGCGCCATATGGCCTTCCGGTAAAAGGAAAGTTTTTGGCTACTCCGGCCGGCAGTGTTTGTCCGTTAAAAGTTCCGGAGGCTGCTCCTGAATTTAAAACAAAAACACTGATATATCCTTCAGGTATAACGCCTGCGGCATTTACCTCTAATTCCTGTACAACGGTATTGCTTAGCATTATTTTTTAATGTAAAAAATTAACAATTGGAATAGCATGACCATAAAGATTAAAATGCCTATTTTAATAAGGCTTTCATCTGTAATTTCAATTCTAACTTTTAGTGGATCCATTTTGGTGTTGTTTGTAAATAAAGATTATACATTAAGAATAAGGCAATAATTGCTGATAGTATGGCTAAGATTGATTTTAAAACCTTGTTTTTGTCCATGGCTTATGATAGATTAATCGCATTCCCAATGATATTGTTCGGATCAGATCCATACTGATTTGTTGCCATTTGATATAAATAAGCAATGTCATAGCTTTTACCTAAATCAAAATGCACGTTGTCGGCATATCCGGTAAAACGTCCACCCCAGCGAAATCCGTTCTTATCGGCAATATCAATTATTCCGCTGTTAATCCATTGCTGAGCCGGTGAAGATTTGCGCAAATATTCCGATCCTTTTTGTGCATTAATATCTATGGCCATTCCATAATTATGGTAACTATAACCGGGCTTGGCATTGCTGTTGTTTTGCGCATACAATTGCGCCTGTTTGGCAAATGTTCTGAAACCACTGGTAATGATTATACGATAGCCTGTTTTGTTTTGAACATCGCTAATAAATTGCCGGAAACGCTGCTTAGCTACCGGGTGCAATTGTGATATAAATAATTCCTGCTCCTTTGACAACATATAATTAATACCTTCTATTACTGTTTTTTTAATTCTCTGACGATTGATATAAATTAATACAATAACGAGTATTGCCAGTGGAATTAAATATTGCAGTCGTTTCATCTTATATCCAGTGAATCTATATCTTTAACATCAATAAAACTCCATCCGGTAATAGCCAATAAAGCCAGTTGTGTGTTTCGCCCAAAAAATCCATCTTCATCAATCAATTCGTTAATTCCGGTTCCGGAGTTGTCAACTATATACATGATGGTTCCTTCGCGCTTTATAATTTCGTTAATTTTTTTCTGAAGGCGTACAACATCACTGCCTGAGCTTCCGTATTTTAAAATGGTTTGTTTATTTCCGCTCTTCGGCAGTTGTTTGTACTTGACTATAAAAAATATAATTATCGCAATAATCATTGCTATTAAAAAAGATAGAACAGCCTTATTTAAATTATTCATGCTGCATATTTTTTATAAGCCCAAAACATTGCCAATGCAAAAACGAACAACAACGCTACCGGTATAATCCATTTTAAAAGATTAGTGGCATTGCTTGCTCCCTGAGTAACATTTCCGGCCGCATCAATAACATTGCTTCCGGCATTAAATACATTACTTATCCAGTTGCCTATATTAATTCCGTATGATTTAAAATAGTTGGCAAAATCACTATCGTATTTACACCAGTTGAAATTATGATCAAAAGAATCCAGTTCGCTCCATGCGCTGATAAACTTTGAATTAGCCACATTAGCGCCATACTTAGCAACATTCAGTTTATGCCAAAGCATATATTCCTGACAACTCCAGTAAGGAGCCCATCCCCATGTGTCGCGTTGTGGAATGCTGTCTGCCGTAATTTCAAAAGCCATTTGACATAAATTTTAAAAACGGCTGTTATTAGCAGCCGTTTGGAAATAGACGATACTGATTAAAACCAGCCACGTTTGTTTGCCTGGTAGCCAACTGCTACTCCAACGGCAAGGGCAACAACTGCCCAGATGATCACTTTAGTCATTGTTATGAATTTAATAGTTTGACGTTTTTAACCATGCCAACCTCTGACTGGCATTTGTTTCTATCGGGTGAGTAACACCTCCTTGTGTGGCACTGGCTGCCTTCTTTTTATAAAAATAGTGTATAGCCATGGCAGCAATAACCATAATGCTAATCAGGATGATAATTTTAGCCGCTTTGCTCATTTCTTTTTCTTAATAAATTTTAAATACACGAATAGTGATATAATCAACAAAGCAAAACCACCGATAATCCAGGGCGCTTTTGCCTTGAAATTGAGAACAGAATTGACTGAAGCGGTTGCTTGATTAATAGCGTTCTGACTCATCTGCTGCGCTTCTGATCCGGTATAACCTAAGCTAATTAATAACGATTCATAAGTTGCATTTTCAGCATCAATCAAATTACCGGTTCTTACAATATCGGCAATGGCATTGTTTAGTTTTTGCGCTTCCTTTCGGCATACGGTGGTTATATCATTATCAAGGCATTTTAGCGTCTGAAATCCATTAGTATCGTACGTCAATAAATTGCGAACTTTAGGATCAACTTTATTCAGAGTGTCCTGATACTTTTTTTTGTAATCTTCCAATTGAAGGTTTAGTTTTTTCAAAGCCTCCAAATGATTGTTCACAACATCGCTTAAACTTGCCGTATTAGCCATGAATTATTTTTTTAATGCCATGAAAATGATTAGCGCTATAACAATAACGGCTATTCCTCCTATCAAATAGATGGTGCTTTTTTGCATCCCTGCTATTAATTCAGAGTTATTGGGTTGATTAGTACTTACAGTAGTACCAACCCCGGTATATGAGTTGCCCAGTAAAACATTACCAACACCGGTTAAGGCTCCGCCAACTATTTCAAGCCAATTCTTATTAGTAGCGCTATCCAAAGGAACAATTTGATCTCCATTAGTTTTTGCAACCAACAGGCCGTTTAAAGCATTGATGTCAAATTGCCCTGAAGCATACATTTTGTACATAAAATTTCCAAGACCTTGAGGTCCTAACCCTTGTGTGTTAAACCCCTGACTGTTTAGTAGGGCGGCAACACCATCAGGGTTGGCCCTTGCTATGGCTTGTAATATCGGTTCAGCTTCATTAAGCTGCTCTATGGTTGGTTGTGAACTGTTGTTTGTTTGCATTGCCACTTTGTTAACAGCCTGCTTGCCCATTGGGATTAATTCAGGCTGAAGTAAAATTTTTTGATTGTTGCAGCCATTACACTGCATACATGAGTTTGAGCTACACATATTAAAATTTTCCGTATCGAAGTTTAGACATAGCCACAACAAGAAGCTCAGTGTCTTTAACTGCAGGTTCTATCTTAAAAATCTTACGCAATTCCGCAGGATTTTCTTGATGCATTAAAAAAACATCATTAGCGGTTAAGGCCTTGTTTACAGCCTGCTTTCCTTCTGCTTTATCAGAAGTGACATCAGCGCGTTTTTGCGCCTCTTTTTTGGTTTGCTTCTTGCTCATTTTTTTTTTTTTTAAATACAGGCCCCGGCTATCACCCCGGAGCCTATTATTAAACTAACCGATTGATGGGTTTTAGAACTGGGAAGGATCGTTGTACGGGATTGCGCTCATCTGCGACAATGTTAATCCTATATTGGCAGTGGCCAACTTGGTCATGGTAATGCAGGTGTTGCTGGTTAGCAATACCGGAGTCGTGATGGTTATCAACGACTGTATTTGCTGCATGTTGTTGATGAATTGGTCAACGTTAAGCACTTGCTTACCGGTGCTGCCATCAACATTGGCTGTTAGGATGTTGATAGGTTGACGCATTTGAAGGGCAATTCCACCATCATAGTTAATTTGGTTAACTAACATGGCAAAAGTCATCAAACGAGCACGGAGTGCGTCAATACCCAAAAGGGTTGCGCCACCTAAAGCTAAACCGGCACGGTTTGGCAATGTTGAAACATCAAAAACTACGGTTCCTTGTGAACCGAGCACAGATTCAACAACGCCATCGGGGCCTTGCATTTTAATATTTTCATTCGCAACTGCAGCGGCTCCTATCAATGTCAAAGCATTTGGAGGACCATACGGACGTGCCGTGCTGCAATTACCGCTGCTGGCGGCTGCTGCAACGCCACTGGCGGCTGCTGTTTGAGAAGAAATGGTGGGGATTACGGCCTGGCCTCTTGGTCCTGAGCCTGTAGCTGAAGTTGGTGTAGCACTTAGAGTTGGTGGGATGGCTACTCGGATATTTTGATCCATTGTTTGCGTTTTTAAATTATTTTTTTTCTTGAATGATTTGAGCCGCAAACCTATTGGATAATAAAAAAAATACAACACCAAACAACACAGCGTATATGCGCACACGTTTTGTTGTATGCCTTTCGTTAATGCGTTAATTTTCTATGTTAAACACCACTCTTGCATAAGGGTTTTGTTTGGCCAGTTGGTTAACATATTGCTGCCTGATGCTATTTGTTTTGTTGCTGTCTAATATCAAAGTTTTAAAAAGTACCATCCTTTTTGAATAGGTCCAAAAAAAATCGGGTATTCTGTCGAAACTATGGTACATACAAAACACATCGGTATTGGTTTGACGGTTGCGCCCTATGATATCCTCAAAATCCATATAGTTCCATGGTCGTAAACAAAATTTAGTGTCATCAAACACTAAGGCTCCGTTTAAAAATTTAGATCTTATTTTTTTTAGAAAAAACTTATCCTCTCTGTCAAACACAATTTGAGAGCGATGGTATTTACCGATCTGATCAACAGAAACAATTTTGTAGTCGTTATATTTTAATTCAAAAGCATCAGGCACCACTACCAGTGCCGGCTTTTGATACGATTTTAAAAAATCGCATATAAACTTTGTTTTTCCGGTTTGCTGAGCTCCAATGATAATGGTGGTTAACGGATTCCTTTTATTTTTTTCGCTTATAGCGCTCATAGGCCTCTTTCAGTTCAATTTCCTCTTTACTGGGTCGTCCGGGTTTTTTTTCGTTAATCAGCAACTCTATATCTTTAATTTTGTTTTCAGGAATTTTCTCTAACTCCTGTTTGCGTTCTCTGTTTTTAAAAAAACGAAACGCAATAGCCTGCGATACGGGCAGGATAAAGCACAAACCAACCAATAGCCACCAGGTTGACATTGGATTGGGATTTTTGAGATAAATAGACGCAATCTTGTTGGTTTGCCTTTTTAAACGGGCTAAATGTTTAGGGTTAACATTAAACATTTTATCACTCTGACCGCTTATCCATTCGCAAGCAATGTCTTTAACGGCATCAGTAAGCTCTATACCGCCTTCCACATATACTTTAATATCATCCGAAACATCTTCGTCATCAATGATGATATTGTCTTTGTCTTTGGCTTCGGTACGTTCTGTTGTTTCAGGCTTAGGTTCAGAAATAACTCCGGAAACGGGAGGGTTTTTATCTTGCTCAGTGGGTCCAAACAAGTTATTGATAAACTCATTCTCGTTTATAATGGTTTCGGCAATTTCTTCGGGAGGTTTTATTTCGCTCATTTATTTTTTCTATTATAAAATATGGCAATTAATGCCGCTATGAATAAAATGATACCTATTACTAAAAGGATATACCAAACAACCATGGTGTTTTTTTTGACTACCATTTCCGGTTGTTGTTGTTGTTGTTGTGGTTGTTGTGGTTGTTGTGGTTGTGATTGCTGTTGCTGCTCCAGCTCCTGTTGTTGTTGTTTGAATTGTTCAACTTGATATAAAAATGATTGAATATCCGATTCAGGAATTTCATTTTCAAATTCCGGAACAACGGCTACATTATCCGTTGGGGTTTTTATTTCATCAAATTCAGGTTCGCGATTATTGAGTCTATTAGCCATTTCAACAGCTGCAGCATCAATTGTAAATTCAATGTGCATAGGCGCCTGTGGTGGCTCCTGTTCCAATTCTACCAACGAAGGCTCTTCCTTAACAGGCACATCTTCATTAACAGATTTTGGCTCATCTAAGCCTTCAACAACTGTATTGTTATTATCCGGGTTAATATATCCGGTTTCATCAAGAGCATTAATATTAGGTTCAAGCGGTTGAGTTTCCTCTAAAAAAACCTCACCGGGTGCGCCCTCTTTAATTGTTTTTTCGTCTGATTCAGCATTAATTATTTCGGGGGTTTCGTTATTTTTTTTCGACATTTTTTTAATGTGTTTTTGGCTTTTAATTTGCCGTTTATTTTTGTTGTTTTTTTTACTGATAATCAATTTAATGTAATTTATCTGATTATATATTTCGGATTTATTTTTCTAAATTATTTTTAGCCAATTCCAATAAATCGTTAATAGATAAATCCATTAATATCCTGCCCATCACAGGAACATTATCTTTAACATCAACTTCAATAATTTTTACTCTTACGACAAAAACCGGTTTGCCCTCTTGATCTGTAACCGGTGCTCCATTTTGGGTTAATGGAACCGGAACAATGCTGCAAATGGATTTATTGACATTATTGTCACTGCTTATTTTTTTCAAAACATCATTTAGAAATAACGCAAACGACTGCTGTTTTTTGTCATCAAACAACTCTTTGGCCAGATCAAAGATATTGGCGCCCATCATTAGCTTTTTTAAAAAACCGGCTATGTTACTCATTAAATTCATGTCGTTATTTTTAAAATATCAATACCTGTTGATTCTTTAATTCCATTGATGGTATAATCCCTTATTTCATCAGTGATATTATTCTTGCCCTTTCGCTTAATAATTTCCTGAAGCAGATTATAAACCGGTTCCGGAAATGTTATACGACAAGGGACCATTATATTCCAGTCGCCATGTATAGGATAGTTTTCGCTCATAATATTAAATTATATGGTTATTGATTTAAGCAATGATTGATAATGTTGTGCTATTTCTTTATTTATCTTGTTAAAATCAAATCTGCGATGCAATTCTTTAATAATCCAATACAGCACTTTTATATACTCTTCAAAACTCACATGATCATAAATGGTTGCCCCGGGTTGATCTGCATCCATATCTTTATCAATTAATACAAAACGCTTTCCGGCATTGCCTTTAGGCATATAATCAAGATAAATATTGAAACCATAACCGGTTTTAGAACTTCTTTTTCCAGAGGGTCTTCCCGGCCATTCATGGGCTGTTATATGAAATTCGGCATTACCGATAAGCTGATTAATACTGATGGCATTAATAATATTGGAAATAGCTTGTTCTATCAATCTAACTGTTTGCACTTCTTCTGCACTCATAACGCGAATGGATTGTTAATTATTAACGCTAAAGTGTCACGTAGTTATTAACATGTAAAATTATGTTCATAAAAAATTATTAATTAAAGTTTATGTTTGTTTTAAAATATCAGGTATGAAAAAATTAATCTTATTAGTTATTACTGTCATTTTACTATCCTCCTGCGCTGGATGGAAAAGAATAGCCACATTAACGGTGGTAAGCACCAGGAACTATGATACAGGAGTAAACTATGTTGAGCTAAAGCGCTACGTGGATAGCCGAAAGGCAAAGGAGTTGCCCGGTTTTATTCAAAGAAGTGAGGGTATTGATCCGCTAAACAAGCAAATATTGCGTTGTGTTGGGTCCGTTGAAGGAGGAGAGTTTTTGAAAAATGTTCAGATTTTCACCAAAAAAGATAGAATAAGAATTGTTGGCGATGTGTGGGGGGTGGTAAAATAATTTTTTAAAAAGTTTTTTGCACAAAACATCTGGTGAAGTGGTTAAGTGGCTTTAATGGTTTGTTTATCAAATTATTAAAGCCACTTAATTTTTTAATTAATCTGATTAACAAGTGGAGACTTAACCACTTAATCAGATATTAACCAGATAAATATTGTATGAAGTGGTTAAGTGTATTATAGTGATAACTAATGTGTTATTATTTATTTTAACTACTTAACCAAATGTTTTTTGTAGAAAAAATATAGTTTATGCCGGGTATAAAAAAAACCGGCAAAAGCCGGTTTGTTTTTTTTGATTAAATCAGTTAAATAAACATTTGTGGTTATTCTTTTCGTATTAAAATTATTCCGGATCTTTTATTCTTCATGGCTCATTTATATAGAAATACTCCTTCATTTTAATTAATACCTGCCGCACCGAACTCTTATCTACCATTTAGCGACAGTGCAACTTTTACCGCCTCTCTTACATAAGCTTTGAATCGAAATTCCGATTTAGTTTTACGCAAAGCCCATGCTAACTCTACAACCTCTTCAATTCTATCTTTACTCGGCTCTTTATAAGTAGTTTTCAATAATTCATCCAATGTAACTCGGTATGCTTCTGCAATTTTCAACGCCTCTGATAATGTTATATTTCTTTTACCGAGTTCTATTTGTGTATAACAGGTTCTACTTATGTTGAGTGCATCAGCAACATTTTGTTGCGTAAAACCAAATCGCTTTCGTGCCTTGAATAGCACAGCAGCTAATAATGGTTTTTCGGCAGCGTTTACCCCGATTAATTGTGGCGGGGTGATGTGGTTTGTTGAAGTTTTTGATTTCATATTAAATTTATTTTAAATGCCAGCACGAACGCAAAGCTGCTGTGACGTTAGCGGAAATTTTTTACTCACCGCCAACGAAATGTTTACATTTTCTAAAATCATTTATGGTATCAAATCGAAGCCTATTCAACTTATACCACTCATCTTGATGTCTGTGCCACCTCTTACAATTTTCACGTAGTGGGCAATTCTCCATACCTTTTTTAAAATGGCTTTTTCAGCCATATCAATAAAGTCAAGATGCTTTCAATCCTTATCTTCCATAAAGAAATAAGTGTCAAGTGCGTGTGTTATCTTCAAGAAGCTGTCAATGGTATACGCCTTATCTCCTTGCTCAATTGATTGCACTTGCTCAATGCTTAACCCTGCTAACTTCGCAACTGCGTAGTATGTTAGGTTCTTCTCTTTTCTGATTGATTGGAGATACTGCCCGACCTTTTGGCGAGCAGTAATAATAACCTTCTCGTTAATCATTCTCTACCTCCTCTTCTTCTGTTTCAAATTCAAATTCCTTACCTTCCAAAGCGTGATTGAGTAGTTCATTAATTGAGCCGAATATGCAATCCTCTGTATATTCACCATCGCCACTATCACGAGTATATACACCTCTCTCCTCATCGTAATGAGCATATTCACTAATGTAGTAGGCGTGTTGGTAATGCTCCAATACATTAGGGAACACATCCATAACATACACATCTTTTATGAATGATTTTTTTAAATCAAACGGAATATCAGTCCGTTTCAATTCTACATACAGAGATTGTCTGCCGTATCCACGCTGTTTGGTGTAGTAGGAATATATCTCTACTTCTTGTCCGATTGTTAATGTTTCTGTTGCCATTTTTTTGATTTTTAAATTGTTGCTAAAAAGGCGTTAACTGCTTCTGATGTATATTTTTTGTTAAAATGTTGTTTTCTGAAAGGGTTTCCAGAAGTGTTCAACCATTTACCGAAATCGCCTAATTTTCTCATTTCTTTAATTGGTGCTAAAATGTCGGCAGAAGCTGCTTTGTTCGCTGCTTTCTTCGCCTCCTGTGCTTCAATCTTCGCATTATATCTGCGTTCAGCATCTGCGTAATGATTAGCCACCATTGCAGCATATTGCTCGTTCCTCTCCAATTCAAATGCAATTACCCATAATTGCTTAGCTGAAAATCGGCTGATATTTGATGTTGCGATTTTGTGAGCTAATGTTCCCTCTGGAAGATTAGCAATTACTTCATTAACGAAACTGTCGGCAACCTGTTGGTTCTGGTTGCTAACAAATGTTCCGATTGATGAGATAGTAGATGTCTC
>JRYK01002619.1_pt1 | contig 11722 bp, 9 predicted proteins | sample 235381 | NCBI WGS metagenome assembly JRYK01 (sample SAMN03074220, study PRJNA261476) | activated sludge metagenome | biome: Wastewater Treatment Plant; feature: Wastewater; material: Activated sludge; isolation source: activated biomass of a wastewaster treatment plant treating hydrocarbon... ...
GCCTTCTCGTCCAGAGGCCCGCTCCTGTCTTCATTGTAAAAGAACCTCGCGTCCGTGAACCTCGCCCTTATTACCCTTTCGTTCCCTTTGATGACCACGCCGGCGTTCCTGGCCTTCGTGCCCGCAACGAATATGAAATGCGGGAGGAGCCCGCCGTCTCCTGATTCCACGGGAAAATATTTCTGGTGGTTCTTCATCACGCTTATTAGAACCTCTTTCGGGAGATCGAGGAAGCTCTCCTCGAAACCGCCCTTCAGCACGACCGGGTACTCCACGAGATACGTCACCGTATCGAGCAGCTCCTCGTCTATGTGCGCCTTCCCGCCTATCTTCGCGGCAAGGGCCGTAATCTCTTTCTCGATGTATCTTTTCCTCTCTTCCTGGTCGAGCATTACGTAGCCTTTCTTGAGGCCCTTGGCATAGTCCTCCCAGGACGAGACATTAAACGCCTTCGGGCTCATGAACCTGTGTCCGAAGGATTTGGACGAGCTCTTTACGTCTCCGATCACGAAGCCGACCGGCTTTCCGCCGTAGACGGCGAGTATCCATCTGATGGGTCTCGCGAATACAAAATCGCCGTCTCCCCATTTCATGGACTTCCTGAAACGGAGCTCGCCTATGACCGCCGGCAGTATTTCCTTTAAGAGCTTCTCCGTTTTCTGACCCTTGATCTTCTTCACTGCGGCAAGGAACTCGCCCCTGTCCCTCTTCACCGTAACGAGCTCTTCCACTTTAATCCCCTGGGACTTCGCGAAGCCTATGGTCGCGTTTGTGGGGTTGCCTTTTTCGTCGAATGCTATCCTTACGGGGGGGCCGTATGATTCTACGGAGCGGTCTTCCTGCTTGTCGCCGAGGCCGGTTACCCTGAGCGCGAGCCTCCTCGGCGTGCCGAAGGACGATATTACGCCGTAAGAGACGGCGCTCTCCCTCAGTTTGCGCTCGGCTATTTCCGAAAGGCTCCGTATAGCTTCGTCCATGAAGCCGGCCGGTATCTCTTCCGTGCCTATTTCCAGTATCAGCTCTTTTTCCATGGATTCTTTTTCGCGAGGGGGAAACCCATTTCCTCCCTTTCGAGGAGATAACCCTCGGCGCACATTTTCGCGAGCGCCCTGACCCTCCCTATGTACGAAGCCCGCTCGGTGACCCCTATGGCCCCGCGGGCGTCCAAGAGGTTGAACGTGTGGGAGCATTTCAGGCAGTAGTCGTATGCGGGGAGGGGGAGCTTTTTCCCGATCAGCTTCCCGCACTCGGCCTCGAACTTGTCGAACAGGTCCCTCAGCATGACGGGGTCCGATTCCTGAAAGTTGTACGTCGAGAATTCGAACTCGTCCCTGTGATGTATCTCGCCGTAAGTTATGCCCTTGGTCCACTCGAGGTCGTATACGCTTTCAACGCCTTGTAGATACATCGCTATTCTTTCGGTGCCGTACGTGAGCTCCGCGGAGACCGGTTTCAGGTCTATTCCTCCCGCCTGCTGGAAATACGTGAACTGCGTGATCTCCATCCCGTCGAGCCACACCTCCCATCCGAGGCCCCACGCGCCCAGCGTCGGGGATTCCCAGTCGTCCTCGACGAACCTTATATCGTGCGCGAGAGGGTCTATACCCAGATGCCTCAGGCTGTCGAGGTATAAATCCTGAATGTTCGCGGGTGAGGGCTTGATTATCACCTGGAACTGATAGTAATGCTGGAGCCTGTTCGGGTTGTCCCCGTACCTGCCGTCGGTCGGCCTCCTCGAAGGCTCGACATAGGCGACATACCAGGGCTCTGGCCCCAGACACCGGAGAAAGGTCGCCGGGTGGAACGTACCCGCCCCCTTCTCGAGGTCGTACGGCTGCATGATAATACAGCCTTTCTTCGCCCAATAGCTTTGAAGAGAGAGTATTAATTCCTGAAACGTCATCTATATATTGCTGCCCTTAAAAAGTCGAGGGAAAATAATACCATTAATTATATTTTTTGGAAATTTCCGGGTTTCGGGCTGTCCTGACCGCCGGGCCTTCCCGAAAGGCCGGCAGCGGTGTGTTTCGTCAGGGCGGCTCGTAGACAAAAACCCCCTCTCTCAGGTATCTTTCCATTTCGTCATGGCGAAGACCACTTATAAGACCTCGGGCGTCGATATAGACGCAGGAAATCTCTTTGTCGAGCTTATAAAACCCCTGGCCGCCACCACTCTGAACAAGCACGTCCTCGGCAGGATAGGCGGCTTTTCGGGCGCTTACGAGCTTCCGCTCAAGAAATACAAGAAGCCCGTGCTTGTAGCCGCGACTGACGGCGTCGGGACAAAGCTCAAGATTGCATTTATAACGGGGAGGCTCGACACGGTCGGCATCGACCTCGTGGCCATGAACGTGAACGACATAATCGCATGCGGGGCCGAGCCGCTCTTCTTCCTCGATTATATCGCGACCTCGAAGCTCGATCCCGCGGAAGGGGCCGAGATTATCAAGGGAATAGTTACGGGATGCAGGGAGGCGGGATGCGCGCTTCTCGGCGGGGAAACGGCCGAGATGCCGGGCTTTTACGGGCGGGGCGAATTCGATCTCGCGGGCTTCGCCGTCGGGATGGTGGACAAGGACGAAATAATCGACGGCTCGGGTGTTGCACCCGGCGACGCCGTCATCGGGCTCGCTTCGAGCGGTCTCCATTCGAACGGGTATTCGCTTGCGAGAAAAGTGCTCCTAGATATGAAGAAATACGAACTCGGGGACTCTCCCGGTCCCCTCACGCGCACCCTCGGTGAGGAGCTCCTCGAGCCGACAAGGATCTACGTAAAGACCGTTCGGAAGCTGAGACAGAAGTTCCGCATAAACGCGATCGCCCACATCACGGGCGGCGGGCTTTTAGAAAACATACCGAGAGTGCTGCCGAAAAAGTGCGCCGCTATGCTGGAGTCCTCTTCATGGAATCTGCCTCCGGTTATGGAGCTTATCAGGAGAGACGGACATATCGACGCTGACGAGATGCGGAGGACGTTTAACTGCGGTATAGGTCTCGTTATAGTAGTGAAGTCCCCGGATGCGGACCGCGTTCTGAAAAGACTCCGCGGGCTCGGAGAGAGGGCCTATCTTATAGGCGAGATAGTGAAACGGGGAAAGGGCGGTCCCGGCGTGATTATAAAATGACGCGCAGCGGGAATGTCACGGAGCCTATCTTATAAACCCGCCGAACTGATAAATGAACGTTGCCCTTATGTGTAGTCTTTCGAGCGAGCCCCAGCCTTCGGGAAAAGGAGAGTACGGGGCGGCCGACCTGATCGCCCTTATGGCCTCGTTGTCGAGGCGGGCATATCCGGAGGAGCTTATCAGCTCTATGTTCTCGAGCTCCCCGTTCCGCTTGATCGTGAACACGAGGAAAAGCTGCCCCTCTTCCCCGCGGAACCGGGACTCCTGGGGGTAGTTCCACACGCTTTCGATCTGGCTCTTGAGCTTCGCAAAATAAGAAAGGTATCTGAATTCGGTCGTGCTCAGCTCGACCGTGTCCTCTGTCATGTTGGCGTCCCGCGCGCCCAGATAGTCCTCGGTACCCTGGGAGCCCTGGGGGAAGTTGCTCGGGACGTTGCTGAATAACTGCTCTCTCGTGATATTCGGGACCTCGCGCTCCTCGTATTTCCGGCCCACCGTCTGGCCGCCTGTCTCCTCCTTCATCTGCTCCTTGGGCAGAGAGGCCAGGGTCTTGTCGCGGAGCAGGTCTTCCCGCGTAATGTTCTGCTTAGCGGTCTCCTGTTTGGGTTTTTCTACGGTCTTGGGCTTGCTTTCAGCTTTTTTCGCGGTTTTTGCGGGTTCCTGTTTCTTTACTTCCTGTCTGGGTTTCTGCTGTACAGCCGGCTTCGGCGGCGGTGGCACCGCCACGGACCTCTTCGTGAATTCGTCTCTCGTTGTTTCTTTCTCCGCCGTATGTGAACGTTCCGCCAGCCGCTTGGTCTCCTGAGGTGGTTTGGTTTCCTTCTCTTTCGGGACCGGCAGCTCTGTTATCTCTATATATTCCGGCTCCTTCTTTTCCTTAAGGGCCTGTTTGTTTATTACTTCGTACTGATAGATGAGGAGCAGCGCGAGTATGAGCAGGTGAAAGAATATCGAACCGATTACGAAGGGTAGGATGGACTTCTTCCGCGGTTTTTTAAAACGCCCGAGCCTTAGCTGCCTCACAGTCTATAATGATACCACCCGGTATATTCAAATACTATTTCAGGACGACGTTTTTCCCTGATATCTTACGAAAAAATTCAGTATTGCGGAGTTAAAACCTGCGGGACCTTCGCCTTCGGCGAGTGTGAGATTCGGGAGTCTGCAATCCTCGTCGTAGGCGCCTCCCTTTTTTTGGACGAGCATCGGGAAATCGACCTCTTTCAGCATCGCAAGGTCGTTAAGACTATCTCCTATCCCGAGGGTCTTGATTGAAGGCGATTCGCTCCTGTAGATCCCGGTGAGGATTCTCACGGCTTTCCCCTTATCGTTTCCTCCGAGTATATGGTGGAACCTGCTCCCCCGCGTGCAGTCATAACCCTTCTCGGTTATCTTTCTCCCGACCTCCGTCTCGTCCCCGTAGATGAGGAACGGCTCGCTGTAATCCCTTTCCATCACGAAAGCGGCCGACTCCGGGTCGAGTCCCGTGATTTCCGTTATCTCACGCAGAGACATATCGGATACGCCTCTTAGACGTATTCCGGTTTCCCCGGCGACCGATTCGAGAACGGCTTTAAGCTCCTCGCGCGGCGCCCCGAGCTCGACGATGCAGTACCCGCCCGATCTTTTATCGCATACGGGACTGCGGCCGAAGTACTCTTCCGGTATGAAGATGCCGCCGCCGTTCTCCGTTACGAACGGGTGTTTATTCCCCAGAAGCGATCTGTACCTTTCTATCTCCGACCGTGTCTTGCTGCTGTTGATTACGAGAGGGACGTCTTCACTTTCAAGCAAGCGGAGCGCCGGGACTGCTTCGTCGAATGAATACGTATAGTGATCGAGGAGCGTTCCGTCGAGGTCTGTATATACGACGAATCTACGCTGCATTATCTTTGTCGACGGCGTCTTTCAGCATGTCGAGGATGTCGGGGATGGCGGACGTCACCCTGCTCCAGTTAGGTATGAGCGGGGAGCCGAGCGGGTCCTCGACGAATTGCCTGCTCGCTATCCTTATGCCCTTGGCGAAGGTCTCGACTGCGAGCGCCTCGGCGTGTCTGTCGAAGAACAGGCCGTTGATCGCTGCGTCGTCTTCGTACATCTTGATCGTGTCCTGTGCGATCTTGAGGTAAGTAATCAGGAGCGTGTTGAATATGCTCTCCGAGAAGGTCACGCCTTCTGACGAAAGCGTCCTGAAGAGCGACTTCGATATGTCGGCGCACATCTTGAGGAGGCCGCCCATCTGGTCATCGAAAGCGAGCTGCTGGTGTTTGTGCTCGTAGACGTCCGTGAGGTCCACCTGGCATATCCTCTTGAGCGAGACGTTCCTGAATACCTCGGCGAGAGAGCCCACTTCGAGCCCCCAGTCGGCGGGAATCCTGTTCACCCTGACCAGGTCCGTGTTCATGGAGAATTCCCCCGCCAGCGGATATCTGAATCCGTCCAGATAGACGAGGAAGGGCAGGTGACCGAAGATCTTTTTGAGCGCCCTGATCACGGGAGATATGAAGAGCCTGGTGACCCGTCCGTACATTCTGTCCGTAACTCTCGAGTAGTAGCCCTTGCAGAATTCATAGTCCATATTCGGGTTCGCGAGCGGATAACAGAGCCTCGCCAGCATCTCGCGGCTGTAGGTGAGTATGTCGCAGTCGTGAAGAGCTATGACTTCGCTCGTTTCTCCGGCCAGGACGTAACCGTAGGCTATCCATGCGGCCCTTCCTTTTCCGGGTTCCCCGACTTCGAGCCCGCTCTCTTTCAGGAGGTTGTATATGGCGGTCATCTTGTCTCCGTCGTCCCAAATGATCTTGTAGTTATCGGGAAGGACGGAGAAAAATTCCCGGGCGTGCCTGAATTCATTTTCGTCCGCTCTCCCGAGAGTTATGACTATCTCGTTCAGGTAACGGACTTCCTTCAGCTGCTCGAGTATATTCTTGAGCGCTTCGCCCTGAAGCTCAGCATATAGGCACGGGAGCACGAGCGCTATCGGTCGCGTCTCGCAGAAATCAAGCAGCTGCTCTTCCAGCAGACCTACGTTATTCCTGTTGAGCCTGTGGAGGGTCGAAAACGATTCCGTTTGATAGAAGTCACCCATATTGCACACCTCCCCCCCATAAGTTATGAATGATAACACACGAGTATGCGACCGCCTAACATTTTTTTCGCTGGCAAGACCTGCCGGGTACGAGGAGAGTTAATACGCCGCAGCGCAATTGACCTGAGCGCAGGGACGTCTGCCGGGTTGTCCGGATCTATCCGTGTCTGCCGGATAGATCGGACCTCAGTTTTTCGAGGTATCCGTAGTTCGTGAGGTCGAGGCTTATCGGGGTTACAGAAACGTAGCCGTCCCTCACGGCGGTTATGTCGGAATTCTCTATATCGACGGAGCCGAGCTCGTATCCGCCGATCCAGTAATATTTCTTGCCGCGCGGATCTATCTTTTCAACGACGGGCTCTCCGTACACCCGCTTCCCCTGTCTCGTAACCAGGACGCCCTTGATCTCGTCCACCGGGAGGTTGGGGATGTTCACGTTGAGCACCGTGTCCTCGGGAAGCTTTTTTTCGAGCACGTACCGGGCTATCATCCGGGAGTAATGTGAGGGCGCTTCGAAATTGAAATTGACTTTTGTCGCGAGCGATACGGCAATGGAATTGACGCCGAGCAGCGCGCCCTCCATGGCTGCGCTCACTGTGCCCGAATACGTTATATCGTCGCCCAGGTTTTCACCCTTGTTGATGCCCGAGACGACGAGGTCGAGCTTCACGTCCTTGAGGATGCCGTTAACGGCGAGGTTGATGCAGTCTGTAGGCGTCCCGTCAACCGTGTAAACATTATCCGATATCTTCTCTATCCTGAGCGGACGGTAGAGGCTGAGCGAATGGCTGACGGCGCTCTGGTCCCTGTCAGGGGCGACTATGAACACCTCGCCCAGCGGTTTAAGCGCCTCGTGGAGCTTGTGGAGCCCTTCCGAGTTTATTCCGTCGTCGTTCGATATCAGAATGGTAGGAGGCATGTTTTCAAACCTTGGGAAAGGAATCGCCCGGTCAGGCAATAGAAAATACACAATCGACAGCGCCCGGCAAGTTTTTTCGACTGCATTCGACCAAGATCGTATCCCGGTTAATGGTCGGGGTGGCCGGAATCGAACCGGCGACCCTCGGCACCCCATGCCGATGCGCTACCAAGCTGCGCTACACCCCGTTTGAGTGCAATTGAAAATTTTATGGAAAATGGGGGAGACGAATAGCTTAACCCAGGTTCTGCTTAATGGATTTAAGCTCGCCCAACACTTCATGAAGCAAAACGTTTACCTTAGTGCTGACCCGCTTCTGATTGGCTTCTTCTTTGAGCTTTTTCTTGGCGCCCGCAATCGTAAAACTCTGCTCATAAAGCATATTTTTGATCTTGATTATCGTGTGTATAGCTTCACGGTCGTAGAGTCTCTGAGATTTTCTCCTTATCGGGGTTATCTCTTCGAACTCGCTCTCCCAGTACCTGAGCACGTACGGCTTGATACCGGTAAATTCGCTCACTTCCCCGATCCTGAAGTATATTTTATCAGGAAGACTCACTTCAGCTTTGTTCTGCAACATAATTTAAAAATTAGACCACTTTGGTTTACTTGTCAAGTATAAATGATTAGCCATTCCTCATGCTTATATAATAATATTAAAGTTATATAATCCGCTGGCGTATATGCGTGTTTCTCTCAATCGGACTCCTGACCGAACGGGTCGAACCGTGACATGGCAAGGAGGGCTCTTTCGGCGATGCAGCTCTTCCTAAGGGATTTCGGGATTTTCTCTCCCGGGGGCGGGAATAGTCCGAAATTGATGTTCATGGGCTGAAAATTCTTAACGCTCCCGTCGGATATATATCGGAGGAGCGATCCTGTCGCTGTTTCGGGCGGCGGGACAACGGGGCTCTCGCCACGAGACATTCTCGCGGCGTTTATACCGGCTATAATACCCATAGCGGCCGATTCGATATAGCCTTCCACCCCGACTATCTGTCCGGCGAAGAATATATTGTCGTTTTTTATGAGCTGGAGCGTCTCCCGAAGGAGTCTCGGGGAGTCTATGTACGTATTCCTGTGGACGCTCCCGTATCTCATGAACTCCGCCTTTTCGAGCCCCGGTATCATCCTGAATATACGGCGCTGCTCCGGGTATCTGAGCTTGGTCTGAAAACCGACCATGTTGTACATGGAGCGCTCCCTGTTCTCCGCTCTCAGCTGGAGCACGGCGTACGGCAGGCTGCCAGTGCGCGGGTCTCTTAAACCCACGGGCCTCGCCGGCCCGAACCTGAGCGTGTCCCTCCCCCTCTCCACTATCTCCTCTACGGGCAGGCAGCTCTCGAAGTAGATACCCTTTTCAAAGTCCCTCGTCTCGACCTTCTCCGCCCCTGATATCTCTTCCACGAGCGCATAGTATTCCTCTTTATTGAGCGGACAATTCAGGTAATCGCCCTCGCCTGTCTCCCCGTCCTCATACCTCGACGCCCTGTACACCCTCGAATAATCTATCGAGTCCCCGTCGATTATGGGTGATATCGCGTCGTAGAAATAGAGGCGATCGGATTCCGTCAACCTGCGTATCTCTTGAGCAAGCGGCTCTGATGTGAGAGGACCAGTCGCGATTATTAGAGGGGCGTCGGGAGAATCCGGGATACTATCGAACTCCTCCCTCACTAATTTGATAAGAGGATTCTTCTCGATGCTCTCCGTGATGTATTGTGCGAAAGCAGCCCTGTCCACAGCGAGGGCTTTGCCCGCCGGGACCCGAGTCCTTTCGGCGGCTTCGAGCACTAGCGAGCCCAGGTGTCTCATTTCCTCTTTCAATATTCCGCTCGCGTTATCGAGGGAATCCGATTTGAGCGAATTGCTGCAGACGAGCTCTCCCAGGTCGCCGGTATTATGCGCGGGGGACGGTTTGAGTGGTCTCATCTCGTAGAGTCTCACCCTCACGCCCGCTTTCGCCGCCGCATGCGCGGCCTCTGAGCCCGCGAGGCCTCCGCCCGCTATGATTATTTCTTTCCCGGATTTCATGCGCTTTATATTACCCGAACGGCACGAATGTTATCCGGGACGCGTTCAGCCTTCCAGGAAAACACGGAGCGGAGGCAAAAATAGGGCATAAACGTCTCCATAACGTGCTTTCATTATAAATTATTTAACTTTCCTCCGGCCGGGCAGCCGGATGATATTTGTGACAAATAAAGTCTGAGCAATACAATATTCGTCATGTCAATTCATAAGTGATAACTGCGGGTTACATAGAATTCTTAAGAATTTTTTGTAATCGTAGTAACTTATAATCACGTAGCGTATCGCTGCCCAATGGCATATATTTTGCTATTTTTTACTATTTCATAAATAGGAATCAGATTGCCATGAAAGGGGTTAAGATTATAACGTGGCATTGGACACAAAAAATAGACAGGGGTGTAACGTCGGCGGGCCGGGAGCGAACATCGCATCTGGCCGGGAACAGTCTGTTCCGTTAACGTTTTTCTCTGGGAACACGGCCTGGCGATTTTGAGCACTTGCCTCACCGATCGTCCTTTCGGTCTATTTTTCAACACACGGCACGTGTTCTGAATAGATAATCCATCCGGGGGCGGACCATTGGCCGTAACTTAATTAGACCCCCGTGTGACGGTACTTAAAATATGAAAGAACAAAGAGTCAGCGCTCAGATGGGCGACATACTGATCAAGGAAGACGTAATAAACCTCGATCAGCTCAAGACCGCGATACAAGAGCAGAAGGAAACGGGCAAGAGGCTCGGGGAGACCCTCCTCAACCTCGGTTACATCGACGAGCACCAGCTTGTCGCATACCTGAGCAAGCAGTACGGCGTCCCGGCTATAAACCTCGACCAGTTCGATATCTCGATGGACATCCTCAAGACGGTTTCGAGAGAGTCCGCATTAAAGCATAAGCTGATTCCGATAAACAAATCGGGCTCGACGCTCGTCGTCGCGATGTCCGACCCGTCAAATATTTTCGCCGTCGACGACCTGAAGTTCGCGACCGGCCACAACATAGAGGTCGTCGTCACGTCCGAGAGGTCGATCAGGAACGCTATCGACAGATTCTACGGCTCGCAGCAGGAATGGGAGGACGCGAGGAAGGCGCGGGAAAGCACGGCCGCCGTCGACAAGCTCATGGGCGACCTCGACGATTTCCTCATCGAAATATCGGGTGAGGAGAACATCGACCTCAACGACCTCGAGAAGGCGTCCGAAGAGGCTCCCGTAATAAAGCTCGTAAACCACCTTCTGATGGATTCTATCCGCAAGGGGGCGAGCGACATACACATAGAGCCATACGAAAAATCACTTCGCATCAGATACAGGATAGACGGCGTGCTCTACGATATAATGCACCCGCCTATAAAGCTCAAGAACGCCGTAACGTCGAGGGTAAAGGTAATGTCCAACCTCGACATAGCTGAAAGGCGGCTCCCGCAGGACGGCCGCATCAAGGTGAAGATGGCGCAGAACAGGGTGATGGAATACCGCGTTTCCGTCGTGCCGACGCTCTTCGGAGAGAAGGTCGTGATGAGGATACTCGACAAGGAGTCTCTCCAGCTCGATCTCACGAAGCTCGGGTTTTACGAGGAGCAGCTCGAGGTCTTCAGGAGGTCCATATACCAGCCCTACGGAATGGTGCTGATAACAGGACCGACGGGGAGCGGTAAGACGACGACCCTTTACTCGAGTCTCATGGACCTGAACCAGATAGACGTGAATATCTCCACTGCCGAAGACCCGGTGGAGTACAGCCTGCCCGGTGTGAACCAGGTGCAGGTGCACGAGGAAATAGGGCTGACTTTCGCCTCGTGCCTGAGGTCTTTTTTAAGACAGGACCCCGATATCATACTCGTCGGCGAGGTCAGGGATTACGAGACCGCGGAGATAGCCATCAAATCGGCGCTCACGGGACACCTCGTCCTTTCGACGCTTCATACGAACGACGCCCCGTCGACTATAACGAGGCTGCTCAACATGGGCGTAGAGCCTTTCCTTGTTACGGCGTCGCTCAATGCCATAGTCGCCCAGAGGCTCGTCAGGGTCGTATGCCCCGAGTGCAGGGCCGAAACCGAGATCGCTCCGCAGGTGTTGATCGATCTCGGAGTGCCTCCCAAGGAGGTTACCGATTACATTCTTTATAAAGGAAGGGGTGAGGGCTGCAAGTTATGCTCCGGTACCGGCTACAAAGGCAGGCTCGCCGTTTTCGAAGTCATGGAGCTGACGGAAGAGCTCAAGGAATTCATACTGAGCGGCGCCTCGTCGCTCGAAATAAAACGTGAAGCGATAAGACAGGGGATGAGGACGCTCAGGCAGAGCGCCCTCAGGAAGCTCAAGGAAGGCGTTACGACGATCGAAGAGGTCGTGAGGAACACTGCGGCGGACGACTAGGTCCGGGAGGAAAGATGGCGATAGCGGTGGACAAGCTTTTAAATGTCATGGTGGAGAACGGGGCCTCCGACCTGCACATTACCGCAGGCGTACCTCCGATGCTGAGGATCGACGGCAAGCTGGTCCCGGTCAAGCATCCCCCGCTCAACCCGAGCGATACGAAAGAGCTCTGCTACAG
>JRYK01000479.1_pt1 | contig 11706 bp, 9 predicted proteins | sample 235381 | NCBI WGS metagenome assembly JRYK01 (sample SAMN03074220, study PRJNA261476) | activated sludge metagenome | biome: Wastewater Treatment Plant; feature: Wastewater; material: Activated sludge; isolation source: activated biomass of a wastewaster treatment plant treating hydrocarbon... ...
TTCATCCCCATGTACTACATGCATCTCAACTCGAATATCATGTCGCTCGGAGGTATCGCCATCGCGATAGGAGCGATGGTTGACGCCTCGATCGTCATTATAGAGAACGTTCATAAAAAGCTCGAGAGATGGCAGTCGGAGGGAGAGGAGGGATCGAGGTTCGACGCCGTTCTCGAAGCGATGAAACAAGTAGGGAGACCCGTTTTCTTCTCCTTACTCGTCATCACCGTGTCGTTTCTTCCCATCTTCACACTCGAATATCAGGAGGGAAGGCTGTTCAAGCCCCTCGCGTTCACAAAAACGTTCGCGATGTTTTTTTCATCCCTCCTCGCTATAACGATCACCCCGGCCTTGATCGCCCTTCTCGTGACGGGGAGAGTAAAACCCGAGGAAAAGAACCCCATAAGCAGATTCCTCATAAGACTGTATGACCCGGTCGTAAAATTCGTGCTCCGTTTCAAAAAGACCGTTTTATTCGNNGAGGTGGAGAGGGTATTCGGCAAGATAGGACGCTCCGAGTCGCCCACCGATTCCGCCCCCCTCAGCATGGTGGAGACTGTCGTAACGCTCAAGCCCGAAAGCGAGTGGCGGGAGGGAATGACATGGGAGAAGCTCGTAGCGGAGATGAACCGGACCGTGAAATTCCCGGGCATGGCCAACATATTCTGGATGCCGATCCAGACGAGGACCGAGATGCTCACGTCGGGCTTCAGAAGCAATCTGGGAATCAAGGTGTTCGGCCCCGACCTGGGGGAGATAGAGAAGATCGCCGTAGAGATAGAGAAAGTCCTCTCCAAAACACCCGGGACGAGGAGCGCTTTCGCCGAGAGGATCACGGGAGGGTATTTCCTCGATTTCGACATAGACCGGGAAAAGGCGGCGAGATACGGCCTCACAGTAGGAGAAGTGGGGGACGTTATAGAAACCGCTATCGGCGGAAAAAACATATCGCAGACGGTCGAAGGACAGGAGAGATACCCCATAAACGTCAGGTATCCGAGAGAATTGAGAACCGACCTCGACAAGCTCGAGAGGGTGCTCGTCGCGACCCCGTCGGGAGCGCAGGTCCCGATCACGCTCCTTGCCGATATCAGATTCAATTCCGGCCCGCCTGAGATCAGGAACGAGGACGGGCAGAAGGTGGGCTACGTGTTCGTCGACGTGGAGGGGAAGGACTACGAGGGCTATGTAAAAGAGGCGAAGAAAATAATTCAGGAGAAAGTCAAACTGCCGCCGGGTTATACGCTCGTCTGGAGCGGGCAGTACGAGTATCTGCAGCGGTTTAAATCGAGATTGCTGACCGTGGTGCCGATCACGATCTTTATTATTTTCGTGCTGCTGTATGTCAATACCGGTTCAGTGGCAAAGACGCTGATCATATTCCTGGCCGTGCCGTTCTCGGCCGTCGGCGCGATCTGGCTCCTCTATCTCCTAGGATATAACACGAGCATCGCCGTATGGGTCGGATTGATTGCACTTATGGGCGTCGATGCGGAGACAGGCGTGTTCATGCTGCTTTATCTGGACCTCGCCTATGACGAGATGCGGGCTAAAGGCCAAATGAAAACGAAGCAGCAATTGGATGAGGCTATAGTGCACGGAGCGGTCAAACGGCTGCGGCCGAAAGTCATGACGGTGGCGGTGATGTTCATGGCTCTGGTTCCCATCATGTGGTCGGCTGGCACCGGCGCCGATGTAATGAAGCGTATCGCAGCGCCGATGATCGGCGGCATCTTCACGTCGTTCATACTGGAGCTGGTGGTCTATCCGGCTATTTACGGTATCTGGCGATGGTATTCACTCGAGAGGAAGGAGGCAGGGCTGAGCGTGTAGACTCAGTGGCAAAAAGTTTGAAGTGCAAATACACAAAACAAATTCAAGGAGGTTCTTCTATGAAGACCAGAACGCTTGTAATGATGTTTACGCTGATATGCCTTACGAGCTTTTCTTTCGCCGGGCAGGTGGCCGGGGAAACGGGCGATCAGAAAGGGGAAATGATGTCCAAGGACATGATGATGGGAAAGGATAAGGGTATGGGAGGCCACATGATGGGCGGCTCAATGATGTACAGCATGATGGTGCACCACGTCCTCATGAAAGCGGGCGCCCTCGACCTTACGGACGCTCAGAAGAAGGAGCTGGCGGAGGTCAATGAAAAGTATCTCTATCCTATTGTCCGGAAGGAAGCGGATTTCAAAATCTCTCACATGAAGATAATGGACATGATGCACGACCCGAATTTCGATCCCGTAAGCCTGAAAGCGGAAATAAAGACATCGAATCAGCTCAGCCTCGAGATGGCGGATGCGATGGTGGACGCGCTCGCGGCAGTAAGAAAGACTATCGGGCCCGAGAACTTTGCGAAGATGATGAAGTCCATGCACGCGGATTGCGGAATGATGGGAAGCGGAATGATGATGGATAAAGGAGAGATGATGGGGAACGAACCGGCGCAGGAGAAAGAGGAAGGTCCCTCCGGTGAACATGAAGGACATCACGGAGTACAGTAAAAAATTTAAACTACGTCATAAAAAAAGGAGGTGATACAAATGAAGAGGTCAGTGCTGTTTTTGGCAGCGTTCGCTGCGGCACTCTGGATGTTTTCTCATTACGGAGAAATCCGGACGAGCGCCCAGGAAGAAACGGACATTACCGTCCTGATCGAGACAGCGGACACGCCGGCAGACCATCTCAAGATCGCTGAGTACTATGAAGAGCAGGCGGCAGCGATGGAAAAGACGGCTACTCTGCATGAATCGATGGCCAAGGCGTACCAGGGCGGGAAGATGGCCGGTATGTCGACTCACTGCGACAAGCTGGCCGCCGATTCGAAGGCATCCGCCGAGCAGTACAGAGATATGGCGGCAGAGCACAGGAAGATGGCGCAGCAGCCTGAGAGCCAGAATACCCCGGCGCCCAAGTAACTGGAACATTCCCCGGGGAAGAGCATTCACCGGACTCAAGTACCCGGGGAAGTTTCGCAAATAGAGCGGAGGGAAGAATTATGACAATACCAAGTAAAGACGATTTAATAAAGCTTTACCGAAAGAGAGCAAAACACTACGACATAACTGCCAACCTCTATTACCTGATAGGATTCAGGGAGTGGTCATATAGAAAGTCAGCCGTGACGGCACTCAATCTGACAAGAGGTGATACGGTGGTCGAGATAGGATGCGGAACGGGTTTGAATTTCGGTTTGCTGCAGGAGGTTATCGGTCCGGAAGGAAAAATCATAGGAGTCGACCTGACGGATGAAATGATCGCCCAGGCAAAAAAAGGGGTTGAAGAAAATAAATGGGCAAATGTCGAGCTCGTCGAGTGCGATGCGGGAGAATATATTTTCCCGGACATGGTTGACGGAATACTGTCAACATTCGCGATAACACTCATTCCTGAATACGACACGGTTATCTGGAACGGGCACAACGCGCTCGCGCCGGGGAAACGATTTGTAATACTCGATTTCAAGCTGCCCTCGAATTGGCTCTCTTTCTTCGCCCCGCTCGGCGTTTTAATAACAAGACCGTTCGGAGTATCGATGGAAATGGCATCACGCCACCCCTGGGAATCGATAGATAAATATCTGCCAAATTCTACCTTTAAAGAGCTATACGGCGGCTTTGCTTATATAGTCGCAGGAGAAAAGAGAAGAACAAACGTCTGATTACGGCTACACTTGGAGGTTTAACGAGTGATGAATCATAAAAGTTACTCCGAACATAATCATACAAGACATAATCATCACGACCATCATGTACATATGGCCGCCGATTTCAAAAAAGCGGTTCTGGGTTTCATTAATCGTAAAAAGAGAGGAGACAATCCAAAATGATTGAGCATTGTTCAATATGTGAACTTCAGGATAACTGCAATGGCCTGCCCTACTTCTGGCCGGCACTCTGTTTTGTCGGATGTGAATCAACTGAAGCCTTAAAGAAAAATCTTGAGTTCCTTGCAATCGTTGACGAAACTCTGATAAGAAGACCCGAGCCCGTATGGACTAATAAAAACAAGATTAGAATCGAGCATGATACAGTCCTATTAAGAGATTTTTCCACAAACAAAGATGATACTCCCATTTATAGCCTGATTCTCGCTCCATACGCTGGGCACACATCGCAGATTGCAGATTACGATCAAGGACAGAGTCTTGTCGAAGCTTTTCAACAACATGGAATTGACAAAGTTGCCGTAACCGACTGGAAAAGCGCAACTCAACTAACTAAAAATTACAATATAGATAGCTACATTAACAGTGTCGATCAATGCGTAGATGTATTAGGCGGCATTGTTAATGTTATTGGGCTTTGCCAAGGAGGATGGTTGGGTGCTATGTACGCGGCAAGATACCCTGAAAAAGTGAATAGCCTAACTCTAGCAGGTTCCCCTATTGATACTGATGCGGGAGAAGGGCAGATAAAAGAACTCGCACATACATATCCGATGAGTTTCTATGAAGAACTTGTGACTATGGGAAATGGCCTGTTAAAGGGGGAGTTCATGCTTCAGGGTTTTAAAAACATGCATATGGGCAAACAGTATTTTGATAAATATGCAGAACTTTATCGAAATATCGACGACCGGGAATACATAAGAAAGTTTGAGAAGTTTGAGAGCTGGTACGAATACACTATAGACCTGCCGGGAAGATTTTATCTACAAGTAGTTCAGGAGCTGTTCAAAGAAAACAGGTTAGCCAAAGGAGAATTTGTCGGATTGGGTAAGAAACTTAGCTTAAAAGACATAAAGTGCCCGATATATCTTTTAGCTGGTGAAAGAGATGATATTACACCTCCCGAGCAAGTATTCAATGCAGAAAAATTTGTGGGAACAGATAAAACGAAAATAAAAAAAGACTTAGCGGATGGAGGTCACATCGGACTTTTTATGGGGCATAAGCCTCTGGAAGAAAACTGGCCTAACATAGTGAAATGGATAATGAGAGAACTATAATCTAATGTTCAAAGATTCAAGCGCTCATATCATCGGAGCCGGGGCACGCCTCGGCAATTTTGGATACGACCGTGTGATCGGCATAGTTTCTAGGTATGAGGACATTGCCAGAGCACTACGAAAACAACATACGTCTTCATGGTATAAGAGATTGGTATTTCAACTTTCAAAGAGGCGGTATCACACAAGACTAATTAATAAAGAATGCATGCGTCAGAATTGTGGTCGCATCCGGTGTAGACATTGTAAAGGAAATTATAAATCCGGGGAGGCTTTATTCAAATGAACCATCAAAGTCATTCTGAGCATAACCATACCAGGCGAAATCATCATGACCATCACGCACATATGGTCTCGGATTTTAAAAGGCGGTTTTGGGTATCTATGATCTTTACGATCCCGATACTGATTCTTTCCCCAATGATCCAGCACTTCCTGGGTCTCGGGGAATCCATAAGGTTCTTCGGCGACCAATATGTTCTGTTCGGCCTCTCTTCCGTAGTCTTCTTCTACGGCGGCTACCCGTTTTTAAAAGGAATTGTGAGCGAGCTTGGCTCACTAAAGCCGGGAATGATGACGCTTATATCCATTGCGATAAGCACGGCATATATCTACAGCAGTGCCGTGGTATTCGGATTGAGAGGGGAAATATTTTTCTGGGAGCTTGCGACCCTTATCGACATAATGCTGCTCGGCCACTGGATCGAGATGAAGTCGGTTATGGGCGCATCGAAAGCGTTAGAGGAGCTCGTAAGGCTGATGCCGTCCGACGCTCACAAAGTCATGCCCGACGGAGGCGTAAGGGACGTCCCGCTCAGCGAGCTTAATTCCGGAGACAAAGTGCTCGTCAAGCCGGGTGAAAAGATCCCTGCCGACGGCGAGGTCGTCGACGGCGAGACATCCGTTAACGAGTCGATGCTGACCGGGGAATCCGTTCCCGTACCTAAAATAAAGGGGGCTGAGGTAATAGGAGGCTCGGTAAACGGCGAAGGCTCGATCACGGTAGAAGTCAAGAAAACGGGGAAAGACTCCTACCTCTCACAGGTAATAGAGCTCGTGAGACAAGCCCAGGAGAGCAAGTCAAGGACACAGGATCTGGCAAACAGGGCCGCCGTATGGCTGACGATTGTAGCGCTGGGGGGCGGCGCTATAACGATGTTCGTATGGTTAGCCGTGGCGCAAAAGGATTTCGCTTTCGCGCTTGAGAGGACCGTAACCGTGATGGTAATAACGTGCCCTCACGCGCTGGGATTGGCCGTCCCGCTAGTCGTAGCCGTGTCCACCGCCCTTTCAGCAGGCAACGGTTTGCTGATCCGGGACAGGGCGGCTTTCGAGAAAGCGAGAAATATTCAGGCGATAATCTTTGATAAAACGGGGACGCTGACCGAGGGTAAATTCGGCGTTACGGATACGATAATATTCGACAAAGACATTACCAGAGAAGAGCTGCTGAAATATGCGGCGTCGGTCGAAGCCCACTCCGAGCACCCGATCGCGAAGGGAATCGTCTCGTCGGCTGACGGGGTTTCTCCCGTCCAAAGTTTCAAGGCTATTACCGGAAAGGGAGCGGAAGGGATCGTGAACGGCAGGAACGTCAAAGTAGTGAGCCCGGGATATCTGAAAGAACACAATATAAGCGTGAACGACGAAAGAATCCCGGAGCTTTCAGCCCAGGGCAAGACGGTCGTATTCGTCTTGGTCGACGGGCAGTTGAAAGGAGCGCTCGCGCTTGCGGATATAGTGAGGCCCGAGTCCAAAGAGGCGATCTCGAGACTCAGGGAAATGGGGATAAAGTGCATGATGCTCACGGGCGACAACAGGCAGGTTGCTAAATGGGTATCGGAAGAAATTGGCCTCGATGAGTATTTCGCCGAGGTACTGCCGGATCAGAAGTCGGCAAAAGTAAAGGAGGTCCAGTCGAGGGGATTGATCGTCGCAATGACCGGTGACGGTGTAAACGACGCTCCGGCGCTGGCACAAGCCGATGTAGGCATCGCGATAGGGGCGGGAACGGATGTAGCCGTCGAGACAGCGGACATAATACTCGTCAGAAGCAATCCGCTCGACGCGGTCGCGATTCTCGGCCTTTCGAGAGCCACTTACGGAAAGATGGTGCAGAACCTGTTATGGGCGACCGGATATAACGTCGTCGCCATACCGCTCGCAGCCGGCGTCTTCTATCCAGCGATACTCTTAGGGCCCGCGCTCGGAGCCGTATTTATGTCGTTAAGCACAATCATAGTAGCTATCAATGCGAGACTTCTAAAAGTAAAAAAATAAAGCGTACGAGGGCGGGAAATCATAATATAAATAGTAAGAGGTACACGTATGAACACAAAACAACAATCGCAGACACGGAGTTGGCTCAGATCGCCCGCGTTTCTTGTGCTATGCGGATTCCTTATCATTGCCGGATTTTTCCTCTTAACCGAGCATAGAGCTCACGTATTCGGAATTCTGCCGTTCGTACTGTTGCTCCTTTGCCCGATACTGCATTTTCTCCTGCACGGTAGGCATGGAGGACACGGCGGCGATGAAGGACATTCGGGTCATGTCGATGCAGGCGAGCGCGGTCCCGGAGGCGAACGATGAATGATGCCGCCCCCGCATACGGACTCTGGTTCCTGGTAATAATCAACTCTCTTGTATTCATTATTTTTGCATTCAGTTTTTCCCGTCCGCGCACCCGCCGCGACTGGCGGTCATTCGGCGCTTTCTCGGCATTTATCGTCGCGCTGTTCGCCGAAATGTACGGATTTCCCCTGACCATTTATCTGATCTCGGGCTGGCTCGGCACCAGATACCCCGAGATAGATCTCTTTTCTCACGATACCGGCCACCTCTGGGAAACACTCCTCGGATGGAAAGGCGATCCGCATCTCAACCCGATTCATATATTAAGTGACCTAATTATCATAGCAGGCTTTATCCTTCTCTCCGCTGCCTGGAAAGTCCTCTACGAAGCACAGCGTAACCACAAGCTAGCAGTCACGGGTCCTTATGCCTGGGTGCGTCACCCACAGTATGACGGCTTTATACTAATTATGCTCGGATTTCTACTCCAGTGGCCGACCATACTGACACTTCTTATGTTTCCGGTGCTGGTCTACATGTACGTCCGGCTCGCGCACGCGGAGGAACGGGAGGTGCTTGAGGAATTCGGAGACGAATACGCACGATATGCAGCGACCACCCCGGCTTTCATCCCTCATTTAAGGAGAGCCGAGAAAGTTACGGGAAAGTAAGAAAAGCATTTATTGCTTGGTTCAACATTGCGTTAAAATATGGAAGAGACGTTGAGGACGTACGCATCATAGTGGTTTATACGTAATTTACGAGAACTGTTTAATTCGAAAAATGAAACTTATAACGGAGGAGGGTAATGAAGATGATCAGAGCCTTTTTCATTCTCATATGCTTTTTCATTTTAGGCGCCGTAATTTTTATATATTCCGGGACGTATAACGTCGCCGCGACGGTGCCGCACGGTGAGTTCGCGACATGGCTTTTCAACACTGTAAAGACGAGCTCCGTGAGGAAACATTCCGAAGGCATAAAGGAGCCGCCGCTCGACGACGAGGCTCTCGTCAGGGAGGGGTTCGAGCACTATGAGGAAATGTGCTCCGGGTGCCACGGAGCGCCCGGCTCGGACCCGGCCAAGGAATTCAACCCTGCCCCCCCTGACCTCTCCGAAACCGCACGGGAACTGCGGCCGGCCGAGATATTCTGGATCGTCAAGAACGGGATAAAGATGACCGGCATGCCCGAATCGGGCTCCAGCCATTCGGACGACGATATATGGGCTATCGTGGCGTTCGTCACGAGGCTACCGGGGATGTCGCCCGAGGAGTACAAGATTATGAAGCAAAACGCGGCTAAAGAATCCGGCCACCACCACGAGCACGACTAAAGATAAATAGAAGCGGAACGGAAGATCATTTATAATTCGTTCGTAGAAGAACATATAAAGGAGGTTTTAATATGAATACGGGAATTTCGAGAATCGGCTCTCTATTGATTATGGCTCTCTTATTGACTGCGGCAGTCACGATTTACGCGGGCGTGTCCATGGCCGAGAATTCGGACAGCACACCCGCAGAGGTGAACGCCGCCCAGCCCCTTAAGCAGGTCGAGTCCAAGTACGTTTGCATGGTCACGAACCAGCTTTACAACAAGGAGCAGATACCCGTAGTCGTAGGGGATAAGACCTACTACGGATGCTGCCAGATGTGCGAGGCCAAGCTCAAGGAAGACCCTTCGAGCCGTATGGCCGTTGACCCCGTGAGCGGAAAAGAGGTGGATAAATCGACCGCGGTCATCGGTGCTTCGGCCGACGGGAAGGTCTATTATTTCGAGAGCGTGGAAGATCTCACCGCGTACGGAAAGACTGCCGGCCAATAGAGCCCGGCTTCATAAGCGGAGCGCAGGGTTAACAGCGGGGGTCGGACGTCAGGCGACTACGATCCTGTTCCGGCCCAGGGATTTTGCCTTATAGAGCGCCTTGTCGGCTGACTCCAGAAGAAGCTCGGCCGAAGTGCCGTGCTCCGAAAATACGACAACGCCCATAGATACCTCCACCGAGCTGATGAACGTCCCGCGGTGCCGGACGCGGACGCGCTTTATATCCTCGTGGAGCTGCTCGGCCCTTCTGCACGTATTCTCGAGTGAAGACCCCGGCATTATGAGGACGAATTCCTCCCCTCCGTAGCGGCAGGCGATGTCCTCACGCCTGATGCGGTCCTTGAAGAAGTCGCCTATGCTGCGGAGCAGCATGTCTCCCGCGGCGTGGCCGTAGCTATCGTTGAAATTCTTGAAGTGGTCTATGTCGACCATAATCAGGCCGAGCGGTTCTTTGTTTCGCGCGACCCTGCTTATCTCCCTCTTGAGGGTCTCCTCCATGTAACGCCTGTTGAAGAGCCCGGTGAGGGAATCGTAGATGGCGTAATTCTGGAGCGCCTGGTGGTGCAAGATGTTGCTGAGCGCGAGAGCCGTGAGCTTCGCCATGGTCGAGACTATGTGGCTCGTATAGGTGTTTTCCTCCTCGGCTTCTTCTCCTTCGGCATGAGCGTCGCTCCTCTCCAGGTAAAGGAGGCCGAGTGTCTTGCCCCTCGCAAGCATCGGGACGCAGTAGTAGTTAACGTCCTTTGGCTCGATGAGGTGCTGGCAGTAAAGCTCGGTCGGAGCTTTGTTCACGAAATGGAGCCTTCCCAACCTGAGAGCCCAGCATTTGTCGGGAAGGAACTCCCGCTCGCTGTTGACCTTGTCCCCCCAGGAAGCGGCGCATTCGAGGATGTTGAGGACGTCGTTGTACACGAACAAAGCCCCGGTCTCACCCGGAAAGAGCTTGTTGGCGTAATTCGTGATTATCGTGAAGACCTCTTCCTCGCCGCGGGAAGCCTGGAGCAGCTCATCCATCTCGCATAGCTGGATTAGCTTCCTGTTCCGTTTTTCGAGCTTCGTGATGAGGACCTGGATGTCCTTTCTGATGGTCGAGCTGTTGTCGTCGTCGTTGAGCTCTATGTCGCGGAATATTTTTTCCATGATGTCCGCCCTGCCGCCTGCGAGCGTGTGTATGTTACTGGATTCGTCCGTTTCCGCAATCCCCGAATCCGACTGTGCGCCGCCCGCGGCGCTCACAGGCTCGGGTGCGTGCCCGGCTGAGCCTGAGACGCTCAGGCCCTGCTCGAGCCTCAGTATGACGTTGGCCGCGACAGTCCTGAGGAGCGAGACCTGCTCGAAGCTGAGGTCTTTCGGCTGGAATCCTGCAATGCACAGAGCGCCTAACCTGTGGCCGTTCCTGTCTATGAGCGGCAGCCCCGCGATAAACTTTATGTCCGGGTAGATATGGAGAAACGGGTTCGTCTTCGTCCTCTCGTCTTCGTGCGGATAGGACACCGCGAGCACGTCTTCAGGGTGATTTATGACGTAGGCGCCGAACGACTTGTCGCGCGGGACCTCCCTGAGTCCGGTCTCGACGCCGACGACGGACTTGAACCATTCCCTCGTTTCGTCGACGAACGTGATGAGAGCGATCGGCGTCTTAGATATATAGGCGGCGAGCCTGGCGAGCTCGTCGAACACGGGATCGGGCCCTGTATCGAGGATGTTATAATCGAGAAGCGCCCTGAAACGCTCGACTTCCTCGTCATGGAGCCTCATGCTCGTATTTCTAACGTTATCTATATCTCTATTCATATTAGGAAATGGATCCGAACCCCGACCGTATATTATATCACAACCGGCCGGGAAAGTACCATTAACGGGTTAAATATAAAATTATCAACTGCAATGCTATGGCATGATGAAAGATTCCCGCGATCGGCTATAATATCGACTAGGAAAAAGAATTCGAGGGAAGGGCTCATGAGCGTATTGAACACGGGAAGCAAGATAGGAGTTCTGGTAATCATTTTTCTTGTGCTGGCCCTCCTCGGGTATGCGCTCTTCGGCGAAAGGGAGGCTGTCAAGACGTCTCCTCTCGTAGGGAAAGAAGCGCCCGGATTCACCTTGAAGCTGTTCGACGGGCGAAGGGTAAGCCTCGAGGAGCTGAGGGGGAAGACCGTGCTCCTCAATTTCTGGGCGTCCTGGTGCATGCCGTGCAGGCAGGAGTCTCAGGCGCTCGAGGAGTCCTGGCTCAAATATAAGGACAAGAACGTGGTATTCATCGGCGTGAACGTGTGGGACGAGAGCGAGAGCGCCGCCTCTTATATAGAGAAGTTCGGAGGCGGATACCCGCAGGGGATCGACCCC
>JRYK01000822.1_pt1 | contig 11691 bp, 9 predicted proteins | sample 235381 | NCBI WGS metagenome assembly JRYK01 (sample SAMN03074220, study PRJNA261476) | activated sludge metagenome | biome: Wastewater Treatment Plant; feature: Wastewater; material: Activated sludge; isolation source: activated biomass of a wastewaster treatment plant treating hydrocarbon... ...
GTCATCGCCATGTGGGAGCCCCTGGCCCGCGCGCTGGGCTGGCCGGGCAAGCAGCTCGGCTGGGCCGACATCCTGCGCGAGGCGCGCAGCGCGAAGGGGTGGGCGGCCTACGGCCATCCGGAGTGGGGGCGGTTCAAGTTCGGCCACACCAACCCGGACTTCTCCACCGCGGGCCTGTCCGCCGTGGCCGCGGAGTACCTGTACGCGGCGGGCAAGACCGAGGGCCTCACCCTGGCCGACGTGCAGAGCCCCAAGGTGCGCGACACCGTGCAGGACATCCAGCGATCGGTCGTGCACTACGGCGACACCACCCTCTTCTTCGCCGACCAGATGGCGCAGCACGGGCCGTCGTACGTGAGCGCGGTGGCGATGGAGGAGGTCACCGTGCTCGACTTCAACCTGAACAAGGCGAAGAACGGCGTGCCGCGCCTGGCCGCCATCTACCCGCGCGAGGGCACGTTCGTGAGCGACAACCCGCTCATCGTGCTGCAGGCCCCGTGGGTGAGCGCCGAGCAGCGCCAGGCGGCCGAGGACGTGTCGGCGTTCCTGCGCGAGCGGGTCACCCCCCAGAAGGCCGCGGCCCTCGACTTCCGTCCGCCCGACGCGGCCCAGAAGCCCGCGCCGCCCATCCAGGCGTCCAACCTGGTCGACCCGGCCCAGCCCACCCGCCTGCTCTCGCTGCCCGAGCCCCGCGTGCTCAATGCGATCACCAGGGCCTGGCGGCAGGACCGCAAGCCGGCCTACGTGCAGGTGGTGCTGGACATCTCGGGCTCGATGAACGACGAGGGCAAGCTCGAGGCGGCCAAGCAGGGCCTGCTGCGCTTCCTGGACATGATGCAGCCGCAGGACCGGGTGGGGCTCACCGTGTTCAGCGACCGGGTCACCGTGCTGAGCCCGCCGGTGCCGATCGGGGCCAACCGCAACGAGCTCAAGGCCCGGGTGCGCAACCTGCTGGCCGACGGCGGCACGGCGGTCTACGACGCGACCCTCTCGGCCCAGCAGGGCATCGCCAGGGGCGCCCGGCCGGACCGCATCAGCGCCGTGGTCGTGCTCACCGACGGCGCCGACAACCAGAGCCGGGCCAGCCTGGCCGGCGTGGTCGACCAGCTCAAGCGCGCCAGCGGCAGCGAGGGCAAGGGCGTGCGGGTGTTCACCATCGCCTACGGCAGCGACGCCGAGACCGGCAAGCTGCAGCAGATCGCCCAGGCCGGCGGCGGGCAGAACTACTCGGGCGACCCGCGCACGATCGAGAAGGTCTACATGCAGATCGCGTCCTTCTTCTGATCCCGTGAGCGGGCGCGACGCCGCCATCCGGGAGCTGGCCTTGCGGGCGCTGCTTCGCCCGCTCAACCTCATCCCGCCCGCCGCGGTGCTGGCCGTGGGCCTGGCCACCGGCCTGTGGCCGCTCTACGTGGCGGCCGTCGCGCTGTACGTGGTGCTCGCCGCGACCACGTTCTTCAACGTCGACGAGGCCAAGAAGGCCCTGGCCAAGCGCCGCGGGGAGCCCGCGGAGGTGCCCGCCGGGCCGGTCGCGCCCACGCTCACCGACCCCATGATCCGCGCCCGCTACGCCGAGGCGCGCGACGAGGAGGCCCGCATCCGGGCCGCGCTGGAGGCCAGCCCGGTGCCGCTGCCCGAGGTCGAGGTGGAGATCTCCGGACTCATGGACGACGTGCGCCACCTGTGCCAGCAGGCGGAGGTGGTGGCCGCCTACCAGCGCACGGTGGACCGGCCGCGCCTGGTCGAGCGGCTGCGCCTGGTGGAGCAGGAGCGCGAGGGCGCCGACGCCGACATGGCCGCCACGCTCGACGACGCGGCGGCCGCCCTGCGCCAGCAGATCGCCACCACGGACGAGATGGACGACCACCTGCGCCGCTTCCATGCCCGCATGACCCAGCTCGTCTCGAACATGGGCGCCATCCGGGGGCAGGTCGTGCGCATGCAGGTCAACACCCAGGCCGACGCCAGCGAGCGGGTGCGCGGCCAGCTCGCCTCGGCCCGCGAGGAGCTGGCCACGATCAACGCCGGCATGGACGAGGTGGCGGGCCGGGCGGCCGACCAGGGGACCGCCCCGGGCTGAGGCCCGCACGCTGGCGCGCCGCGGCCCGGGTGCCATGCTGCTCCGGGACGGCGAGCACGGGGAGGGCCGGGGTGGACTGGCGGCTGGAGCTGGTGGCGGTCCCGGTGTCGGACACCGACCGCGCCAAGGCGTTCTACGTGGACCGGGTCGGCTTCCGCCTGGACCACGACCACCGCGTGCACGAGCACCTGCGCTTCGTGCAGCTCACCCCGCCCGGGTCGGCCTGCTCCATCGCGATCGGCGAGGGCGTCACGGACGCGCCCCCGGGGTCGGTGAAGGGGCTGCAGCTGGTGGTGAGCGACATCCGGGCCGCCCGGGCCCACCTGGCGGAGCGCGGGGTGGAGGTGAGCGACGTGCAGTCGTTCCCCTGGGGCGACTTCGTGTTCTTCAGCGACCCGGACGGGAACGCCTGGTCCGTGCAGGGGCTCCCGCCCCGGCCGTCTACGCCGGCCTGAGCGGCCCCGCGTCGCCGCGCATGGGGCGCAGCACCAGGCGCTCGATGCGCTCCAGCACGGGCTGGTCCGACGCCGAGGGCAGCGCCCAGCCCACCTGGGCCGCGGCCGAGAGGCCGGCCTCGAGCACGGCCACGGCGTCCTCCACGTCGACCGGGTAGGGCGGGATGCCGGTGTCCTCCATGCGCGCGAACACCTCACGCCGCAGCCGGGCCTCGATCATGTCGGGCAGGAAGAAGGCGTCCTTCACGGCCCCGCCCAGCTCGTCGAAGTCCACCAGCGTGCACAGGTGGATGTTGGGCGTCTGGTACCAGCGGTAGGGCAGCGCGCGGGAGCAGGGCATGCGGCCGCCCAGCGCGAGCGACGCCCGCAGGCGCCAGTGGCCGAAGTTGGGGAACGACACGATGCCCACCCGCCCCACGCGCATCATCTCCTGCAGCACGAGGGCAGGCCGGTGGGTGGCCTGGAGCGTCTGGGACAGGATGACCACGTCGAACGCGTCGTCCTCGAAGTCGGCCAGGCCCTGGTCGATGTCGGCCACCATCACGGGCACCCCGCGGGCCACGCAGGCGTGGAAGCCCTCGGCCGAGATCTCCACCCCGGTGCCCTCGCACCCCTTCTCGCGGATGAGGTGCTCCAGCAGCGTGCCGTCGCCGCAGCCCAGGTCGAGCACCCGCGAGGCGCGCGGGACCATGCCGGCCACGATGTTGAGGTCCGGCCGCACCGGCCTACTCGCCCGGGGCGCGGGCGGCCGGGGCGCCGTGCACCGCCTCGGCCTCGGCCCGGGCGAAGAACGCCCGCACGGTGCGGTGGTACTCGGGCACCGGCAACAGGAACGAGTCGTGCCCGAACGGCGAGGCGATCTCCCGGAAGGTCACCGGGATGCGGCTGGCCGAGAGGTTGCGCACGATCTCGCGCGAGTGGCTCGTGTCGAAGCGCCAGTCCGAGTCGAAGCTGAGCACCAGGAAGCGGGTCTTGACCGCCTCCAGCTTGGGCACCACCACCAGCGGGTCGGCGAACGGGTCGAAGTAGTCCATGACCCGCGTCATGTAGAGGTAGGTGTTGGCGTCGAAGCGCTTCAGGAACGACTCGCCCTGGTGGTGCAGGTAGCTCTCCACCTGGAAGTCGACGTCGAAGCCGAACCGCGGGGTGTCCGAGCCCTGCAGCCGGCGGCCGAACTTCTCGCGCATCGACTGCTCGGACAGGTACGTGATGTGGGCCATCATGCGGGCCAGGGACAGGCCCGCGTCGGGCCGGCGCCCGGTGTCGTAGTAGTCGCCGCCCTGGAAGTTGGGGTCGCGCATGATGGCCTCGCGGGCCACTGCGCTGAAGGCGATGTTCTGTGGCGAGAGCCGCCCGCTCGCGCACACCACCGCGGCGGCGTGCAGGTCGTCCGGGTGGTCGATGGCCCACTGCAGCACCTGCATGCCGCCCAGCGAGCCGCCCATGGCCACGGCCAGGCGCTCCACGCCGAGGTGCCGCAGCAGCGCGCGGTGCACGCTCACCAGGTCGCGCACCGTGAACAGGGGGAACCGCAGGCCGTAGGGGCGCCCGGTGGCCGGGTCCACGGACGAGGGCCCGGTGGTGCCCTGGCAGCCGCCCAGCAGGTTGGAGCACACGACGAACCACCGATCGGTGTCCACCGGACGGCCCGGGCCGATGATGTTGTCCCACCAGCCCGGCCGCGCGGGGTCGCCGTGGTGGCCGGCGCAGTGGGCGTCGCCCGTGAGGGCGTGGCAGATGTAGACCGCGTTGGTGCGGTCGGCGTTCAGGGTGCCGTACGTCTCGTAGGCGACCTCGACGTGCGGCAGGCGGGCGCCGGACTCGAGCACGAGCGGGTCGCCCTCCGTGAAGAGGACGACCCGCCGGGTCGCGACGAGCCCGACGCCCTCGCCGGTGTGCTCGGCCGTCGTCAGGCGGGGGCCCCCACGCCGGCCGTCGCCCGGGCCAGGGCCTGGTCCAGGTCGGCCAGGATGTCGTCGATGTGCTCGATGCCCACCGACAGGCGCACCGTGTCCTGCGACACGCCGGCCAGGTCCAGCTCCGCCTCGTCCAGCTGCGAGTGCGTGGTGGTGGCCGGATGGATGGCCAGGCTCTTGGCGTCGCCGATGTTGGCCAGGTGGCTGAACAGCTCGAGGCCCTCGATGAACTGCCGGCCGGCCTCGCGGCCGCCCTCGATGCCGAAGGTCACGAGCGCCCCGTAGCCCCCGGTGAGCACGCGGTCGGCCACCTCGTGGTACCTCGAGCTCTCGAGGCCGGGGTAGTCGACCCACTTCACCTTGGGGTGCGCCTCCAGGTGGCGGGCCACGGCCAGCGCGTTCTCGCAGTGGCGCTCCATGCGCAGCGGCAGGGTCTCGATGCCCTGCAGGAACAGGAACGCGTTGAACGGCGACAGCGCGGCGCCCGTGTTGCGCAGCAGCACGGTGCGCACGCGGCCGATGTAGGCCGCCGGGCCGAGCGCGTCGCTCCACACCACGCCGTGGTAGGACGGGTCGGGCCTGGTCAGGCCCGGGAAGCGGTCGGCGTGGGCGGGCCAGTCGAAGCGGCCCGAGTCGACGATGATGCCGCCGATCGACGTGCCGTGGCCGCCGATGAACTTGGTGAGCGAGTGCACCACGATGTCGGCGCCGTGGTCGAAGGCGCGGCACAGGATGGGCGTGGGCACCGTGTTGTCCACGATGAGCGGCAGCCCCTTGGCGTGGGCGGCGTCGGCCCAGGCCTGCAGGTCGACCACGTTCAGCTTGGGGTTGCCGACGGTCTCGGCGAACACCAGACGGGTCTTGTCGTCGGCCAGGGCGGCGACGCTGTCCGGGTCGTCCGGGTCGGTGAACCGCACCTCGATGCCGAACTGCGGCAGCGTGTGGGCGAAGAAGTTGTAGGTGCCGCCGTAGAGCGTCGACACCGAGATGATGTTGTCGCCCGCGCGGCAGACGTTGAGCACGGCGTAGGTGATGGCCGACTGCCCGGAGGCCAGGGCCACGCTGGCGATGCCGCCCTCCATGGCCGCGACGCGCTGCTCCAGCACGTCCCACGTGGGGTTCATGATGCGGGTGTAGATGTTGCCCGGCACCTTCAGGGCGAACAGGTCCGCGGCGTGCTGGGTGTCGTCGAACGTGTACGACGTGGTCTGGTAGATCGGCACGGCGCGCGCGTTGGTGGTGGGGTCGGGGCTCTGGCCGCCGTGCAGGGCGAGCGTCTCCGGACGCTGGTCGCTCATGCGGGGACTCCTCGGGTGCGTGACACGATTGACCGGAAAGGCTACCCGGTCAATAGGGAAAGGGGCCGCGGCCGGGTGCGGACCCTCCGGGGGCGTGTCAGTGTAGGGCGCCGGCGCGCGACGGGTCTGTCCGGGGACGGCGGGCGGCCCGCGCCGGGATGCGGCCGCGATGGTGGTTGCCCGGCCTCCTGGGCAGGCCCTAGACCTGGCGGCCGCGGCGGCGGCGCTTCTCGGCGCGCCACGGGCCGGGGATCACCTGCAGGAACACGTTGACCAGCCAGATGATGATGGCGGCCCAGACCACGTCCCAGAAGCCACCGATGTCCAGGCTGGGCACGAGCCAGGCGGCCAGGGCGACCATGGCGACGTTCACCAGCAGGTAGGCGAGCCCGAGCGTGAGCACGATCGCCGGGATGGCCAGCACGGTCACCACCGGCCGCACCAGCATGTTCACCACGGCGAGCACCAGGCCACCGACCACGATGGTCACCCAGTCGCGGGCCTGCACGGCGCCGAACACCCTCTCGGCCACCAGCAGGGCGATGGCGGTGGCGGGCGACGGGAGGCGCACGTCCGTAGCCTACGGAATCGTCAGGACCGCGGACGCGCCGGCTCGTCCCCGGCTCATCCGGTGGCGATGCGCAGGGCGCGGTCGAGGTCCCAGAGCACATCCTCCGGGGTCTCGATGCCCACCGACACGCGCACCATGTCCTCGGTGACCCCGGCGGCCTCCAGGGCCCCGGGGGCCAGCCGGCGGTGCGTGGTGCTGGCCGGGTGGATGACCAGCGTCTTGGCATCGCCCACGTTGGCCAGGTGCGAGCACAGCTCCACCGACTCGATGAAGCGCTCGCCGGCCGCGCGCCCGCCGCGGATGCCGAACGCCACCACCGACCCCGCGCCCCGCGGCAGGTAGCGGGCGGCCAGGTCGTGCCACGGGCTGTCCGGCAGGCCCGGGTAGCTCACCCACGCCACGCCGGGGTGGTCCTGCAGCATGCGGGCCACGGCGAGGGCGTTGGACACGTGCCGGTCCATGCGCAGGGAGAGCGTCTCCAGGCCCTGCAGGAACATGAAGGCGTTGAACGGCGACATGGCCGGCCCGAGGTCGCGCATGGTCTCCACGCGGGCCTTCATGATGAACGCGAAGTTGCCGAACGTCTCGGCGAAGCGCATGCCGCGGTAGCCGGGGCTCTCCTCCACCAGGCCGGGGAACCGCCCCTCGGCCCAGGGGAAGGTGCCTGCGTCGACCAGCACGCCCCCGATGGACGTGCCGTGGCCGCAGATCCACTTCGTGGCCGAGTGGGTGACCAGGTGCGCCCCGTGCTCGATGGGCCGGCAGAGATACGGCGTCGCGAACGTGTTGTCGATCATGAGCGGCACGCCGTGCTCGTCGGCCACGGCGGCCACCGCGGCGATGTCCAGCACGTCGAGCCGCGGGTTGCCGATGGTCTCGCCGTAGAGCAGGCGGGTCTCGGGGGTGACGGCGGCGCGCCAGGCGTCCGGGTCGCCGGGGTCCACGAACGTGGCGCGGATGCCGAACCGCCCGAGGGTGATGGCGAGCTGGTTGTGGCTGCCGCCGTACAGGTGGGCGGACGACACCACGTGGTCGCCGGCCTCGAGCAAGGTCATGATGGCCACGGCCTGGGCGGCCAGGCCGCTGGCCGTGGCCAGCGCTCCCACGCCGCCCTCCAGGGCGGCCACGCGCTCCTCGAACACCGCGGTGGTGGGGTTCATGATGCGCGTGTAGATGTTGCCGAAGCGGTTGAGGTCGAAGAGGTCCGCCGCGTGGGTGGCGTCCTCGAAGACGTAGGCCGCGGTCTGGTAGATCGGCACCGCGCGGGCGCCGGTGACCGGGTCCACGCGCTGCCCGGCGTGCACCGCGAGGGTGTCGAAGCCGAACTCGTGCGGGGCGTCGCCCTGGGTCACGCGGCCGCCATGCGCCGCGAGCCGACCACCCCGGTGGAGAGGCCCACCACGTTGAGCCCGCCGAAGAAGCGGCAGTGCTCCATCTTGATGCAGCGGTCCTGCACCACCTCCAGGCCCGCGGCGCGGGCACGGGCGGCCGCCTCGTCGGACGCGATGCCGAGCTGCAGCCACACGACCTTCGCCCCGAGCGCGATGGCCTCGTCGACGATGGGCGGCACGTCCGCCGGCCGGCGGAAGATGTCCACGATCTCCAGCGGCCCCCGCTCGGCCGCCGCGGCCAGGTCGGGCGCGCACGGGATGCCGAACACCGACTCGCAGGTGGGGTTCACCGGGATGATGTCGTAGCCGTTGGCCCGCATGTGCACCATGGCGCGGTAGCTCGGGCGCGAGGCGTTGGGCGAGAGGCCCACGACCGCGATGCGCCGGTGGCGCAGCAGGATGCGGCGCACCTCGTCGGACGGCGCCCCGCTCGACATGCCCGCGTACTGGGGGGTGAAGGTCACCCCCGCATCTTGCCAGCCGCGGCCCGGCGGAGGGGCCGGGCATAGACTCGGCCCCCGGCCCACGGAGGACGCATGCCCGACCACCTGCTGACGACACGGGACGACGCCGTCGTCACGCTCACGCTCAACGAGCCGGAGCGGCGCAACCCGCTGTCGCTCGCGCTCATGCAGGAGCTCACGGCGGCCCTGGCCGCCGTGGGCGGCGACCCGTCGGTGCGGGTCGTGGTCATCGGGGCCGCGGGGCCGGCCTTCTCGAGCGGGCACGACCTGCGGGAGCTGCTCGGGCGCGACGACGCCCACTACCGCCGGGTCTTCGCGGCCTGCGGCGAGCTGATGATGACCGTGCACCGCATCCCCCAGCCCGTGATCGCCCGGGTGCAGGGGGCCGCGTTCGCGGCCGGCTGCCAGCTCGTGGCCGCGTGCGACCTGGCCCTGGCCTCGGAGTCCGCCACCTTCGCCACTCCGGGGGTGCGCATCGGCCTGTTCTGCACCACGCCGATGGTGGAGGTGGCCCGGGCCGTCGGGCGCAAGCGCGCGCTCGAGCTGCTGCTCACCGGTGACCCCGTCGACGCCCGCGCGGCCGCCGAGTGGGGGCTGGTCAACCGCGTGGTGCCGGCGCATGAGCTGGATGCGGCCGCGGCGGACCTGGCCGGCCGCGTGGCGAGCGCCAGCGGGCTCACGCTGGGCGTCGGCAAGGCGGCGTTCTACGACACGATGGACCCGGGGCTGCCCATGGACTACGCGTCCGCGTCGGCCGTCATGTGCGCCAACGCGCTCGACCCGGACGCCCAGGAGGGCATCGGCGCGTTCCTGGACAAGCGGGCGCCGGTGTGGACCGGTACCTCGAGCCCCGCGCCGTGACCCGGACCAGGGCCGCCGGAATCGTCAATCGTCGGGCCGGCCGGAACTGACGCCCTCGACAGGCGGATTCCGGCCGGACAGGGTGCCCGGCATGCCCCGCCGCCTGCTGCCGATGCTCGTGCTGCTGCTCGCCCTGGCCCTGCCCGCCGCGGCCTGGGCCGCCCCCGTGCTGCGCAGCCCGGGCTACCGGGGCGTGCGCAAGCCGGTGGCCACCCTGCCCGCCACCGCGCCGGACCCGGCGCAGCTGGGCACCGGCACCCGCCCGGACGTGCTGGTGGACGACGCCGGCACCGCGCACATCGTGTGGACCGACGCCCCGAACGACGCCCCCACCACGACCGTGTACTGCCGCGTGCCGCGCAACGCCACGGCGTGCGACGTGGTGCAGCGGCTGGTGCCGCCCTTCCCCGACGCCACCGCGGTCAACGACCCCCGGTTCTCCCAGGACCTCGACGGACCGCGCGTGCTGGCGGTCAACGACCAGGTGCTGGTGCTCTCCCACCGCTATCCGTTCAACGTGCCCAAGCCCGGCCCGGACCGCAGCCGCGACGACAACACGACCTACCTCTGGACCTCCGACGACGGCGGGCGCACGTTCACCGGGCCGGCCGTGGTGTCCACGGACTCCATCGACGGGGACGCCGTCGTCTGGGGCGCGCCCGACGCCCCCCAGATCACCACCACCACCGGGCTGGTGACCGGCGGCATCACGGCGACCACCATCCAGGCCGGCCGCTTCGCGTTCGCCGGCGCCCAGCTCGCCCGGGGCGACTTCACGCTGGCCCGCCTGGCCGTGCAGGACGGCCGCCCCGTCGTCGCATACCAGGATCTGGGCAGCACGACGTTCGTGCGCCGCTGGACCGGCCAGGGCGATCCGAACGACCCCGGCACGTGGGACGGGCCGGTCTCGCTGCCGGGGCGGGAGCCGGAGCCCGCCGTCGCCGGCGGGCGGCTGCTGGTGCTCAACGAGGCCACGGACACGAGCCGGCTCCAGCTCAGCGACGTCACCGGCGGCGGGCCGCCGACGCCCGTGAACACCGGGCGGGCGGGCAACTTCAGCGAGCTCATCGGCTACCCCGACGGCACCGCGAGCGTGCTGTGGCAGGGGCAGGAGGCCTCGGGCGCGAGCGGCATCTGGCTGCGGCCGGCCGTGCGGCCGGGCACGGCGCCCAGGTCGGCCCCGGCGCTGGTCACCACCGTCTCGCCGCTGTTCTCCGCCGCGGCGGCCACCGCCGACCGGGGCGGCGTGGTGGTCGGGCAGGACGAGGGTCGCATCCTCATGTCCGCCTTCGGCTCGGGCGCGCCGACCGGCCTGCCGGGGCTGGGCAGCCGCGTGGGCGGGCAGCCCCCGCTCGCGCCCGACGTCGTGCAGGAGTGCCAGAAGATCGGCATCGGGCCGGTGCAGGCCGTCATCCAGGAGGGCTGCCTGCTGAACGCCCAGCGGGGCAGCGCCAAGGTGACGCAGGGCGAGATCCGCCTGAACGGCCTGGACATCGTGCCCGACGCCGGCGTGCAGGTGCTCATCGACCCCCGCGCGCGCACCATCGACACCACCGGCACGGTCAGCGTGCTGCTGCGCGCCCCGGGCATCCCGGACATCACGCTGTTCCGCGGCGAGCTGCACCTGAAGCTCACCGCGCCGGCGGCCGGGGGATCCCTGTTCTCGTTCCCGGACAGCGTCTTCAGGCCCAGCGTGCTGGGCTTCCCGGTGAGCGGCGACATCGACGTCAAGCTCACGCCGGGCGGCGTGCGCATCCCCATCCGGCTGCAGCTGCCCCCGGCGCTCGGCGGCGTGTCCGGTGCCATCGAGCTGGTGGCCAGCAACGAGCGCGGCCTCTCGATCGACTCGCTCGACCTGGAGGCCGACACCGTGCCGCTGGGCCCCGTGATGCTCCGCAACCTGAAGGTGCAGTACCGCGCCTCGGGCGGCACGTCGGTGGGCGACTGCCTGCGCCCGCCCACCTCGGGCGCGTCCGCCCAGCCGAACGAGTGGGCCGGCGTGTTCGAGCTGGAGCTGCCGCCCCCCGGCGCCGGCCCCAAGCTGTGCGGGTCCATCCGGTTCGGCGACGGCGCGTTCCGGGCGGCCACGTTCCGCATCGACCTGCCCTACCCGGGCATCGTGCTGTTCCCCGGGGTCAGCATCACCTCGCTCGGCGGGGGCTTCAGCCTGGACCCGCTCGAGGTCTCGGCCACCGTGACCATGGGCATCATCCCGGCCACCGCCCAGACCGCCCTGGTCAACGTGGACGGCTCCATGACCCTGCGCCTGGACCCGCCGGTCACGGTGCGCGGCGCCGTCGCCGTGCGGGTGGCCGACCTGCGCGTGGGCGACGGAACGTTCCTGGTCTCGGCCGAGGGGTACGTGAACATGTCGCTGCGAGCGGGCTACAGCATCGGCCCGTTCTCGGTGGACGCGTCGATCAAGGGCTTCGTGGACGGCCCGCGCGAGGCGTTCTCGGTGACCGGGCGCGGGGACATCTGCGTCGAGGGCGGCTGCTTCGGCGGCGGCCAGGTCGTGGTCTCCACCAAGGGGGTGGCCCTGTGCGGGCCGGTCGGCATGGTGCCGCGCGGCGGCGGCTACCGCTGGGGGGCCAGCATCACCGACGTCGACGTGTGGCTGGTGGACTGCGACGCCGGCGACTACGAGGTGGGCGA
>JRYK01008914.1_pt1 | contig 11682 bp, 10 predicted proteins | sample 235381 | NCBI WGS metagenome assembly JRYK01 (sample SAMN03074220, study PRJNA261476) | activated sludge metagenome | biome: Wastewater Treatment Plant; feature: Wastewater; material: Activated sludge; isolation source: activated biomass of a wastewaster treatment plant treating hydrocarbon... ...
ATTATGGCCGAGTCCACGCCGAGCCTGTCAACTGCGCTGAGGGTTACTTCCGCCGCGAGCTCGGGGGTCTTGCAGAGATCGAGGAACGACACTTTCGCCCTGAGCTCCCTGTATTCCCGCATGAACCTGCCCGCCTGCCGCATGAGCCAGACCGGTGTGTAGTCTGTCTTCTCCCTCCTGCAGGCTTTCATGAAGACGGAATTGTCGGTCGTTTCCTTCCTCGTTTCTTTTTTATCCCCGTTCCAGACCATCTGAACGCGGCGCCAGCTGTTGGTATCCACGCCGTTACTGTGAGCCGTCCTCTTCTTTCTGAGGAGCTCGTCCCCGCACCTCGCCATCTCGCGTATAAGGTTCCCCATCTTCGGGCTGTCGGGCTCGTAATCGGCGGCGAGTCCGAACCTCGCGAGCGCCTCCGTCGTAGTCGGCCCTATGGAGCCTATCGCTACGTCTTTAAAGCCCTCTTTGAGGCGCTCCTCGAGTCCTTCCTCGGAGGCGACCTTGAAGAGATGGTATATCTGCTGCGAGCTTGTGAAGAGCGATATGTCCTCTTTTTTTTCCGTGATCGATCTTATAGCATCTCGGAGCGGTTTTGTATCTTCCGGCAGCTCCCATTTATATACCGGGACCGGTGTCACGTATGCGCCCCTTTGCTTTAGTGCCTTTATGAATTCTTCGTTCGAGATTCCATATTCCTGGACAGCGATGTTCTTGCCTCTGATTTCAAGCTCATTGTCGAGAGTCGTCAGCACGTCGTGCCATGTGTTCGGCTCGGGNNGCCGTGACCCTGAGTCCGTTGAATGAAAAATTACTCGTCATATTGGCTGGTTATAATTGTATATTTGAGTTTATCACAGGTAAGACGGCGGTCAATCGCGCCCGGGGTAAGTAAACTTGCGTCATACGCCGGGTCGCCCGCTTGATATTGTAAACCTTATTTCATATAATCCCCTTTACATAAACGATAACCGGAGAGAAAGATGGGTAAGAAGGTCGAATTTTATTACGATTTCAGCAGCCCTTACACGTACATAGCCTCGACGCGGATCGAAAAGATATGCGAGGACAACGGTGCCGAGCTCGAATGGAAGCCCATGCTGCTCGGCGGGCTCTTCAACGATACCGGCGTAAAACCCGCTAAAGAGATAGAGAACAAGTTCGCGTACATAAAGCAGGACACGAAGGATTCGGCTAAACGGTACGGTGTGGAGTTTCATTTCCCGGAAGTTTTTCCGCTTAACAGCGTGAAGACAATGAGGGGGGCTTTCGCCGCAACGGAAAAGGGCAAGCTGGCCGAATACAACCACGAGATGTTCAGGCTATACTGGACCGGGGGAAAGGACCTCAGCAAGGACGACGTGCTCAGGGAGGCCGTGGCGGGAATAGGCATCGACCCCGACTGGTTCATGGCGCGTATAGGCGAGCAGGATATAAAGGACAGGCTCAGGGAAGAGACGTCGAAAGCGGCCGCGCGGGGAGCGTTCGGGGCTCCCACAATCTTCATCGGAGACAAGATGTTCTGGGGGAACGACAGGCTCGACTTCGTGGACAGGTATTTGAAGGGTACTTTGTAGAGCGTCCCGATATAGTTTATCGATACGAGCCGCGGAGAAAAGAAATGGCAAGGAAAGTGGAATTCTATTACGATTTCACGAGCCCCTACACCTATATCGCATCCGAGAGGATAGAGAAGATATGCGAGGACAACGGGGCGGAGCTCGAATGGAAGCCCTTTTTCATGGGCGGCCTCTTCGTCGATATGGGAGTGAAAGCACCCGTCGATATCGCCAACAAATTCGCATACGTGAAGCAGGACACGCGGGATTTGGCGAAGCACTACGGCGTCGATTTTAAATTCCCCGAGGTTTTCCCTCTCCGCAGCGTAAAACCGATGAGAGGGGCTTTCGCCGCAGCGGAAAAGGGCAAGCTGACTGAGTATACACACGAAATGTTCAGGCTTTTTTGGACGAAGGGTCGGGATCTCGGCGAGGACGGCGTGCTCAGGGAAGCTGTTGCCGGAACAGGCATAGACCCCGACTGGTTCATGGCGCGCATAGGCGACCAGGAGATCAAGGACAGGCTCAGGGAAGAGACATCGAAAGCCGCGGGCCGCGGCGTTTTCGGGGCTCCCACCATATTCGTCGGGGACAAGATGTTCTGGGGGAGCGACAGGCTCGATTACGTGGACGAGTATTTGAAGGGGAGATTGTAGCCGCTCATGTCCGGTATGAGTTTCTGACAGGCTCATGCTTTATTATTCCCTGTTTTCATTTGAAATAATTTGTGTAAATTTCTTTCCGGCAAGTTCTAGGGAGAATTCGGGTAATGCACAATTCTTTTAAGTACAGGGACGGGGAGTTTTATATAGAGGAAGTCCCCGTGAGCAAGATCGCGGAATCCGTCGGCACCCCGTGCTATATATACAGCTACGCCGTGCTCGAGGACGCGTTCCTGACGTATAAAGAGGCCTTTTCCGGAATCGACACGCTCATGTGCTATTCGGTCAAGGCGAACTCCAACCTCGCGATCCTGAATTCTTTTGCGCGTCTGGGAGCGGGCTTCGATATCGTTTCCCTGGGCGAACTCGTTAGGGTCAGGCGCGCAGGCGGCGACCCGTCGAAGGTCGTATTTTCGGGCGTAGGCAAGACAGAAGAGGAGATGAAAGCCGCGATCGAGGCCGGGATACTATTCTTCAACGTCGAATCGGTCGAAGAGCTCCGTCTCCTAAACGAAGTCGGCATAAAGCTCGGCACGCGCGCCCCTGTTGCGCTCCGCGTGAACCCGGACATCGACCCGAAGACCCATCCCTACATCTCGACCGGCTTTAAGAAGAGCAAGTTCGGAATAGAGATCGGCCGGGCGTTCGAGGTCTATAAAGAGGCCGCCCGGATGAAGGGTATTCGCGTTACGGCGATAGACGCGCACATCGGCTCACAGATATTCGAGCTCACGCCGTTCGTCGATTCACTGAAGAAGCTCGTAAAGCTCGCGGACGACCTTCTTGCAAACAACATAGGCATCGAATACATAGACATCGGCGGAGGCCTCGGCATCAGCTACAAGATGGACGAGATACCGCCACATCCCAAAGAGTACGCGCAGGTAATAAAGGACGCTCTCGGATGCAAGCCTTACAGGCTCGTGCTCGAGCCGGGGAGGTCGCTCGTNNGCCAAGGACAGGAAGTTCCCGGATGTTTCGAGCGGCGACCTGCTCGCCGTCATGAGCGCCGGCGCATACGGGTTCGCCATGTCGTCCAACTACAATACGCGTCCGCGAGTGCCCGAAGTACTAGTCAAGGGCGGGGAGTTCCGTGTGGTCAGGAAGAGGGAGACCTACGACGAGATGCTGAGCGGTGAAACTATTTCCGATTTCTAAATATATTTGAGGCGGGGCTGTCCGGATGTTGTTAGGCGATCTATACAAAGAACAGCTTAACCGTACTCCCGACAAAACGGCTGTAATCTTCGGCGGGAGATCGCTGAGCTACGCCGGATTCGACGAATCCGTGAAGCTGACTGCCGAAGCGCTCCTCGGCATGGGTGTGGCGCGCGGCGACAGGGTCGCGCTCTTCATGCGTAATTGTACAGAGCTTCTGGAGTTTTATTTCGCGTGCTTCAGGACAGGCGCGATAGCGGTACCGCTCAACTACAGGTACGTGGAGGACGAAGTCGTTTACGCCGCCGATCACTGCTCGGCATGCATACTGATAGCAGGCGGCGACTTATTCGAGATCGTGAAGGGCATAAGGAGCCGGGTGCCGTCCGTTAAACGAGTATTCGCTGCGGGCGGGGAGGCCGTCGACAGGGAATATTCCTGGGAAAACGCGGCGGCGGACGCGTCCGGCCGGCACGAGCCGCCCGAAATGAGGGACGAGGACCCCGCCGTTATTTTTTATACATCTGGGAGCACCAGTAAGCCCAAGGGGGTGACGCACACCCACGCTTCCCTTTTTCATCTTTGCTCGAGCCGTAAGATCACTCAGGGTCTTAACGAGAACGACGTCAGTATTGCCGCCACCGCCATATGCCACGCCGGGGGCTCGGCCGGAGTGGCGTTCCCGACACTATACGCGGGGGGAACGGTCGTTATCATGGAGAAACCGGACCCTCTCCTCTTTCTCTCCTGCGTCGAGGCATACAGACCTACACGCACGCTCGTTCTTCCGGCTCAGCTTCTGGATATACTCGGTACTCCGAAGGCCGGGGATACCGATTTCAGCTGCTTTACCGAAGTTCACGCCGGGGGCGACTACATATCTATCGAGCTGTACGAGCGTTTTTACGACGTTACGGGCCTGAAGCTCAACCAGCTTTACGGCATGACCGAGTGCGAGGGCATATGCTTCACGCCTCCGTCGAGCCCGATTATATACGGATCGATAGGCCTGCCGAGGGAAGGAGTCGAGATACGTCTGGTTGACTCCGAAGGAACGGACGCGGGAACAGGCGAGGTCGGGGAAATCCTGGTGAAAAGCGAGAGCGTAATGGCGGGGTATTGGAACGATGAAGAAAACACCTCTCTGGCGTTTACCAAAGACGGCTGGCTGAAAACAGGAGATACGGCCAGGAAAGACGATGCCGGCTATTATTATTTTCTGGGACGCATAAAAGAATTAATCATAAAGGGCGGGTCTAATGTTTCGCCCGGCGAGGTCGAGGAAGTGCTGGACGACCATCCTCAGGTTTCGATCAGCGGTGTGGTGGGTGTACCCGATAAGCACTACGGGGAGCTTATACATGCGTTCGTCGAGCTTAAGCCCGGTCTCGAGAACCCGCCGGGAGAAAACGAGCTGAGAGCGTATGCGTCCGCAAGACTGGCCGCGTACAAGGTTCCCGACCGCTGGACTATCGTTGAAAATATGCCCAGGAACGAAATCGGAAAGATCGACCGCCGCGGTCTTCACATTCTGGCGGGAAGATTGGACGCCGATCTATGACAAGTCACGCCCCGAACGGAATTAACGCATTTGCCGTCGGGATATCCCAGGGGTCTGATAGTGAAGCGCTCTCTTGATTTATTCGCCGCTGCGCCGCGGGACGGGCTTACATGCTTCCCGGCGATTCTATCAGCTTCTCGGCTTCCTGTATCACCTCTCCAAGTCTCTCCTTGAAAAGGTTGATTCCTCCGAGTGGGATTACTATGCAGGACCTTCCCCCGCTGAGCTCCGTTATTCTGAGGTATTTGCCTTTGTGGTTTTCTTTAACGTCGAAGAAGAAACGTTTCGACTCTATATCGACATGTTTGCTCGCGTGTTCCTTCTCGTCTTTCTCAAGTCTGTCCATTATCTTTCTACCTCCGCCTCTTTCCCGCTCGTTTTATGGGGGGAATTCGCTGTTGTGGTGTATTAGGGTAGGAAATAATAACTATTGGTTTGACAAAAATCAAGCTAATAATCTAAAATAATTTTATGTATAATCACTGAGTCTTAAGGGTCAAAAAGGGGGGCAGAAAAGTGGGAAAAAACGTCAAATTCGGAATCACAGCGCCTGTACCGGGCGAGTCTGTCGAGGGCCTCATAGGTTTCGCGAAAACCGCTGAAGACGCGGGATTCGACACGCTCTGGTTTCCCGACCACATAGTATTCATGGCACCCAGGATCACTCCCGAGGTCTGGTCCGTCGTCACCGCGGCGGCGATGAGAACGGAGAGGATTCAAATGGGCACAGTCGGCGACGCCCACAGAATGCACCCGGCCGTATTCGCTCACAGGCTTGCGACCGTGGACAGGATATCGAACGGCAGGATCTTCGTCTGCGTCGGGTACGGGGAGAAGATGAACCTCGACCCCTACGGCATAGCTTGGGACAGGCCGCTTACCCGCGTCGAGGAATCGATCAAGATCATGCGCGCGCTCTGGAGCGGGGAGCCCGTGAATTTCCGAGGGGAGATATACAGGCTCGAGGACGCGGTGCTCAGGATAGAGCCGGTCAACAACAAACGCGTCCCTATATACGTCGCCGCAACCGGGCCCAGGGCGCTCAGGCTCGCCGGTAAATACGGAGAAGGATGGGTGACGAACGCCATGCCGCCCGGGCTCTTCTCGGAGAAAGCGAAGGCTGTCGGGGAAGGGGCGCGGAGCAGGGACGACGGCGGGGCGGGTCCCGAGAAGACTCTCTACATATTTACTTCCATAGCCGGGAACAAGGACGAGGCATACAAGTCGCTCGAGCCCATAAAGCACGCGCTCATATGGCCCGAGCTGCTCGCGCAGGCCGGTTACGACATCGAGATAGACGACGAATACAGGGGGCTCGAATATACGAAGATCATGCCCAACGATACGGAGATGCTGAAGAGGTTCAGGGAGATGGGCGATAAATATTACACCCGGGACATAGTTTTCGATTTCGTCACGGCGGGATCGAAAACGGACGTTATCAAAAGACTGGAAGAGTATGTAGATGCGGGGGTCGAGCACTTTATTCTGAGGGACTTCAGCCCGGACAGACAGCTCTCGATGAGCGTCCTCTCGGGAGAGATTATGCCCTATTTCAGACGATGATTCTTTCCGGGATTTACAAAAGGACGCACGCGGTATCTATGGGGACGGCCTCAGTGCCTTATCCTCGATAGCTGGGCGGCGAAGCTCCTGAAGGGGTCGCCCTGATTCTCGGGGCCGAAATAGACCTTTCTCATGTAATCGAGCGCACCTGAATAGAACTCGAACTCCCTCGAGAGCTTGCTGAACATGATGGGATCCCCTTCGCCCCTCTCGAGATCGAGCCGCGATACGACGAAGTATGATTTCATCCCCTCGTTCATATAGTAGCGGAGGTATGAGCCCCTGTTCACGTAGTCCCTGAAAATGCCGCTCATGAAAAGCGCGAAATCCCCAACGTACTTTCTTACCTCCCGCTCGTAGCCCGAGTCGCTCGTCTGCGCGTTTTTGCTTTCGAGGAGGATTTCCACTATCGTCTGGATCTTCTTGCCTTCCGAGTCGCTCAGCTTGTAGAGGCTCTCGGTACGCGCGAAATCGGTGAGCATGTCGATAAGGTAAACTGCGGCGTCCCTATCCTTTTCCTTTCCGAGGTCGAGGAAGCTCGTATGGACGAGGTTGCTGAAGAACGATTTTATNNCCTGGGTCACGACTCCATACTCTCCCTCACGCACGAGGCGAGGGTGAGGTTCTTCAGGCATTTCGGATTCTCCGAGCTCGACGTGGACGGGCCGGGGATAATAATGTCGGACGTCGCCATAGTGTATAAGTCCGAGAGCTTCTACGGGGAGACCATGAAAATAGACGTTGCTGTCTGCGATTTCGTCAAATACGGTTGCGATCTCGTTTACAGGCTCACAGAGAAGGATATGGGGAGGGAGGTCGCAATCGCCAAGACGGGGATCGTGTTCATGAACTACGCTGAACGGAAGGTCGCTCCCGTGCCCGAGAAGTTCAAGAAGCTTTTCAGCGAGCAGACGTACTCTCTCGAGATTCAGCCTTGATGCTTCAATAGTATATGGTCCGGTACGATGGTAGGAATAGAGGGGAGGGCGGCTGCCCTCCCCGTTAACTCGTTAAATCTAGTTCTTTTCCTTTTCAACTATAATCGCGATACCCATACCGCCTCCGATGCAGAGCGCGGCGAGTCCGCGTTTCACTTTCTTTCTCTTCTCCATTTCGTGAAGAAGCGTGACGAGAATCCTCGTTCCCGAAGCGCCTATCGGGTGGCCGAGCGCGATCGCTCCGCCGTTCACGTTTATCTTCTCTTCGGGTATCGGGAGGTCCCTCAGCACTGCGAGAGACTGCGCTGCGAAGGCCTCGTTCAGCTCGAAGAGGTCGATGTCGTCAAGCGACAGCTTGGCTTTGTCGAGTGCTTTCTGTATCGCCGGAACAGGTCCGATTCCCATTATCGACGGATCGACTCCGCCGACAGCGTACGAGATGATGGAAGCGACCGGCTTAAGCCCGAGCTCTTTCGCCTTCTTTTCGGACGAAACCAGAACCGCCGCTGCCCCGTCGTTGATTCCTGACGCGTTTCCGGCCGTAACAGTGCCGCCCACTTTGAATACCGGACGGAGACTCTTGAGGGCTTCGAGGGTCGTGTCGCCCTTCGGGTGCTCGTCCCTCTCGAAGGCCACGGGGTCGCCCCTCCTCTGGGGGATCATTATCGGCACTATCTCGTCCTTGAACTTGCCCTCGTCCTGGGCCGCCTTGCACTTTATCTGGCTCTTGTACGCGAACTCGTCCTGCTCGTCTTTCGTTATGTTGTATGACTCTGCGAGGTTCTCAGCAGTCACCCCCATATGGTAGTCGTTGAATATGTCCCAGAGGCCGTCGTAAACCATGCCGTCGACGATCTCGTCTTTAGGCATGCCCATCCTGTAGCCGTAGCGCGCTTTCTGGAGGTAGAACGGGGCAAGGTTCATGTTCTCGGTGCCGCCCGCGATGATCGCTTCCGAGTCCCCTGCCTTTATTGCCTGAGCGGCCAGCACGACCGCCTGCACTCCCGAGCCGCATACCCTGTTTATGGTAACAGCCGGCGTTTCGACCGGCAGCCCGGCTCCAATCGATACCTGCCTCGAAATGTTCATGCCCTGGCCTGCGCACAGGATGTTCCCCATAATGCAGTCGTCAATTTCCTTTGGGTCGACCCCCGTGCGGTCGAGGATTTCCTTTACAACCGTGGACCCCAGTTTCGCCGGGCTAATCTCTTTCAATGTGCCGCCAAAAGCCCCGATAGCAGTTCTCAGCGGTTCGCTAATTACGACTTTCTGCATATTCAGCCTCCTTATTATTTATTACACGCTATTGCCGTGTGTGGATTTTACATTAAGGCTTTTTATTTGCAAGCTAACGGGGCGACCCCGTCTTGACAACGGTACGGGGTTTGGGTAACCCGTTAGTGATTTTTACCTGATAAACTATCTATTCAGGAGTATAGCATACTTGTCCAAGTTAACCGTAGGCGTGGTTTTCGGCGGGAGGTCCGTGGAGCATGAGGTGTCGCTCCTTTCGGCCAAGTCGGTTGTAAAAAACATAGACCCCGAAAAATATGAAGTATTCCCTATATTTATAGAGAAGAGCGGCACATGGAGGAAGGCCTCGGTATCGGCATGGCTCGGCGAAGGCGGTCTCGAATTCTTCGAAGACTCGTTCCTCTCCCCCTCGCTCAACCCCGGAAAGCCCGTATTTTACGAGATTTCGGGCAAGAAGATCGTTAAAGAGCACGCGGTCGACGTGGTGTTTCCCGTGCTGCACGGGACGCTCGGGGAGGACGGCGCTATACAGGGGTTGTTCGAGCTGATGGGACTTCCCTACGTCGGCGCCTCCGTGCTGGGTTCTTCCGTGGGTATGGACAAGATAGCGATGAAGTCGCTTCTGAGAGACCGCGGGCTCCCCGTGGTCGGATTCCTGGGATTCTATAAATCCGAATGGGGAGCAGGCAGGGAGAAGCTCAGGGAGCGGATACTGGAAGAGATCGGTCTCCCGTGTTTCGTAAAATCGGCCAACCTGGGATCGAGCGTGGGCATCACGAAGGTGACCTCGGAAAGCGAGCTCGACGCGGCGGTCGATTATTCGTTACGCTACTCCGCAAGCGTCATCGTCGAGCGCGCCGTGAAAAAGCCGAGGGAGATAGAGGTGAGCGTGCTCGGCAACGACGACCCGCAGGCCTCTTGTCCGGGTGAGGTGGTCCCGCACAGGGAATTCTACGATTACACGGCCAAGTACCTCGAAGAAGGGACAGGGCTTGTCGCTCCGGCCGAGCTCGATGAGGAGACTTCTCTCAGGCTCAGGGACTATGCCGTGCGCACGTTCAGGGCGCTTCACTGCAGCGGCATGGGGAGGGTCGATTTCCTTCTCGAAGAAGGGACGAACGATATATTCGTGAGCGAGATAAACACGATTCCCGGTTTCACGAAGATAAGCATGTACCCGCGCCTCTGGGAGGTGAGCGGAGTTAGCTTCCCGGAGCTCGTCAACAGGCTCATCGAGCTCGCGATAGAGAGGCGGAGGCAGGCGGACGCTCTCGAATCGGACTATTCGGACATCGGCGTGAAGGGCTGAACAGCCCATGAGCTGTCCTGACGGCTGTACCGCGCGCTCAGCCCATACTATATTCTGCTAAAGCTCGCCCCGCCTGAAAATTACCGTTTAATTCATCGAAGCCGAGCGTGTCCGAATCTTGGGGTATATTTTAAGGATATATAAGCTCCTTACGCCGCACAGGCTGCAGTAAGGCGGTATTATATTGACACCGATGAATCTGAAAATCCGTGCTGCTTTTCCGCGAGGTCTTATTATGAAAGAGGTTTTACTGACTCTCTTGCTGTGGTCGTTATTCGGAGCCCTTCCTGCCCCGGGCGCGCTTCCGGGCGAAGGGACCGCGGGAACGACCCCCGACGCCCTTATGCTGCGCTTCCCCGATGTGAGCGCGGACAAGATAGTTTTCGTTTATGCGGGCGACATCTGGATCGTCCCCAAGTCGGGAGGGGTCGCGGCGAGACTGAGCTCTCCCGCAGGCGGCGAGCTCTACCCCAAATTCTCGCCCGACGGGACCGAGATCGCGTTCAGCGGCAACTACGACGGCAATACAGATATATACATTATGCCGGCTGCGGGCGGAGCCCCGGTGAGGCTCACCCATCACCCCGACGACGACCTCGTCGCCGAGTGGTATCCGGACGGTGAAAGCATACTGTTCCGCTCTAACATGCTGAGCCCGACACAGCGGTACAACAGGCTCTTCAAGGTGTCGAAAAAAGGCGGCATGCCCGAGGTCCTCCCGCTCCCCTTCGGCGAGCAGGGGAGCTTCAGCCCCGACGGGAAGAAGCTTGCCTTCGAATACATGGCCCCCATGAGGGGCGTATGGAAGAGGTACAGGGGCGGCATGGCGAGCGACATCTGGATTTACGATTTCGGGACGGGCTCGCTCGAGAAGCTGACCGATTTCCCCGGCACAGACACCACACCCATGTGGCACGGCAACAGGATCTATTTCCTCTCCGATAGAGGCGGCGAGAAAAAATTGAACCTCTGGGTTTACGAAACCGATACGAAGAAGACGAGGCAGGTAACGGACTTCACCGATTTCGACGTCAAGTGGCCGAGCCTCGGCCCTGAGGACATAGTTTTCGAGAACGACGGAAGGCTCTACCTGATGAGCCTTAAGGACGAGGCCGTGAGCGAGGTTTCGGTCAAAGTTCCGTACGACCTCCCCGAGGTGCGTCCCCGTCAGAAAGACCTCTCCGAAAATATCACGGACATGGCCGTATCCCCCAACGGAAAGAGGGCGCTCTTCGGCGCGCGCGGAGAGGTGCTGACCGTGCCTGCGGGCGAAGGGAGCGTACGCAACCTGACAAGCACGTCGGGGATCGCCGAGCGTTTCCCCGCCTGGTCGCCCGACGGAAAATACGTCGCCTATTTCTCTGACAGGTCGGGCGAATACGAGCTCTACATGAGGCTCAGCAACGGGGAGGGAAAGGAGGAGAGGATAACGAGCGACGGAAAGGTCTACCGCTATAAGCCCGTATGGTCTCCCGACAGCAAGAAGCTCGCGTTCAGCGACAAGACCGGAAGGCTCTATGTTGTGGATACAATCGAAAAGAAACCCAAAGAAGTGGACAAGGACGAATTCGAGAACATAGGCTCTTACTCGTGGTCCCCCGACGGCAGATGGCTCGCTTACGTAAAGAATACGCCCAATGATCTGAGATCCGTATTCATATACGACACCAAGAGCGGCGTT
>JRYK01000636.1_pt1 | contig 11677 bp, 12 predicted proteins | sample 235381 | NCBI WGS metagenome assembly JRYK01 (sample SAMN03074220, study PRJNA261476) | activated sludge metagenome | biome: Wastewater Treatment Plant; feature: Wastewater; material: Activated sludge; isolation source: activated biomass of a wastewaster treatment plant treating hydrocarbon... ...
CCTGGAACCTGGTCCCTGGAACCTCTCTGGGCTTGGCGTTCTTTGCGTCTTGGCGTGAGGTTTTTCCCCACTGCCTTTGCGTTGCCTGCTCGCGGCGTCGGGCTATAGTAGGGGCGGCTATGGACCTCCACGACGTTCGCGACACGGCGGCGGCCATTGCCCGCGAGGCGGGGGCGCTGCTGCTGGACGGCTTCGGCCGCGAGAAGCACATCCACACCAAAAGCTCGGCTGTCGATTTCGTCACCCAGTTCGACACGGCGGCCGAGGCGCTCATCACCGCCCGCCTGCGCGAGGCCTTCCCCGGCCACGGCCTGCTGGGCGAGGAGGGCACGGACGAGAGCGGCGCGCAGCCCTTCACCTGGATCATTGACCCGCTGGACGGCACGAGCAACTACGCCCATGGGTTCCCCGTCTTCTGCGTCTCGCTGGCCCTCTACGAGGGCCGGCGGCCGTTGGTCGGGGTCATCTATGACCCGGTGCACGAGGAGTGCTTTGCCGCCACGGCCGGCGGCGGGGCGTTCATCAGCGACCGCCACGGCCGGCGCGCCCTGCGCGTCAGCGAGGCCGACGCGCTGGTGGGCAGCCTGCTGGCCACCGGCTTCCCCTATGACGTCCACACCAGCCCGCTGGACAATGCCGCCTACGTGGCCCGCTTCATCAAGCGCGCCTTCGGCTTGCGCCGGGCCGGCTCGGCGGCGCTGGACATGGCTTACGTGGCCGCCGGGCGGCTGGACGGCTATTGGGAGTTCAAGGTCCACGCCTGGGACGTGGCCGCGGGCATCCTCCTGGTGCAGGAAGCCGGCGGCCGGGTGACCTTCATCGACGGCCAACCGCTGGCCCTGGCCCGCCAGATGCACATCCTGGCCAGCAACGGCCGCATCCATGAAGCCATGTTGGAGGTCATACGCGAAGTGGAGGGCTGATGACCGCCGACCGCCGACGACGGACGACGGACGACAGACCACGGGCCACAGACCGCCGCCTGCTAACAACTGACAACTGATCACTGCTTACTGCCCCCGCCATGCTCCCTACCGCCTTCCACATCCCCCCCGACACCATCGCCCGCGTGTGGCGGACGTTCACGGAGACCGGCCGCATCAGCGCCGAGGACGCGGCGCTCATCGACCCGGCCGTGGTGCGCTCCTGGCGGCGCTGCGTCTACCGCTTCAACCCCCTGGCCGACTTCCGGCCCACGGTCGTCAACCCCACCGCGCTGACATCGATCCTGCGCGGCCAGCAGGAGTTGATCGCCATCGCCATGCCGTTCATCGAGGACATTTACCAGTACACCGAGGGTTCCGACTACGCCATCCTACTGACCGATGGCGCGGGCTGCATCCTGGCCAGCGGCGGCGACGCCCACGCCCAAACGAAGGCCCGGGCCTTGGGCTTCGCCGAAGGCATCTACTGGTCGGAAAACACGGCCGGGACGAACGCCCTGGGCCTGGTGCTGCAAGAGGCCGCGGCGGTTCAGGTCGTCGGGGCCGAGCACTACTTCCGCGCCCTGCACGGCATCGTCACCGCCGGCGCGCCCATCCACGACGTGCGCGGCCGGATCATCGGCGTGCTGGGCATGGTCGGCTCGTCGGAGACGGCCACCTCCCACACCCTGGCCCTGGTCATGGCCGCGGCGCGAGCCATCAGCAACCAGTTGCAGGCCAACTGGTCGCTGGAAGAGGCCAACCAGCACCTCAGCGAAGTGAATACCATCGTCGGGGCCATCACCGAGGGCGTCATCGTCTGGAACCAGCAGGGGGAGATCCGGCAGGTGAACGCCCAGGCGGGCGAGATGCTGCAGATCAATGCCCGCGCCGCCGTCGGCCGGGCGCTGGCCGACGTGTTGACGCTGCCGGGCGAGGTGCGCGCGGCCATTGAGCAGGGCCAGGAGCTACACGACGTGGAGTTGACCCTGCCCACGGCCGAGCGCGACGTGCGCTGCCTGCTGACTCTGCGGCCCATCTACGAGGCCGCCAGCCAGCCGGTCAGCTACGTCGCCCTGCTCAGCCCCATCGAGCACGTGCGCCAGATCGCCCAGCAGCAGTATGGCGCGCAGACGACCCTGACCATCGAAGACGTGCAGGCCGATTCCAGCGGCATGCGCCGCGTGGTGCGCCAGGCGCGCACCGCCGCCCGCGGCCTGGCCCCGGTGCTGGTGCTGGGCGAGGGCGGGGTGGGCAAGAACCTGCTGGCCCGCGCCATCCACAACGACGGGCCGCGCGCCGCCGGGCCGTTTGTGGACATCAACTGCCAGGCCATCCCCCATGAGCTGATGGCCCGCGAGATTTTGGGCCACGCCCAGGACACCAACACCCGCGGCCAGCCCAGCAAGTTCGAGCTGGCCGAGGGCGGCACGTTGCTGCTGGACCAGATCGAGAACCTGTCGCTGGAGCTGCAAGCGGCCCTGCTGCACGTCATCGAGACGCGCCACGTGACGCGTCTGGGCAGCCCCGAACCCATCCCCGTGGACGTGCGCATCATCGCTACGACGACGGCCAGCCTGGAAGACCTGGTGGCCCAGGGCAGCTTCCTGGCCCACCTCTACTACCGCTTTGGCGTCTTCAAGATCGACGTGCCCGCCCTGCGCGAGCGCGTGGAGGACATTCCCCTACTGGCCGAGCGTTTCCTGGCCCGCCAGACGGCGCGCGAGAGCCGGGCCATGTGGATCGAGGACGAGGCCGTAGTCGTGCTGGCCCGCTACCCCTGGCCGGGCAACGTGCGCGAGCTGGAAAGCGTCCTGGAGCGGGCCATGAGCCAGTGTCGCGATGGCATCATCCGCGCCGCCGACCTGCCGGAGGCCATCCGCAACGGCCGCGTGCTGACCGGGCGCTATCCGCTGGCCCAGCCGGTCATCTCCGTCAGCGAGGCGGAGCGCGAGGCCATCCTGCGCGCCGGTTGGGCCTGCCATGGCCGGGTGACGGAGATGGCCCGGCTGCTGGGCATCGGCCGCTCCACGCTGTGGCGCAAGATGCGGACGCTCGACATCTCTCCGGCGGCGTTCAAGCACTAGTTTCTCTCTGAGAAAACGGCGATGTTTCGAAATGAATCATCGTTGTCCCAAACTCGTTTCGTTCTGGAACATTTTTATGACGGCGCTTGACCCTTTGTCTGGCGTCATTTATCATGCACGTTAGTGTGTTTTGCACAATAGTTGCTGCCTGTGTTGTAGACAAGTTGTCTAAACGCGCGACCTTGTAAGTCCGTCACAGCTTTCTTGGGCCGTCTGTTGCTGCCCTGCGGCGCCCTCTGAGTCACCGGGTCTTGGCCCGGAGCCGGAGCGCGCGGCGCAACGCGGCCGAGGAGGTCACCCTATCGAGCCGAGCAACGAACCGTTCCCCCCGCGACTTCAACAGAAACGTTGATCCCGCTACATAACCGTTAATCGTTTCTGAACAACCCAAGAGCAAAAGGAGAACACAATGACTAGTCCGTTTGTTGGCGAAATCATCGGCACGATGCTGCTGATCCTGTTGGGCGATGGCGTCGTTGCGAACGTTGTGTTGGGCAAGACCAAGGGCAATAGCGGCGGCTGGATCGTCATCACCACGGCCTGGGCCCTGGCAGTGTTCGTCGGCGCTTACTCCTCGGCCGTCGTCAGCGGCGCGCACCTCAACCCGGCCGTGAGCATCGGCCTGGCCGTCGCCGGCAACTTCGGATGGGGTGACGTACCCCTCTACATCGTGGCCCAGATGATCGGCGCCTTCATTGGCGCGGTGCTCGTCTGGCTGGCCTACTACATGCACTGGGGCGCCACGCCCGACCCCGGCGCCAAGCTGGCCGTCTTCTCGACCGGCCCGGCCATCCGCAGCACGGTCTGGAACCTGGTCACCGAGATCATCGGCACCTTCGTGCTGGTCTTCGGCATCCTGGCCATCCGCGGCGCGGAAGGCGACATGGGTTCGCTGGCCATCATCCCTGTGGCCTTCCTAGTGTGGGCCATCGGCTTGTCGCTGGGCGGCCCCACCGGCTACGCCATCAACCCGGCCCGTGACCTCGGCCCGCGCATCGCCCACGCCGTCCTGCCGATCCCCGGCAAGGGCAGCTCCGACTGGGGCTACTCCTGGATTCCGGTCGTCGGCCCGATCGTCGGCGCGATCATCGCCGCCCTGTTGTGGAACGTCCTGGGCTGGTCGGCGCTCTAGGCCCACCGCTCTAATCACCTCATCTTAACCGGTTCCCCGCGGCCGCCCGCGGGCCGCCGCGGGGAACTCGGCCTTAGCTCGAAACTCCACAAGGAGAACCCATGAAGAAGCTGATTAATGCTGTCCCCGACGTGGTGAAAGAGCAATTGCAGGGCATGGCCGCGGCCCATCCCGACCTGATCAAGGTCCATTTCGACCCGGACTTCGTCTATCGCGCCGACGCTCCGGTGGCCGGCAAGGTGGCGATCATCTCCGGCGGCGGCAGCGGCCACGAGCCGATGCACGGCGGCTTCGTCGGCATGGGCATGCTGGATGCGGCCTGCCCGGGCGCGGTCTTCACCTCGCCCACGCCGGACCAGATGTATGAAGCGACCAAGGCCGTCAACAGCGGCGCGGGCGTGCTGTTCCTCGTCAAGAACTACACCGGCGACGTCCTCAATTTCGAGATGGCCTCCGACATGGCCTATGCCGAAGGCATCGCCGTCCAGAACATCCTCATCGACGACGACGTGGCCGTGAAGGATAGCCTCTACACTGCCGGCCGGCGTGGCGTCGGCACGACGGTGCTGGTCGAGAAGATCGTCGGCGCGGCGGCCGAGGCCGGCTACAACCTGGAACAGTGCGCCGACCTGGCCCGCAAGGCCAACAGCTACGGCCGCAGCATGGGCATGGCCCTGACCTCCTGCACCGTCCCCGCCGCCGGCAAGCCCATCTTTGAGCTGGGCGAAGACGAGATGGAGTTCGGCATCGGCATCCACGGCGAACCCGGCCAGAAGCGCATGAAGATGACCACGGCCGATGAGATCACGGCCATGATGGCCAAGGAGATCATCCACGACAAGGCCTACACGCGCACCGTCCGCGAACTGGAGGATGGCCAGTGGGTCGATAAGGAGCTGACCGACGAGCCTTTCAAGCGGGGCGACAAGGTCATCGCCTTCGTCAACAGCATGGGCGGCACGCCCGTGTCTGAGCTGTACGCCGTCTATCGCAAGTTGGCCGAGGTCTGCGCCGACGAGGGCCTGGAGATCGTCCGCAAGCTGATCGGCCCGTACATCACCTCGCTGGAGATGGCGGGCATGTCCATCACCCTGATGAAGGCCGACGACGAAATCCTGCGCTTCTGGGACGCGCCGGTGAAGACGCCGGGTTTGCGTTGGGGCGTCTAGAGAGAATCGCATGACCACAGTGACCAAAGAGCAGGTTGTCCGCTGGCTGGAAACGACGGCGGCCGTGTTGGAGTCAAACAAGACCTACCTGACCGATCTCGACTCGGCCATCGGCGACGCCGACCACGGCACGAACATGGACCGCGGCTTCAAGAAGGTCATGGAGAAGCTGCCAACGGTGGCCGACAAGGACATCGGCAACATCCTGAAGACCGTCGGGATGACGCTCATCTCCAGCGTCGGCGGGGCCAGCGGGCCGCTCTACGGCACGTTCTACATGCGTGGCGGCATGGCCGCCGATGCCAAGGCAGAATTAGACGAACAAGACCTGGTCAACGTCTTGCAGGGGGCCGTGGATGGCATCGTCCAGCGCGGCCGGGCCCAGCCGGGCGACAAGACCATGGTCGATGCCCTGCTGCCCGCCCTGGCGGCGCTCAAGGAAGCGGTGGCCGCCGGTCAGGGGCCGGCGGCGGCCGTGGCCGCGGCCGTTGCTGCCGCCGAGCAGGGCATGAAGGACACCATCCCCCTGCAGGCCCGCAAGGGCCGCGCCAGCTACCTGGGCGAGCGCAGCATCGGCCACCAGGACCCTGGCGCTACTTCCTCCTATCTGATCCTGAACGCGCTTCTGGACGCGCTCAACGCCTAGGGGCTGCCCCCGGCACTGGCTTGATTTTGAGAGTTTCAAGGAGAACTTCGCAATGGCTGATTACGTAGCTGCCGTCGACCAGGGTACCACCAGTACCCGTTGCATGATCTTCAACCATCACGGGCTGCCCGTCGGCATCCATCAGATGGAGCACAAGCAGATCTATCCCCAGGCCGGTTGGGTCGAGCACGATCCGATGGAGATCTGGGCCCGCACCCAGGACGTCATCAAGGGCGCGCTGAAGAATGCCAACCTGAAGGCCAGCGACATCGCCGCCGTGGGTGTCACCAACCAGCGCGAGACGACCGTCGTCTGGGACAAGAACACGGGCAAGCCCTACTACAATGCCATCGTCTGGCAGGACACGCGCACCGACAAGCTCATCAAGGAGTTCGAGGGCAACGTGGGCCAGGGCCGTTTCCGCGACAAGGTCGGTCTGCCCCTGGCCACCTACTTCTCCGGCCCCAAGGTGCGTTGGATTCTGGACAACGTGCCCGAGGCCAAGGCGGCCGCCCAGCGCGGCGACGCCCTCTTCGGCAACATCGACACCTGGGTCATCTGGAACCTGACCGGCGGCCCCAACGGCGGCGCGCACGTCACCGACGTGACCAACGCCAGCCGCACGATGCTGATGAACCTGAAGACCCTCGACTGGGATCAGGAAGTGGCCGACGTCATGGGCGTGCCGCTGAGCATGCTGCCCAAGGTGATGCCCTCCTCGGCCGTCTATGGCCACACGCTGGCCGAGGGCCCCTTCGGCGGCCGCATCCCCGTGGCCGGCGACCTGGGCGACCAGCAGGCGGCCACCGTCGGGCAGACCTGCTTCAGCCCCGGCGAGGCCAAGAACACCTACGGCACCGGCTGCTTCATGATCATGAACACCGGCACCAAGACCGTCCAGTCCAAGAACGGCCTGCTGACCACCCTGGGCTACAAGATCGGCGAGAAGCCGGCCGTCTATGCCCTGGAAGGCTCCATCGCCATCACCGGCGCCCTCGTCCAGTGGCTGCGCGACAACCTGAACTTCTTCGACTATAGCCCGCACATCGAGGACTACGCCAAGTCCGTAGAGGACAACGGCGGCGTCTACTTCGTGCCGGCCTTCTCCGGCCTGTTCGCGCCCTATTGGAAGTCGGACGCCCGCGGGGCCATCGTCGGCCTGACCCGCTACGTCAACAAGGGCCACATCGCCCGCGCCGCCCTGGAAGCCACCGCCTATCAGACGCGCGAGGTGCTGGACGCCATGAACAAGGACTCGGGCGTCAAGCTGACGGCGCTCAAGGTGGACGGCGGCATGGTGTTCAACGACACCCTGATGCAGTTCCAGGCCGACATCCTGGGCGTGCCCGTCATCCGGCCGCAGGTCGCCGAGACCACGGCCCTGGGCGCGGCCTATGCCGCCGGTCTGGCCGTCGGCTTCTGGAAGAGCGAGGACGACATCCGCGCCAACTGGGCCATGGACAAGACCTGGACGCCGGACCCGAACAGCAAGGCGGCCACCGAGAACTACCGCATGTGGAAGAAGGCGGTCACCCGCACCTTCGATTGGGTTGAGTAAGCCACTATCCATGGCGGCCCGCCGCGGCGAGAGCGATCGCCACGACGGAGCCTGACGATGCAAGGGGTCGGGCAGCGGGTCCCTCCCGCCGTTCGACCCCTTTGCCATTGACCCAACGACGAGGTAATCATGGCGCCATTTCATGCAGTCATCATCGGCGGCGGCGGCACGGGAGCGGCCGTCGCCCACGACCTGACCCTGCGCGGGATCAAGGTCACGCTGGTCGAGCGCGGCGAACTGACGTCGGGCACGACCGGCCGCCACCACGGCCTGCTCCACAGCGGCGCGCGCTACGCCGTGAAGGACAAGGAGTCGGCCGTGGAGTGCATCGAAGAGAACACCATCCTGCGGCGCATTGCCCCCGGCTCCTTCGAACTCAACGACGGCCTGTTCATCGCCCTGACCGACGAGGAGGCCGCCTATAGCCACGATCTTGTCGAAGGCTGCAACGAGTGTGGCATTCCCGCCAAGCGCCTGACGCGTGACGAGGTGTTGGCCCGCGAACCGAACGTCAACCCGGCGGTCAAGCTGGGCGTCCAGGTTCCCGACGCGACGATGGACGCCATGCGCATGCCGCTGCGCTTCTTCGCCACGGCCAAGCACAACGGGGCGACGATCAAGCCCTACACCGAGGTGGTCGACTTCATCAACCGCGGCAACGCTGTCAGCGCCATTCGTGTGCGCGACCACACGACCAACAAGGAATACGAGATCGGCGGCGACATCTTCATCAACGCCGGCGGGGCCTGGAGCGGCCGCATCGGGGCCATGGTCGGCGTCGACGTGCCCATCCGGCCGTCGCCCGGCGTCATGCTGGCCGTCTATGGCCGCCTGTGCAACATGGTCGTCAACCGCCTGCACGCCTCCGGCGATGGCGACATCATCGTGCCGCAGCGGGCGCTGTCGGTCATCGGCACCAGCTCGTGGGTGGTCGAAGACCCCGACAACCTGGGTCTGCCGCGGGACCACATCGAGATGATGATCAAGTACGGCTCGGAGTTGGTGCCGGCGGTGCGCACGGCCAAGTTCCGCGCCGCCTGGTCGGCCGCCCGGCCGCTCATTGGCCCGCGCGGGGCCGACACCGGCCGCGAGCTAAGCCGCACCTTCAAGTGCTTCGACCACGTCGACGAGGGCGTCGAGGGCTTCGTCACCATCACCGGCGGCAAGGCCACGACGCTGCGCGGCATGGCCGAGACGACGGCCAACGTCGTCTGCCGCAAGCTGGGTATGGAGAAGCCCTGCCCGACGCGCGATTTCGTGCTGCTGCCGCATACGGCCTACTATGTATAGTGGTCAGTGGTCAGTGGCCAGTGAGCAGTTGTCAGTGATCAGTTGTCAGTTGTCAGTTAAGAGTTGACACTGCCTTAAGACTGCTGACAACTAGCAACTAACAACTGACAACTAGCAACTGACAACTTCTCTTCGGGAGCGCTATGACCGAACAAGACATCACTTTCAAGGTCTTTCGCTATAAGCAGGGCGGGGCCGCGCCCACCTACCAGACGTTCACCACGCGCTGCGACGAAAACACGACCGTGCTGGTGGCCCTCCAGGACATCCGGCGCGACCAGGACGGCACGCTCATTCTGCGCCACTCCTGCCACCATGCCAGTTGCGGCACGTGCGGCATGCGCATCAATGGCCGCGAGGAGCTGGCCTGCGTCGTCAAGGTGCTGGAGTTGGGCACGCCGACGGTCGTCGTCGAGCCGATGCGCAACATGCCGGTCATCAGCGACCTGGTGGTCGATATGGAGCCGTTCTACGACCGCTTCAACTCGGCCGGCATGCCCCTCATCCGCGAGAGCGAGTTCATGGACGAGGCCGAAGTCGCCGAAGGGCTGGAGACCTACATGCGTTGCGAGAACTGCATCGAATGCAACCTGTGCGTCTCCGCCTGCCCCATCATGGGCACCGACCCGACCTACCTCGGCCCGGCGGCGCTGGCCGCGGCCTGGCGCGTGGTCGAGGAGCCGCGCGGGCTGGACGCCCGGCCGCTGCTGGACTGGGTCGATAGCCAGAACGGCTGCTGGCGCTGCCACGTGGCCTACGAGTGCAACGAGGCCTGTCCCTCGGGCGTCTTCCCCGGGGACAAAATCATGTCGCTGCGCCGCGAGCTAACCAAGCGCAAGTTCCGCCGCCTGTTCGGCCGCTAGATCGCCCTGCGGGAAATGGCCCACGCCCTGCCGGCGCGCTGTTCCCAATTCGACCGGAGGTACTCATGGATAACATCCAACCGACAACGGACCCGGTGCGGCCGAAAGCGCCGCTGCGGTCCTGGTTCGACATCCGCGGCCGGAGCGTCAGCACGCTGGCCTTTGCCCTGAACCGGCTGACGGCCATCGGCCTGACGGTCTACCTGTTCCTGCACCTGGCCGTGCTGAGCCTGCTGCTGCGCGGGCCGGAGGGCTGGGATAGCTTCGTCGCCCTGGCCAAGCACCCGCTCTTCCTGCTGCTCGACGTGGTCTTGCTGTTCGGCGTGGTCTACCACATGGCCAACGGCATCCGCGTGGCCCTGGTGGGCATGGGCGTCGGCCACGCGCAGCACAAGACGCTGTTCTACGTGCTGGTGGGCATCGCCCTGGTGCTGTTCGTCGTCGGTGCGGTGCTGATCTTCGTCGAGTAGCGCGACGGACAAGGAGTCGGACAAGGAGGTCTTGGCATGCAAAGTACAATGTCACGGCGCTCGCTAGAGGAGATGGCCACCCGGCGCGACCGTTCCGGCTCGCTCTGGCTCGTTCAGGCCTTCAGCGGGCTGTTGCTGGTCTTCATTCTGGGCGCGCATATGATCGCCCATCATTTCATCGTCGAGGGCGGGCTGCGCGATTACCAGCAGGTGTTGGACTACGTGGCCAACCCGTTCGTCTTCATCATCGAACTGGCCTTCGTCATCTTCGCCACCGTCCACGCGCTGTTGGGCGTGCGGGCCATCGTCACCGACCTGCGGCCGAGCGCGGGCACGCTGCGCGTCGTCAACTGGGTGCTGATCGTCGTCGGCGCGGCGGCCATCGGCTATGGGCTATGGCTGGCCATGGCCCTCCAGCGAGCGGCGGGTTAGCATGGCCAAGAAGAACGACTCTTCCCGCCCGCCCGCCGGCCCCCAGCCCAACTGGGGCTGGTACTGGATTCGCACGGCGCTGATCACCGTGCTGATGTTCGTTTTCGTCCTGTGGTTCATGCTGCCGCGCAGCGGCAACGTCGCCTACATCTGGGCCACGTTGCTGTCGCTGGCCATCCTGGGCTACTTTGTCTTCAGCTATCTATCGCTGCGCAAGTAGGGCAGGATTCATCCTGCCGGCAGGATAAATCCTGCCCTACGTAGGGCGTGTGATGAGTGACGCGACGTGGGAGGAGCTTTGGGCGCCGTATGACGACGACACCTACCGCCGGGCGCTGGCCTTTGTGCCGCCGGGCGCAGCCGTGCTGGACATCGGCGCCGGCGACCTGCGCTTCGCGCGGCTCTTGGCCGAGCGGGCGCGGCTGGTCTATGCCGTCGAGCGGCGGCCGGAACTGCTGAGCGGCGGCGCGCCGGGCAACGTGCGCGTCGTCTGCGCCGATGCGCGGACGTGGCCCTTCCCGCCGGGCCTGGACGTTGCCGTGCTGCTGATGCGGCACTGCACCCACTTCGCGCTCTATCGCCGCAAGCTGGAGGCGGTGGGCTGCCGCTGGCTGATCACCAATGCCCGCTGGCGCATGGGGGTCGAGGGCATCGACCTTAGCGCGCCGGCCCGGCTGTATGACGACGCGCCGCCGGGCTGGTATGCTTGCCGCTGTGGCGCGACGGGCTTCCGGGACGGGCCGGCGGCGGCCCTGACGGAAGCGGTTCTGACCGAAGTGTGTGAAGTGGAGAGTTGTCCAGAGTGTCAACATGGTCGGTCTAGTCTTCGTCTCCCATAGCGCCCGGCTGGCCGAGGGCGTGCTGGAATTCGCCGGCCAGATGGCCCAGGGGCCGGTGCGCCTGGCCGCGGCCGGCGGCATCGATGACCCCGACGCGCCCATCGGCACCGACGCCATGAAGATCCTGGCCGCCATCGAAGAGGTCTACAGCGAGGACGGCGTGGTGGTGTTGCTCGACGTGGGCAGCGCCCTGTTGAGCACGGAGATGGCCCTGGAGTTTCTGGACGAGGAGCGGCGGCCGCGCGTCTACCTCTGCCCCGCGCCGCTG
>JRYK01000660.1_pt1 | contig 11657 bp, 21 predicted proteins | sample 235381 | NCBI WGS metagenome assembly JRYK01 (sample SAMN03074220, study PRJNA261476) | activated sludge metagenome | biome: Wastewater Treatment Plant; feature: Wastewater; material: Activated sludge; isolation source: activated biomass of a wastewaster treatment plant treating hydrocarbon... ...
CGCCAGAAGGGCACCGGCCGCGCGCGCCATGGCAGCCGCAAGGCGCCTATCTTCGTCGGCGGCGGCAAGGCCCACGGGCCGCAGCCGCGCAAGTATACCAAGGCCATGCCGCGCAAGATGCGTCGCGCCGCGCTGTGCTCGGCCCTGTCGGTGAAGGCCGACGCGGGCGACATCGTTCTGCTGGATCAGATCAGCCTGGACGCGCCCAAGACGAAGACCATGGCCACGCTGGTGAAGACGCTGACCAGCGGCGAGAGCGCGCTGCTGCTGCTGTCGGACCGCAACGAGACGGTGGAGAAGTCCGCGCGCAACTTGCCCCACGTGAAGGCGCTGCGGGCCAATTATCTGAACATCCGCGATCTGCTGGGCTACAACAAGCTGGTCATGCCCCTGGACGCGCTCGACGCCGTCGCCGGTTTCCTGGAGACGGAAGAGGGCGGCGAGTGGGTCGTGGTCGATGACGAGCCCGATGCGGGCGCGGTGGAGGCCTAACATGCATTGGCGTGACATCATTCGCCGGCCGGTGGTGACGGAAAAGAGCAACTTCCTGGCCGACGTGAACAACCAGTACACCTTTGTGGTTCACCCGCGCGCCAACAAGTTGCAGGTGAAGCAGGCCATCGAACTGGCCTGGCCCAACGTGCGCGTGGAGAAGATCCGCATCGCCAACATGCCCGCCAAGCGCGCCCGCCGGCTGCGCCGTATGTCCGTGCGCAAGACGAGCTGGAAGAAGGCCGTCGTCACCTTGCAGCCGGGCAGCCGTATCGAGCTGTTCGAGGGCGTCTAAGCCACCGCGCCAGCGCCTGGAGGAACACCATGCCTGTGAAAGTATACAAGCCCACATCGCCCGGCCGCCGCGACATGACCGGCTTCTCCTTCGAGGAGATCACCCGGGCCACGCCCGAGCGCAGCCTGGTGCGCGGTCTGCGCAAGCAGGCCGGCCGCAACATGCGCGGCAAGATCACCGTCCGCCATCAGGGCGGCGGCCACAAGCGGCTATACCGCGAGATCGATTTCAAGCGCGACAAGATGAACGTGCCGGCGCGGGTGGCCACCATCGAGTATGACCCCAACCGCTCGGCGCGCATTGCCCTGCTGGTCTATGCCGACGGCGAGAAGCGCTACATCCTGGCCCCGCTGGGCGTCAAGGTGGGCGATCAGATCGTCAGCAGCCAGAAGGCGGAGATTCGCCCCGGCAACACGTTGCCGCTGCGCAACATCCCCCTGGGCACGACCATTCACAACATCGAGCTCTACCCGGGGCGCGGCGGCCAGTTGGTGCGGTCGGCCGGGGTGTCGGCCCAACTGATGGCCAAGGACCACCCGCAGTACGCCACCATCCGCCTGCCCTCCGGCGAAGAGCGCTACGTGGCCCAGGAGTGCCTGGCCACCATCGGCCAGGTCGGCAACGTGGAGCACGGCAACATCAAGCTGGGCAAGGCGGGGCGCAAGCGCCATATGGGCGTGCGGCCGTCGGTGCGTGGCTCGGCCATGACCCCGCGCGACCATCCCCACGGCGGTGGCGAAGGCGCCGCGCCGGTCGGCATGGCCGGCCCGAAGACCCCCTGGGGCAAGCCGGCCCTCGGCCAGCGGACGCGCAAGAACAAGGCGACGGACAAATTCATCTTCCGTCGGCGGGGCAAGAAGCGCAGATAGGTTCTAGGGGCCAGGGGCCAGGGACTAGGGAAGAGAGTTTCCCTGGAACCTGGAACCTGGAACCTGAGACTGGAGACCGAACATGTCACGTTCACTGAAAAAAGGGCCATTTATCGATCCGAAGCTGCTGAAGAAGGTGGAGGATCTGAATACGGCGCGCAAGCGCCAGGTGATCCGGACCTGGTCGCGGGCCAGCACCATCTTCCCGCAGATGGTCGGCCACACGATCGCCGTCCATGACGGCCGCCGCCACATCCCGATCTACGTCACCGAGAACATGGTCGGGCACAAGCTCGGCGAGTTCGCGCCGACGCGCACGTTCCGCGGCCACGTGGCCAAGTCGGAGAAGAAGGGGCGCAAGTAATCATGGCCGGGACAACTGACAATGCGTTTGAGGTTCGGGCGACGGTGCGGCACATTCCGATGAGCACGCAGAAGGTGCGGCTGGTCGTGAATGCCGTGCGCGGCATGGAGGCGTCGAAGGCGCTGGACACGCTGCGCTACATGCCCCAGTATGCCGCCGAGCCGGTGTTCAAGCTGATCTCGTCGGCCGTCGCCAATGCCGAGGAGAACTACGGGCTGGAGATGGATGAGCTTGTCGTCAGCGAGATTTGGGCCGACGAAGGGCCGCGCCATCGCAAGTCGCCCCACGGCGGTCGCTTTGCCGGCCGCGGGCGGTTCCGGCCCATCGTCCGTCGGTCATCGCATATTACCGTCGTGCTTTCGGAGCGCGAGTCGGCCTAGTGGCGACGCGGAGAAGCGGCTCGCCCACATCGGAGGATTAAGTTGGGACGCAAAGTACATCCAGAAGGCTTTCGCTTGAAGTCGATCCGCGACTGGAACGCCCGGTGGTATGCCGAGGGCGGCCGCTATCGCGACCTGCTCCACGAAGACATCGCCATCCGCCGCATGGTCAAGCAAGACCTGGGCGCGGCCGGCGTCGCCAAAGTTGAGATCGAGCGCTTCCCGAACACGGTGCAGGTGACGATCCACACGGCGCGGCCGGGCATCGTCATCGGCCGGAAGGGCGCGGCGGTCAAAGACTTGCGTCAGAAGCTGAAGGACCTGACCGGCAAGACGGCGCGCGTCGAGGTGGAAGAGATCACCCAGCCCGACGGCAACGCGCAACTGATTGCCGAGAACATCGCCGGCCAATTGGAGCGGCGTATCTCCCACAGCCGGGCCATGAAGCGCGCCGTCTTGCAGGCCATGCGCGCCGGCGTGAAGGGCATTCGCATCGAGGCCAGCGGCCGTCTGGCCGGCTCGGAAATGGCCCGCAACGAGAAGCTGTGGGAAGGGCGCGTGCCGCGCAATATGATTCGCGCCGACCTGGACTATGGCTTCGCCGAAGCCCTGACCACCTATGGCCGCATCGGCATCAAGGTCTGGGTCTACAAGGGCGAGATTCTGCCCCAGCGCGTCGAGGCGACGGACGTCTATATTAGTGAATAGTGGGCGGGGATCAGTGGTCGGGGATCAGTAAGCAGTCCGCAGTAAGGCGCGAGTCCTTGACTGACAACGAACAACTGGCAACTGACACCTGACAACCGCTGTGGAGAGAACGACATGTTAATGCCGAAGCGCGTTAAATATCGCAAGCAATTCCGGGGACGGATGCGCGGCATGGCCAAGGGCGGCGACACGCTGCTCATCGGCGAGTACGGCTTGCAGGCGCTGGAGCCGGGCTGGATCACCAGCCGGCAGATCGAGGCCATTCGCCGCTCGATCGTGCGCCAGATGCGCCGTCGCGGGAAGTACTGGGTGCGTATCTTCCCGGATAAGCCCGTCACGGCCAAGCCGGCCGAGACCCGCATGGGCAAGGGCAAAGGCTCGGTCGACCATTGGGTGGCCGTGGTCAAGCCGGGGCGCGTCATCTTCGAGATCGCCGAGGTGCCGGCCGACGTCGCCCTAGAGGCGCTGCGCTCGGCCAGCTACAAGCTGCCGATTAAGACGCAGGTCATCTCCCGCGAGGAGGCTCTGTAATGGCCAGCATCGTCGAACTGAATCAGATGAGCAACGACAAGCTGGAGAAGACGCTGGAAGAAGCGCGCGAAGAGATGTTCAACCTGCGCTTCCAAGCCGCGTCGGCCCGGCTGGAGAACACGGCCCGCCTGCGCCAGGCGCGGCGCGAGGTGGCCCAGGTGGAGACCGTTCTGCACCAACGGCGTCTGGCCACGGAAGCGGCCGCCGCCGAGCCGGCCATCGCCGAGCGCCTGAGTGGCAAAGAGTGGCAGGCCAACGCCCGCTACGTCTATGAGGACAGCGCCTGGTTGGTCGAATTCAACGACAAGGGCGGCAAGAAGCTGGCCACGGCCTGGGTGAACCTGAACAAGCCCCAGGCCAAGCGTCGCGCCGACAAGCAGCCGCAACTGGTCGTTCGCCACGAGCTGGCGCGCTAAGAGCCGCGCCGCCGAATGAGGTATCAAGATGAGAGAGCAGCGTAAACGTCTCGTGGGCGTTGTGACCAGTGACAAGATGGACAAAACGATCGTCGTCTCCGTGTCGACGACCAAGCGCCACCCGATCTACGGCAAGGTCTTTAGCCGGGTCACCAAGTACAAGGCGCACGACGAAAACAACGAGTGCCGCGTGGGTGACCGCGTGGAGATCATCGAGTCGCGGCCCTATAGCCGCGAGAAGCGGTTCGCGCTTGTTTCCATTCTGGAGCGGGCGGACTAAGCGAGGCGACCATGATTCAGAAGGAAAGTCGACTCACCGTCGCCGATAATTCCGGCGCGCGCGAGCTGCTGGTGATCCAGGTAATGGGCGGGTCGCGCCGCCGCTATGGCACGGTCGGCGATGTCGTGACCGCCACGGTGAAGAAGGCCACGCCCAACGCCAACGTGAAGAAGAGCGCCGTGGTGAAAGCGGTCATCGTGCGCACGACCAAAGAGTATAAGCGCGAGGACGGCAGCTACATTCGCTTCGACGATAACGCCGCCGTCATCCTGGACTCGGAAGGCAAGAACCCGGTCGGGACGCGCATCTTCGGCCCGGTGGCGCGCGAGCTGCGCGACAAGGGCTTCGGGCGCATCCTGTCCCTGGCGCCGGAGTCGCTCTAGGGGCCCGCACGGGGCAACGGACAGACAGCAGGCGCAGGCGTATGCGCCGAGGATGAACGATGCGAATCAAGGTCAACGATACGGTCGAGGTGATCTCTGGCAACTTCAAGGGGGTGCGCGGCACGGTGCAGCGCGTCTACCCGGACAAGCAGATGGTCGTCGTCTCCGGCGTGAACATCGTGAAGAAGCACCAGAAGTCGCGGCCGACGGGCGGGCGTTCGCGCGCCCAGGGCGGCATCATCGAGTTCGAAGCGCCGATCCACGTCTCCAAGGTCATGCTGGTGGAAGGCGGCAGCGGCGACAAGACCCGCGTCGGGGTGCGACGCGATGAGAACGGCCAGCCCGTGCGCTACGCCAAGAAGAGCGGCGCCAAGCTGGATTAACGAGTACGAGCACAGAGGTGAGCCAGGCGGCCCACAACGGCGGGAGCCAACCCAACCCGCCGCGGCCGGCCTGCCACTCAGCCTGGAGGAATCAGAATGGCAACCAAGTTTACGCCGCTGCCGGAACTGTACCGCGATGAGGTCGTGCCGGCCTTGATGAAGGAGTTCGAATACTCCAGCGTCATGCAGGTGCCGAAGATCACCAAGGTCGTGGTCAACGTCGGCCTGGGCGAGGCGCTCGATAACGCCAAGGCGCTCGAGTTTGCCACCAATGACATCACCAATATCACCGGCCAGAAGCCGGTGCTGACCAAGGCCAAGCGCTCCATCGCCGGCTTCAAGCTGCGCGAAGGCCGCATCATCGGCCTGAAGGTGACCCTGCGCGGCGAGCGGATGTGGGCCTTCCTGACGCGCCTCATCCACGTGGCTCTGCCGCGCACGCGCGACTTCCAGGGCGTTTCGCCCGAGGCCTTCGACGGCCGCGGCAACTACACCCTGGGCCTGCGCGAGCAGTTGATCTTCCCGGAAATCGATTACGACAAGATCGACAAGATTCGGGGCATGGAAGTGACCATCGTCACCACGGCTCCGACCGACGAAGAAGGACAACGCCTGTTGGCGTTAATGGGAATGCCTTTCCGGCGCGAGATGGCGGAGGCGGCCTAAGGCGCAGCGGTGCGCCAGGCATGGCACGAACGTAGGTTCGTGAACGAACAGGAGTTCGCGAGATGGCGAAGAAATCGATGATCGCACGTGAAACAAAGCGGAAGTATCGCGTCCGCGTCCGCAACCGCTGCCAGCTATGCGGCCGTCCCCGCGGCTACATCCGCCGGTTTGGCCTGTGCCGGATCTGCTTCCGGGAACAGGCATTGAAGGGCAACATCCCGGGCGTCGTCAAGTCGAGTTGGTAGAGGTGCGCTATGTCTATGACTGATCCGATTGCCGACATGTTGACACGGATGCGCAACGCCCTGGACCGGCAGCAGCCGACGGTGGCCATGCCCCATTCCAAGATCAAGGTGGCCATCGCCGACGTGCTGCGGAACGAAGGCTACATTGAGAGCTATGAGGTCTTGCCGGCCGGCACGACGCCGCAAGCCAAGTTCGCCACGCTGGTCATCCGCCTGCGCTACGTGGGCGGCCGGCGCGAGCGCCGCTCGGTCATCAACGGCCTGCAGCGCGTCAGCTCCCCAGGACGGCGCATCTACGTCGGAAAGCGCGAGATTCCCTGGGTGCTCAGCGGCATGGGCGTCTCCATCGTGACGACTTCGCGCGGCGTGATGACCGACCAGAAGGCCCGCCAGCTTGGCCTGGGCGGCGAATTGCTGTGCAAGGTGTGGTAAAGGAACGAAACGAAGCGCGGTCAGGCGACCGCGTGACTGAATCCGGCGCGCCGGCCCGCGGGGCCGACGGATCCGGGGAGGAATGATGGAATGTCGCGAGTAGGTAAGGCGCCCATAACACTGCCGCAGGGCGTAAGCGTCGACATCGACGGCTCGACCGTTGCGGTCAAGGGGCCGAAGGGCGCGTTGACCCGCACCTTGCACCCCGACATGGCGATCGCCATCGAAGATGGCGTGTTGCGCGTGACGCGGCCGACGGACAGCCGGCAGCACCGCTCGCTGCACGGCCTGACGCGGGCGCTGCTGAACAACATGGTCACCGGCGTCAGCGCCGGGTATACGCGTGTCTTGCAGATCGAAGGCGTTGGCTACCGCGCCGAGATGGACGGCAAGACCCTGGTCCTCTACGTGGGCTATTCGCACCCCGTGCGCTTTGCGCCGGAGCGCGACATCGCCTTCAACGTCGAGGAGCGTGGCCGCAAGGTCACCATCAGCGGCACCGACAAGGAGTTTGTCGGCGAAGTGGCCGCCCGGGTGCGCAAGACGCGGCCGCCCGAGCCGTATAAGGGCAAGGGCATCCGTTACGACAATGAAGTCGTCCGCCGCAAGGCCGGCAAGACGGGCAAGGTCTAATCGAGGGTAAGATGGCAAAGAACAGCAACGATGCACGGAAGCGGCGCCAGCGTCGCATCCGCCTGAAGATTTCGGGCACGCCCGAGCGGCCGCGGCTGAACGTCTTTCGCAGCCTGGATCACATCTATGCCCAGGTGATCGACGACGTGGCCGGCCACACGCTGGCCGCCGCCTCTACCCTGGACAAGGAACTGGCCGGGCAGTTGGACGGCAAGAAGAAGCGCGAGCAGGCCACCATGGTCGGCAAGCTCGTCGCCCGCCGCGCGCTCGACGCCGGCATTCAGGAAGTGGTCTTCGATCGCAGCGGCTACATCTACCACGGCCGCATCAAGGCCCTGGCCGACGGCGCGCGCGAAGGCGGCCTGAAGCTGTAGTTCGACGAGGAGTCCAGACATGGGACAAAGAAGACAACAACGCTTTGCGGAGCAGAAAGACGAGTTCGATGAGCGCATCATCGACATCGCCCGCGTGGCCAAGGTTGTGAAGGGTGGCCGTCGCTTTGCCTTCCGCGTCACGGTCGTCGTCGGCGACAACCGCGGCAAGGTGGGCGTGGGCATCGGCAAGGCCCGCACCGTCCCCGACGCCATCCGCAAGGCCCTGGAAGCGGCGCGCAAAGACATGGTGGCCGTGCCCATCTATGGCACGACCATCCCGCACGAGATCATCGGCCGCCACGGCGCGGCGCGCGTCATGCTGAAGCCGGCCTCGCCGGGCACGGGCGTCATCGCCGGCGGCGGCGTGCGCGCGGTCATCGAGGCCGCCGGCTACCGCGACATCCTGACCAAGTCGCTGGGCAGCGCCAACGTGCTGAACGTGATGATGGCCACGATGGACGGCCTGGGCCGGCTGATGGACATGCGCCAGATCGCGCTGGATCGCGGCAAGGACCCGGCCGAGGTCATGCCGTTCTGGGGGCGTAAGTAATGGCTACGCTACGCATTACCTATAGCAAGAGCGCCATCGGCTACACCGAGCGCCAGAAGGCGACCATCAAGGCCCTGGGCTTCACGCGGCTCAATCAGACGATCGAGCGCGAGGACACGCCGGCCATCCGGGGCATGGTCAATGCCGTCCGTCACCTGGTGACGGTGGAAGAAGTCACAACCCAAGAGGCCACGGCCGAGGAGGTCGGGTGACATGAAGTTGAATGAACTGGGGCCGAGCGAGGGCGCCAAGAAGTCGCGCAAGCGCGTCGGGCGCGGCATCGCGGCGGGCCAGGGCAAAACCGCCGGCCGCGGCACCAAGGGCGAAGGCGCCCGGACCGGGGGCGGCGGCAAGTTGTATCGCCAGGGCGGCAACCTGCCGTTCTACCGGAGTCTGCCGTTCAAGCGCGGTTTTATCAATCTATTCCGGACCGAGTACGCCGAGGTGAACCTGGCCCGCCTGGCCGGTTTCGAGGCCGGCGCCGAGGTCACCCCGGCCAGTCTGGCGGAGGCCGGCGTCATCCGGGATGTGGCGCAGCCCGTGGTGCTGCTGGGCCAGGGCGCGCTCGACAGGCCGCTCACCATCAAGGTGCATCGGGCCAGCCAGGCAGCCGTCGCCAAGGTGGAGGCGGCCGGCGGCAAAGTTGAGATCATCGCGTAGCGGAGATCGGCGATGAAAATATCAGCATGGCGGTACATCTGGACCGCTGAGGATCTGCGCAACCGCATTCTGATCACCATCGGATTGCTGGTGATCTACCGGCTCGCCGCGCACGTCCCGGTGCCCGGCGTCAATCCGGATGCGGTCCGCGCCATCCTGGACGCCGGCGGGGTAGGCGGGAACTTCCTGGGCATCCTGGACCTGCTCTCCGGAGGCACCGTCTCCAATTTGTCGGTGCTGGCGATGGGCGTCTACCCGTATATCACGGCCCAGATCATCTTGCAGTTGCTGGTGCCCATTATCCCCCGCCTGCAGCGCATCATGGAAGAGGACCCGACGCGCGGCCGCGAGCTGATGGAGCGCTGGACCTATTACCTGGCCGTGCCCATGGCGGCGCTCAACGCCTTCGGCCAGATCCGCATCATCCAATCGCTGCAGCCGCCGGGGGGGCAGGCGATCCTGACCTTCGGCGACCTGGGCTTCAACCTGCCGACCATCACCATGATTGTGGCGATGACGGGCGGGACGATGTTCGCCATCTGGCTGGGCGAGCTGATCTCTGAGTATGGCTTGCGCAAGCAGGGCTTATCGCTGATCATCTTTGCCGGCATTGTGGCGCGCATCCCCTCGCAGTTGGGGACGTTGCTGCAAGATGAGACGCGCTGGCTGACCTCGCTGCTGGTCTTTCTGGTGCTGGTGGTGTTGATGGTCTTCGCCATCGTCTTTGTGCAACAGGGCCGGCGCAACGTGCCGGTGCTCTACCCGGGACGCCGCATGGGCAACCGGATGAGCATGCCCGTCCGCGGCAATCTGCCGCTGCAGATCAACATGGCCGGCATGATCCCGATCATCTTCGCCCAGGCGTTGTTGACCTTCCCGGCCGTGATCGCGCAGTTCTTTGTGACCTCCACCACCCAATGGGTGGCCGACGCCGCCAACGCCGTCAGCCGCCTGTTTGGCGGACAGAGCGAGTGGTACTGGCTGCTGTACTTTTTGATGGTGGTGGCGTTCACGTTCTTCTATACCGACGTGCTCTTCACCCAGCAGAACTACGGCGAGAACCTGAAGCGGGCCGGCGCGCAGATCCCGGGCGTGACCAAGGGTGCGCCCACGCAGAAGTACCTCACCAAGGTGCTGCGGCGGATCACCCTGCCGGGCGCGCTCTTCCTGGGTGTGGTGGCCGTGATGCCCTTCCTGGTCCGGCCGTTGCTGCCGGTCTCGGCCTCGCTGTCGATCCTGAGCACCGGCCTGCTGATCGTCGTCGGCGTGGTGCGTGATACGTTCTTTGGCCTGGATGCGGAGTTGAAGCTGCGCGGGTACAACGACTCGCTCCTGGTCAAGTAAAGGGGACGGCCATGCCGCGGTATGTTCTGCTGTTCGGGCCGCCGGGCGCCGGCAAGGGGACCCAGGCGCAGATCTTGAGCGCCGAGTCGGGCTTGCCGCAAGTGGCCTCGGGCGACCTGTTTCGCGACAACTTGAAGCGGCGGACGCCCCTCGGCCAATTGGCCAAGCAGTACATGGACAAGGGCGAACTGGTGCCGGATGATGTGACGGTCGGCATGATCCGGGATCGGCTGGCGCAGCCGGATGCCCGGCCCGGCGCGCTGCTGGATGGTTTTCCGCGCACCCTGCCGCAGGCGCACGCGCTGGAGGCCCTGTTGGCGGAGTTCGGCGGGAAGGTGGACTGCGTGCTCTCGCTGCAGGTGCGGGAGAGCATCTTGTTGGAGCGCCTGGCCTCGCGCTGGGTGTGCCGCGGCGCGCAGCAGCACGTTTACAACCTGGTCACCAACCCGCCCCAGGTGGCCGGGCGGTGTGACGTGGACGGCGCCGAACTCTACCAGCGGGATGACGATAAGGTGGAGGTGCAGGCCAAGCGCATCCGCGTTTTCATGGAGCAGACGGCGCCCTTGATCGCGTTCTACGCCGCCCGTGGCCTGGTGGTGGAGATTGACGGCGAACGCTCCGTGGCCGAGGTGACGGCCCGGATGCGCGCGGCGGTGGTTGAACGCGGATGAAACCGGTCGGGCGGCCCGCCGAACGGACCGGTGTGGAGCGCAAGAGCGCGCGCGAATTGGAGGTCATGCGCGCCGCCGGGCGGATCGCCGCGCTGGCGCTGGAGGCGATGCGCGACAAACTGAGGGCGGGCGTGACCACCCGCCAGTTGGATGCGCTGGCGGAGAAAGTCATTGCCCAGCACCAGGCGCAGCCGGCATTCAAGGGCTATCCGGGGCCGTACCCGTATCCATTCGTCACCACGATCTCGATCAACGAGCAATTGGTGCACGGTCTGCCCGGGCCGCGGGTGGTGCGGGAAGGCGATCTGGTCAGCCTGGATTGCGGCGTGCTGTATCAGGGCTTTTACGCCGATGCCGCCGTCAGTATCGGGGTCGGGCATTGCGCGGCCGAGGTGGAGCGCTTATTGGCCGTCACGGAACAGGCGCTGTGGGCGGGGCTGGCTCAGATGCGGGCCGGCCAGCGGATCGGCGATGTCTCGGCGGCGATCCAGGCGCACGTGGAAAGCCACGGTTACCATGTGGCCGACGAGTATACCGGCCACGGGGTCGGGCGGGCGATGCACGAAGACCCGGAATTGCCCAACCGGGGCCGCCCCGGCACAGGCCGGCTGCTGCGCCCGGGGATGGTGCTGGCCATTGAGCCGATGGTGATCGTGGGCACAAGCGCCACGCTGGTCCAGCCGGACCAATGGACCGTGGTGTCCGCCGATGGCTCACTGGCCGCGCATTTTGAGCACACGGTCGCGGTGACGGACGGAGAACCCGAGATCCTGACCCGCCGGTAGAGCCGGCTCGAGAGCGCGCCCTAGACGTAAGGTCAGGATGTGTGTATACTTTAAGTTTGCGCTTATTCAAACTGGGAGCCAGCGATGAAAGTCCAAGCGTCTATTCGCAAGCGCTGCGCGAAGTGCAAGATCGTCCGCCGGCGTGGCCGCGTGTATGTGATTTGCTCTGCCCCGACGCACAAGCAGCGCCAGGGCT
>JRYK01011493.1_pt1 | contig 11626 bp, 6 predicted proteins | sample 235381 | NCBI WGS metagenome assembly JRYK01 (sample SAMN03074220, study PRJNA261476) | activated sludge metagenome | biome: Wastewater Treatment Plant; feature: Wastewater; material: Activated sludge; isolation source: activated biomass of a wastewaster treatment plant treating hydrocarbon... ...
GCCCGGTGGCCAGCCGGTCCAGCTCCGCCGGATGACCCTCGATGAGCAGGGACTCAGGACCCCGCCGCTGCTGGTCCAGGCGCAGGACATCGATCTCCAGATCCAGCTCGTCAGCCACCCGGTCGACCACCTGGTCCTGGTCGGCCACCCNNGCGGACCAGGGCGCGCATGGCGGCACCGGGCCGGATGCCCAGGCTGCGGGCCATCTGAGACAGCTCCTCCCAGCTTCCCGTGCCCGCCTCGGCGACCCAGCAGGCCAGTAGATCCCAGGTCCGGGGCTCGGCCACCCGGCGCAGATGCGCCGGGGCCAACGGGGCGCTCCGGCGGCTCATCCGGCCACCGACGCATCCTCGGCCCGCGCCGCGTACACCAGCGCCGCCCACTCGGCCTGCACCACATCGCGGTCAACGTCCAGCCCGGGCGCGGGCTCGGCGCGCACGTCGGCCAGACGCCGGACCAGCTCGGCCAGGCGCGGGTGCAGGGCCACCTCGCCTCGGCCCAGGCGCAGCACCTGCGGCGCGGCGGCAAAGAGCAGCAGCCACTCGGCGCCCTCGGCGCCGGGCGGGGCCCACCAGCGCACGCGCGGCCCGCCCCCGGCCTCGCTGGGGTCGTACATCCACGCCGGGATGGGCGGCACGCTGACCGGCACAAGGTCGCCCGTGGCGCCCACCAGCTCGCCCTGGGCCGGACCGGAGGCCACCACCAGCGGGGCTGGGCCAAGCGGCGCCGCGCCCGGGATGCGGGCCCCGACCAGGGCATCGTCCTCGCCCACGTCCAGGCGCTGGGCGGCGGCCGCCCCCCGGCGCCAGCCGATCTGGCCCCAACCCACACGCAAACCTTGGGCCAGCATCTGATACCGCAAGAGGCCGGCGCCGACCACGCGGATCTCGTGCGCGCCGGCTGTTGCCGCGGCCAGGCCCAGCCCAAGCTCGGCGCCCGGTTCGATGGTTCCCGCCGCCTGGCCGTCGAGCAGGACCGGGCGCGCCTCATCGAGGTCGGCGGCGGCGGCCAGGCGTGGCGGACCGCCGAGCAGGTAAGTGCCCAGGCCCAGGGGCAGGCCCCCGACCAGGCTGACGGCGGCCTGGGCCGGGGCCAGGTGAGTGCGCCAGGCCGAGGGCAACTCGTCCACCCCGCAGGGCCCGGCCAGCTCCCAGCCGGGCGGAAGACCCGCGGCGGGCAGCGCGTGTGCGCGCACGGCCGTCGGCCAGGCGGCCGGGGGGCCGAGCACCCAGATGTCCCCCTCCAGGGCGGCGCCGACCCGGACAAGGCCGACCTCGGTGGCCGCGAAGAGCAACGGCGTAGCGGGCAGGACGATGCGATCGCCGCCCAGGCTGCTGGACAGGGTGAGCGGGCCGGCCTCCGTCTGGGCAAGGAGCGCGGCGTCCAGGTGGACCTCGCCCTCGCCGCCGGGCAGCACCAGGATGCTCCCGTCCGGTCGGCGCAGGTGCAGCCTGGGCCCGGCCGCATGGGCATGGGCCAGGCCGAGGCTGGCCTGGCCGCTGGCGTGAAAGAGCCGGATGATCAGTGGCCAGGGGCGGCTGGCGGCCAGGCTGGGGCCGCGCTGCTGCCAGGCGGCGAACTGTCGTCTGATGAGCCCGGCGAGGGGATCGGACAGGCCGTCGTCGTCCAGCACCTGACGGCCGGGCAGCGAGAGCTGGTGGCGACCGCCCCAGGTGCGCAGGAAGAAGACCACGTCGGCCCCGGGCACGCTCAGGGCCGCCCGGCGCTGGCCGAAGAACTCCTCCAGCACCTCCTGATCGGCCCGCCGCAGCAGGGTCTGGGCGATGGGCCGGTTGATATGCGTCAGCTTGACGCGCGTGGGGCGCGCCAGCAGCCCGCGCTCGCCCCGCATGTCGACCCGTAGCCACTCCTCGAGCTGGCGGAGCATGGTCTCCAGCACGTCAAACCCCGGGGGCTGCCCCGAGGGCGCCGTGCCCACCAGCTTCGACAGGCGCCGGTAGTAGGCGTTGGCCGGTGCCGTCTGGTCGGCCTCCATGTGCGAGGCGGCCAGCACCAGGACGCAGATGACGGCCAGGTGGGCGGGCGGGCTGGTGCTCGGCCGGGGCCGCCGCCGGGCGTCGGCCGCCAGCTCGGCCATGCGGCCCAGGCCCTGCTGGGCGGAGACGCCCAGCGCACGTCGCACGCAGGCGCAGAGGGTGGGCACGGCGGTGTCGGCCTCCAGGCCCAGTCGGGACGCGGCCTGTTGGACGGCCGCGTCGTCGGCGGCCACTAGGACCGCCCGCTGGGCGTTCACGCCAGGCGGGAACAGGACCTCGGCCAGGGCCTCGGCCCACTGCGGCAGGGTGGGCGATGCCCCGGTGGGTTCAGCCATCAGCCCGAGCTCCGCGGCCGCCAGGCCGAGCCGCGGGGCAGGCGCTCCACCCCGATCGAGAGCCTCTCACTCAGGTCGGTGGCCAGATCGCCCAGGGCGCTGGCATCCCCGTGGACCAGGGTGATGGCCGTCTGCGGGTTGAGCTCGGCCGCGTGCTGGGCCACGTGGAACAGGTCTTCGCGCGAGGCGTGGGCCGAGAGCGGGATCTTGGCCGTGCTGGCCTGGACCACGATGCGGTCGCCGTCCCGGGCCAGGAAGGGCCGGTCGGGGCTGACCTCGCGACGCTCGCGCACGAAGCCCACGTGGATGATGGCGTGCTTGGGGTCGGGGGCCATCATCTCGGCGAAGGTCTGCGACCAGCCCGAGCCAAGCATGCCGGGCGAGGCCACGATGTAGCCCGGGTGGGCCAGCACGCGGGCCACGGCGTCCTCGAAGCGCTCCTCGGCGCCCAGCCAGTTGTTCAGGCTCAGGGCGTCGGTGACGAAGCCGCCGGGCTCCACCCACTTGCCGGGCCGCAGGCGCCAGTCCTCATACACCCGGGTGATGCGCTCGCCCATGCCGCCCAAATACACCGGCGCCTTGGGCAGCCCGTCGCCCATCTGCTGATCGAGCAGGCGCAGGATCTCCTGGGTGCGGCCCAGGGCAAAGGCCGGAATGAGGACCGAGCCGCCGCGCTCGATGGCCTCGCTGGCCACCTGGCAGAAGCGGCGCATGGCCTGGGCGCGCGGGCCGCCGTCGGGGTGCTGGCGCGCGGTCTGGTTGGCGCCGAGCTGCCGGGCCCCGTGCGTGCCCTCCATGATCAGCAGGTCCACGCTGGGGAAGTGCTGCACGCCGTCCCCGAAACGGGGCATGGTCAGCTGGCACTCAGCGATCGGGCCCAGGTCGCCGGTGTACATCAGCGAGCTGTGCCCGGCCTCGCGCAGGACGACCGCGCAGGCACCCAGCACGTGCGGGACGGGCAACAGCTCGATGTCGATCTCGGTCCCCGGGATGGTGTGACGGCAGACCGGGTCGAGCACCTCGACCGCGTCCATGACCGTCTCCACGGTGGGCGCGTTGTAGGCCACATGGTCGTCGAACGCGTCGCTCCAGTCGGAGTCGGCCAGGTCGCGGGCACTCTGGCGCTGGCGCTCCTGCACCTTGGCCGCATCCAGCAGCATGATGCGGGCCAGCTCGGCCGTCGGCTCGCTCATGAAGATGGGGATGTCCTCGTTCTGGGCGTTGCACTGGAACGGGTGCAGGGTGGGCAGGGAGCCCACGTGGTCGATGTGCGCGTGGCTGACCACGATGGCCGACAGGCCCTGGGCCTGGTCCACGCGGAAGTGATACAGGTTCTTGATCTGGTCGTCGCCGTAGACGCCGCGGACCCGCTGGCCGCAGTCCAAGAGCACGGAGCGGCCCGAGGGTGCGGTGGCCACGATGCAGCTGGCCCCCACCTCCTGGGCGCCACCCAGGGCGGTCAGGGTCCAGGGCTCGCGGTTTCGCCGCGAGGTGAGCACGGCCGGCGCCCCGGGCTGGGGCTCAGGCTCGGGCTCGGCCACCGTGACCGGGACGGGCACCTCGGCTGCTGCGGGGGCCTCGCGCGCGACGTACCCCGCATCCTCGACGCCCATCGGCGCCTCGTCCGTCTCGGCCGCCTCCGGCACCTCGTCCGCCCCCGCCTCCGGCGCCTCCTCCGGCGCGGCCTCGCGCTCGCCGACGGCCGGTCCGGCCAGCAGTTCGTCGCGCCCCGGCTCCGGGCCCAGCGTGCGCAGGCGCCGGGCGAAGTCAGCCACCTGGGCGGCGATCTCCAGGATGAGGGCATCGCGCTCGTCGGCCTGGCCCGCGCGCAGGCGCTCCAGCGCCCCGGTGGCAAGGTGCGCCACCAGCTGGCCGATGGTGTCGGCCAGCTCGGTGGCGTTCTCAGGCTGGGGCACGCCGGTGTGCTCGGCCAGGCGGGCCCGCAGGTCGGCCTGGCCGGCGTAGGCCTGCTGCAGCTCGGCCTGCAGGTTCTGCTTGTCCGACTCCAGCCGGGCGGCCATGGAGCGCATGTTGGCCAGGTCATCCTCGACGGCCTGCATTTGCTCGCGCGTTGCCTCGAGCGTGCTCTCCGCCGTGGCCCTGTCCTCGCGCAGGCCCTCGGTCACCGAGACCGCCTCGGCTAGGCGCTCCTCCAGATCCAGCACCTTGCGCCCGAGCTCCGAATCCTGCTGCTCCAGGCTGGCGCGCAGCCCCTCCAGTGAGGTGCGCAGGTTGTCCGCCCGCGCGCGGGCGGCCCGCAGTTCGCTTTTCAGCGTGCGGACCTCCTCCTGGGACTCCGACGCCTCGACCTTGAGGTCGCGGACCTGCTCGTTCAGGCGGGTGATCTCCTGCTCGACCGTGCTGCGCTTGGCCTCGCTGATCTCCTCCTCGGCGTCGTCGACCAGGCCGCGCAACAGCTCATCGTCGTATCCGCCCACCAGGCCGGCCAGGAGCTGGAGGGCCATGGGCGGCACCTCCTCGGGCGGCAGGTTGCGGCCCTCGTCCCACTCCAGGGCGATCCAGGACTGATGCAGGGTCCGGGTGACGAAAACGTCGCCCACGGCGAAGTCCAGGAGCCTGAGCCACCAGAACTGCTGACGGCGGACCAGGTGGACGAGCTTGCCCAGGGCCTGGGGGCTGACCGGGCCGTTGCGCCCGATGCCGGTGGAGATCATCTGCGAGCGCTCGGCCTGGTTGGCCGCCTTGGTCTGCCCGGCGCGCAGCGACTTGACCACATCCGGCAGCACCAGCCAGCAGGCCAGCACATCGTCGGGCAGCCAGTCGGGGCAGGTGGGCATGCGCTGCTGGGCGGCGGCCACGCACTTGGCGATGTCGGAAGGCAGGCGCGCGAGGACCTCGCGCATCTCCATCTGGCGAAGCAGCTCGAGCTCCTCATCGGGCTCACGCTCCTCCAGGTCCTCCTCGGGCGCCTCGGGGTGCGCCTCGACCGTTGGCTCGTCCGCATCCGGCGCGGGCTCGGGGGGCGGCGGCGCGCTCAAGGCATGGGCGAACACCGTCCCCGTGTCCTTGTCCAGCCGCGGGCCGCCCTGCACTTCCTCGGCCGCGCCCGCGCCGGGCTCGGCCACCAGCACCAATTGCCCGTCCGCGGGCTCCTCAGCCGCCTGGCCCTCGTGCGGCAGGGACTGGCGCTCGGCGTAGGTGATCTCGCGCTCGGCCCCCGGCGGGAGCGGCCCACCGGGCAGATTGAAGATCTGCGGATGACGGACGGCCAGCGACCCGGGCTCGCCCACCTGGGATTCTCGGATCAGCCCGCCCCCGGCATCCACATAGGCCGCGATCTCGCCCGCGGCCCACAGGCGCTGCAGGGCCTGGTGGATGTAGTTGAGCGTCGTGCGCCGGGTCTGGGTCCGCGGCCGCTCGATGCGCGGTTCCAAGGTCAGGGCGGAGATGTGCTCGCCCCCCTCGGCCACCTGACGGTAAAGCTTCTGCACTTGAATCTGGATGGGCGTGGTCCGCGTGCGCGCCATAGCGCCTCCCCGGCGTTGATGCGTGGACTACACGAGACAGCCGCGTGCAGCACGAGGCTGGACCGCGACGAGGCGACCTTCGAGGTGGTTCCCGGTGACCTCCAACGCGACGACAAGGGCCTCGGCATGACCGCGGCCGACTGCGAGGGCGGACCCCGTACTGACCCCGCCAACGTGGGTCGAGGACGGAGGTGCCGTACCTGCGCTGCTTCGACCGGTTGTCACAGGCCGGCGTCTCCGGGCTCGGCATAGCAGAGACTGAAGCCGGGCGACGGGACGAGTGCGCTTCGGTAGCCCCAGCACTTTGGCTTGGCGCTGCTCGGCGAAAGCATGACCATGCTTCGTAGGCAACGCTCGGCCCGTGCAACCCCATTCGTGGTCAGGGGGCATGACTCCGATACGAACTCGCGTGGTCCATCACCACACCCGGCCCCGAGGCCGAGCAGGGCCGCACCGAGAGATGCGAGAAGGAGTGCACGGGCCATGGCACGCCAGAGCCGCGGGCAACGCGGGGGCGAGCAGCTGCAGCCCGACTTCAGTGAGCTCCCTTGTTTGTGAAACCCTGGCGACCGAGCCGGGGATTCACCCTCGAGTGTGGGGCTGACGATGTCCTCGCGGAAGCCGGTCATGGCTGGCCGAGCAGAGCCGGGCGAGCCTCGGGCGGCGTGTTGACCAGGCGCACGCGAAACGCGCGTGCGCAGGACGAGCGCCAGTCGCTGGTACCGCACATGCGGGCGCTAACGTCCCGGACCACCGCCACCTGCCGTTGGTAGCCCGAGGGCGAGATCGAGAAGCGATAGCCCCCGTTGACCTTGGCGATGAGGGACGGGAACAGATCCAGCGAAACCGCCTCGGCCAGACCCTCCTCGAAGTTGGCCTGCCGCGCGGTGAGCGGACGCGTCCGTCGGCCCACGCTCATCCAGTGCAGCAGTTCGTGGGTGACGGTCTCCATGAAGCCCACGGGCTTGTCCACGGTGCGCCGGTACAGAACGATCTTCGGGTCCCTTGGCGTGAAGTAGGCGACCATGCCTCCCGCGCCGATTACGTCGATGTCGCACTCGTAGACAGCGATGGGTGGCACGGCCCGCCCAAGGTGCGCCGCGACGCCGGCCCGGGCGATGGCGAACCAAGGATGCGACCGCTGGGCGACGCAATTGCTGACCGGCCCCGGAGGCTCGGTGGCCCACGCGCCAGGGGCTGCCGCAAGCGCGGCCGCGGCCAGTCCCGACCAAACCAATTTGCGAGCAGTCCGACGGCGAGCGGTCCCGGGAGCGAGATGTTGGCACTGGTTGCTCCGACACCACAGGAGTTCTGGGCGCCATGCGCTAGAAGGCACGGAAGGGCGCCCCATTGCCCAAGATGAAGCCGCCCCAGCCCGGCAGCCGGCATGTGACGCGGTCTGAGCCGACAGCAAAGCGGAACTTGCCGAACCAGCCGATCTGGCCGGGGCTTAGGAGAGGTGTAGCCGGGAACCTCCCGATCGTGGAACCGCTGCACACCACGGCATACAGGGAGCGGGCCATCGCTTCCTCGGACCCCCGGCAAGCGAGACGGATGCCGGGACTGAGCTCCGCCCTCGCACCGGCCGCGGACTTGCAGAGGATGCCGGCGATGGGGCCGTGCCCGTTGCCCGTGCAGTAGATGTAGCTGTCCGGGCCGGTGCGAAAGGGCATGCGAGCGCTCAGCGCAGGGGCGGGCAGCACCATGAGGCAGGCCCCGGTCAGGACAAGAACTGGACGCACCGTGCCTCCTGACCCAGACTTCGGGTTGTCTATCCGATCTGGCTCGCCCAGTCGCTGCTCGTCTCGGGTGAGCGGTTCTACGGACATCCGGCCGCCAGGAGGTCTTCGAGCCTCGTCAGCTGCCCGGTCGCCGCTCGGAGGTAGTCCAGCGCCTGCTCCTGCACGAACGGGGTGACGAGGCTGTCGGACTGGACGAGCAGGGTCTGCAAGGCCGCGTCCTCCAGACGGATGTTCTCCGCGCACTGCGTCTCGGCCTGCCCCTCGAGCTTGGCCGCGACGGCCATCATCCCGAGGAACAGACCCCCGGCCGCCTGCTTGGCCTCGAGCTGGTCGGTGGGATCGGCCATCCCGAGGGCGGCCTGCAGGATCCGCAGGCCGTGGCGGGCCACCCTGACGTGGGCACGCACCGTGATCAGGATGCGCTCATCGCCGTACCCCACCCGTCCGAGCGTCTCATCCATCGGCGGCAGGTCGGCGTCGGCCGCGGGGGGCTCGGCGGGGGCGGGAGTCGTCTCCGGGGCCGGTTGGGGCTCGGTGTCGGTGGGCTCGGGCAACGGGGCGGTGTCCGCGGCCGGGCTGACCTCGGCCATCGAGTAGGCCACGCGAAGGAGCTCGTCGGTGCTGAACTCAAGACCACCCTCGGTCCCGCCACCGCCCGAGACGACCTGGATTCCCCCGCCTGTGGGGTCCTTCCAGGTCACGGCCCGAATCGCCTCCCCGTTGAAGACGTAGCCGAGGCCGCCCCGGATCGACCTCCGCGCTTCGGTGCCGCCCAGTTCACCGAGGTTCCCGCAGAAGTACGGCTCGCCCTCGAAGATCGTCATGGTGCCGCGCGGCCCCCGGTAGGTGGCCACAAGCTCATCCGTGACCGCCCCGCAATCGTCGGGCCGCTCGGTCCTGATGGCTGTGAGGCGCAGGCCGAGCGTCGCATCGGGTCGCAGGACCACGAGGCCCGGAAGTTGCGCCTGCGCGCGCTCCCACTCGGCGCGCTCTGCATCGTCCGGGCGTCCGGCGTCGGCGATGGTCCGGCCGGAGGCCGCGGGCCGGACGGTCAGGCCTGGGTGGTGGATGCCGGCCCACAGTGGGCGATCGCCGGCGGCCGCGACGTGCTGCTCGATCACAATCGGCCCTGTGCCGAGCACGAAGCGCGGACGGCGCATCCGGCAGCTGCCCGGGTGGTGCTCCCTCGCATGCGCCGCGCAGATCACCCGCTGCCCCTGGCGCACGACCCAGCGCACCCGGGCGCCCTCCTGCCCGTCTGAGGACTCATCAACCACGAACACCCCGCGCACCCGGCGCACGACCGAGCCGGGGGCCAGATCGGGGTAGAAGCGCATGGTCCCCGAGGCCCCGCGCGGACCGGTTGCCTCGATCCCGCACTGGACCCCGTCCTGCTCGTAGCGCACGCCCCGGTAGGTCAGGGAGGCCGGGTTGCCACCGCGCAGACCCGGGCCGAAGCAGGCGTCGAGCGGGTCGGACGGATCGGCGTCCAGGAAGGAGGGGAGCAGGGCCAGGGTGCGCAGCGGCCCCAGCTCCGGTCCGGCCGGGGGAGATTGCGCCTCCGGCGTGGCGCGCGCTGGCGCCGAGGCAGCCTGACTCGGGACCGGCCTGATGGTGCCACCACCGCCGCCAGCCAGGAACCCGATGCCCACGCCGGCACCGATCAGCACAGCAGCTCCGGCGGCCATCAACGCCCAGCGGCGACCTCCAGGCCGCTGGCCCCCGTCGGCCAGGACATCCGCGGGTGGGGGCTGCGCACGGTCCTCACCCCCGCGCGCAGGGGCGGTCGGCTCCCGCGGGGGAGTCGAGGCGATCGAGACTGCCATCCGCCGAAGGGCATCCGGCGTCGGCGGCTGGACGAGGGTCCTAATGGCCAACCCAACGGCCCGGCTTACAGCGTCGTCGTCGAGGTCGTGCAGCACCGAGTAGTAGGCGCCCAGGCGGTCATGCGACAGCCCCCAGCGCGTTCGCATCCGCTCGGCCGCGCCCCTCCACGTCGAGGCCCTCATCGACTCATCATCCCTTCCGTTGTCCTCGTTCCTGCCAGCCCCACCTCGTAGGGCTCCTCACATGCGGAAGTGGCGCAGGGTGAGCGCCCCGGCCATGATGCGAAGCGCGAGCCCCTCCTTCTCGATGGGGACGGAGATCGAGACCACCGAGTACCCGGTGGTGTTGTGGAGCACCATGAGCTCCGCGCCGTAGCCGTCCCCATCACCCCAGCCGTTGCCAGACTCATTCATGAAGGCGACCGCGGAGCCGCGGAACGGGCTGTAGCCGTTCTCCACCCAGCCGCGGCGCAGGGCCGCGCGCCCCCCGCACCAGCAGGAGGTGCGCTGGATGCGCATCTTCTGGTGGTGGTCACGGGGGTTAATGTAGAAGAGCGTGGAGTGGTCGGAGGGGTAGGTGCGGTCGGCGAACCTCCAGCCGGCGGGGACCAGGATGGGCTCGCCTGTTTCGCTGCGACGGACCAGGCGCACCGCGGGACGGCGCGGCCTCGCCGGACGGTGGGGCGTCGGGGGGACTGGCGCGGGGCGCACTGGCGCGGGGGCCAGGTCCTTGAGGGTGAAGGTCGTGGCCGCCACCAGCAGCTCCCCAGGGGCCTGCACCGGCAGGCCGGAGGCCGGGTCGCTGACGTTCCGCGCTGGGGTGGCCATCAACACGCACACCGTCCACAGCCCCGGCTCCTCCATCCGGGTGGGCGAGAAGTCGACCTGCTGGCTGTAGCTGCCGTCTCCCACGGCCGCCGGGTTGATGTCCCAGGCCGGCAGCACCGCCCCGCCGCTCAGGATCGTCCTGAAGTTGGGGTCGCTCGCCATGTCCTCAGGATCGCTTGGGCAGGCGGCGGCCTGGTCTGGCAGCCGGTCCCACGCGGAAGTAAGTCCAACCCAGGCCGTCGGGAGCGATGTCCCGTCGGCCGGGAGATCGGCGATGCCGTGGAGGCGGATGATCACTTGCCGGAAGTGGTAGTTGGCGGGTGAGATGACCCCCGCGTCAACCTGAAGGCTGCTCGCCCTGGCCGTTGCGACCAGGACCAGCCAGGCGGCGAAGACCAGAAAGGCCAGCCGCTGGGCCCGGTGAAGCACAGGCCGGCCCGCCCTCCCGCCCTCCATCGACCGACGCTCGTGAGGTGGGGCCGGGGCCGGTGACGTGCCCCAGACCGTGGGATGGCGATCAGGCATGAACCCGCCGGGTGTCCGGACCTCACCGGCGGGCACCTTCGGAGCGCGGATGCGGCCCGTGCACCCACTGGCAACGCACGCACGGTGAGCCACACGTATCGTTTCCCCGTCGCCCCCGACCCTCGCGGGCTGACGTGCCGCTCGCGGTTGCTCGCGGCGCGTCCGTCCCGGCCGGCACGGGTCGCCCTGGACGGCAACGGCCGCGTCACCGGTGGTGGGCCACTGGCGTCGGCCGCGTGGCCGGGCGACCGCGGCTACGGTGTCACGCGGACGGTCCACGCCCCCTCACCCTCGACCTTCATCAGGAAGGGCCCCCTCGGCAGGCTGGCGACAGTGGACCAGCGCCCCGGACCGATCTCGTTGACGATCAGGTCGCTGCCGGTGGTCACCCCGCCGTAGCCGTAGATCTCCACGGTGAAGTTGCTCTCGCCGCTGTTTGAGGACGTGACCGTTGCCGCGGGAAGCTCACGCGCGACCTGCACCGGGATGACGGCGGAGCCGGAGCCCGACAGGCGCCCGGGCAGGCGCTTTGCGCCTGAGGCCGGCAGCGGCTGGGAGATATTCAACCGCCAGCTCCCCTCCCCCTCGATCTTGACCTTGTAGCGCCCCGGCGCCGCCTGGGTCAGCCCGGACCAGCTGCCGGGGCCAATCTCGTTGATGGCCAGGCGGCTCTCCCCCGTCGGCGAGACGAGCTCCACCGTGAAGTTGAACTCCCCGGTGTTGCTGGCCTTGATCACGACCGGGTCATCGCGGCGCACTCGGTAGCTCACGACGGAGGAGCCGCTCCCGCTGTAGGTGATCCCACGCTGGGCCTGACGCGCCAGGGCGGCCCGGCGCGCCGCCACCCGGGCGCGTGCCCGGGCCCGCGCGGCCTCCCGCGCCCGG
>JRYK01019435.1_pt1 | contig 11591 bp, 9 predicted proteins | sample 235381 | NCBI WGS metagenome assembly JRYK01 (sample SAMN03074220, study PRJNA261476) | activated sludge metagenome | biome: Wastewater Treatment Plant; feature: Wastewater; material: Activated sludge; isolation source: activated biomass of a wastewaster treatment plant treating hydrocarbon... ...
CGGTGGAGATGGGCGCCGAGACGGGCGCTAACGAGTCCAGCTATAAGCAGGGGCCGTCGGTCTACAACACCTCCAACCAGGAGGAGTTCGGCGACAACCCCACGGCGTACCCCACCGGCCTGGCCGAGGAGTAGTCGCCGCCACGTGGCAGCGGAGGTAGACCATGGAGTATGAATGGCATACCCGGCAAGAGGCCCCGCCGGAAAAGAGCCTGGGCGACCTGTTCTCCGAGTTGTCGGAGCAGGCCAGTATCCTCGTCCGCCAGGAAATCCAACTGGCCCAGACGGAGATGACCCGCAAGGCGACCAAGGCCGGCCGTAACGCCGCCTTCGTCGGCCTCGGGGGCGTTGTGGCCTTGGGCGCGTTTCTGTCCATTGTGGCCGCGCTCATTCTGGCGCTGTCGCAGGTGATGGCGGCGTGGTTGGCGGCCCTGATCGTGGCCGTCGTGTTGGCCATCGTCGCCGCGCTGCTCGTGCAGTACGGCATCAACAAGCTCAAGACGATCGACCCGACCCCGCGCCGGACGATCGAGACGGTCAAGGAGACCAAGGAATGGCTGACACAACAGGTGTAACTTACCCACGGGGTACGGACACGGACGTGCCTCTCATCTCCGATGATCCCGACGAGATCCGGCAGCAGATCTCGCACACCCGGGCGCTGATGAGCACGACGATCACCCAGATCGGCGAGCGGCTCTCGCCCGACTACATCCTGGATAAGGCGAAGACGTCCGTCCGCGAGGCGGCCGTCGGGAGGATTAACGATATGAGATATGAGGCGAATCGCAGAGTGGAGAACGTTTCCAACAGTATGGGCGACACCGTGCGCGCCAACCCGCTGCCCGTGGCCCTGATCGGTATCGGCCTGGGCTGGTTGCTGATGTCCGAGCGCAGCAAGCGGCAGCCGGTTGACACCCGCGGCTATCGCACGGGCAGCTACCGCTACTATGAGTCGGACGAAGGCCCCGGCCGCTTCGACCAGGCCCGCTATCGCCTGAACGAGGCCGCCGATAGCGTGCAGGACCGCGCCGCGCACCTGCAGGACCGCATTAGCGACACGGCCCAGTCGGTGGGCGACAACATCAGCGAGACGGCGCAGCGCACCGGCGACACGGTCCGCGAGACCGCCCACCGCACCGGCGAGGCCGTCCGCGACACGGTGCAGCGCGTGGGCGAGACCGTCGGCCAGCGGGCCGAGATGGTGCAGGAGCGGGCCAGCGACATGACCATGCAGGCCCGCAACGAGGCCGAGCGGTTGGCCGCCGAAGCGCGCTGGCGCGCCCAGGCGGGCGTGCAGCAGACGCGCCAGACGTTCTGGGAGATCATGGAGCAGAACCCGCTGACGCTCGGCGCGGTCGTGCTCATCGCCGGCGCGGCTGTCGGCGCGGCCATCCCCAGCACCGAGTACGAGAATCGCCTTCTGGGCGAGACGCGCGACAAGTTGATGGAAGAGGCCAAGTCGCGCGCCCAGGACACCGTTGGCCGGGTACAGACCGTGCTGCACGAGGCCCAGCAGGCGGCGGTCACGGAGGCGCGCAACGTAGCCCAGCGCGAGAACCTGCCCATCGGCGGCAACGGCGAAGCGTCGCAGCCGGATTGGTCGAATTCCTAAGGTTGCGGTCGGGGACGCCCCATCGCCTGAGCATGGGGCGTCCCCCGATCGTGAAAGGCAGGAGGGAAGACATCGATGCCCAGAGCGACTAGGGTTATGCATCAAGTCATGGACTGGCGCGCCGTCGTTATCGCCGGCCTTGCGGCCGGCCTGTTGACGTTCGCGCTGCGGATTCTGTTGTGGGTCTACGTCACCGGCGGCAGCTTTTGGGCGCCGTTCTATCAGTCGGCGGCTGTTTTGCTGGGGCCTGATAGCCTGGCCCCGGTCGACGCGCCGGCTATGGGCGTGGTGGCCGCGGGCATCCTGGTTCACTTTGTGCTGTCGCTTCTCTATAGCCTGCTCTTGGCGTTCATCATCCACCGCTGGGGGCTTATCGTCGGCATTGTCGGCGGGGCGCTTTTTGGTCTGGCCGTCTACGTGATCAACTACTACACCTTCACCTATCTCTTCCCGTGGTTCTTCCCGCTGCGCGGTTGGCTGGTGTTGGCCGCGCACGTCTTCTTCGGGGCGGCCGCCGGCGGCATCTATGAGGCACTGGAGCGCGACATCTACGTGCTCGAGGAGCCGCCGACGGACACGACGCTGCCCGCCTAGAGCCACTGAACTTCACGCGAGAGGCCATCCATGACACGTAGACGCAGCTTCAATGGCGGCCGGTTGCTGATGGCCCTGGTCATCGCCGGCTTCGCCCTGTTCTCCTACTTTGGCTCTAAGGAGTACAACCCCGTTCTGGAAGAGGACCAGTACGTCGGCATCACGCCGGAGCAGGAGATCGCCCTGGGCTTGCAGGCCGCGCCGGAGATGGCCGCCGAGTTTGGCGGCCTGCACCCCGACCAGCAGGCGCAGGCCTTCCTGGACGAGGTCTGCCGCAGCGTGATCGCCAACAGCGACGCCGGCGACGCCGAATGGCCCTATGAGTGTTCGCTGCTGGTCGATGACCAGACGATCAATGCCTTCGCCCTGCCGGGCGGGCAGGTCTTTCTGACGCTGGGCCTATACAACGAGTTGCAGTCCGAGGGGCAACTGGCCGGCGTGCTGGCCCACGAGATCGGCCACGCCGTCGCCCGCCACTCGGCGCAACAAATCGCCCGCGAGCAGTTGACCCAGGGCCTGACCGGCGCGGTGATCATCGCCTCTTACGACCCGCAAAACCCCAACAGCATGGCCACCAGCCAGATCGCCGCCGTCGTTGGCCAACTGCTGACCATGCGCTATAGCCGCGAGCACGAGCTGCAGGCCGACCGGCTGGGCGTGCGCTTCATGTCCCAGGCCGGCTATGACCCGCGCTCGCTCATCGAGGTGATGCGCATCCTGGAGGCCACGGGCGGGGCCACGCCGCCGGAGTTCTTCAGCACCCATCCCAACCCGGAGAACCGCATCGCGGCCATCGAAGAGGCCATCGCCCAGGAATTCCCCAACGGCGTGCCCGATGGGCTGATCAAGTAGCAGAGGAGAGGGAGATGCGTAAAGTCCTAGACCTGATCAAGCACACCTTCCAGGAGTGGAGCCGCGACAAGGCTTCGCGGCTGGCCGCGGCCCTGGCCTACTACACGGTCTTCTCCATTCCGCCGCTGATGGTCGTGGCCATCGGCATCGCCGGCGCCTTCACCGACCGGGCGGTTGTCGAGCAGCAGGTGGTGGCCCAGGCCGGCGGCCTGATGGGCCAGCAGGGCGCGGACGCCATTCAGACCATCCTTGACTCGGCCAAGGAGCCGGGCAACGGCGAACTTGTGCCGACATTGCTGGGCGTCGCGCTGCTGATCTTCGGCGCGTCGGGCATCTTCACCCAGCTGCAGGACGCCATGAACACCATCTTCGGCGTCAAGCCCGACCCCAGGCGCGGCATTGTCGGCATCATCAAAGATCGCTTTCTGTCGTTCACCATGGTGCTGAGCATCGGCTTCATCTTGCTGGTGTCGCTGGTGCTGAGCACGGTGCTGACGGCCCTGGGCGACTTCGTAGGCGGCCTGGTGTCCGACGCGGCCATTTTGCTGTGGCTGGTGAACTTCGTCATCTCCTTTGGCGTCATCGCTTTGCTCTTCGCCCTGATCTTCAAGACCATCCCCGACGTCAAGATGGCCTGGCGCGATGCGTTCATCGGCGCGGCCCTCACGGCGCTGCTGTTCAAGATCGGCGAGTATGCCCTGGCCTACTACTTCGAGAAGAGCGATCCTACTTCGGCCTTCGGCGCGGCCGGGTCGGTCATCCTGCTGTTGCTGTGGGTCTATTACTCGGCGCAGATCATCTTCCTGGGCGCGGAGTTCACTGAGGTCTACGCGCGGGAGATGGGCGCCGGCCTGGCTCCGGAGGAGGGCGCTGTGCCCGTGACGGCCGAGGAGCGCGCCGCGCAGGGCATCGCCAACCGCGGCGATATTCGCCGCCAGACGCACTATTACGCCGAGAAGGAACAGCAACACTAGCCAAAACGGGCAACGACGGCCCGCTGCCGCCCCGCTATTTTACCTACACCCGAAAACTCGCTTGCTGGTATGCTCTCTCCGTAGACAGTACAAGATGCGCGGCCCCGCCGCGCCGTCTGCGGAGAGAGCGAATGCCCGCTGCCGACAGCAACGCCGACGGTCACACACCGGATAGGCAACTGAACATCCTTCACCTCCTACAAGAATTGGGCGTCATCGCCAACGGCGCCATGACCGTGGGCGAGGCGCTCTATCATTCGCTGAACGCCATCGGCGGCTACACCGGCTGGCTGCTGGGGCGCGTCAGGCTCGACGACGTGGCCGCCGCCCTGGTGCGCGAGCCGGCCGTCCTGTGGCGTCATGCCGCGGCGCCTGCCACCGCCGGCGTCTGGCCGGACACGCCGGCGAACGACGCTGCGCCGGCCGGCGATGCCCTGCGCGGCTACGTGGCCTGCCCCGTCCATGCCGGCGAGCGGCGCGTGGCCGTGCTGGAGTTTCTGGCCGCCGAGCCGCTACAGATCGGGCCGGAGCTGCAACAGGTGCTCAGCCACGCGGCGACGCTGATAGGGCTGGTGATCGCGCGTGGCCTTGCCCAGGCCGACCTGCGCGAGAGCGAACGGCGTTTCCGGGCCATCTTCGATCAGTCCTATCAGTTCATTGGCCTGATGGAACCGGACGGCACGCTCGTCGAAGCCAACCAGACGGCGCTGCAATTCGCGGGGCTGACTCTGGAGGACGTGGTCGGCAAGCCCTTCTGGGAAACGTATTGGTGGCAGATCTCTCCCACGACACAGGAACAGTTGCGGGCGGCCATCGCGCGGGCGGCGCGGGGCGAGCTGGTGCATTACGACGTGGAGGTTCAGGGCGCGGGCGGCCGCGTCGTCACCATTGACTTCTCGATCAAGCCCATCTGCAATCTGGACGGCGAAGTCGTCCTGCTCATCCCCGAGGGCCGCGACATCACCGAGCTGCGCGCCACGCTGGAAAGCCTGCGGCGCACCGAAGCGCGGCTGGAGGAGGCCCAGCGCGTCGCCCGCATGGGCCACTGGGACTACGACGTGGCCACCCAGGAGGCGTTCTGGTCGGACACGCTCTATCACGTGTTCGGCCTGGAGCGCAGCCAGGTGCGCTCGCCGGGCGAGGAGTTTATGGCCCGTATGCACCCGGACGACATCGATCGCGTCCGGCGGCACATGCAGCAGGCCTATGACAACCGCCGCGGCTACGAGGTGACCTACCGCATCCAGCACACCGATGGCTCCACCCGCTCGGTCTATGCCGCCGGCAACGTCATCGCCAACCAGGACGGCGAGGTAACGCGTATGACCGGCATCGTCCAGGACGTGACGCACAGTCACCAGCTGGAAGAGTCCTTGGCGCGTTCCTTGGAGCGGCTGGCGCAGGTCAACAGCGTGGGCCAGATCGTCGCCGCCACCTTTGATCTGGAGCAGATTTACCGCGAAGTCCTGGACGCCACGCGAACGATGCTGAACGCCGAACTGGTGACCCTGTTCGAGTACGAGAACGACGAGCTGCGCATCCGGGCCAGCAGCCACAACGGCGACGTCCACATGGAGAACTGGAGCATCCCGGCCAACGCCGGCGTGGCCGGCGAGGTCTGGACGACAGGCCGCCCGGTGTGGCTCAGCGGCGATGACTGCCGCCGCCGCCGCTCCAACAATCTGGCGCGGCTGAGCGGCTATGACCCGCAGGCCATGTTGACCGTGCCCGTCCGCTGGCAAGACCAGGTGCTCGGCGTGCTACAGGCGGCCGATTCGCGCCCCGACGCCTTCCAGGAGAGCGACCTGGAGACGTTGCAGGCCGTCGGCACGTGGACGGCCATCGCCATCGGCAAGGCCCGCCAGCACACGACGCTAGAGCGCCGTCTGCGCGAGAGCGAGGCCATCGCCCAGATCAGCCGTGCCCTATCCGAAACGCTAGAGCCGCAGAGCATCCTCGACCTGATCGCCATCACCGTCCAGCGCATGATCCCGCGCTCCGACTGGGCCGTCATCCACCTGCTGCGCGGCCGCCCGGAGCACCTACACCCCGTGGCCGCCGCCGGCAGCGCGCCCCCGGCCGAGACCTACATCATCATGCCCGGCGAGGGCATCGCCGGCCACGCCTTGCTGGAAGGTCAGTTGATCAACGTCGGCGACGTGCTGCTGGACGATCGCCCCAGCCACTTCGCCCGCTCCGTCGGCGTGCGCTCGATGCTCGTCGGCCCCATCCAGAGCCGCAGCCGGGCCATCGGCACCATCAGCAGCGTGTCCAGCGAGCCTCATAGCTTCACCGCCGAAGACGAGCGCCTGTTCACCATTCTGGCCTCTCAGGCGGCCATGGCCATCGAGAACACGCAGCTTTTCGACTCGCAGCGCCGTGCGCGGGCCGTGGCCGAGTTGCAGCGCGAGCGCCTGCGCGAACTGACCCAGCGCCTGGTGACGGCCCAGGAAGATGAGCGGCTGCGCATTTCGCGCGAGCTGCACGACGAAGCCGGGCAGGCCCTGACCTCGCTCAAGATCAGCCTCGATCTACTGCGCTCCGGTCTGCCGCCGGAGCAAGAGTCGCTGCGGGCCAAGCTGGCCGACGTGGCCGGCCTGGCTGACACCACCATGGAGACGCTGCGCACGCTGGCCCATGACCTGCGGCCGCCCGGCCTGGACGCCTTTGGCCTCAACGTGGCTCTGGAGGGCCTGTGCTACGACTTCAGCACGCGCACGGCCTTGCCCGTCGCCTATCGCGGGCTGGAATTACCCGAGTTGCCCACGGCGGTGGCCCTGTCCATGTATCGCCTGGTACAGGAGGCGCTGACCAACACTGCCAAGCACGCCGAGGCCACTCGGGTGCAGGTCGAATTGACCGGCCGCGACGGCCAACTGGAACTGTCGGTGATCGACGACGGCAAGGGCTTTCAGGCCGAGACGGACACCGCGGACAAGCGGGGCGGCATTGGCCTGGTCAGCATGCGCGAGCGGGCCGAGCTGCTGGGCGGCGTCCTGGACATCGAGACGTCCCCCGGCCAGGGCACGCGCCTGGTGGCGCGCATCCCGCTAGAGCAAGTGGGAAGTGGAGAACTGCAATGATTCGCGTCATCGTCGCCGACGATCATCATCTGGTGCGTCAGGGCCTGCGCGCCCTGCTAGAAAACAGCCGCGAGGTGGAGGTGGTCGGCGAAGCCTCCACCGGCCAGGAGGCCGTCGAGTTGGCCGAGAAACTCCAGCCGGACGTGGTGGTGATGGATCTGTCCATGCCCCGGCTGGACGGCGTGCAGGCCGCCACACGCATCCTGGACCAGAAGACGCCGACCGAGGTGGTCATCGTCTCCATGCACGCCGACACGGCCATTGTACAGAACCTGGTGCGCCGGGGCGTGAAGGGCTACTTGCTGAAAGACGCCCTGGCCGCCGAGCTGATGTTCGCCATCCGCTCGGCCAGCGCCGGCAAGCTCTATCTCAGCCCGACGATCTCCGAGGCGGTCATGAACATGCTCATGATGCCCGCCGGCGAAGACGTGGCCGCCGAACTGACGCCCCGCGAGCGCGAGGTGCTGCNNGCGCAGGAAGTACAGCTTCGCGCGGCGCACGTCGCCGCGGCGCTTGACCTCGATCGAGGCGAGCAGCGGCGAATAGGTCTGGAACGTGCGCTCGACGCCTTCGCCGCTGCTGATCTTGCGGACCGTGAACGACGAATTCAGGCCGCGGTTGCGCTTGCCGATGACCACGCCCTCGTTCGCGAGAGCATTCGCGCCATCCTGGCCAATCACAGAGATATGGAGATCGTCGGCACCGCGGGCGACGGCAGCGAGGCCGTGGAGTTAGCGCTTACGCATCAGCCCGATGTAGTGGTGATGGACATCTCCATGCCCAGCATGGACGGTCTGCACGCCACCGAGTTGATCCACCGCGCCCAGGAAGATACCAGCATCGTCATCCTGTCGATGCACGTCAACGCGGCGCTGGTGCAGCAGGCGCTGCGCATGGGCGCGCGCGGCTACGTGCTGAAGCGGCGGGCCACTGAAGAGTTGCCCGATGCCATCCGCGCCGCCATGCAGGGCGAGGTGTATCTCAGCCCGGCCATCCCGCCGTCGTTCCTGCCCCACTAGCCTCGGCCGCCTCCGACCCTGTGCTGGCCTGCCCCATGCCGCGCCCCGCGCGGCATTTTTGATCTATCCCCAAGACCCACAATGTATCACCCTACCAGAGAAGTAGAACCTTTCGGCCTGAGAAATACGGGTATCCCGTATCTAATGGTGGGGGAGTTACCCATATCGCAGGCACACGGTTGGCCGCACAATAGTGACATAGAACGAACCCACTGAGTTCTGTGAAGAGACGAAAGCGTAGGTTGTGAAAAGGAGCGCCCTCATGATACGTGTCCTCATTGCCGATGATTCTGGTCTGACCTGTGATGCAATGCGCACGATCCTCGATCGGGAAGAAGGCATTTACGTCGTGGGTTGCGCGCGCACTTTGGAAGAGACTGAGTTCTTGCTGCCCCACGCCAACCTGCTGCTGGTTGGCCCGGCGCTGGAAGGCGAGAGCATCGTCGAGTTGGTGCGACGGGTGCATAGCAAGCGGCCGGAAGTCCGTGTCCTGGTCGTCGGCGTGCGCAATGAGCCGGAGATGATCACCCAGTACATCGAGGCCGGCGCGATGGGCTACGTCCTGCGCCAGGAGTCGATGTCCACGCTGGTAGAGAAGATCCGCGCCGCCCACGCCGGGCAGGCCCTCGTCGCCCCCGACATCACCCTACACCTCATGCGCCGGTTGGCGCAACTGGCCCAGCAACCGTTCATGGGCGCGTGGGGGGTGGAAGGCATCTCCGGCCTGCACGAGTTGACCTCGCGCGAGCGCGAGGTGCTGAGCCTCATCGGCGCCGGCTACTCCAACCGCGAGATCGCCGACGAGCTGGTCATCGGCTGGGGCACGGTCAAGAACCACGTCCACAGCATCCTGAAGAAGCTGGAGACGAACAGCCGGCACGAGGCCGCGGCCATCTACCGCGTGCACGCGCGACAGGCCGGCGGCGTGCCCGTGGCCGCCTAACTTGGGAAGACTACTGGAGCATCACCCGCAGGACACCGCCCACGTCAGCCGACGTGGGCGGTGTCCTTTTGGGCATGGGCCAGGGAGTTAGCCAATAGTGGCCGCGCCGCCCATGTAGGGCTGGAGCGCTTCGGGGATGCGGATGCGGCCGTCGGGCAGCTGGTTGTTCTCCAGCAGGCCGATCATCACCCGCGGCAGGGCCAGGCCGCTGGCGTTGAGCGTATGCACGTAGCGCGGCCGGCCGCCGTCGGCCGGACGATAGCGCACGTTGGCCCGCCGCGCCTGGAAGGCCTCGCAATTGCTGGCCGAGCTGACTTCCAGCCACTCGCGGCAGCCGGCGGCCCAGATCTCCACGTCGAACTTCTTGGCCGCGGCGAAGCCCAGGTCGCCGGTGACCATCTCGATGAGGCGATAGGGCAGCCCCAGCGCGGCGCAGATGTCCGTGGCGTGGCTCACCAGCAGATCGAGGTGGGCGTAGCTCGTTTCGGGCGTGGTGAACTTGTACATCTCCACCTTGTCGAACTGGTGGCCGCGCTTGATGCCGCGCACGTCGCGGCCGGCGCTCATCTTCTCGCGCCGGAAGCAGGGCGTGTAGGCCACGTAGTTGAGCGGCAGGTCGGCCTCTTCCAGGATTTCGTCGCGGTGCAGATTGGTCAGGGCGATCTCGGCCGTGCCCAGCCACATGAAGTCCTCTTCGGCGTCGCGGTAGATGTTGTCGCTGAACTTGGGCAGTTGCCCCGCGCCGACGAACATGGCCGAGCGAACCATGAAGGGCGGATAGATCTCCGTGTAGCCGTGGTTGTTCACGTGGTAGTCGAGCATGAACTGGATGACGGCCCGCTGCAGCCGCGCCCCCTGGCCGCGCAGGACGTAGAAGCGCGAGCCGCTGAGGCGCACGCCGCGATCGAAGTCCAGGATGCCCAGCGCCGGGCCAAGGTCCCAGTGCGCCTTAGGCTCGAAGTCGAACTCCGGCAGCGCGCCCACGGGCGGGTAGGCGATGTTGTGGCTATCGTCCGGGCCATCGGGCACGCTCTGGTGTGGCAGGTTGGGAACCCAGAGCATCTTTTCTTCCAGCCGGGCCTCGACCAGGCGCAACTCCTCTTCCAGCGCGGCGATGCGCTCGCCCATCTGGCGCGTCTCCTCTTTGGCCGTGTCGATGTTGAATTGCAGGCTATTCACCTGCGTGCGCAGCCCTTCGGCCGCTGCCCCTTCGGCCCGCGCCCGGTCGCCCTCCAGCTTCTTGAGCGTGCCCATCCACTGGCCGACCTGCTTCGAGTTGTCATTGCGCTGCCGCCGCAACTCCTCTAGCTCGCCGATGATCTCCCGCCGCCGGGCGTCGGCGGCCACGATCTCGTCGATGGGCGCGCTGTCGTTCAGGCGGGCGATCTGCGCCTTTACCCACTCCGGTTTCTCGCGAATCAGGTTGATGTCGATCATTGTGTCACCTCCAGGTCAACGAAAAGCCCCCTTCATCCTCCAGGACGAAGGGGGCTCGTGGTGCCACCTGGTTTCGCCGCGGCCCGCGGGCCGCCGCCTCTTCTGCGCGATAACGGGCGCGACCGGCTCGCCTTACACCGGCGGCGGGGCCGCGCGGCTTGCGGGAGCAACTCGGGAGGGGATTTCCTTCGGCCGCGGGGTTGGCTCGCACCGGCCGCCAACTCTCTGCCTGCCCCGGACGAAGTACTCGTCTCCGTCGTCGTCGTTGCGTGATCTAGTTGACGGCCATTATAGTCCCCTGGCGGAGCGCTGTCAACGCCGCGGCGATCTGGGCCGCCACGCGGCCGTTGTTGCGCAGCAGGGCGGTGTTGGCCGTCATGCTGCGGCCGTCGGTCAGCTCCACCACGCGCCGCAGCAGCCAGGGCGTCGCCGCGGGGCCATGGATGCCCTGCGCGTCGGCCTCGCGCGCGGCCTGGGCCGCGGCGGCCTCGGCTTCCTCTGGGTCCAGGCAGGCCTCCTCCGGCGCGGGCACGGTGATGAGCGTGCCGCTGCTGAGGCCAAGCGCCCGCCGCGCCTCGATCAGCGCCGCCGCGCACGGTGCGCCCCATGAAGTGCCGCATGCACTCGGCCAGCGGCATGTCCCAGCCGCTTTCGGCCAGTTGCTGGCGCAGCACGCCGTGGGTGATTGGCTCGCTGTCCACCAGCACGCCGTCGCAGTCGAANNCGCCGCCTCGGCCGGCGTGTCCAGGCGGGCATCGACCGGCAGGCCACAGGAGCGGGCAAAGAAAGCCGGCAGCTCGTCGGCCCCGTAGCCGATGACGGCCACACCCTCGGTCTCCAACACTTCGCGCGTGGCCGGCAAGTCGAGGATGGACTTGGCCCCGCTGCTGACCACCGTCACCGGCGTCTGGCCCAGTTCGCGCAGGTCAGCGCTGATGTCAAACGGGTGTCCGCGATGGACGCCACCGATGCCGCCCGTGGCGAATAGCTCGATGCCGGCCAGGTGGGCCACCACCATGGTCCCGGCCACGGTCGTCGCCCCATCTTCGCGGCGGGCGACGGCGATGGCCAGGTC
>JRYK01002641.1_pt1 | contig 11553 bp, 12 predicted proteins | sample 235381 | NCBI WGS metagenome assembly JRYK01 (sample SAMN03074220, study PRJNA261476) | activated sludge metagenome | biome: Wastewater Treatment Plant; feature: Wastewater; material: Activated sludge; isolation source: activated biomass of a wastewaster treatment plant treating hydrocarbon... ...
TACAACTGCACCGAATACAATAACTACTGGGGCGGCTACTGGGGCTCGTGGGGCGGTTATTACAGCGGGTGGGCATTCGCGGGCGGCGTCGCCATGGGCGCGGCCATAGCGAGCGTACCGGCGAGCTCGACCACCGTGTACGTGCAGGGGAACCCGTTCTACTACAATGACGGGGTATATTACGCTCCTCAGGGAAGCCAGTACGTGGTCGTGCCTCCTCCTCCCGGCGCGGTAGTCAACACGCTCCCTCCCTCGTGCGATACTGTCTACGCCGGGGAAGACCAGTATTTCGACTGCGGCGGAGCGTTCTATTCGTCACAGGACGCGGGGTTCCAGGTCGTTCAGCCCCCCGTGGGCGCGACCGTTGACGAGCTCCCGGAGGGAGCTCAGCCGAAGGTCGTGAACGGCACGACTTACTACCTCTTCGGCGCGGCCTATTACCGTCCGTTTTACAGCGGCGGCAGCGTTATCTATCAGGTAGTTGCCGATCCGACGGCCTGATCGAAAATCCGGGGTCCCGTGAGGAAACCCCTCACGGGATCATCTTCCGACGACATACTTGAGCGCCTGCCCGAGAACGAGCGGGGTCAGGCTCGCGGCGGCTATTAGTTTCCAGCCCCGAGGGCCGGGGTCCGCCACGCCCAGTATGTGAGCCGCGGGGGGTATGAACACCGCCGCCAGGATCAGCGCCGAGCACAGGACGAGAGCGCCCCAGACGTAGGGGTTCCGCGTAACCTCGTTCCTCAGGAGCTCCGAGCCCGCGTCCCGCATGTTGAACACGTGAAATATCTGGGCGAAAGCTAAAGTCAGGAACGATACGGACACCGATTCCCTGTCGCTCATACCGAGCGCGAATCTCGATATAATGAGGGCGCCCAGAACGCAGGCGGTGATCAGGAAGCCGTAACCGGCGATCCCGAGCCATTTCCTCCGTGTAATGAGCGGCTCTTTCGGGTCCCTCGGCGGAAGCCTCATCACCCTGTCGTCCCCTTCGCCCATGCCGAGCGCGAGCGCCGGGAACACGTCCGTTACCAGGTTGAGGAACAATATCTGGAGGGGTAGCAGGGGGAGCGGGAGGGGGGCGAGCGAAGCCGCCGAGACTATCATTATCTCGCTCACGTTGCAGGAGAGGAGATAGAATATGAATTTCCTGATATTGCCGAATATGACGCGTCCCTGCTCGACGGCCTGGACTATTGTCGCGAACGAATCGTCCTTGAGCACGATGTCGGCCGCCTCCTTCGCTACCTGCGTCCCCCGTCTCCCCATCGCTATACCGATGTCGGCCTGCCTGAGTGCGGGGGCGTCGTTCACGCCGTCCCCCGTCATCGCGACCACGTACCCCTGCTGCTGATAGTAGGACACGAGCCGGAGCTTCTGCTCGGGGTTTACACGCGCGAGTATCCGGGCATCTCCCAATCTCTTTTTTAATTCCTCGGGGAAACCGCCCCCATTTCCGAGCTCGTTTCCGTGAATGACGGGCTCGTCCTCCCTGTCCGTGAGCCCCACGGCGAGCGCGATGTTCCTCGCCGTCGAGGGATGGTCGCCCGTGACCATGACCACGCTGATGCCGGCACCGAGACACTCCACAATCGCCTCCCGGACCCCTCCGCGGGGAGGGTCGAGAAGGCAGACGAGGCCCTCGAACGTAAGGCGGGCATAGGGGTCCGTATCGGGCTCTGAGACCGTCTTCCCGGCGTGGGCTATCACCCTGTAACCTCTCGACGCGAGATCTTCGTTCCTTACGCGCCAGTTTTCTTTCCCATCTTCGGCGAGCCCGTCAGTACCCGAGGGCGTAAGGATACTGTCGCAGCATCCGAGCACGGAGTCCGGGGCGCCTTTGACGGCCACCCTGTAAGCCCCGTCCGATTCGTGGAACGTGGCCATCATGTTCACCTGCGTGTCGAAAGCCTCGATGCTTGTTTCGGGGTAAACGGAAAGAAGCCGTTCCCTCTCTATCCCGGCCAGGGCTCCCGCCCTGAGGAGAGCGATCTCGAGAGGGTCGCCTATGCCTCCCTCTTCCCCCGGAGGCCCCGCGCCGAGGCTCGCCCTGTTGCAGAGAACGCCCGTCTCTATGGCTGCGACGGCGGCCGGGCCCGTGATGGTATCCGACTCGCGCCCGTTTATGAGAAATTTCCCCTTCTCCGGGCCGAGCCTCAGCTCTCCGCCCTCTGTCACTATCACCTCGACGGTCATCCTGTTCTCGGTCAGCGTGCCCGTCTTGTCCGTGCATATGACGTTCGTCGCGCCGAGCGTCTCTACGGAGGCCAGGCGGTTGACGAGCGCGTTCCTCCTCGCCATCCTCAGCATCCCCCTCGCGAGCGCAATCGTCGCCACGACGGGCAGCCCCTCGGGAATGGCGGCCACTGCGAGCGCAATCCCAGTTTTCACCATGAGAAGGAAGTCCCTGCCCGTTATCACTCCGCCCGCGATCACGGCTGCGGCGACCGCGAGAGTGACCCAGATGAGCCTGTTGCCGAGCCTGTCGAGCTTCTTCTCGAGAGGCGTCCTGTCGTCTCCCGCTTCCTTCGCGAGGACGCTTATCTTTCCGAGCTCTGAGTCCGCGCCGGTCGCGGTGACGACACCCCTTGCCGAGCCTTTCGTGAGCGCAGTGCCCATGAACAGCATGTTGAAGCGCTCGGCGAGAGGGGTTTCTCCGGGGAGTGTGTCCGTAAACTTCCTCACGGGAGCGGATTCCCCCGTGAGAGAGGATTCGTTCGCTTCCACACGAGAGGCCTCTATCAGCCTCACGTCAACGGGCACGACGTCTCCCGCCTCGAGCACGACTATATCGCCGGGCACTAGCTCCTCCGCGCGTATGACCGAGACGCTCCCTTCCCGGAGCACCGTCGCCTCGACGCGGACGAGCCTGAAGAGCGCCTCCATCGACCGAACGGCTCGGACCTCCGTGAAGAACCCTATCGCGGCGTTTAGAAATATCACAGCCACGATGGCGATACCCTCCGGCACGTCGTCGAAGAGAAAAGAGAGGAGCGCCGCCGCTACGAGGAGGAGCACTATGAGGCTCCTGAACTGGGCAATGAGAATGGCCAGCGCGCTCGCGGGCTTGGCCTCGACTAACCGGTTGAGGCCGTATTTTGCAAGCCTCGCCCGGGCTTCGTTGTTACCGAGCCCTTCTCCGGGAGAGACGCCAAGGCCGGTCAGCACGTCCTCTTCGGAAATCTTCCAGGGTTCTCCGTTTTTGGTCATGGCTAGTCGTAATGATAGTATTACGGTACGGTCCGTGAAAACGCCGCCGCGTAGTGCGGGGTTACGGCTTCCGCCGGGAAAATCCGGCGTCTATCACCTCTTTCAAAAGCGAGTCCAGCACTTGGCGTCCGGGCTTCGCGGTATCGGCCCTGAACATGAGCGCGTGCTCGGATGCGTCCGGCTCCTCCCACTCCGCGAGAAACCTCGGCAGTATAGCGGCCCTCGCGTCCGAGATCGAGGTCCCTTCCTTCTCTCTCCGGAGCAGCCTCAGCTCCACCTCCTCGACGGGCGCCGTAGTCCTGACGAAGTAAACGGAGACCCCCGCGTCCCCGGCCCCGCGCAGGAGCGTCTCTCTCCATTTTCTCTTTGAGAAGCTCGCGTCGAGTATTACGGTCAGGTTATTCGAGGCCGCTGCGAGCGCGCGGCTTATTATCTCCCCGTATGTCCTTTCCGTTATGCCGCTCGTATATATACCGCCCTCCCACCCCTCGTATCTCCTTTCTCCGGCGGGCGTTCCCGTTATCTCCTTCCTCACGGCGTCCGAGGAAACTATAGGGCAGGAGAGCTCATCGCCGAGCATGCGGGCGAGCGTTGACTTTCCCGTGCCTATTATTCCGAACGTCACAATGACGACCGGAGCCGAGCCGAAGAGGGCGTACCTGAGCGCGAGCCTGAAGTATTTTTTCGCATTCTCGAGGGACAGGGCCTTCTCGTCCGCAGGCACCTCCGGCTCGAACGCCTTTATGCTCTCGACCTTTCCCCTCACGAATGCCCTGTAGCATTTGTAGAAATCGAGGAGCTCGTATATATCCCCGTCGCCCATCGGGCCCGCCGTCTCCGCGACGAAAAAACGCGATAGATCAAATCGGCCGTTGTAATCGAGGTCCATCGCTAGGAAGGCTATGTCCGAAGCCGTGTCTATGTATCTCAGCCTCTCGCTGAACTCTATGCAGTCGTAGATGCAGATGCCTTCCGGCCGTATATTGATGTGGTCGAGGTGGAGGTCGCCGTGACAGTCCTTTATGAAACCGTCACCGACGCGTTTAAGGAATATTTCCCTGTTATCTGCGAAGAACCTGTCATTGAAATAAAAGAGGGCGTCGTAAGCCCCGGCCGTGATCGTTCCGCCCACGAACTTCTTCGATAGGGAAAGGTTCTCGTCAATGTTTATACGTATCTTCTCGGGACTGCCGTAAGAGGCGACCTCTTCGCGCCTGGGCTGGGAGCCGTAAAAATCGACGAGCCTCCGCGCTATCTTCCGCATCTCATCCTCGCCGATCTCGCCCCTTTCGAGCTTTCCGGGAAGGAAGCCGCTCTCGGGAAGCTCCCTCATCTTTACGGCATATTCCAGTGTCTCGCCGTCCCCGCCTATCGAGAGCTTCCCGTCCGCGGCGGTTATCTCCTCGACGCCGAGATAAACGCCCGGGCACAGCCGCCTGTTGAGCTCGACTTCCATATGACAGAAATGCTTCCGCTTTTCGAGCGTGCTGAAGTCGAGAAATCCCAGATCAACCGGTTTTTTTACCTTGTACACGAATGGCGGGGCTATGAATACGTCCGATATGTGCGTCTGGAGGTGCGTGACGCCCGCGGGATTATGAGGATAGGAGGAAGATTTCAGGAGAAAATCAATGATGTCCTGCCGTTTCGGGTTCTCTCTGCCAGGCATCTTATCCCGAGGTCTGATTCATTACGGCCTTAGCGACAATACGGAGCAGGGGGATTCGGGGATCAACCTCTCGGTTACGCTTCCGAGCACGAGCCTTTTCAATCCCGTCCTCGCGTGCGTGTTTATCACTATGAGGTCGGCGCCGTTTTTCGATGCGTAATTCGATATCGATATGGCGGGGCTGAGTCCGTGTATCACCTCCGTCTTTATCCCGCCCTTTACCTGCGTGCCGCGGGCGCTCTCGTATTTCGCCTTTATGCTGTCCGTCCTTTCCCTGAGCTCTTTTATGGACTGCTTGATCACTATGTCGAGAGCGCCGGCCGGCATGTCCTGTGCGTACATGTCGAGCCTGAGCGCGTAAACGGCCGTCACGCCCGCGCCCGTCACGCCCGCGATGTCGAGGGCGTAGTTAAGCGCCGTCTCGTTTTCGTCGGCGAGGTCTATGGGCACGATTATGCTGCTGATTTTTACTTCTTCGCCGGCCTTCCGCCTCTTGACGGCGAGCACCGGGATGTGGGAGGTCTTGAGCACCTTTACGGTCTCGCTTCCGACCATCACGCTCTCGAGGATGCCGTGTCCCTGCTTCCCCATAACGATGATGTCGGCTTTTCTCAGGCGTGAGAACTCCCTTATCTTCTCGCTCGGTATGCCTTTAAGTATGACGCCGTCGAACTTTATNNCCGTCTGTTGCCCAGAGGATTCTCTTTATCTCCATTATCGTCTCTCTACAGTAGAATTTGTTCCCTGTTCCGCTTCCGTTTGGACGTTCCGCCGGGGACACGTAATTCTACCACATTATCGCAGCCCTTGTCCCCCGTGCGGGCTCAGAGGACCTTCGATTTGCTGCTGAGGGCCATGGCCAGGTTAACGAGCTCGGTGGCGACGATCACGATGAGGTCGTCTACAGACACTATGCCCTTGAGCTTCCCTCCGCGCGTCACGGGGAGCCTCCTTATAGAATTCCCCGAGAGTACGCTCAGCATCTCGAAGATATCCGTATCCTCGTCCACTGTTATGGGGTCCCTGGTCATAACCTGCTCGACCGTCGCCTCGTCCGGGCTTACGCCCTCCGCCGTCACCGACACGACGATGTCCCTGTCCGTAAGCATGCCGACGGGTCTCATATCGGTGTCCACTACGACTAGCGCCCCGATGTCCTCGTTCATCATGAGGTACGCGGCCTCCGAGATAGCCGCCGTCGGAGAGATAGTGACGACGTTCTTGTTGATGACCTCGCCCAGAAGCTCGGCCTGTGATTTCCTTTTTCCGCTCATTTATTCTTCCTCCCCGGAAGACTATCCGGATTACGGCGTTTTATTGTTTTATAGTGCAACATTGGTGCCACCACGGCGGGCGGGTTTTAGGATGGAAAAACCCGCATAATCCGGTATTTACCACGAGGCTCCCTGTCGTGTGTCGTATTCTCGGACACACTCAATAACATTATTACCGGAAAGTCCGCATAGGGTAAAGGGAGTTGAGAAACGGCACTCTTATTGCCATTATTCCGGTAAAATCAGATATAGTCAACGGTTAAAAAGGAGACGCCGATGTCCGATTACGGAACTATATACATCATCGATACGAGCTATAACGCGGACAGGGACGCGCGAGAGGTCACGTTCGGTTATATCGAGAAGGAGGAGGACGTGAAGGGGAGGATAATGTCGCTGAGGATAATAGTTAACGTTCCGGGTCATAAGGACGACGTGAAGGACGCTCTCGATGCGGGACTCGCAAAGGCCAGGGCGCTCGCCTCGAGGGCTGCCGGGGCTCCGTACGAGCCCGACTGAGGAGCGGGATACTATCCGCCCGCCATCGCTTCCAGTGTCTTTAACTTCGATATCTCCCCGAGCGCTATGAGCGTATCGCCCGATTCGATCACGCTCTTCGATGTGGGGCTGAACTGCATGGCTCCGTCCGGCTTTTTTATGGCGGCGATAATTATCCCAAGGTCCCTGCCTATGCCCGAGGCCTCGAGCGTCTTCCCTCCGAGCGCGGAGCCCGGACGTACCTCCACCTCCTCCATCTGTATCTCGAGGTTCCCGGCCTTTGTCGCGTATTCTATGAAATCCACTATCGCGGGTTTGAGTATCATGTTCGCGATCCTCATGCCTCCGGTGTGGTAAGGGGATACCACCCTGTCGGCCCCGGCCCTTAATATCTTCTCTTCCGAGCCCTCTTCCCCGGCCCTCGTGAATATCAGGAGGTTCTGATTGAGCCCGCGCGCGCTCAGCACAACGAAAAGGTTCTCGGCATCTGTCGGCAATACGGATACGAGGCCGTATGCCCTCTCGATGCCCGCCTGAAGGAGGACGTTGTCCTTTGTGGCGTCCCCTTCGACTATGACGTATTCGTCCTTTAACGCCGCATCCACGGGCTCCTTCTCGACTATGATAATGTCCACTCCGTTTGAGGCGAGCTCCTTAACGACGGTCTTCCCCATCCTTCCGTAGCCGCAGACTATGTAATGGTCCTTAAGATCCTTGATTCTCCTTTCCAATCTCGACCTCCCTATTATCTGTGTCAGCTCTCCCTCGATCACTATCTTGGCCAGCGCGCTCAGGAGATAGAGTATCGTCCCCACGCCCAGGATAAGGAGCACTATGGTGAATATTTCGCCCCTGGGCGTGAGGTCGTGCACCTCGCCGTACCCGACTGTCGTAACGGTGGTCACGGTCATGAAGAGCGAGTCCATGAAACTCCATCCTTCTATGACCATGTAGCCGATAGTGCCGAACGTGTTTATGACGATTATGAGCAGGATGGGTACGAAGAGCTTGTTTCTTATCGCAGAAAACATCTTTCTTAATTTAACGCTTTTTGGGACTCCGCCTAGACGGGCTTGACGGTGATGACGGGGCAGGGGGATTCCTGGGCTACTCTCTCGGCGACGCTCCCTATGAAGTCCTCCCTTCTGAATTTGTAGCCCCCGTAGGTGTTCATGATTATGAGGTCTATATTCTTTTCTTTGGCGTAGTTTATTATCCCTATCCAGGCGTTCCTCGAGGTCTCGACGGCCGTTTCCACCCTGTCCTCGAGCTTCGCCTCCTCGACCTGCTCGGTGAGCTTGTTGTAGGCGTCCCCTCGCATGAGCTCTATCAGCTTGGGCGGGTATTTCCCNNATGCGGGAGCGCCTCAGCACCTTGAGCGCTGTCGCTCCCAGGAGGCTCCTCTCCTCAGCCCTGCCCCTGGCAAGCACGATGAGGTCGGCGTTCTCCTCCTCCCCGGCCTCTATTATCTTGAGGTACGGCACGCCCTGCGTGATGCGCGTCCTGAACCGGAGCCCCTTCGTTTTGAGCTCCTCGGCTATGTGGTTGAACCTGTCGCTGCCCTTGGATTCCTTCTCCTTGATCCAGTCGGCGAGCATGTCGAGCTCCCGGCTCGGGAATTCGTCGAGGGCGCGGACTTCGAAGTAATCCGGTATGACGTAGAGGCCGATTATCTCCGAGTCGAGCGGCCGCGCTATGGTCTCCGCGTAAGTGAGCGCGTCCATCGAATCCTTGGATCCGTCTGAAGCCCACACGATTTTTTTGATCAAGCTCTAATCCTCCTTAAGGGCGCGGTTTGGGCTCTATTGTAAACGATAAGAGTACGCTTGGGAAACATGGAAGCACTTTATCGGATTATCATACACTATTTCCCGGTTTTTTTTGCGGGCATGGGCACGGGCTTCGGCACCGCGTTCTTTACGGGCGGGAGCGTCATGAGGTATGCGAAAATGGCCCCGAGGTCGTCGTCGCTGAGCTTGCCGTAATCCTCCCAGGGCATGGGCGGGAGTATGGCGCGCTTGAGGTCGATGTGCTTCCCGCTCCTCATCGTCCCTATGAATATATCCTCCGTCCACTTCCCTATGCCCGTCTCCGGGTCGGGCGTGATGTTTTTCGAGAACACTATGCCCCAGGGCCCCGCCCATTCGGTCGAGTCGAGCGTACCCAGGAACTCTATCCATTCCGGGGAATCGATCTCCGCCTCGGGGAGCTTCGGTATCCCGGCGTCCTGCGGGTGGCCCGAGAGCCGCCTCTTCATGTCGGGCAAGGGGCCTTCCCTGGTTTCGACGAGCGGCGTGTGGCAATAGTCGCAGTTCCCTTCCATGACGAGCTCCTTACCCCTGTCTATCCGCTTGTCCCCGGTCGTGGTCATGGATTCTCCGGAAGCGGCGGCAGTGATAACGCTCAGTCCCGCGGCTATAACGGATGCACATACGACGAGCTTGATAATACCTGACATGCGATTCTCCCGGCTCACGGTTTTAAGGCCAGCACGGGACACCGGGCCTCGCGGATTATCTTTTCGGTCTCGCTCCCGAGTATGAACCTCTCGAGACCCTTCCTGCCGTGCGTCGAGATGACTATGAGGTCGAACCCGTTCTCCGCGGCGAAATCGGTAACCGTAAGGGCGGGGCTCACGCCCGTGAGCACGCGCGTTTCTACGGGCGGCTCGGGAGCGCCGGGGTTGTCTTCGCGGAATTCCGTCTTTATTCCTTCCACCCTGCTTACGAGCTCTCCCGCCGAATGGGCGGACAGCTCTCTCACGAGCTCGGGGCTGACCTCGTACACGTTGGCGTCGATCCAGAATACGTAGGCGACCGTTACGGCCGCGCCGAGCTTCCCGGCGAGACCCATCGCGTAGAGGAGAGACGAGTCCGCCGTGTCCGCAATGTCGAATGGGACGAGTATTTTTTTGACCGCGTACTCGTCTTCGGGCTTGACGGACAGCACGGGTACGTGGGAGCTCCTCAGCACCTTGAGCGTGTTGCTCCCGAGGAGAGCGCTCCCTATGAGGCCGTGTCCCTTCTTGCCCATGACTATGAGGTCGGCCGAATCCGTATTCGCCGTCTCTATTATCCAGTCGACGACGCTCCCTCTAACTATGCTCGACGAGAACTTCACGTCCGGGTTTTCGGTCTCTATGCGCTTGAATTCCTTCCCGAACCTCTCTTCGGTGTTCTTCACCACGTCCATTATCACGGTCTCGTAGCTCGGGTAGAGGTCGGTAACGGGTATGTGAATCTGGCTCACGTGGAGGCAGATTATTTCGGAGCCGAACGCGCGGGCGAGGTAGAGGGCCGCGCCGAGGGATTCTTCGGATTCCCTCGAGCCGTCGGTCGGCCAGAGAATTTTTTTTATATCCATGATGTCTCGCTAGGGAGATATTATACCACTCAGGGAGTCATAGTTATCACGGGACAGTGGGCCTCCTGTATCACCCTCTCGGCCACGCTTCCGATGAACTCCTTCTTGAACCTGCCTCCGCCGTAGGTCATCATGACAATTAAATCAGCTTTTTTCTCAAAAGCAAAGTCCACTATGCCGCGCCACCCGTTGGGCGCTATCACCGTATCGATGACGAGACCTTCCTTGAGCTTCGTCTTGCCCACGGTGTCCCTGAGCTCCCTTTGGGCGAAGCCCCTCAGCTGCTCGGCTAGCTCGGGCGGGTATTTCTGATACCCGGTCTCGACGACGTTCGTCACGAGCACTGTGGCCCCGAAAGCGGCCGCCAGGTCAAGGGCGAATTCGAAGCTCTTCCCGAGGCCGTGGGATAGGTCAACGGGCAGGACTATCCTTTTGATGCTCCCCCTGAACTTGCCGCCCCTCGCGGTCAGCACGGGCACCCTCGACGTCCTCAGTACCTTGAGGGCGGTGCCCCCGAGTATCGTCTTTTCGACCGATCTCCCCCTGCCTAGCGCAATGAGGTCGGCGCCGTTCCTGGCGGCGAAGTTCGTTATGGCCTTGGCCGGTATCCCGCGCATCACGCTGTAATCGAACCCTATGCCTTTTTTGGCGAGGTTCCGCTTCACCTTCTCCATCTCGTCGTTCCGCGCGGTGATCAGGTTGAGGTCGACCCAGTCCCGGAACCTCGTCTTTTCGGCGGGTGGGAAGAGGTTCATGACGTTATAGTAATCGGGTATTACGGAAACCCCCGATATGTGCGACCTGAATTTGAGCGCGAGCGCCTCCGCGATCTTGAGAGCCTGCGCCGAATCTTCGGTGCCGTCGGCGCCCCAGACGATCCTGTCTATTTTCAAATCTCCCTCCTCCCGTATTTATTGTCCGGACGGAGACCGGTTTGCGCGGCTCCCGTCCGGGCGGGTCTTATTTTATATCGACCTTGATTTCCTTGGGCTTGGATTCGGCCGCCTTCGGCAGGTGAACCTCGAGTATGCCGTCCTTGAATTCAGCCGAGATCTTCCCCTCGACGACCTTCGCGGGGAGCCTGAGAGACCTGGAAAAGCTCCCGTAAGACCTCTCGGAATAGTAGTAATCCTCTTCCTTGACCTCTTCTTCCTTTTTCATCTCCCCCTTTATGGTCAGAGTGTTGTCGGTGACGGAAATCTTGATGTTCTTCTTGTCGATCCCCGGCACCTCGGCCTTGACCACTATCTCGTCCGCCTTGTCGAACATATCCACCGCCGGCCATACGGTCTCCACCTCGGCCAGCCACTTCATCCTGGGAAATCTCCTGAGGAATCTCGCGGGTAAGCCCTCCTCGAACATATCCTCGAAGAACTTCTCCATGTTTTTCGTCGGTTCCCATCTTTTCAGTGCCATGATGCCTGCCCTCCTGAATTTTGGATTTATATTAAAAATTATAATCAAGATGTATGCCGGAAGAAGAACTTTTTAATGTTTAGCAGGTGATAGAGATAAAAGTTAAAAATACGGCTATAATTA
>JRYK01007797.1_pt1 | contig 11552 bp, 11 predicted proteins | sample 235381 | NCBI WGS metagenome assembly JRYK01 (sample SAMN03074220, study PRJNA261476) | activated sludge metagenome | biome: Wastewater Treatment Plant; feature: Wastewater; material: Activated sludge; isolation source: activated biomass of a wastewaster treatment plant treating hydrocarbon... ...
GCCGCCGACGCCATCGGCGCGAGCGAACTGGCGGCCGACGCGGCCAGCGAGATCGCCGCGGCAGTATGGGCGGCCGTCACGCGGACGCTGACGGCCAATACGAATCTGAACGACCCAACGGCGGCGGCGATTGCCGATGCCGTCTGGGACGAGGCCCGCTCCGGCCACACCAGCGCCGGTACGTTCGGCGAGGGGGTGGTCGTCAGCAGTATCGCCACGGCGGCCATCACCGCCGCGGCGCCGCGGTAGAACGCGAACGGGGAGACGAGCATCCGCCCGTAGCGGATCGGGACCAGCTCCTCGACGCGGTCGGCGGCCTGCTCCTCGAGGATCGCGACCGGGTCGCGGCGATCCGCTGCCGGCGCCCAGCCGCCGTGGCTGGAGCGCGGCGTGCGCTCGCGGGCGCGCTTGCCGCGCGTCCGCGAGTCGATGCGGCCGTTGCCGGCCTGCGGCGAGCGGCTCTCCTCGGTGCTCACGAAGGGAAGGTTACGGGTGAGACGCGTATCGCCGATCACCCGATCGAGGCGATTGGGAAGGTCCGACCGATCAGGTTCAATCGGCCCATGGACCAGGCAGAGGTCGACGCCGTTCAGGCGCCCCGTCCGGGCCGCCGGCTCGCCGAGGCGTTCGAGTCGATCGACAGCTACGGGCCGGTCGTGCTCTCGATCGTCCTCACCTACGTCCTCGCCGTCGCGCTCAGCGACGGGGCCGGCGGCCAGCTCGTCGTCTTCGCCCAGATCCTCAACGTCTGGCTGGTCTTCCGAGTCGCCCGTGCCCGCCCCGCGATCCGCCGCGCGGCCAACATCGTCCTCGTTCTCGCGGCCCTCGCCTCGATCGCCACCTTCGTCGGGATCGCCGACAGCGACGGGCCGGCCCTCTACTCCGCCAACTGCGTCCTCTACTTCATCGCCCCGGCCGCGGTCGTCCGCCACCTGGTCGCGCGCCGGGTGGTCGACGTCCAGACGATCCTCGGCGCGATCGCCGCCTACCTGCTGATCGGGATGTTCTTCGCGTTCACGTACCGCCTCGTCGGCAGCATCCAGGGTGGCCCCTTCTTCGGCGCCGACGGCGACGGAACGATCGACCAGGACCTGTTCTTCAGCTTCGTCACGATGCTGACGATCGGCTACGGCAACCTCGTCCCGGCCGGCAACCCCGGCCAGTCGCTGGCCGTCGCCGAGGGACTCGTCGGCCAGCTCTTCCTCGTCGTCGCGGTCGCCAAGGCCGTCTCCTCCTGGCGACCGACGCCGCGCAGGGCCCCCGACCACAGATGAGGGACGGCAACGCGATCAGCCGCGCGCGGCAGGCGATGGGGGCGAGCCCGCAGCCAGGGGCGGCGCGGGAATCGGGGCGCCCGGATTCGAACCGGGGATCTCCTGCCCCCAAAGCAGGCGCGGTACCAGGCTCCGCTACGCCCCGAGGCGCGGCCGAGTCTAGCCGCCGCCCCAGCGGCCGGTGGGTACCGATCGACTCGCTGGCAGGCGGCGGGCCAGGCACGGCCCGCGGCGCAGAGCGCGGGGCAAGCGCTGGGCGGCCGCGCCCTCAGCCCGCCAGGTCGAAGAGCTCCTCCTGAGCCGTCTCGGGGAAGCCCTCCTCGCGGATCCGCTGCATCCAACCGTGCAGGCGGATCCGCAGGTCGGCGTTGCTGCTCCGCACGGTCATGACGCCATGCTCGGCGTTGCGCGCGGGCGCCGGCACCGGCTCGGCCGCCGGCCGCGGCCGCCGGATGAGCACCAGCGCCGCCACGGCCCCGAGGATCGCGAAGACCGCGCCGGCGTGGAGCGCCACCTGGAAGCCCTCGGTCAGCGCCACCGGCGCCGCGGCCCCGGTCGCCGCCACGTCCTCCGTGCGCGAGATGGCGAGGGTGGACAGCACGGCCACGCCGAGCGCCCCGCCCACCTGCTGGGCGGTGTTGCTGAGCCCCGAGGCGAGGCCGGCGTCGCGCTCGCCGACCCCCTCCAGCGCACCGATCGACATCGCCACGAACGCGAGGCCGAGCCCCAGGCCCAGCACGAGCAGCCCGGGCAGCAGGTCGTGCACGTAGCGCCCGTCGGACGGGATGCGCCCGAGCAGGAAGAACCCCGCCGCCGCGACCAGCAGGCCGGCGGTGAGCGGCACGCGGGCGCCCACCCGGGTCACCAGCGCCGAGCCGGCCATGGCCGCCACCAGCACGGTGAGGGCCATCGCGAGCCATCCCAGGCCGGTCTGGAGCGGCGAGTAGCGCAGCACCTGCTGCATGTAGAGGGTGAGGATGAAGATCATCCCGAACATCGCCGCGCCCAGCGCGAGGCCGGCGACGTTCGACCCGGCCACCGCCCGGATCCTGAAGATCGAGAACGGCACCAGCGGCGCCGACGAGCGCAGCTCGATGGCCGCGAAGGCGGCGACGAGCGCCGCGGAGAGCCCGATGAGCCCCAGAGTCTGCGCGGAGGCCCAGCCGGCGTCGCCGGCCTCCACCAGCGCGTACACCAGCACCGCGACGGCGGCGGTGACCGAGAGGGCCCCGGCCAGGTCGAAGCGGCGCTCGGCCACCTGGCCGCGGCTCTCGCCGAGCAGCACGGGCGCCAGGGCGACCACCAGGGCGCCCACCGGGACGTTGAGGAAGAAGATCCACTCCCACCCGACGGTGTCGGTGAGGATGCCGCCGAGCAGCACGCCGACCGTGCCGCCGGACGCGCCCACCGCGCCCCACACGCCGAGCGCGGTGTTGCGCTCCCTGCCCTCCGCGAACGTCGTCATGAGGATCGAGAGGGCGGCGGGGGTCATCACCGCCGCCCCGACGCCCTGGAGGGCGCGGGCGACGATGAGCGCGTCCGCCGACCAGGCCAGGCCGGCCAGCAGCGAGGCGAGCGCGAACAGGCCGATCCCGGCCATGAAGACGCGCCGCCGTCCCAGCAGGTCGGCGGCGCGGCCGCCGAGCAGCAGCAGGCCGCCGAAGGCGAGCGCATAGGCGCTCACCACCCACTGCAGGCTCTGCTGCGAGAAGTCCAGGTCCACCTGGATCGTGGGCAGGGCCACGTTCACGATGGCCACGTCGAGGATGACCATGAAGAAGGCCGCGCACAGCGCGACGAGGCCGAGCCACCGGCGCGAGCCATGAGTCGTGCGGGCCGGGGGCCGGGTGTGCTGGGTGTGCATCGTGTGCTCCTTGGCGTCGAGGGTTCCGTGTGACGCGGGGTGCGGGGCCGGCGTCCTCTGCCGCCTCACCGCAGCTCCGCCTCGGCGCCGAGCGCGACCCGCCCGATGAACTCGTAGGCCCGGTTGGCCCCCAGCGGGTGCATGAAGGCCCCGGCGCGCACGTCGCGGTAGGCGCGGGAGAGCGGGTGGCGGCTCATGTAGCCGGCCCCGCCGGTGATGGCGAGTGCCCGGTCGACCACCCGGACGGCGGCCTCGCTGATGAACGCCTTGGCCGACTGCACCTCGGCGAAGAGCGCGGTCACCTCGTCGTCGGCGACGGGGGCGCTCGCCGAGCGCACCTGGTGCTCGTCGAGCAGGGCGCCGGACCGGTCGAGCACGGCGCGCATGGCGGAGAGGTCGATGGCGCTCTCGGCGGCCAGCATCTGCGTGCGGGGCGAGTCCGTGCCGCCACCCCGGGAGGCGAGCGACGCGACGACCCCGTCGTGAGCGGCCTCGGCGATGCCGACCGAGGCGGCGGCGTGGAAGGCGCCGGCGTTGAGGTTGCGGTCCATCCAGTCGCCCGTGAGGCGGCCCGCCGGGAACCCGCCCCGGAGCGCCGCCGCGGGCAGCCGCACGTCCTCGAACGAGACGGACTGGCTGCCCGACGCCCGCATGCCGAGGGCGTCCCAGTCGTCGTGCATCCTGACCCCGGGCGTGTCCGCCGGGATCTGGGCGTAGCCGTAGCGCTGGGCGCCGTCCTCGTCCTCGAACGTGACCGCCGTGTAGAGCAGCGTGGCCGCGGGCGACATGGTCACGAACGTCTTGCGGCCGTCCACCGTCCAGCCCTCGGGCGTGCGGCGGGCCACGGTGGCCGGCCGCGTGAGGTCCTGGCCGTGCTCGCTCACCGCCGCGGCCATCACCACGCCGTCGAGGGCGACGCGCTCCAGGGACGCCCCGAAGGCGGCGGCGCGGCGCTCGTCGCCGCCCAGCACGGCCGCCCGCCAGCGGTGGGCCATGCTGATGACCGGGATCAGGTGCATGTTGACGCCGATGGTCAGGGCCGCGTCGCCGCGGGCGAGGCGGGTGGAGGCGACGAGCAGGTCGTGCACCGACTCCACCCCCATCCCGCCCAGCTCGCGCGGGACGGGCGCGGCGAGGTACCCGGTCTCCCCGAGCGCCCAGACGTTCTCGAACGGGTAGCTGCCGTCGCGGTCGTGCTCGCCCGCCCGCGTGGCGAAGTCCGCGGCCAGGCCCTCGGCCAGCGCGACCAGGGCGCGGCCGGCGTCGGTGCGGGCCGTCAGCTCGAACTGCATGACTTCCTCCTTCCGATGGTCGGTGGGTCCGGCGGGCGCCCGGGCGGGCGCCCGCGCCCGGACGCTCAGCCGGAGGCCAGGTCCACGGTGACGGGCACGCCGTGCGACACGATGTCGAACACGGCGGACCTGGCCTGGGCCCGCTCGACGACCTCGCGGAGCTTCTCCGGCGGTGCGTCGCCGCGGACGGTGAACCTCACCCGGACGTCGCGGTAGCCGTTGCGGATGTCCCTCGCGAGGCCCAGGGCGCCGCGCAGGTCGATGTCGCCCTCCAGCGTCGACGTGACCTCGGTCAGCGTCACGCCGCGCGCCGCGGCCACGTACACCAGGGAGGTGGTCAGGCACGCGGCCAGGGCGTGCAGCACGAGCTCGGCCGGGTTGGGGCCGGTGTCGGTGCCCAGCAGCACGGCGGGCTCGCCGGCGTCGAGGGTGAACGGCTCGGCCCGGGAGGTGTCCTCGCCGCCGGCGCCGCGGAAGTGCTGGATCACGGTGCGGTTGTGCGCGCCGCCGATCCAGCGGTTGGTGGCGCGGAACTGGAAGTCGGCGATCTCGGGCTGGGCCGTGATCGCGTCGAGGGTCGCGAACAGCACCTGGGTGTCCACCCCGTTGCGCACCGCCTGCTGCGTCACTGCCGTCATGTCGGTCCCCTTTCGCCCTCGCCCCCCGGTGGGGCGGTGGATGTGTGGCGTCAAGGAGAGCGGGCCGCGGGAAGCGGCCGGTAGGTGCCGGGTAGGCGTCCGGTAGGGGGACCGCGCCCCCGGGCGCGCGCGGCGATGAGTTCGGCCCCCGGTGGCCGTCCAACCGGCAGCCGACCGCCGCACCGGCGGCGGATGGACCACGAGGAGGGAACCGTGAGCTACATCGACGGCTTCGTGATCGCCGTCCCGAACGCCCGGCGCGACGAGTTCATCGCGCACGCCCAGGAGGGGGACGCGGTGTTCCTCGAGCACGGGGCGACCCGCGTGCTCGAGTGCTGGGGCGACGAGGTCCCGGAGGGCGAGGTCACCGACTTCCGCCGGGCCGTGCAGGCCAACGGCGACGAGACGGTGGTGTTCTCGTGGATCGAGTGGCCGGACAAGGCGACGCGCGACGCCGGCATGGCGAAGGTCATGGAGGACCCGCGCCTGCAGCCGGACGTCAACCCGATGCCCTTCGACGGCAAGCGCATGATCTACGGGGGGTTCGCGCCCGTCGTCGAGCTGGCGGGCTGAGGCCGGTGCCGGGCGGGGCGCCGCCGCCCGGCATCACACGTCGCGCAGGATCTCGGCCTTGAGGCGCTGGTACTCGTCCTCGCTGATCGCGCCGGCCTGGCGCAGCGCGTTGAGCTTGGCCACCCGGTCGAGCGGGTCGCCGGCGCCGCCGGCCGGGGCGTCCGAGGCGAAGCCCGAGCCGGCCCCGTTGCCGAAGCCCGAGGCGGCGCCGGGCCCGATGTCGATGCCGAACTGCTCCTTCACCTGCTGGCGCGCCTCCGCGGTCTGCGCCATCCCGAACGCGAACTCGTTCGGGTCGGCCGGGTCGATCCACACCGGGTAGCGGTCGCCCACCCGGGGGACCTGCACCCGCGAGACCGTGGTGGTCTTGACCGCCTCGTACGCCGGGCCGCCGTCCTGGGGCTCGATGAGGAAGGTGATCTTCACCCGCGGGTTGTCGTTGACGGTGACCCCGGTGTCCGTGACCGCCTGCACCGTGCCCACGCCCTTGCGCCCGGTGGCCATGAGCCGCTGCGCCTTGCGTTGCTTGCCCCTGAAGAAGCCGAACACCACGAGCGGCGTGAAGGCGAACGCGGTGAACATGACGCCGAACCACAGGGGGAAGGAGCCCGAGCTCGAGTCGCCCCAGATGCCCGCGGCGATCGACCCGAGGCCGATGCCGAGGAACACGAACAGGACGATGAGCGGGCCCAGCCCGGCCAGCAGGGCCCCCACCACGGTGAGCAGGATGCCGCCGACCAGCGTGTAGATGGAGGTCGAGGTGCCCTCAGGGCATTGGCGGACGCTCTCGAAGGCGCCGCCCGAGGCGCAGGTGCCGATCTCCATCACGTGGTAGATGCCCCAGCCGGTCAGCACCGCCCCAGCCACGGCCAGCAGGAGGCCGATGAGCAGGCGCCCCGAGCCGCCGCCGAAGCCCGATCCCCGCATGCGTGTCGTCGTCATGTACAGGAAGCTACCGGACGTCCCCGGACGGCCTTCCCGGCGGCGCCCCGCCGTCGGGCGCCGCCCGGATGGGCTACCCTTCCGGGCCGGGTCCCCGTAGCTCAGCGGATAGAGCGCTACCCTGCGGAGGTAGAGGTCGCACGTTCAAGTCGTGCCGGGGACGTTCACGAAAGCCCTGCGAAAGCGGGGCTTTTCTCGTTCTCGGGGCAGCGCCGGCCCTCCGCCGGCCGGGCGCCGGGGCCGGGGTCCCCCGGGTTCCGCGCGGCCCGATCAGGCACTAGCGTCCTGACCGCACCCAGGCACGCCCTCCCATGCTCGACAACGCGCTCTACTTCCCGGCCATGACCGCGCCCCGGAGCGCATGGTTCATGCGCTCGGTGCTGTACTGGGACCAGGTCGGGCTGATCCGGCCGGGGGATGCACCCGATGACCCGCACACGAGGGCGCTCATCGACGCGTCCCTGGTGGAGCACGTCGAGCCCGCCGAGTACGCGCTGTACGGCGACGTCGATCCCCTCATCGAGCGGCTCGACGCCCTCGAATTGCCCGCACCGTCGACCCGCGCGACGTTCCGCACGGGCGTCATCCACGAGGAGAAGTTCAACCTCACCGCGCTCGACGCCCTGCAGGCACGCGGGCTCGCCCGTCGCGGACGAGGCCCTTGGATCGAGGTCGAGGCCACCGCGGCCGCGTTGTACATGGCCTACCTCGCGGCGCTCATCTGCGCGCGCAAGGGGCGGACGCGCCCCATCACCGACCGTCAGGGCTTCGTGCTCCCCCGGGAGGACGACGGCTGGGCGCGGTCGCGGAGCGAGGTGGAGGTGCTGGTGCTCGAGTCCATCCTCCCGTCGCCCGTCGGCGAGATCACCGCCGCCGACATCGCCCGCTTCAAGGACCGGGAGCGCGAATCGCTCCGGCGGATGCGGCGGACCGTGGACGCGCGCGTCATCGACGTCCTCGGGCTCCCCGAGGAGATGCGAGAGGAGCGCGTCGAGCTGCTCGTGGCCGAGCTCGCCGACGACGTCGCGCACATCCAGGAGGCCATGAGGCGACGCGGGTGGCGGGCGCGACGCTGGAGCCTCGTCGCGCTCCTTGCGGGCGTCGGGCAGGCCGGGGCGGGGGTCCTGACCGGACCCTGGCCGGTCGCCGCGCTCGGGGTCATGGCGGCGGCGGGAGCCGTCGGGGTCGAGGTCGGAGCCCGGCGCCGGCGGGACGGGGTGGCGTCGCCGATGGCCTATGCGGCGCTGGCCTCCGCCGCGCTCACCTGACGCCCGGCCCACGCGAGCAGGCCACGCCGGCCCGCACTCAGCGGATGACGACCTCGCCGGCCGCCGTGGCGATGGTCGCGGCCGCGATGCCCGGACGGTCCGCCGCCACGCAGCGCACCGGCAGGCCGTGGGCACCGAGCCATGCGTCGATGAGCTCCGGGCGGTCGCCCAGCTCGACCGCGGTGAACGCGCCGGGGGCGCACTCGTGCCCGGCGCGCGCGTACCGCTCCCCCCAGCTCTGCAGGCGCTCCTCGAGCGTGGGCGCGTAGTCGACGAAGAAGGGCAGGGGATAGCGGTGCATGCCCGCGGTGCGAAAGCGCGCGGTGGACCCGTCGGCCATCGCCATCTCGCCGGTCTGCACGGGCAGGCCGCGGCGGCGGGCCGTCTCGTCCAGGTCGTCCACCCCGAGCACCCACCAGAGCACGCGGTCCCGGCCGTCCAGCGTCTCGGCCAGCCACCGGCCGTCGGCCAGCGCCGGGTCGCCGATGCCCAGCAGCTCGAGGTAGGTCGGGGGCTGCAGCGGCACGATGCGGTTGGTGGTGCCCCCCAGGTGCAGGCCCCCGGGGACCGAGCCCAGGCCGTGCTCGCGCCGCAGCCGCTCGGCCGCCGCCTCGACGTCGACCACCCCGTAGATGACGTGGTCGATGTACATGCCCTCGCCCGCCATGACCCTCCTCCCGGTGGCCGCCCGCCCGGCATCATCGCGGAGCGCCCGCCGCATCTCGCATGCAAGATCGCGAGCGGAGGACACACGGCCCGGCGCCATGCGCTGTCCCGATGCCCTTCCCGCGGCGCGGGCCCGCCGGTAGGGTCGCCGCCACCTGACGGGGGCCTCGGGAGGTGCCATGGGCAGTGGGATCGGGCGCGGCGGCGGCGCGGCACGCGGGTTCTGGGCGGAGTTCAGGGACTTCGCCTTCTCGGGCAACCTCATCCAGCTCGCCGTCGCGGTGGTGCTGGGCGTCGCGTTCAAGGACCTCATCGACGCCATCGTCACCGGGCTCATCACGCCGTTCATCGCGGCCATCGGCGGCAACCCCGACTTCTCGGCCCTGTCGTTCACCATCAACGGCTCGAGGTTCCGCTACGGCCTGGTGCTCGACCAGCTCATCAGCTTCGTCATCATCGCGCTGGTCCTGTTCGTCATCGTCAAGGCGGCGGTCAAGGTCATGGGGAAGAAGGAGGCCATGCTGCGGCCGTGCGACTACTGTCGCGAGGATGTGTCAAAGACGGCCACCCGCTGCCCCCACTGCACGTCGGAGCTCGCCCCGCAGACGGCCTGAGCCGCTCGGGCTGGCGCCGCGCTCAGTCGGCGCCGCATTCCGGCCGAGGTGAGCGGGGAGGAGGTGCACGCATGGCGTCGTCGGTGCCGCGGAAGGCCTACGACAGGGAGCTGGCGAGGCTCCACGTCGAGCTCGCATACATGCAGGAGTGGGTGCGCCAGACGGGCGCGCGCATCGTGGTCATCTTCGAGGGCCGCGACGCGAGCGGGAAGGGTGGCGCCATCAAGCGCATCACCGAACCGCTCAACCCGCGCATCGCCCGCGTGGTGGCGCTCGCCGCGCCCACGGAGCGCGAGCGCACCCAGTGGTACTTCCAGCGCTACGTGGCCAACCTCCCGGCCGCCGGCGAGATCGTGCTGATGGACCGCTCCTGGTACAACCGCGCCGGCGTCGAGAAGGTCATGGGCTTCTGCACCCCGGCCGAGCACCGCGAGTTCCTGCGCAGCTGCCCGGAGTTCGAGCGCATCATCGTGCGGTCGGGCATCAACCTCATCAAGTACTGGTTCTCGGTGTCCGACGAGGAGCAGGAGCGCCGCTTCCAGGCCCGCATCGACGACCCCACCAAGCGCTGGAAGCTCTCGCCCATGGACCTGGGCGGCCGCACGCACTGGGTGGACTACTCGCGCGCCAAGGACGAGATGTTCGTGCACACGGACATCCCCGAGGCCCCGTGGTACGTGGTGGAGGCCGACGACAAGCGCCGGGCGCGGCTCAACTGCATCGCCCACCTGCTCTCGGCCATCCCGTACCGGCAGATGACGCCCGACGTGCCGGACCTGCCGCCGCGCCAGCCGGACGAGGGCTACGTGCGCCCCGACCGCGAGACGGCGACCTACATCCCCGACCACGCGGCCAGGCTCCTCGCGTAGGGAAGTAGCCTGAGGGGCGTTGCCCGGCGCACCGCCCCCCGCATCCCTCCCGCTCCCGCGGCGCGTCCTCGGGCCGCTGCAGCAGTTCGTGCAGACGACCGCCGCGGGGGCCACCGCCCTGCTCGTGGCCGCGGCGGCCGCCCTGGTGTGGGCGAACGCCGCGCCGGACTCCTACGCCGACGTGTGGGGCGCCTCCGTGCGCCTCTCGGTGGGGGGCCTGGACCTGGACACCAGCGTGAGCAGCCTGGTCAAGAACGGGCTCATGGCCGTGTTCTTCTTGGTGGTGGGCCTGGAGATCAAGCGCGAGCTGACCGTCGGCGAGCTGCAGGACCGCCGGGTCGCCGTGCTGCCGGTGTTCGCCGCCCTGGGCGGCATGCTGCTGCCGGCGGTCATCTACGCCGCCGTCAACGCGGGCGGCGAGGGCATCCACGGCTGGGGCATCCCCATGGCCACCGACATCGCCTTCGCCGTGGGCGCCCTGCACCTCCTGGGCTCGCGCATCCCGTCACAGCTCGCGGCGTTCCTGCTCGGCCTGGCCGTCATCGACGACATCGGGGCCATCCTGGTCATCGCGGTCTTCTACTCGGGCGACCTGAACCCGCTGGCCCTCGGCCTCGCCGTGCTCGCGCTCGCCTGCGTGGCGGGCCTGGTGCGCGCACGGGTGGTGCTCCTGACGCCGTACGTGGTGCTCGGGCTGTGCGCGTGGGCCGCCATGTGGGCGTCGGGCGTGAGCCCGACCATCGCCGCGGTGGCCTTCGGGCTGCTCATGCCGGTGCGCCCGCCGCGCTCGCCGGTGGCGGCCGCCGACCGCGCCCGGGAGATCGCCGACGACCTCGAGCGCGGGCACCACGACCGGGAGCTCGAGGAGGAGTCCTGGCGCGAGATCGGCCGCCTGGGCCGCGACGGGGTGCCGATGCTGCTGCGCATGGAGCACGCCCTCACGCCCTGGTCGAGCTTCGTGGTGCTGCCGGTCTTCGCCCTGGCCTTCGCCGGCATCCGCATCGACGCCGAGACGGTGAGCTCGGCCCTCTCCAGCCGCATCACCTGGGGCGTGCTGCTGGGCCTGGTGGTGGGGAAGGCGGTGGGGGTGACCCTCGGCACCTGGATCGCCGTCGTCACCCGCGCCGGGCGGCTGCCCGACCAGGTGGACTGGGCGCGGGTGGTGGGCGTGGGCGGCCTGGCCGGCATCGGCTTCACGGTGTCCATCTACGTGGCCACCCTCGCGTTCACCGACACGGCGCAGCTCGCCGACGCCAAGCTCGGCATCCTGGCCGCGTCGATCGTCGCCGGTGGGGTGGGGTCGATCGCCCTGCTCCTCGCCGGCCGCCGTGCGGCATGATGGGTGGGTCGACCCCCCGAGGAGGTTCCCCCGCGTGCACCCCTGGCATGACGTCTACGTGGACGACGAGCTCGTCGAGCGCGAGTTCCCCGCGGTCATCGAGGTCTCGAAGGGCAGCAAGAACAAGTACGAGCTCGACAAGGCGACCGGCCTGCTGCGGCTGGACCGCGTGCTCTACAGCGCGGTGCACTACCCGGCCAACTACGGCTTCAT
>JRYK01000412.1_pt1 | contig 11548 bp, 12 predicted proteins | sample 235381 | NCBI WGS metagenome assembly JRYK01 (sample SAMN03074220, study PRJNA261476) | activated sludge metagenome | biome: Wastewater Treatment Plant; feature: Wastewater; material: Activated sludge; isolation source: activated biomass of a wastewaster treatment plant treating hydrocarbon... ...
CTTGCCTTATGCGGTACGATTTTTAATCCGAACGGCTATGACAGCTCTTCAGGGAGGCTCGAGATACCGGGATCGAGGTTCTTGCTTATTTCGTCGATTTCCTTGAGGGTAGGGAGGTCGGTGAGGCTCTTGAGGCCGAATACTTCGAGGAACTCCCCCGTCGTGCCGTAAAGGAAGGGCTTCCCTATCACTTCCTTTCTCCCCTTTATCTCGAGTATCCTCCGCTCGAGGAGCGCGTTTATGACGCCCGACGAATCGACTCCCCTTATGCTCTCCACCTCGACCCTCGTCACGGGCTGTTTGTACGCTATTATCGCGAGCACTTCGAGGGCGGCGCGGCTGAGCCTGAACTTCTTTATCCGCTTGTTGAAGTTCGTGATGTATTCGCTGTAGGCGGGGTCTGTCCTGAACTGGTATCCGCCCGCAACCTCTTCGAGGATTACGCCTCTTCCGAGCGTTTTCCAGTCCTCGGTCAGCTCTTTCAGACATTTCTTGATCTCGGCTCTTTCGAGCTCCGCGAATACCTGCTGGAGCTTGTCGACCGATACAGGCTGGTCCGAGACGAACACGATGCATTCTATGGCTTTCTTTATGTCATTCTGTTCCAAGGTCCCTTTCTCCTGAATACGAGATGAGTATGGGGGAGCCGGGCGCCTCCTGCACGACCCCTACGTCCTCCATCCTGGCGAGCTCGAGTATGGCCAGGAACGTGACGACGAGCTCCATCTTCGTCTTGCATTCTTCGAGGAAGTCTTCGAATTTGATCAGTAACCGGGCCTTCAGCTTCCCGAGCACCTCCGTGATCTTGTCCTCGACCGACAGGCTTTCGACCTCGTATACTATCTGCTCGGCCCAGAGGTGGCTCCTCTTCTGGTAAAAGTCCCGGAATGTCTCGATGAGCGACCAGAGGTCCACGGGGACGAGCTCAATCTCCTCCTCGGTCTCGTACATGGTCATGTCGAACTCCCTCTTGAATACGTCCCTTCCCAGTATCTCCCTCCCTATGAGCTCGTTAGCGGCGTCCCTGTAGCGCTGGTACTCTATGAGCCTTCTCACTAGCTCTGCGCGCGGGTCCGCTTCGTCTTCCTCTATCACGGGCTTGGGCAGGAGCATCTTCGATTTTATCAGGCTCAGCTCAGCGGCTATTACCAGGTATTCGCCCACGACCTGGAGGTCGAGCTCCTTCATCAGCTCCAGGTACTCGATATACTGCTCCGTTATCACCGCGATCGGGATGTCGTATATATCGACTTCGTTTTTCTTTATAAGGTGCAGCAGGAGGTCGAGCGGACCCTCGAACAGCCCTGTCTTGATGACGCAGGGCTCGTGGGAACCGAGGGCTTCCGCTTCGTGCGTGGTCTCGTTCATTTGAGCAACGTTCCTATTATATCCAAAAGATTGCCGTAATTGTATCCCGAGAACAGAACGGTCAGATAAGAGACCGGGTAGAGGAGATAGTGGAAGATACCGCCCCCGAATATGAAGAGCGCGAACAGGAACAGCACTCCGTAAGGCTCGATCCTGCTGTATGCGTAGGCGTACTTATCCGGGAGAAGGCCGTACATGACCCTCGACCCGTCGAGCGGCGGTATTGGGATAAGGTTGAATACCGCGAGCGCGACGCCGTAAACGAGTGTGAGTATGAGTATTATGGTGACTATCGAGTATACGCCGTCCGACCGGATCTGACCCGTCATCATCTGCGGGATGATGTAGCGGAGAAGCACCCCGGCCACAATCGCCATTGCCAGGTTCGAGAGGGGCCCCGCTATGGCCACGAGAATGGTGTCTTTTTTAGGGTCCTTGAAGTTCCTCGCGTCGATCGGTACGGGCTTCGCCCAGCCGAATCCGACGAGGAACATCAGTATGGTCCCCATTATGTCGAGGTGCGCGATAGGGTTGAGCGTGAGCCTTCCCCTGAGCTTTGCGGTCGGGTCTCCGAGCTTGTTCGCCGTCCATCCGTGGAAATATTCGTGCACAGTGAGGGAAAGCAGTATCACCGGGGCCTGTATCAACAGGTAGTCTATGTTTTTAAGGAAACCGAAATCCATATCGTAGTTATAAATCTCCGTTTTTCTTAGTAATATACTCGAACCCGCGGTGATTTACGATCTCGGGTGATATTTTTTGTGAATCACCTTGAGCCTTTCGCTCTCGACGTGCGTGTAGATCTGCGTCGTGGATATGTCCGAGTGTCCGAGCATGATCTGAATCGTCCTCAGGTCGGCGCCGCGCTCGAGGAGATGCGTCGCGAAGGAGTGCCTGAGTGTGTGTGGGCTTATCTTCTTGGCGATGCCCGCTTTGAGCGAGTAATGCTTTATTATCTTCCAGAACCCCTGGCGCGTCATGCCTCTCCCGAGCCTCGTGACGAAGAGCGCTTTCGCTTCCCTCCCCTTGAGCATCGCCGGCCTCGACGTCTCAAGGTATTCGAGGAGCTTCTGCCTCGCCTTGTCCCCCATGGGGACTATACGCTCCTTCGACCCCTTGCCGTAAACGACCACGAACCCGAGCTCGAAATTTACGTCGTTCAGCTTAAGCCCCACGAGCTCTGACACCCTTATACCGGTCGCGTAGAGTGTCTCCAGCATCGCCGAATCCCTGAGCCCCTCGGGCGTCGATTCGTCGGGCGCCGCCAGGAGCGTCTCCACCTCGTCGAGCGTGATGACTCCGGGGAGCCCCTTTTTCATCTTCGGGGTCCCTATGCCGGAGGCGGGGTCCGCTTCGATAAGCTTTTCCATGAGGAGGTACTTGAAGAACTGCCTTATCGAAACGATGCTTCTCACGATCGAGGTCGCGTTGAAGCCCCGTTCCTTCGACTGTGAAAGGTAATCGAGTATATGGCTGTAATTGATGTCCCCGGCCGAGCACACACCCGCTTCATCCATAGAACGGATGAATTTCCTTAAATCCCTTCCGTAGGATTCGAGCGTGTTTTCGGAAAGACCTTTTTCGACCGCGAGATAGGAGAGAAATGAGTCCAGGAGGACGTCCATGACTCAACATTCTACAACATCAGGTGCCCATTTCCCACGAGCTCAGGTATTTTCTCTGCTCGGGTGTGAGCTTGTCTATCTTGACGCCCCTCGATTTAAGCTTCGTGCGGGCGACCGACTGGTCCACCTGAGCGGGGACGTCGTAAACCTTCTTTTCCAGCTTCTTCGCGTTCTTCACGACGTACTCTGCGCACAGGGCCTGGTTGGCGAAACTCATGTCCATGACGCTCGACGGGTGCCCTTCCGCAGCCGCGAGGTTGATGAGCCTCCCCTCGCCGAGCACATTAATGCGCTTTCCGTTCTTGAGCGTGAATTCCTCGACGTATTCCCTTATCATGCGTTTTTTGGACGATATCTGCGCTAGCCCGTCGAGGTCGAGCTCGACATTGAAGTGCCCGGAATTGCAGACTATCGCGCCGTCCTTCATCGTCCTGAAATGCTCCTTCCTTATGACGCTTATGTTCCCCGTAACTGTGCAGAAGAAATCGCCTATCTTCGCCGCATCGGCGATCGGCATGACCCTGAACCCGTCCATTACGGCCTCGAGAGCCGGAAGCTCGTCGATCTCCGTTACGACGACGTTCGCTCCCATTCCGCGGGCCCTCATGGCAAGACCTTTTCCGCACCACCCGTAGCCGCAGACGACGAACACGGTTCCTGAAATAAGCCTGTTCGTGGCCCTTACTATGCCGTCTATCGTGCTCTGCCCAGTGCCGTAGCGGTTGTCGAAGAAGTGTTTCGTGTTGGCGTCATTCACCGCGATTATCGGGTACTTAAGCACGCCGTTCTCCGCCATGCTGCGGAGCCTTATTACTCCCGTTGTGGTCTCCTCCGTCCCTCCTATGATGCCCTTCAGCTTCTCCGTCCTCGATTTGTGGAGGATAGAGACGAGGTCGGCGCCGTCGTCCATCGTGATGTTCGGAGAGAGGTCGAGCACGCTGTTTATGTGGCTGTAATACGTTTTCGTGTTTTCGCCCTTTATAGCGAATACGGATATTCCGTGGTCTTTAACGAGATAGGCCGCGGCGTCGTCCTGAGTGCTTAAAGGGTTGGATGCGCAGAGCACTACGTTCGCGCCCCCTTCCTTGAGCGTGATGGCGAGGTTAGCCGTCTCAGTCGTAACGTGAAGGCATGCGGCTATTGTAACGCCCTTGAGAGGCTTCTCCTTCTTGAACCTCTCGCTTATCAATTCGAGAACGGGCATTTCCTCAGCGGCCCATTCGACCCTGAGTTTTCCCTGTTTGGCCAGTTTAAGGTCTTTTACGTCGTATTTCATTATTGCCTCCGTTGAAATAAATTGATTGAGCGTCCCCTAGGGACTGTCAGGATACCGCTTTAAGCAGGTCGTTTACCATGTCGGTCTTTTCCCACGTGAACCCGGAGCCGAATCTGCCGAAATGTCCGTAAGACGCGGTGTCGCGATAAATGGGTCTCAGGAGATCGAGCGTGCTAATGATCCCCGAAGGGCAGAGGTCGAACACCTCCCTTATGGCGTTCGAAATCTTCTCTTCGGGAACTACAGACGTGCCGAATGTCTCGACCATTACTGATACAGGCTCGGCCACTCCTATAGCGTAGGCGAGCTGTACCTCGCACTCCTTAGCGAGACCCGAGGCGACCACGTTCTTGGCCACGTAACGCGCCATGTAGGCGGCGCTCCTGTCCACCTTGGACGGGTCCTTCCCCGAAAACGCTCCGCCGCCGTGCCTCGCCCAGCCTCCGTACGTGTCTATGATTATCTTCCTCCCGGTGAGGCCCGAGTCACCCATTGGGCCGCCCGTAACGAACCTCCCCGTGGGATTGATGTATATCTTCGTTTTGTCGGAAATCAGATCGGAGTTTATGCAGTGCCTGATTACTTCTTCGTAGATGCCTTCGTGTATGTCCTTGTTCGTTACGTCGGCCGAGTGCTGAGAGGAAACCACTATGGCGTCGATGCCGACAGGGACGTTGTTCTCGTACCTGACCGTCACCTGCGTCTTCCCGTCGGGTCTCAGGAACGGGAGCGTCCCGTCTTTCCTCGTATCCGTGAGCCTCTTCGCGAGCTTGTGCGCGAAAATAATGGGCGACGGCATGAGTTCCGGCGTCTCGGCCGTAGCGTAGCCGAACATGAGCCCCTGGTCCCCGGCTCCCTGCTCCTTCTCGGCTCCGGCGTCGACTCCCATGGCTATGTCGGGCGACTGTTTATCCACGGCGATTATCAGCCCGCACGTATTCGCGTCAAAACCCATTGCGCTGTCCGTATAGCCTATCTCCGTTATCGTTTTCCTTACTATATTCGAGAGATCGACGATAGTATTGGCCGTTATCTCCCCTGCAACGACGACTAGCCCCGTCGTAAGAAGCGTCTCGCAGGCTACCCTGCTGTGAGGGTCGCCCCCGATCATGGCGTCGAGCACTGCGTCCGATATCTGATCGGCCATCTTGTCCGGGTGTCCCTCGGTAACGGATTCCGAGGTAAAGATAAAATTCCTTAGCGGCATGCAAATATCCTTGTTATGAGCGGAAATTGTTCAATAAGAGCGGATATGGTAAATAGTTTTGAGGGGTCTGTCAAGAATCCGGCCCTGCCGCCCGCCGTCCGTGTTCCCGAAGGGGAAAACAGGCGCGTGACCCTGTTTTCTCACACACTGCCGGGCATGGTATAATCCGTACCCTGGATTTAATACCGGAGCAGTCCGCGCAGGCAGCAAATACGCATAAGGATATTGATAAAATGAGAAAATTAATCGCGCCGTCCATATTATCCGCCGATTTCACGAGGCTCGGGGAGGAGGTCAGGGCGCTCAGGGAGGCCGGGGCGGACTGGATACACGTGGACGTCATGGACGGGCACTTCGTCCCCAACATAAGCATAGGGCTTCCAATAGTGGAGGCGCTCCGGAAAGCGGACACGCCGCCCATGGACATCCATCTCCAGATAGATAACCCCAGGGATTTCGCCGAGAAGTTCATAGACGCAGGGGGAGAAGCAGTCCACGGCATCACAATCCAGTACGAGACGTGCCCTCTTCTCCACAGCCTGATATCCGCGATCAAATCGAGGGGAGTGAAGGCAGGGGTGGCGATAAGCCCGTTGACTCCTCTCTTCGTTCTGGAGGAAGTCATTGAGTACGCCGACATGATACTCATCATGACGGTCGAGCCCGGATTCCCGGGGCAGAAGTTCATCGAGACCATGATACCGAAGGTAAAGAGGCTCAGGGAAATCATAGACGGCTCCGGGCACAAGCCCTTGATAGAAGTGGACGGCGGTATAAAGCTCGACAACGTAAGGACGGTCGCCGAGGCCGGGGCTGACGTCATCGTATCGGGCTCGGGCATTTTTCATTCTGCTAGCTACGCTGAGACGATAGCCGCCATGAGGAAGGATATAGAAGGCACCTGACGGAGAAACGGATTTTCCGACACACGCGCGGATCCGCCTCATGTATATACGACTATTATTGAATAAACCCGGTAAACTTCTATACTCAATATGGTGGATAAGAACAGGGTCCCATTCCGTGGAGTCGAGGAAAACGAGGCCATCAGGGCGATTCTCGAAGGTACGTCTACAGAGACGGGACGGGGATTTTTCGTCTCTCTAGTGGATAACCTCTCCAAGGTGCTGAACACACACGGCGCCTGGGTTACAGAGTTTCTGGAGGAAGAAGGCAGGCTCAGATCCATTGCATGTATAATGGGGGGCCAGCGCCTCAAGGAATTCGATTACGCCGTCACGGGCACTGCGTGTGAACTGGTGGTTTACGAGAAACGCCTCGTCCACGTGCGCGAGAAGCTCTTCAGCAAATACAAGGGCAACCCCGACCTGAAAGATTTTCCCAAGGAAGGAATGGTCAGCTACCTCGGCTACCCGTTCGTGGACGTGGACGGAAAGATACTGGGCCATATATCTGTCATAGATAAAGACCCGATCCCCGAGGACCTCCAGGTTTTCAACGTATTCAGGATATTCGCCAACCGCGGGACCGCGGAAATGCAGCGACTTCGCGCCGAGAGGGAAATTCTCGAAAGGGAAGAGAAGCTGAGAAGGCTTTTCGACAGCGCCATGGACGCGATTGTCGAGTTCGACAAGGACTTCAAGGTCACGAGGATCAATCCGGCGGCGTCCCGCCTCTTCGGATACGAAGGCGACAGGGTGCTGGGCAGGCTTGTAGCTCTCCTGCTCAATAAGGAAAGCGGCGTGAAACTCATGAAGCTCACGGAATTCCTCGACGATAAACCCGAAGGGGAAAAGTTCATCTGGATACCCGAAGGTCTCAGGGCCGCGAACCGGAATGGAGCCGAATTCCCGGCCGAGGCTACGCTATCCGGTTTCGAAATGGGACACAACCGCTTCTACACGCTTATACTCAGGAACGTGAACGACAAGCTCGTTGCCGAGAACAAGATCAGGTCGCTCACTCGGGAATCGGAATATCTGAAAGAGGAATTGAAATCTCTCACGGAGCCTGAAGGCATAATCGGCGACAGCCAAACCATGCTGAATGTCCTCGCGGACGTAAAGAGCGTCGCGGGTACGGATGCGACGGTCCTGATACTCGGCGAGACGGGAACCGGAAAGGAGCTCATCGCGAGGTCAATACATTCCTCGAGCCGCCGCTCGGAAAAACCCTTCGTAAAGGTCAACTGTCCCGCGATACCCGCGAACCTGATCGAGAGCGAGTTCTTCGGACACGAGAAGGGNNGCGGCGACGAACCGCGACCTCCTGAAAGAGGTCGGGGAGGGACGGTTCAGGGAAGACCTCTATTACAGGCTGAACGTATTTCAAATCGAGCTTCCCCCGCTCAGGGAGCGCGCGGGTGATATAGAAAAACTGGCTCGCGCGTTCATGGAGAAATACGCGAAGAGGAACGGTATCGGTATCGAGCCGCTCTCGGGTGAAGACGTCAGGCGTCTCGATTCTTATTCATGGCCCGGAAATATAAGGGAGCTTCAGAACGTTATTGAGAGGGCTGTAATAACATCCGCTAACGGAAGGCTGAATCTCGAAAGAGCGCTGCCCGTGTCGAAAGATAACGCGGTATCCACCCATGACACCGCTCCTCCGTCCGGCGACGGGACACATGTGCTTTCCGACAGGGAATTGAAAGAGCTCGAAAGAAAGAACATAGTCCGCGCGCTCGAGAAGGCGGGCTGGAAGGTCGCCGGGAAAGACGGCGCAGCGGCTATCCTCGGCATACCTACATCGACGCTCAACTCGAAGATAAAATCCTTCGGCATCGAAATCCCTTCGAAGTAATAAAGCTCTCTGTAAATTCGATGAAATCGCATAAATTACTAACGAGAAATCGCTAGAAGCGAAAATCCGCTTCCGTCCTCGTTGTTTTTAGAGTCTCGTTATCCCCTGTAAACACTCATCAATTACGGACTATTTCTCTTTGGCACACCCGTTGCACTTATGTCNNTTGACCACGGTTGAGGAGACGAGCGATGAGAATACTCTTCTCGTGTTCGGCGTCAGGATTTAACTCTGCACTAAAGGTCAGGGAGCCGGATTAGACCTCGGCTCCCGCTTTGGGCAGTAAATCAAAACAAAAAAATTAAAAGGAGAATGACATGAGCGTCATACAAAATATCGAAACTATAAAGACCAGAATGAAGGATGCATGGAACGCCGGGGATTACGGCAAGTTCGCGACCTACATGGAGCCGGGCGCGTCGGAGATACTTAAGGGGTGGCGCCTCCCGGCCGGGTGCAGCATGCTGGATGTAGCCTGCGGAGCGGGACAGATTTCGATCCTCGCTTCCAGGGCCGGTATCGACGTTACGGGCGTCGACATAGCGCCTAATTCGATCGACACAGCACGGGCGCGCGCCGCGAGGGAAGGGCTCGACGCGAGGTTCGACGAAGGGGACGCCGAAAGTCTTCCGTATGCGGATGAGACTTTCGACGTGGTCACTACGCTAGTCGGGGCCATGTTCGCGCCCCAGCCCGAGAAGGTAGCCAGGGAATTCGTAAGGGTGTGCAGGCCGGGCGGCAGGATGCTGATGGTGAACTGGACACCCGAAGGGTTCGTCGGACAGATGTTCAAGACCATCGGGAGACACGTCCCGCCGCCGTCCGATGTCCCTCCTCCTGTCCTCTGGGGGAACGAAGAGATGGTCAAAGAGCGTTTCGGCAAATCGGTCAGCCATATAATACTGACGAAGAAGATTTACCCTCTCTGGGAATATCCGTTCGACGTGCCCGAAGTCGTACAGTTCTTCTTCGACAACTACGGGCCGATGCATAAAGCCATAAACGCTCTCGACAATGAAGGGGGGAAATCCCTCAGGAGGGATTTAGAGAAGCTGTTCTCCGATTTCAATATCGCCGAGAACGGCACGACCACTCTTTTCGCCGAATACCTCGAAGTGGATGCAACAAAAAAATAGAGCCGGTTTTGAAACGGTGTCGGTAGCCGCGTGGTTTGGATACCCTGATCCGTTCTTCAGATTCAGTCTGGATTCGTATAGAATAAAATTGATTCATGGAACACGGCAGGGAATACATAAGGGAAATCGAATCCTATTTTCTGAATCTGGCGGGGGAGGGGATAATGCTCTCCCCCCTCGACTACAACCTCATACAGGACTGGAAGAAGAGGCGGGTGCCGGGGGAAGTAGTTCTCAAAGGCATAAACAGGGCGTTCTCCGAGAGAGGTGCGATGAAGAAGGGCGCGCCGAAGAATATCAAGGACTGCGCCGCTTATGTGGAGAAGTGCGTCGAGGAATTATGCCCTCCCGAAAGGGAAAAGACGTCCGGCCGTAAGCCCGGCCGCGCCAATTCCGAAACCGATCCTGCCGAGCGCCTCGCGTTTTTAATAAACGCCGAGAAAGACTCTGCCGTCAGGGACTATTACGCGAAGCTCAGAAAGAAGCTCCTCTCACTCGGGAACGCTCCCGACGATGTGAGCGTCGCGGGGATGATCGAGATCGAAAGAGAGTCGCTCGAAGAGTTTTTCCGGGGGCTTCCCGATAAAGACAGGGAGAAGATCGGCTCCGCCGCCGAGGAGATGATAAAGCGTAGGGCCCGCTACATGACGAAGAGCGCATACGACGAGAGCCTGGTTTCCTTCAGGAACGAGATTCTTGCAAAAAAGTACGGAATAAAGTGTATAATCTCGTAAACGGCTCATGAAAATAACCGGTAAGAAAAAAGGTTCTGTCGGCTGCGACGACTGCCATTGGTCAGGGTTCGTGGTCAAAAATAAGGGGAATTTCGCGGCGGCGTCCCTCTGCCCGTGCGTCCTCGAATGCCCGGAATGCGCGGGTGTCGGGAACGTGCTGCTCACGAACGAGAAGGGCTACACCTACGTCTCCCCGTGCCCCTCGTGCGGCGTCGTAAGGAGAAACGTCAGGCTCTACAACGCGGCGGGGATTCCGGCAAAGTACTCGCACGTTCTCCAAGTCGACGCGGGCCTCGTGCCGACGCACATCAATCGTCATCTTCAGATGGCGCTCAAGTATGCCAAGGAAGAGTTCGTAAAGAAGTACCCGACNNCCTCTCATAGAGACCGAGGTGCTGGTCATAGACGAGCTCGGCAAGGGGCGGAGCAACGAGTGGGAGCTCAACATACTCGACCAGCTCATTTCCAAGCGCTACAACGCATCGAGGATGACGCTAATCACGACCAACTACGTGACGAGGGAGATAGCGAAAGCTACGGGCAACTCGGACGAGATACTCGAGGTCAGGGTAGGGGAGAGGATAGCGTCTCGCCTTTTCGAGATGTGCGAGCTCATACATCTGGAAGGCAGGGATTACAGGAAAGAGAAGAGGAAGGTCTAGAACTTCCAGTGCTGTGAATAATCCTTTTTGACCCTCTCTATGATCAGGTCGGCTTGAGTAGCTTCTTCGGGCGAATCATAAGACGACCGCTTCTTGTCGAGAAGCTCCTCGATCACTTCCTTGGTCGATATCCAGAGGCCGTCGAGGTTGTAACCGCCTTCGAGTATGAATACTATCCTGCCGTCCGAGTATTTATCGGCGGCGTCTGTCAGGAACCTCGTCATCTTCGCGAACCCTTCCTGCGTTACCTTCATCCCCCCGAGCGGGTCGTCGAAGAACGTATCGAACCCCGCCGATACGAGTATGAATTCCGGCTTGTACTGGTCTATCACGGGGCCGAGTATCTCGTTGAAAATTTTTATGTATTCCTTGTCGCCCATACCCGGAGGAAGCGGCACGTTCACCGTATATCCCTTGCCCTCGCCGCTCCCGGTCTCGGACGGCCCGCCCGTGCCGGGATAATAGGGGTATTGATGTGTCGAGAAATAGAGGACTTTCGGATTATCGTAGAACATGTGCTGTGTCCCGTTCCCGTGATGGAGGTCCCAGTCTATTATCATGACGCGCTCGAACCCCTTTACTTCCGCGAGGTATGCCCCGCCAACGGCTGCGCTGTTGAATAAACAGAACCCCATCGCCCTGTCCGCCTCCGCGTGGTGTCCGGGCGGTCTCACGAGGGCAAAAGCACTGTCCGTTTCTCCCGCGAGCACGCTGTCTATAGCGGAGAGCACACCGCCCGCTGCCCTCACGGCCGCGTCGAACGAGACCGGGCACGTT
>JRYK01008239.1_pt1 | contig 11528 bp, 19 predicted proteins | sample 235381 | NCBI WGS metagenome assembly JRYK01 (sample SAMN03074220, study PRJNA261476) | activated sludge metagenome | biome: Wastewater Treatment Plant; feature: Wastewater; material: Activated sludge; isolation source: activated biomass of a wastewaster treatment plant treating hydrocarbon... ...
GCTATTGGCTGAGTCCAGCCTAGGGTAACTGTCAGGCAGCCGCTTTAACTATTAGGGTCTCGTTGGGGAGGACTTGGAACAGCTGTGCGAAAAGTTGACGGCGATAAGCGCTCACGTTAAGATCGACGTTTAAGTGCGGAACACTACAACAATCAGTAGAAGGAGGTTCTTTATGGTCTAAGTCGGGCATAGATAGTGGGGTAGAAATGCGTCGGCCCCAAAGGGCGGGGGTCCTTTGAGGCCGGGTGCGTGGGACGCTGGTAGCATTCCAATGAGGATTGTAGCAGGGGTAATCAGGGCAAGCAACCAATTCTCAGCTTCAGCATCCCACGACTTGAGACGACAATTGAGCATCGGAGATTTGCCAAGTGGTGGCCGTTGTTACCGGCTATCAATGAGTCGTACCGCGGAGAGGTGGCCTCTGCGCGGTTGATGCAAGGAGCAGTTGAGAAGATGGGTCTGTATCGGTTGTTTGTCGATGAGGTCGGGAATCATGATATGCGGCATTGTCGCACTACCAATGAGCGATTCCTGACCTTGTTTGGGGTCATCATCCAAGATGGCCCAGCTTATCAACAGGTCGAGTCGGAGATGCTGGCTCTCAAGCGAGAGTACTTTGGTTGCGATCCGGCTAACCCCTTGATCCTCCATCGAGCTGACATTGCGGGGATGAAACGGCAGTTCNNGCAGTTCAGAGTGTTGACCACTTGGGATGTAACCAAGAGGGAGGCATTCAACGATGCGTTGATTGCCTGTTACAAACGTTGGCAGTACGTGGCTCTGGTAGTCACTATCGACAAAGCGGCGCATCTGGACATGTATGGGCCTTTCCATCACGAGCCGTACTACTACTGCATGAAGGTGCTGCTGGAGCGCTATGTCATGTTCTTGAACCGACGTCAGGGGCGAGGCGATGTGATGTTCGAGTCGCGGAATCGAGTACTGGACGAGGCTCTAAGAAGAGATTTTTATGGGTTGCAACGTCAGGGCACGAGGCACCTAGCGGCGGAAGTATGGCAGGAGCGCCTGACGTCACCTAAACTGAAGTTGGTGTCAAAGGCGGCAGACAATGCTGGCCTGCAGTTAGCTGACTTGCTGGCTCATTCGGCACACTATGATGTGCTGGTGGAGAACAAGTTGGTGAGTGAACAATTCTCCCTGCATGGAATCAGGGTTTCTCAGGTTCTGCGCAGCACGAAGTATGACCGCAAATGGGATGGGAGAATACAAGGGTTCGGGATGAAGCTGCTGCCATGAAAAAACGCCCCTTGCGGGACGTTTCCGATGCACTCCAGCCGAGGCCATCGAGGCACATCTAATCCTGATAAACAGGTAGGAATAGTCTAGCATGGCCGTAGCGTGGGGTCAATAAGTATTGTTGCACATCCCCACACCATGCGCACCGGCCAACAATTTTGAAGACCATAGCATCCGGACGCTATGGTCTTCAAAATAACTAGGTGTCGACGAAAAGAGAGTTGAAGAGAGGCAGGAGCTGGTCGAATGTGCCGCGGGGGAGGGAGCCGAGGCGCTTGATGATGCGTGGGTGGTCGATGGCGAAGAGGAGGCCGCAGCGGATGATCGATTCTTGAGTGAGGCCGGCGTCATGGGAGTCTCGGCCGCGGACGGGAAATTCGTCCTTGTCGAGTTGGAGGGGGATGGACGAGGTGATGGGGCTGAGCAAGTACTTGCGTTTGCCGCGGTTGTACCAGTTGGCGGAAACGACCAGCGCCGGTCGCTGCTTGTGGCCGGCGCTGTCGGTGAAGGGGTAGGGGACGAGGACGACGTCGCCCTGCTTATAGGTTGTCGTAGGCGGCATCGAGGTCGTTGTCCCAGAAGTTGAAGGTGTCTTCGGCCAATCTTAGCCAGTCTTCGATAACTTCCTCTTCGGCAATCGTCGGCCGCTTTAGGTCGATTAGTTGGAACTGTTCCTCTAGGGTGTCAAGGTCAGGGAGTTCGTCCGAAACAAGGAGTAGGCCTTGAGTGGTAAGGCCATATTGAAATGGAGCGATGGTCTGCTCGGAGTAGGAGCGGACGAAGAACGCTCCAGGGGCGATCTCGATCACTGTCCTCATTGGTTCCTCCGATTAGCTCTTTTGCAAGAAGAACTTGCGCAAGCGCCGGTTAAGTTGTTCGTTAGAGCGGCTGATAGACTTTACTTCTTCTTCACTAAGCTCGCGGTATGCCTCGGGAGTTATCTCCGCGATGCGGATACGGCCGCCGACCTTCGGGTCTTGAGAGGCGGTTTCGTTAATGAGGTACTCCGCTAACGCCTGGGCGCTGGCCGACGATATGGATGGGTCATAGTACCGGTGTACCAGGTAGACGGCATATTGAGGCACACCGGATAAACAGGCTCCGGTGAACAGTTGCGGCGCGAAGTTGGCCTGGCTGTTTAGGAGGTACATTTTCGGTTCTGGGTCGCGGTCTGGCGCGTAACGATAGCCGGCTAAGGTCAGGAGGACACCAGGCCATTGACTAATTGGAATGGACCCGAACCACTGGGCGAAGTAGCGGCTGAAGGTTGGCACGAGGGTGCCGACAGCCTGGTCAATGTCATTGAAGCCGGTCACGCCTTGTTTCTCCAGTTCGTCCAGGAGGACGGCAGCCATTTCGCTGGCACCGGCGGCGGCCAGGCCACACCTGCCCAGCTTATGGAGCTTAATCTGTGTGTCGTTGATAGCGGTCAGGCCGCGAGGATCGCCAATTGTGCCGCGGCTATCAGCGGCCAGAATGAGGGCGTCCTGGGCCTGGATGCATACCACCAGTGTCATGAGTTGATCTCCTGGGACGAATAACGACGGGAGCCGTCAGAGGCCCGCGTCGCTATTGATATTATAAGTTCTTGAATCTAAAAATGATATAGAACGGGTGAGCGATTCCGAGGACTCTAATTGTTCGTTGGCGCGCAAACGAAGAGGCCACCAGGGGGCTGGTGGCCTTCTTCGCTCGTAGCTCCTGACAGGCGGCGGTCGAGGTCAAAGGTAGTTCAGCACGCCATCATTCCCGAACAAAGGCCGGGTGAATCTGGGCTGAGTCGGCGATGTCGTAGACATTGCGATGGTCGAAGTTGGCGAAGTTGATCCGGTCGACGGTGGCCCTGTTGAAGAACAACTCGACCACCTTGGTCTCTTCCACGTTGCCGAACTGGTCGACGAGCGGGAACGTGCCCCGTAGCAGCACGAACTCGTAATCGTAGCCCGACTCGGCCACGGCGCGGAGGATGTTGGCCGCGTCCAGCTGCGCGCCGCCCTGGGTGAGATTCTCGGTCAGGTTGTCGTTGATGGCCCAGTCGACTTCGATGCGGCCGTTCACGTCCTCGACGCTGACGAGCCGCTCGACGTCGCGGTTGCTGTTGCCCAGGGTCTCGGCGACGGCCGCGCGCAGGGCCTCGCCGGGTTCGAGGGTGGGCGTGGGCGGGGCCGGGGTGTCGGTAGGGGCGGGCGGCTCGGTTGGGCGCGGCGTGCGGGTCGGTCGCTCGGTAGCCGCCGGCGCGTCGGCCGGCGCATCGGTGGCCGCGGCCTGCTGGGCTACTTCGGCGGCCGGCTCGTCGTTGAAGAGCGAGATGATGCCGTTGCAAAGGAAGAGCAGGACGATGGCACCGACGATGATCATGATCGTGCGCCGGCTGAAGCGGCGCTTTTTGGCGGGCGGCTTAGGCTTGGGGTGGTCGGGATCGTCCGGTTCGTTGTCCAGTTGGGGCTGCTTGGCCATGGTGGGGTTCTCCTGAGATGAGGCAACTCGGCCGCGGGGGCCGGTTGACGTGAGCATAGGCCAGCAGGCTTGCGATCTGGATTAAGTTCGTGCTGAGAATGAAAGGGGCGCGCCCAGTGGGCAGAGGTGTCGAGATGGTAAGGATGGCGCGAGAGAAGGGGTACAATCAGGCTGGAGGTTAGTGCGATGAGATACATAAGCCGATTGGTTTGTCTGGCTGCGTTGTTGTTGCTGGTGGCGTGTGGGACGACCGAGGTCGTCGAGGTCACGCGGGTCATCGAGAGCGTGGCCGAGGTGACGGTGGAAGTCCCTGTGACGCAGGTAGTTGAGGTGACGCGGGTTGTGCCGGAGATCGTGACGGTGGTCGTGTTCCCCACCGCCGCGCCGGCCTCGCCCACGCCGGAGGCCACGGCGACGCTCGAACCAACGGCCGCGCCCACGTTGCCACCGCAGCCGACTTTGCCGCCGGCGCGCTCCTACAGCAGCGCCGACGTGATCGCGGCGTTCCAGGCGGCCGGGCTGGAAGTAGGAGATACCTCTGTTATCCCGACCGACGATCCGGGGCCTGTCCCGAACTCGTATGTGGAGGCGACGCGCTTCTTGATTCCCAGCCTGGGGCCGGACAGTGGCGGCCGGGTGTTTTCGTTTGCATCGGTTGGTGAGCGGGACATGGTTCTGGAGTATTACCAGAATCTGCCGCTGGCCGGGTTCACAACCTGGGTTACAGCCGATGGGCTACTGGTGCTGCAAATCAACAATCAGTTGCCGCGAGAGCGGTGGCTCGAATACGTGGCGGTGTTCGAGGGGCTACAGTAGGTTAGAGGTGTTGGCGCAAACGACAAGGCCCAGTTCATCGCTGGGCCTTGTCGTTGGGTTGGGGAGCGGGGTGCGCTCTACTTCTTTATGAGATTAAGTGCTATCTGGGTCAGTATGGCCTTGAGGACTTCGAGGCTGACGCTGCCCCCTAGTTTGGTGACTTCTTTCTTGCCTCGATTCCAGATTGTGTCGTTACGGGCGTTGGCCAGGAACTCGTGGCCCTCCCAAGTCAGATCGTTGATCTCGGCGCCAATAATGCCGCCTAGGCCGGCGTGGATGAAGCCCTCGGCCAGATGCGCGTTGATGAGCTGGCATTTGTGATAGGCGATCTGCTCGTCGGTGTAGCCACCGAGGTCAACCGGTTCCTCGCGCGGCGGCGAGGGCGGTGAGGTCGTCGCGGGTTTCGGGGGAGAGGGTCGGGCGGTAGGCGGTCATGGTTGGTCGTCTTCCTCTTGCGGCTTCTCGCGTCGGCCGCCCCAGGCGAGTACCCAGTCAACGGGATCGCCCTGCTGTTCTAGCCATTCGCCGAGGACAGAACGGACAAGGCCGGAGATGGTCGCGCCGCGTCGGGCGGCTTGGCGATTTAGCGCGTCGTGCATTTCCTCAGTCAGTACCAGCATTACCCTCTTCTTGGTTGCCATAACACACTCCCGCCAAGAGTATACAAAATGCGCCATGTGCTTGTCAATAAGCAACTAATCACTTGACAAGATACACACCTTGATTTATACTTGTGATCAGAAATAGAGAGAGCGCACCGCCAAGTTACCAGGCCCAACGGTGCGCTCGGAGACCAAACTCACGAGGAGTTGATCATGACCACTATAGCAGTTTCCCCTTCCCCTATCAACATCAACAATGACGGCGCTTTCTGGGCGCAGCAGCAGCGGCACGTGCANNGCCGGCGGCCACGTCGTCGGCGACCGACCCCCAGGTCGAGATCGGCGGCCGTGCCTACCGCGTGACCGGCCGGTTTACGGTGGACGACTACTCGCCCCGCGCCGCCGAGCTCTACCGGCGCGACGGCATCGTGGCCAAGGTGCAGCTGATGCTGGCCCGCGGCGGGCGCAAGCCCTACGTCGCCTACCAGCGCCAGGACGGCTCCTACAGCCGGCCGTGGCGCGGTCAACTGGTGGCCGCTAACTAGTAATCCCCTCTATGGCCCCGGCTCGCGCCTGCGCACGGGCCGGGGCGAACCTCAAGGAACGACATCATGACTCTGCAATCTGAACTCAATCATGTGACTGACCTGGTGATCAGCCGTCGGCGCGAGTTGGCCGAGGCGGAACTGCGCCGGCTGGCGGCCAAGCGGGCCGCTGACCTGGCGGCCGAGGAATTGGAAACCGCGCGCCGGCAACTCATGACCCGCGCCGAGGCCGGCAGCAATGACAACCAGCGCCGCGCCTACGCTGAGCGCGAGAGCCGCCGCGAGCGCGACCACGCCGACCGCAAGGTCGATGATTTGCTGGCGGTTGAGGCAGCTGTCATTCGCGCCACGGTGGAACTGCGGATGGCGGAGGATGAGCGGCGCTACCTGGAGTTCGTGGCGCGGTTGGCCATCGCCGGGGTGAATGACGAGGCGACGGACGACAGCGGCGAGCGCTACACGCTGGCCGACGCGAACAGAGACCTGTTCTAGAAGGAGTGGCCGGGGGGTGACTAACCGGCCGGGAGGACATCATGTTTCAGAAAGCTGTGAAGACGGAAGCGAAGTTGAGGCTGGCCTTCACCGGGCCGGCGGGCAGTGGGAAGACGTACAGTGCCCTGGCCGTGGCGACGGCGCTGGTGCCCGGCGGGCGGGTGGCGGTTCTGGACACTGAGCATGGGTCGGCGGCGAAGTACGCTGACATCTTCGACTTCGACACGGTGGCGATGGAGCCGCCGTTCCACCCCGATCGCTATGCGGAGGTCATCGCCGCGGCGGCGAAGGCCGGCNNAGGCCGGCTATGACGTACTCATCCTCGATAGCATGTCGCACGCCTGGACAGGCCAGGGCGGGATGCTGGACGTGGTGAACGACATCGCCCGCGCGCGCTATCAGGGCAACACCTTTGCCGCGTGGAAGGATGGCACGCCGATTCAGAATCGGCTCATCGAGGCGATCTTGAATGCGCCGATCCACGTCATTGCCACGATGCGGTCGAAGACGGAGTACGCTCTGACGAAGGACGAGAAGACGGGCAAGACGAAGCCGGAGAAGATCGGGACGGCTCCGGTGCAGCGCGATGGCTTCGAGTATGAGTATGACGTGATCATCGACCTGGGCATCGACAACGCAGGCGTGGTCAACAAGACGCGCTGCCCGGCGCTCACGGGCAAGGTCATCAACAAGCCGGGGGCTGAGTTGGCGGCGGTGTTGCGAGACTGGCTGCACGGTGCGCCCCCGCCGCCGGTGAAGCAGTACACCGACGGGTCACATGTGGCTGCGGCGGCCGTTGAGGCTTACGACGCCTACATCATCGCTCACAACGGCCGGGCGCCGGAGAACGTTGATAGCTTGCGGAAGTGGTTCAAGGCGCAGCGCAACGGCGAGGCGCAGCAGGTCGCGCCGAAGGCGGAGACGGCTGACGCGCCAGATGACCTGTTTGACGAGGGCCAGGGGGGTGGGAGATGACGCCGACGTTCGAGGGGATCGTGTGGATGGCGGGCATCCTGTTCGTTGTGGCCGTGTGCCTGTGGTTTCAGTTCCGGCCTGGGCCAAGGAGGGATGAGTGATGAAGACTGTCTTCACGTTGGAGGAAGTTCGGAGTGCGTTCCAGCGGGTGGAAGACGCTGTCGCGGCGCAGGGGGCTGACGCGGAGTGCGTGTGGGCCATCCACTACGCGATTGACGACGGGATTAGGACGCTGGCCGGCGAGTTGACGCCGGAGAGCGACGAACCGGACGAGGACGGGCTGCGAATCGAGGCGCTGGAGGCGCGGACGGTGGAGGCCTTCGATGCGGCCGTGCTCCTGCTGTTGGCGTTCGACGATCGGCCGCAGGTCGAGCGGGCGCGGAACGAGATCGATCCGGCGTGGCGGCCGTTGCCGGTGGGCAATGAGGCTATGCTGGAGGCGCTGGAGGCCTTCGCCGAGAAGAAGAGTGGCGCACTGGGCCGGGGGGCGGCGCGGGCGGAGGCGGAGACGTTTGCGCGGATGGAGGCGCGGCGCGCCTACCGCAAGGTGCTCAAGGGGGAGTGAGCGGAGCTTCAATGCACGCTCAAGTGACGTCTTGTTGGCAGCCATTGGAAGAATGCGCCCCGGCCACGACCGGGGCGCACGTCTATACAACCGTAGAACGGCTGTGCTATACTGTAAACGAGGTGTTTCATAATGAAACATAGCGAGACGCGATTAATGCTCGTGGCGCTGGCGCGGGATGTGCGGCTGCCGGAAGACGGAGCAGACGTGCTATGTGTTTGTGAGGCGGAGGGAGTTAGGTGAGTGAGGTCGTCGTGGATGAGCAGCCAGAGGCGCCGACGCGGCCGGCGCTGCGCTACCACGGTGCGAAGTGGATTTTGTCGTCGTGGATCATCTCGTGCTTGCCACTCGATCACGACTCCTATATCGAGCCATTCGGCGGTTCGGCCGCGGTGTTGCTGAACAAGCGGCGATCTGCGCTGGAAGCCTACAACGACCTCGACGGCGATGTCGTCAATTTCTTCCAGGTCTTGCGCGAGCGCGAAGAGGAGCTAATCCGCGCGATCTACTGGACACCTTTCGCCCATGCCGAACAGCGCCTGTCAATGGAGCCGACCGACGATCCGCTGGAACGCGCACGACGGCTGTACGTCCGGTCGCATCTGACCATTTCGGGACCAACCGCGCAATGGAACAGCGGTTGGCGTCGGCAAAAGGTTTTCAGCCGGGGCCGCGGCGGCTGGAGCCGCATGAAGCCGGCCGCCGCTTCGTTCATGGAAACCGAGCACCAGTACCAGGTCGCCGAACGGCTGCGCGGCGTCATCATCGAGCAGTCCGACGCGCTGGAGGTCATCCGCCGCTACGACAACGCCCGTGCCCTGTTCTACGTTGATCCGCCCTACGTGGCCACGACGCGCAAGCGTTGGCCGGCTTCGGCTTATCGCTATGAGATGACCGACGAGCAACACCACGAGCTGGCCGACGTGCTGCACGCCTGTCGCGGCATGATCGCCCTGTCGGGCTACGATAGTCCGCTGTACCAGGAGCTATTTGGCGATTGGCAGCGGCTGGAACGCCAGGTGCGCACGAATGGCAACTCGGAGCAGATGGCGACGGAATCGCTGTGGCTCAACCCGGCTGCACAGATTGCGCTGGAGCGACAGCAATTGCCGCTGTTCTATCGAGGAGATGTATGAGTAGCTCACAGCAATTGCACTCTCGGCAGCCGGGACGCCGGGCGCTGGACGTGCTGGCGTTCGTGGTCGATTTCAAGACCGGCCACTGCGGCGATTCGCCGTCGCTGGAGGAGATCGCGGCCGGGGTTGGCTTGGCGTCGCGGTCGACCGTGTTGGTGCAGCTGCGGGCACTGGAACGGCACGGGCTGATCACGCGGCCGGCGGGACAGGACGCGCGGCGTATCGGCATTCCGGGCGCGGTGTGGACGCCGCCGCAGATGCATTTAGAGAGAAAAGGTGGGGGAAAGGTGGGGGAAAGGTGGGGTGCTTTTGAGGGTCTATGAAACAGTACCACAAGAACCCGCGCACGATTTCTGACGATGATCTGGCCGACCTTCGGCGCTGGCTGGAGGAGCTGGGCGATCTGTCGGGCATCGTCCACGATCTCAACAGCGATGAGATCATCGGCGGGAACCAGCGCGGCCGGGTGTTCGACATCAATCAGTGCGAGATCGTGCTCGTCGAGGGGCCGCACGAGCCCGATGAGCAGGGCACGGTGGCGCATGGGTTCGTGGTGTGGCAGGGCGGCCGCTATGCCTACCGCCAGGTGCGCTGGACGGCGCGGCAGTGCGAGAAGGCCAACATCGTAGCCAACCAGGCCGGCGGCGACTGGGACGCGGTGATTCTGGCCAGCGAGTTCCAGGCGGCCGACTTGGTGGCGGTGCTCCTCGCGTCGCTCAAGGCCGGAGGCACGGGGCTGAACCTGACCGCCGCCGAGTACGTCATCCACCTGGACCCGTGGTGGAACCCGGCCGTGGAGATGCAGGCCAGCGACCGGGCCCATCGTATTGGGCAGGCCAGGCCGGTATTTGTCTACAAACTGATTGCTCGCGGCACGGTGGAAGAGAAGATCCTGCAACTGCAGGACAAGAAGCGGGCGCTGGTCAAGAGCCTGATCACGACCGAGGCCGGCTTCTTCAAGTCGCTCACCCCGGAGGATGTGAAGGTTTTATTTGGGTAGTGGGCCGACTGCGGCGCCCGGCGCTCACTCGGGGGCGCATCAGGCCCTGGCGCCAGGCGAACACCGCGGCCGGGGTGCGGTCTGCCAGGTGCAGCTTGCCCAGGATGTTGCTGACGTGGCCCTTGACCGTCTTCTCGCCGATGACCAGGCCCCGAGCGATCTCCTTGTTGGATTGGCCCTGGGCCAGCAGGCGCAGCACCTCGGTCTCGCGCTCGGTCAGCGCCTCCGGGTTGTCCGGCGCGCGCACCTCGCGCATCAGCCGCGCGGCGGCCTGCGGCGAGAGCTGCACCTGGCCGGCCGCCGCGGCCTTGATGGCCCGGCACAGCTCGTCCGCCTGGGTGTCCTTGAGGAGGTAGCCGATGGCGCCGGCCCGCACCACGCCGACCACGATGCTCATCCTCCAGCACGCTGGTCAGCGCCACAATCTCGACCTCGGGCAGGTCGCGCCGGATTTCGGTGATGGCCGAGAGCCCGTCCATGCCCGGCATGACCAGGTCCATCAGCACGACGCCGGGCACAAAATCCGCCGCCAGCCGCACGGCTTCCTCGCCCGAGGCGGCCTCGCCCGCCACCTGCAGGTCAGGCTGCGCGTCCAGGACCGTCATGCTCAGGTTGGCCGCGCTCGCGCCGCTGTGCCGGGCGACGTTGGCCAGCGCCTCCTGCGCGACGCGGAACAGCGCCTGCTCCACCCGGTCGGGCAAAGGCCCGTCCGCGGATACCTGGCAGATGCCGGTTCAGGTCGCCGGCCAGTTGCCCCAGCTCGTCGGCCGAACGGTCCTGCAGCGTGCGCGAGAAATCGCCGCGCCCCCAGGCGGCCGTGGTCTCCGCCATCACGCGCAGGCGCCGGCCCAGGCGGGTGAAGTCTTCTCGAGTGTCATCCACGACCCGGCTGGCTCCCAGCGACCTGACCAGCTCCCCGGCCGGTTCCTGGCCCAGGATCGGGTGGCTGGGTTTCAACAGGCCGTTGAAGCCCGGAGCCGCCCGCATGTCCGGGTCTTCTTGGCATACAGTGGCGGCGTGAACGCGGATGAGCACTTCCTTAGCCCTCGGCGCCTGGCCCACCTGAAGCGCTTCGGGCGGGCCGAACCGGGCATAGAGCGCGGCTTTCATGCTGCCCCTCCCAGCGCAACCACGCGCCGGGCGAGGCGCCCTCGGGCGCGCAGCAGCGCGATGCCTGCCCAGGCCGACCAGACGATCATCCCCGGTCCAAAGATCATGATCATCGGCCCGGCCAGCGGCGGGATGATGGTGAGGAGGCCGGCGAGACTGATGAACACGCCAAAGAGGTTCAGGGTTTTGGGCAGCTCCCCGGTCCGCCAGGCCGTGAGGCTGAGCACCAGCACCCACAGGCTGCCGACCACCTCATTCCCGCTCACGATCCCGTTCTCCACCGCCTCCAGGGTGACCCAGGCGGCGGCGGCCTGGGCCGGGTCGCTGGCATAGAGCTGCGCGATGACGCCGACATCCCGGAGCATCAGGTTGCCGCTGCCGATGATGAGCGCCGCCCAGATCAGCCCGAAAGCCGCCGCCAGTTGCGCCCCGCCCGGCGCGGCAGACTTCAGCCGCTCGTGGAGCGCCAGCACCATGACCACCAGCGTGATGGCAGAGCCCCAATACGCCACCAGATTCCACACGTAAACCACCGCCTGGTTGCCGCCGACGAAGGCCACGTAGGCGCCCGGC
>JRYK01005610.1_pt1 | contig 11514 bp, 9 predicted proteins | sample 235381 | NCBI WGS metagenome assembly JRYK01 (sample SAMN03074220, study PRJNA261476) | activated sludge metagenome | biome: Wastewater Treatment Plant; feature: Wastewater; material: Activated sludge; isolation source: activated biomass of a wastewaster treatment plant treating hydrocarbon... ...
CGCGCGCGCCGCGCCGCGCCGGCGCCACGGCCGGCTCCCGCAGCGCCGGGTCGGTGGGACGGTTCATCGGCCCATTAGATCAGAAACCGGGCCGCGGTTTCCTCTCGCCGCCGCAACCGCGTGTAAAGAAAGGTTGCCGGGCCGCGTAGAATCCGCGCGCGGTCCGGTCACCCTCTTTCCCCTTCCAGGAGCATCCATGACCATCAAGCGCCATAACCCCCACGGCGGCATCCTCTCCGACGCGGTTGAACACGGTGGGCTCGTCTGGGTCGCCGGCACGGTCGCCGACGATCTCGCGCAGGACATCACCGGGCAGACGCGGCAGGTGCTCGCGTCGATCGACGCGACATTGGCGCAGGCCGGCAGCGACAAGTCGAAGATCCTGTGGGCGAACGTGTGGGTCACCGACATCCGCAACCGCGAGGGCATGAACGCGGTGTGGAAGGGCTGGATCGACCCGCACAACCTGCCGGCGCGCGCCACGGTGGAGGCGAAGCTCGCCGACCCGCGCATGCTGGTCGAGATCGCCTGCGTCGCGGCGAAGTAGCGCGCCGGCGCGACGCCGACCCGCGGGGCGCCCCCGTGCCCGTGCGGGCTTGAACGCATCCGCGCCAGAGACGGTCTCATCCGCAATGGAGCCTGCGCAGCATTTCCCGGCCGGCTGGCACGCGGTCGCGTGGATCGCGCTGGGCGCGGCGGTCGCGTGGGCATGCGCGCGCGCCGACTGGCGGCGGCTGCGCGCGGGCGCGCAGAGCCACGCGTTCTTCGGCGCGGTCGTGGGCGTGGCGCTGCTGTGGACGATCGGCAGCGGCGTCGGCCCGGTGCGCTTTCACCTGCTCGGCGCGACGCTCTTCTACCTCATGTTCGGCCTGCCGCTCGCGCTCGTCGGCATGGCGCTCGCGGCGGTCGCGGCCACCGTCGCGACCGACCACGGTTGGGCCGCGGTCGCGGAGCGCGTCCTGCTCGCCGGCGTGCTGCCCGTCCTCGTCAGCCACGTCGTGCGGCGCGCGGCGGAGGCGCGCCTGCCGGCCAACTTCTTCGTCTACGTCTTCGTGATCGGATTTCTCGGCGGCGGCCTCGCGATGCTCGTCACGGTCGCGGCGGTGGCCGCGAGCCTCGCGCTCGCCGCCGCCGCGGCGACCGGGCCGCAGAGCGGCGCCTGGCCGGCGCTCGCTCCGCTGCTCGCGTTCGCCGAGGCCACGCTCTCCGGCATGCTGATCACCCTGTTCGTCGTCTACAAACCCGAGTGGGTGGGGACTTTCGACGACGCCCGCTACCTGCGCCGGAGGCAGCCGTGAGGGGCGTCCTCGCGCTCGCGCTCGCCGCCCTGCTCGCGGCGTGCGCACCGGAGCTCGACTGGCGCGAGCTCCACTGGGAGGAGGGCGGGCTCAAGGTGCTCCTGCCCGGGAAGCCGTCGAAGTCCGCGCGCGCGATCGCGCTCGGAGGCGAGACGGTCTCCATGCAGATGCTGCAGACCCAGATGGCGGGCATGGCGTTCGGCGTCGCCTACGCGCCGCTGCCGCACGGCGATCGCGGCGCGCTCCTGTCCGCGGCGCGCGACGTGCTGCTGCGGAACATCGCGGGCACGCTGACCGGCGAACGCGAAGTCGAGGTGCGCGGCGCGAACGCGTACGGGCGCGAGTTCACCGGGGAAGGCGTCGTGGCGGGGACGCCGATGCTGATCGCCGCCCGCCTCGTCGCGGCCAACGGCCACTTCTACGAGATCGTGTTCGTCGGGCGCAAGGACCGCGCCGGGCGCGTCGACCTGCCGCTCTACCTCGGTTCGCTCACGCTCGTGCCCTGACGGGCGGCGCGCGCGCCGGCTCACTTGCGCCAGAACGCGGGCGTGAACACGACGAGCAGCGTGAAGAGCTCCAGTCGGCCGAGCAGCATCGCGGCGGTGCAGACCCAGGTCTGCACGCCGGTGAGCACGGCGTAGGTGGTCGCCGGCCCCACCTGGCCGAGCCCCGGGCCCATGTTGTTGATGCACGCGGTGACGGCCGAGAACGCGGTGACGAAGTCGAGCCCGGTCGCGATCAGCGCGAGCGAGAGCATGATCATCGTCAGGCCGTACACGAGCGTGAACGCGAGCACCGCGAAGATGAGGTTGTTCTCGATGACCTGCCGGCCGACCTTGAGCGGCACCGCGGCGCGCGGGTGAACGATGCGCGTGAACTCGCGCAGCGAATGCTTGGCCAGGACCACGACCCGGATCATCTTCATGCCGCCGCCGGTCGACCCGGAGGAGGTCGCGAAGCCGGACAGGTAGAGCATCCACAGCGGCGCGAACATCGGCCACAGCGCGAAATCGGTATTGGCGAAGCCGGTCGTGCTCGCGACCGAGACGACGTTGAAGGCGGCAAAGCGCAGCGCGGTCCAGAACCCCGGGTAGACCGCCGACCACCACAGGTAGAGCGCGATCAGCACCGCGCTGCCGAGCATCGCGAGCACGACCAGTCCCGCCTCCGGGTCGCGCGCGTACGGCCGCCACGAGCGCCGGCGGAGCGCGAGGAAGTGGGTCGCGAAGTTCAGGCTCGCGGCCAGCATGAACGCGATCGTGACCGCCTCGATCGCGGGCGAGTCCCAGTACCCGAAGCTCGCGTCGTGCGAGGAGAAGCCGCCCAGGCCCATGGTCGAGAATGCGTGGGCCAGTGCGTCGAGCCACGTCATGCCGGCGAGCTTCATGGCCGCGATGCACAGGAAAGTCAGGCCGAAGTAGACCCCCCACAGGCCCTTGGCCGTCTCGGTGATGCGCGGCGTGAGCTTCGCGTCCTTCATCGGCCCGGGCGTCTCGGCGCGGAAGATCTGCGCCCCGCCGACGCCGAGCAGCGGCAGGATCGCCACCGCGAGCACCATCACGCCCATGCCTCCCATCCACACGAGCTGCGTGCGCCACACGTTGATCGAGGGCGGCAGCTGGTCGAGGTTGGAGAGCACCGACGCGCCGGTGGTGGTCAGGCCGGACACCGTCTCGAAGTAGGCGTCGGTGAACGACAGCTCCGGCAGCACCAGCATGAGCGGGAGGGTCGCAAAGGCGGGCAGCACCGTCCAGGCGAGCGCGACCAGCAGGAAGCCGTCGCGCACCTGCAGCTCGCCCCGGTGACCGCGCGCGGCGAGCCACAGGAGCGCGCCGCAGGCGAACGTGACCGCGAGGGTCTCGTCGTACGCGCTCTCCGCACCGTCGCCCAGCAGGTGGGAGATCGCCGCCGGCAGGGCGAGCGAGAGGCCGAAGATCATGAGGATCAGGGCAAAGGTCTGCGCGAGCGGGCCGTAGCGGGCCAGCGCCGGGCGCGGGGCGGGGAGCGGGGGCGGCACGGCGAGCGCGGTCACTTGCGCCAGAACGCCGGGGTGAAGACCACGACCAGCGTGAAGAGCTCCAGCCGGCCGAGCAGCATCGCGATCGCGCACACCCAGATCTGTGGGTCCGTCAGCACCGCGTAGTTGGCCGCCGGTCCGACCTGGCCGAGACCCGGTCCGGTGTTGTTGATGCAGGCGGTGACCGCCGAGAAGGCGGTGAGGAAGTCCAGGCCGGTCGCCGTCAGCAGGAGCGTCATGCCCACCAGCGTGGTCCCGTACACGAGCAGGTAGGCGAGCACCGCGAAGATGAGGCCGTTCGGCACCGGCGCGCCGGCGATGCGCAGCGGCGCGACCGCGCGCGGGTGGATGATGCGGGTGAACTCGCGCGCCGACTGCTTGAGCAGGACGAGCGCGCGGATCATCTTCATCCCGCCCCCGGTGGAGCCCGAGGAGGAGGCGAAGCAGCACAGGAACAGCATCCACAGCGGCGCGAACGCGGGCCACAGGGCGTAGTCGGTGTTGGCGTAGCCGGTGGTGCTCGCCACCGAGACGACGTTGAACGCGGCGAAGCGCAGCGCGGTCGGGAACGACCCGTACACGCCGTGAGCGAACAGGAACGCGGCCACCAGGACGGCGCTGCCCAGCATCGCGAGCACGACCATGCCGGCCTCCGGGTCGCGCGCATACGGGGCGAGGGCGCGGCGCCGCAGCACCAGGAAGTGGGTGGCGAAGTTGATGCTCGCGACCAGCATGAACGCGATCGCCACCGCCTCGATCAGCGGCGAGTCCCAGTAGCCGAAGCTCGCGTCGTGCGAGGAGAACCCGCCCAGCCCGATGGTCGAGAACGCGTGGATGACCGCGTCCATCGGGCTCATCCCGGCGAGCCAGTAGGCCGCCGCGCAGGCGACGGTGAGCAGCAGGTAGACGCGCCACAGCCCCTTCGCGGTCTCGGTGATGCGCGGGGTGAGCTTGGTGTCCTTCATCGGCGTGGGCGTCTCGGCCTTGAAGAGCTGCGCCCCGCCCACGCCGAGCAGCGGCAGGACCGCGACCGCGAGCACCACCACCCCCATGCCGCCCATCCAGATGAGCTGCGCGCGCCAGAGGTTGATCGACGCCGGGACGCGGTCCAGGTTCGACAGGACGGTGCCGCCCGAGGCCGTGAAGCCCGATACGGTCTCGAAGTAGGCGTCGGTGAACGACAGGCCCTCGAGCTGCAGCAGCAGCGGCAGGGTCGCGAAGCCCGGCAGCAGGAGGTACACGGCGGCGACCAGCAGGAAGCCGTCGCGCACCCGCAGCTCGCCCGCATGCCGGCGCGACGCGAGCCAGAGCACCGCGCCCGCGGTGAGCGTGAGCGCGACTGCGCCGTCGTACGCCCTCTGCGCGCCGTCGTCGAGCGCGTGCGAAACGCCGAGGGGGATGAGAATCGACAGCCCGAAGATCACCACGATCAGACCGAGCGTGTTCGCCAGCGGCGCGAACTGGGCGAGTCCCGGGAAGGGAACGGAGGCTGAGCGCGGCACGCAGGGCAGGCGGACTAGATGAAGCTGTAGCCGACCTGGAAGAGCTTCTCCACCCGCGGGATCATGCGCTTGTTCGCGAGGAACATGATGACGTGGTCGTCGGGGAGGATCACGGTGTCGTGATGCGCCATCACCACCTCGCTCTTGCGCTCGTCGGCCACCAGGTCGCTCTTGCGCACCACCTCCGGGCGCGCGAGCGCGCGCACCACCGCCCCGATGGTCGCCCCGCGCGGCAGCTCGATGTCCTCCACCTTCTTGCCGATCACCTTGCAGGTCTTCTCGTCGCCGTGGGCGACGATCTCGATCGCCTCGGCCACCCCGCGGCGCAGGCTGTGCACCGCCGCGACGTCGCCGCGGCGGATGTGCTGCAGGAGCTTGCCGATCGTCACCTGCGCCGGCGAGATCGCGATGTCGATCTGTCCGCCCTGCATCAGGTCGGCGTAGGAGCGGCGGTTGATCAGCGCCAGGACGCGGCGCGCGCCGAGGCGCTTGGCGAGCAGCGCGCTCATGATGTTGTTCTCGTCGTCGTTGGTGAGCGAGAGGAAGAGATCCATCTCGCCGATGTTCTCGTTCTCGAGCAGCTCCTCGTCGGTGGCGTCGCCCTGCAGCACGAGCGCCGAGCCCAGCCGCCCGGCGATGCGCTCCGCGCGCCGCTTGCTCACCTCGATGATCTTCACCTGGTACTCGCTCTCCAGGGCGAGGGCGAGGCGCAGCCCGATGTTGCCGCCGCCCGCGATCATCACGCGCCGCACCGGCTTGTCCATCTTGCGCAGCTCGCGCATGACCTGCCGGATGTGCTCGGTGTCGGCGAGGCAGAACACCTCGTCGCCGGCCTTCACCACCGTGTCCCCGTCCGGGATGATCGCCTGGTCGCCGCGGAAGATCGCGGTCACGCGCGCATCCACTTTCGTCAGGTGCTGGCGCAGGTCCCGCAGCGGGTGGCCGACGAGCGGGCCGCCCTCCACCGCGCGCACCGCCACCATGGTGACGCGCCCGTCGGCGAAGTCGATCACCTGCAGCGCCTCCGGGAACTCGATCAGCCGGCCGATCGCCTCGGTGACGATGTCCTCGGGGCTGATCGCGTAGTCCACCGCGAAGCCCTCGTCGGAGAGCAGCTCCGGGCGCGCGACGATGCTGCGCGAGCGCACGCGCGCGATGCGCGTGGGGACGTTGAACAGCATCTTGCCCACCTTGCAGGCGGCGAGGTTGGTCTCGTCGGACTGCGTGACGGCGATCAGGAGGTCGGTGTCCTCCACCCCCGCCTCGACCAGCGTGCTCGGGTGCGCCGCGTAGCCGAGCACGGTGCGCAGGTCGAGCCGGTCCTGGAGCTCCTTCAGCCGCGACGGGTCGATGTCGACGACCGTGATGTCGTTCTGCTCGGAGACCAGGCTCTCGGCCAGCGTCGAGCCGACCTGACCCGCGCCCATGATGAGGATTTTCACGGTGACTCCCTGATCAGGGCGCGGATTCTATGCCCAATCCCCGCCCCGCAGGTGCGATGGCGGCGCGCCTACTCGTCCTTCTTCGCCGGGCCGATGCCGAGCTGCTTCAGCTTGCGGTAGAGGTGCGTGCGCTCCAGCCCGGAGCGCTCGGCGAGCCGGCTCATCGAGCCCTCGCGCGCGAGGTGGTGCTCGAAGTACGCGCGCTCGAACGCCTCGCGCGCCTCGCGCAGCGGCAGGTCGAGCGGCAGGCCGGTGAGCGCGGGCTCGGCCTGCGGCGCGAGCAGCACGCGCTCGACGTCGGCGACGTCGATCTCGTCGTGCAGCGCCGCGAGGGCGGCGCTGCGCACCACCTGCTGCAGCTCCTCGAGGTTGCGCGGCCAGGCGAAGTTGCGCAGCAGGTTGAGCGCCGCGGTCGAGAACTCGCGCGGCGGGCAGAAGCGCGCCTCGACGTACTGCGCGAGCAGCATCGCGGCGAGTTCCGGGACGTCCTCGGCGTGCTGCCGCAGCGCGGGCAGCATCAGCACGAGCTGCGAGAGCTGCGCGAGCAGCGCGCCGTCGAACCCGCGCTCCTCGGCGAGGCGGCGCGGGTCCTCGGAGCTGAACGAGACGAGCCGCACCTTCTGCTGCTCGGCGCGCGCGGCGATGAAGGCGAGGTTCCTCTGCTGGACCCGGCCGAGCGCGGCGAGGTCGTCGACGAAGAGAATCCCGCCGGTCGCCTGCGCGAGGAGGTCCTGCGGCGAGTCGGCCAGGCCCGCTGCGGCGCTCACCCACGGCGTGCCCGGGTGCTGGAGCGCGCGCGCGTAGAGCTCCGGCATCACGCCCGGCTCCCCGCGCAGGAGGAGCGGCGCGCTCGCGGGCGCGAGCCGGGCGAGGCGTTTGCGCAGGTCCGCGATCGCCGCGGAGCGTCCCAGGTTGGCGAGCGAGAGGCGCGGCTCCGCACGCGTCTCGCCCGCCCGCAGCGCACGCTTCACCGTCGCGAGCAGCTTCTGCATCGCGATCGGCTTCTCCAGGAAGTCGAGCGCGCCGATGCGCGTCGCGTCCACCGCCGTGTCGATGGTGGCGTGCCCCGACATGACCACCACCGGCATGGTGAGCTGCCCGCCCGCCGCCCACTCCTTCAGGAGCGAGATGCCGTCGGTGTCCGGCATCCAGATGTCGAGCAGCACCAGGTCGGGCCGCTCGCGCGCGCGCGCCTCGCGCGCCGCGGTCGCATGCTCGGCGAGGCGCACGGTGTGCCCTTCGTCGGACAGGATCTCGGACAATAGCTCGCGGATCCCCACCTCGTCGTCAACCACCAGTATCGTCGCCATCTCCCGTCCCTGGCCTACGCGGCGAGCGGAAGCGCGATCGTCACCGCCGCGCCGCCGCGCCCGGCCGCGCCGGATTGGTTCTCGATGACCACCGACCCGTGGTGCTCGTCGATGATCTTCTTGACGATCGCCAGCCCGAGCCCGGTGCCCTTCGGCTTGGTCGTGACGTACGGCTCGAACACGCGCTTCAGGATGGGCTCCGAGAAGCCGCCCCCGTTGTCGCAGATCGCGAGCCGGACGCGCTCGCCGGCGCGCTCGGTGCGCACCTCGATCGTCCCGTCGGGACGCCCTGCGAGCGCGTCCTCGGCGTTCTGCAGCAGGTTGTGGATCACCTGCCGCAGCTGCGCGGCGTCGCCGCGCACCGCGGGCAGCGCCGGGTCGAGCGCGACGGTGATGCGCGCCGGCGAGTGGTCGTAGAGCACCAGCACGTCGTCCACCAGCCGGTTGAGGTCGAGCGCACCGAGGGTCGGCGCGGGCATGCGCGCATAGTCGCGGAAGTCGTCGACCATCGACTTCATCGCGCTCACCTGGTTGACGATCGTCTCGGTCGCGCGCGCGAGCGCCGCCGCCTCCTGCGGCGCGAGCTTGTCCGCGAGCTTCGCCTGCAGGCGCTCGGCGGAAAGCTGGATCGGGGTGAGCGGGTTCTTGATCTCGTGCGCGAGCCGGCGCGCCACCTCGGCCCACGCGGTGGCCCGCTGCGCCGCGATGAGCTGCGTGACGTCGTCGAAGACCACGACGTACCCGCCGCCGCCCGGCAGCCGCGAGCCGCGGACGAGGATGGTGATGCCGCGCCGCTGCAGGTCGAGCTCGCGCTGCCACGCGCCCGGGCTGTGCTCGGCGGCGAATCCGTCCCGGATCGCCTCCGCCAGGGTGTCGAGGGCATCCGAGCCGCCGAGCGGACCGCCGACGCAGTCGGCGACCTCCGCGCCGAGGATAGCCGTAGCGCCGTGGTTCGCGACCTGGAGCCGGAACGTCTCGTCGAAGGTGAGCACGCCCGCGGAGAGGTTCGCGAGGATGTTCTCGAGGTGCGCGCGCGCGCTCTCCACCTGCTCGCGGTTCGCCTCCGCCGCCGCGCGCGCGTCGTCGAGCTGACCGATCATGCTGTTGAACGATCGGGTGAGGATGCCGAGCTCGTCGCGGCTGGTCACGCGTGGCCGGTGGCTGAAGTCCCCGCGCGCCACCGCGAGCGTGGACTCGGCCAGCTCCGCCAGCGGCTCGGACAGGCGCCGGCTCAGAATGAAGGCGAGCGCGATGGCCGAGAACAGGGCGAGCAGCAGGGTCAGGGTGAGCGTGAGGATGTAGATGCGCTTGAGGCCCGCGCGCAGCAGCGAGAGCTCCTTGTAGTCGCGGTACACCGCCTGCACCGTCTCGGCCTTGAGCGCGATCTGCGTCGGCACCGCGTGGGTGAGCTGCAGCAGCCGGGACTCGTCCGCGATCGCGGTGCCGCCTACCGGCACCACGACCCGCAGCACCAGTCCCTTCTCGCCGAACGCCTCGATCGCCGCGTACGGGCGGCCGGCGCGCACCTGGCGCACGACGCCGGCCGGGGGCGCCTCGGGCACGAGCTTGGAGACTTCCCGGCTCGCGCCGCCGACCACCGCACCGCTCGCGCCGACCAGCATCGCGTCGTCCACGCCCGCCTGCTCGCGCAGCCGGTTGAGGGCGAAGGCCTGCGCCGCCGGGGGCAGGTCGCCGAGCTCGAGCGCCATCACGCGCGCCTTGCCGCGCAGCTCCTCGAGCATCGCGTCGAGCGCGTCGCGGCCGAGCGACAGGCCGCTCTCCAGGGCGTTGTCGACGCGCACGTCGAACCACGACTCGATGCTCTTCGCCAGGAACTGGAGGGACACCGTGTACACCAGCACGCCGGGCACGATCGCCATGGCGACGAAGAGCACCAGCAAGCGCAGCGTCAGGCGCGAACCGAACACCTTCGCGCGCAGCGCGCGCCGCAGGCGCCAGAGCTGGTAGCCGACCAGCGCGACGAGCGCCACCGCGATCACGCCGTTCAGGATCAGCAGCAGGGGATAGTGCTGCGCAAAGAGCGACGAGTTGGCGCTCGCCACCGCGAGCAGGAAGAGCAGGATCCCGCCGAGCGCCGCGCTGATGACGAGCGCGTAGGTCATCGCTGCGCCTCCGCCTGCTCGACCGGGCCGTTCACCGTCCACTTGCGCCACTGCCCGCCGAGCGTCCAGTCGCGGTTGGCGAGCGCGCTCACCTGGAACGGCTTCGGAAGCTGGGCGGTGTCGAGGCGCATGCGCACGTACGCCACGTAGCCCGTGTCGGGCTTGAGCGCGTCCTTTGCGAGCACCTGCCAGCTGCGCACGGTGGACAGCGCGCGCAGGGCGTCGTCCAGGGTGACGAAGCTCTGGTGCAGCGCGCCGGTCGTCAGCCGGTAGGTGCGCGTGAGCGCATGGAAGGACAGGCGCGTCGAGCGCGCCGCGCTTGCGACGCGCTCGTCGAGCCAGTACCAGCGCGGTCGCACCAGCTCGAACTCCGTCACGAAGTACAGCGGAACGCCCTTGTCGAGCGCCTCCTCGAGGCGCGCGGTGAGCTCGAACGCGAAGTCGGCGTCGAGGAGAATGCCCTCGTCCGCGGCGACGAGCCGCGCGTCGCGCACCTCGATCTCGTCGGCGGACGCGCCCGGCGCGCACAGCGCCAGCGCGAGCACGAGGCCGGCCAGCAGCCGGCGCAGCGCGGTCCCGCCGCTCATGGCGCTAGCCCCGCGCTTTCTCGAACAACGCGTAGTAGAAACCGTCGTGGTCGTCATCCGGCAGCAGTTGTCCGCCCGCCAGGCCGGGAAGGTCGAGCTGCCGGGCGTCCGCACGGCGGGACGCAAACGCCTTCGTTACCGACTGGTTCTCCTCGGGAAACACCGAGCACGTCGCGTAGAGCAATTTACCACCCGGCGCCAGCACCTGCCACAGCGCATCGAGCAGACCCGCCTGCGCGCGCGCGAACTCGCGCAGGTCCGCCGCGCGCCGCAGCCACTTGATGTCGGGATGGCGTCGTACCACCCCCGACGCGCTGCACGGGACGTCGGCGAGAACGCGGTCGAACGGACGCCCGTCCCACCATGCGGCCAGGTCCGCGGCATCCGCAGCCCGCACGTCGGCCGCCCGTCCCAGCCGCGCGAGGTTGGCGCTGACCGCGCCGAGCCGCTGCGGGTCGCGGTCGAGTGCGACCAGGTCCGCGGCGGCGAGCTCGGCGAGATGCCCGGTCTTGCCGCCCGGGGCCGCGCACGCGTCCAGGACGCGCATGCCGTCGCGCGGGGCGAGCAGCGCGGCGGCGAGCTGGGCACCCGCGTCCTGCACCGAGACCTCGCCCGCGGCGAAGCCCGGGATCGCCTCCACCGCGCGCGCCTGCGCGAGCCGCAGCGCGCGCTCGCCCACCTGCCGCGCCTCGATGCCCGCAGCGGCCAGCTTCTCGCGCAGCGCGTCGACGCTCGCCAGGCGGCAGTTCACCCGCAGCGTCATGGGCGGGTGCGCGTTCCCGGCCGCGAGGATCGTCGGCCAGCGGTGCGGGTGACCCGCGCGCACGCGGTCGATCCACCACTGCGGGTACCCGAAGCGCCCGACCTCGGTGCGCGCGGCCTCGCGCTCGAGCAGCTCGCGGCCGCGCAGGTAGCCGCGCAGCGTCGCGTTGACGAAGCCGCGCGCTCGCCCCTGGCCGAGACGCCCGCATGCCTGCACCGCCTGGTCGACGACGACGTGCGGGGCGCGGCGCTCGTGACGCAGCTCGTGCAGCGCGCAGAGGAGCAGCGCGCGCAGCGCGGGGTCGGGCGTGCCGCGGCGGGCGAGGGCGTCGATGATTGCGTCGGGCGCGCCGAAATCGCGCAGCGTGCCGTACGCAGCGTCGGTGACCTCGGCGCGGTCCTCGTCGCTGCGCGCGGTGCCGTCGGCCAGCGCGCTGGCGAAGCCGTCGATGGCGGTGACCGGCGTGCGCAGC
>JRYK01011704.1_pt1 | contig 11514 bp, 10 predicted proteins | sample 235381 | NCBI WGS metagenome assembly JRYK01 (sample SAMN03074220, study PRJNA261476) | activated sludge metagenome | biome: Wastewater Treatment Plant; feature: Wastewater; material: Activated sludge; isolation source: activated biomass of a wastewaster treatment plant treating hydrocarbon... ...
CCAAGCGCAGCTCCAGATAGATCGGTGCCAGCCCCGCGCGCGGTTATAGGAAAAACCCGGCCGCGCTCAGCTAATTGCCAAGTAAAGCGTGCTGTTTTTCGCACATCGTTCTCATTGCGCGGGTAGGCAATAATTGATGGTGTTACTTCAAAAATACTACTGTCAGTGGAAAAATGCTTTCTTGCATCATCGCCAACAATTACTTCCCCAATCAAATGCTCCTGCAGGTAGTGAGCCACTTTGTTCATTCGCGTACCCTATCCGTTGTTAGCCATAATTTACTNNTCGTATCTGCCAGTTGGTGACGGTGCTATAGCGATCCGATGAGGTTTGAGCCACCCCATATTCAAAGCCGGACAAATCATCACTAGTGATGTATAAAAATTGCGGCTGATACAGCGCTAAAGCCGGCGCGTCGTTCTTCCAGGCTTCTAAAAATGGACGGTACTTTACTGCTCTGTTTTGGGCATCTGATCTGGTCCGGCCGGCTTCGAGAGCTTTGTCGGCGACTGTTGATTTGTATTCACTAAAATTGAGTCTTGTCGGAGAACGCACATCGCCCTGCGTGCTGTGCCAGTAAGCGTAAACGTCCGGATCGGCGCCAAGCGAGATACCGTATAGCAGCGCATCGTAGTTATGACCGGATACGGTTGATTGTAGTTCTTCTTCTGGCTGCAACACCACCTCGACTTCAGCACCCAGGTCACGCCATTGTTTTTGAATGTTACCACTCACCGTTGTGAATTCACTGTTTGCCGAGCTGTATAACCGAAATGTCAGCTTGACACCGTTTTTAGATCGTACCCCTGTTTCTGGATCACGCAGCCAACCATTATCGTCGAGTATTTTAGCGGCTTCGGCTTTTTTGTTGGTCTCCTGCGCATAAGCCGGGTTATAACCTATGTGCGACTTAAGTAAAGGTCCATCAACTGCCAGCACCGGGTACGGTAAACTGCCCAGTACTTCATTCCTGTCAACGCCCCAGACTAATGCCCGACGCACATTTACATCGGCTAGTACTTCATTACTATTTTTCAAAAACACCATAACTTCTCCGGCCATCGGAATATAATAACTACGCACCGTATCTTGATTGATATCTTCAGGCGGCATATCAAGGCCGATTGCGGCGTCAACCTCTGCATTTTTCAATGCTTTTGACAGATTTTCTTGGTTTTTATAGGTGCGAATAATTAAGCGGTCTAGCTTTGGACTACCGCCGTGATAATTTGGGTTGGCCTCAAAAGCTACCCTGGTGTTGCCGCGTTCAAAACTTTCATCTACCTCAACCGCCTCAAAACTAAACGGTCCGCTACCGATAGGTTGTTGATTATTAAAGCTACTGGATCGCAACTGGGTGGGCTCAACGCTTGCGAGTTTATGTTCGGGAATTATACCGTTGGTCAGAGAATGCGGAAAACTGCTAAGCGAATTAGACAAGGTGAAGGTAACAGTATATTCATCGACTGCTTTGACGGTCACATCCCGCCAACTATTGAGTAAAAACGATTTTGTTTCGGGATTTTGAATACTCGCGTAGGTAAACACCACGTCTTTGGAAGTAAGCGGCTGACCATCATGCCAGCGTAAGTTTGGTTTTAATTTCACCGTATAAACAGTCTCGGTCGGATCAACTTCATAACGTTCGGCTAAATCTGGCACGAGTTCACCCTTACCATCATGTGAAAATAAACCAGAAAATACTAGCCGCGCGGCCGCGGCGTCCACTTCGGTTTGGGCATAGAGTGGATTGGCATTGGTAAACGTACCGATGATCCCTTCCCTAAATGTACCGCCCGGCGCCGGTTGGACCGAAAGATAGTGCGATGACAGAGCTCTGGATTGAAGCACTACGCCAATACTGAGCACAATAATCAACCCAAACCAACCCAACACAAACCGTCGGACTTCTACCAGTCGCATCAAGCGACGAAATATATAGCGATCAAGTGTATCTTCGGTAGTAACGCCAAACTCTTTCGCTTGCCTTTGGCGTTTTCGGAAACCTCGTCTGACACGTAACTTAGTTCTTCGACCTACCATTAATACTCCGGCAGTTAATTACTACTTTTGATGGCTTATCTAGGCCAAAACGCTGAAAAGAAGTGAAAGTGAAAATACAATTGCAGTAACTATAGTGATCTGATGGATTGTCTTATCGGTACCACGACGAACAATGTTGACTTCACCGCCGCCGCCTAAACCTGCGCCCAAACCTGCACCACGTGTTTGAATTAAAATCAAAATAGTCATAATAATCATCGAAACGATTGCGATATATCCAAAAATATTCATTGTATCTCCAATTTTTGCTAGGTCTTAGTCTATCAAAAGTAGCCCACCCATGGCAAGCGCCGAACTTATGCTAATCGGTCAATTTCCATCGGTATACTAGCTGATAGGTTTTTGTGGCCGCGTTTTACCACCAAAACCGTATCCTCGAGTCGAATACCTATGTTTTCGGACGGTATGTATATGCCTGGCTCAACCGTCAGCACCATCCCTTCCGCCAGCGGAGCAGAATAATCGCCAGGGTCATGCGTATCGATACCGACAAAATGCGACGTCGCATGCGGATAAAATTCCCTGACGCTGGCTTGACTGATTGATTTTATAAGTCCCAATTCGCGCAACTTTTCGCCCATAAATTGCTGCACCTGGACTTCACAGGCCGACAAGATAGCCCCAGGCTTAATCAGTTCGAGCGCATATTGCTGCACGCTTTTTACCGCCTGATAGACCTTTTGGGTGCGTTTGCTCGGAAAAGGGCAAACTGTGCGCGTAACATCAGCTGCATAGCCACCAACTTTTGCGCCAACATCCAAAAGCAGCGGCAAATTCTGATCGATTGCTGCAGCGTTGGCAGTGTAGTGCAATATTAAGGCGTTTTTGCCGCTGGCGATTATTGGTTCATACGCAAACTCAGTGTGTCTTTTAATAACCAGTTTCGTGATTTCTGCCATTACATCAGCTTCATTCGCGGCTGTTTTATACACCTTATTCATGGCCGTAAATAAACGCCTTGTTTCACTAATCGCCCGCTTGATGGCATCTATCTCTTCTGTAGTTTTTAGGCTGCGCAGCCGCGTCAGATGCCCACGAATATCAATAAGTTTTAGCTCAGGATTTATTAGCATCAATCTCTGCACCAAGGCTGCTTTAGCGGGATTGGTGAACATCTGTAATTGCTCAATATAACGCTCTGGCGGCTTAACCATGGCGATGTGTTTAACCTTTTTTATTCTTTTATCGAGCCGTTTCCAGCCTTCCTCGTAGGTGACAACATCGCTAACCCCGGATATCTGCCTCGCCGCATTGAAATCAAACGCACCCTCAAAGGTATCTTTTATTTGGTTAGCTTTTGGAGCAATCAAATACTCCTTGTCATTTTCAATTACCAAAACTAATCCGGGTTCAGTTAGTCCGCTCAGATACCAGAAATTACTGTCTTGCGTAAAGGGGTAAGCGCCGTCAGCACTCCGTTGCAGTAAAGCGTTAGCCGCCACCACAATCGGTGCAGTGCCGCCAAACGCCTGCTTTAATNNATATTCATAGCTAAGAATCTAGTCTACTCGTTAATTATCGAGGACACAACCTAAGCGAGGCTGTGCTTCTATTTTTTTGGTTTATTATGCAACGAACTGACAATCAGTCGAGCTTTGCTATCGCCTATAACCGCCGCTATTTCCGATTGATTTGCGTCTTGAACCGCCCTCAGACTGCCAAAGGACCTGATAAGTTTTTTTCTAGTAGCAGGCCCAATGCCGCCTATTTCGTCCAGCAGGCTTGTACTTACCCGCTTCTGTTTGAGTGTCGAATGATACGACACGGCAAAACGGTGGCTTTCGTCTCGTATGCGCTGCAATAGCTTGACCAAATGAGTTGAGTGCGGCACATTTAGCAGGATGAAATCCTCCGTCTCCTCGTAGCTGCCGCCTAGCTGCTTTAAGTAATTTGGGTCGAATTCAACTTGCGACTCCGATTTCTTTATCACGATTTGCTCCATACGCTTCGCAAGCCCGATACACGCCAGACCCGTTTGTTTGCAGGCATCTCTAGCCTTTATGGCCGCATCTAGCTGTCCCTTGCCGCCATCGATTAAGAGTAGATCAGGCATCCCCCAGGCCTTGAGGTTTTTTTCGCTCAATCGCCGTTGAAGGGTTTCATGCATATTATAAAAATCATTGTTTTGATCTTTTTTTGTTTTGAATTTTCGGTACTCGCTCTTGTTGCTGACGCCGTTGGTAAAAACCACCATAGATGCCACCACATCTTTGCCTTGCATATGGGATATATCAAAACCTTCGATCCGCTTAGGATAACGTTTTAATTTAATTAGTTGTACAAGCTCGCTTAGGGCTTGATCTTTGCTAATATCCATAAATTCCTTGTCCGAAAAAATCACTTGGTTATGCAGATTTTTTAAATGGCTTATTTGGTTGCGTATTTTAGCCGCCTTTTCAAACTCTTGTGCTTTGGCGGCTTGCTTCATCTCTTTTTCGAGTTCTTTCTGAACCACAGTTCGCTTGCCTTCAATCACCGCCATTAATTTACGCAAGTTAGCCCGGTATTCATTCAGCGACGTTTTACCTTCTTCAAGCCCCGGATCGAGGCCTAAATGATAATGTAGGGTGGCTCTTTTCTGGCCGCCAATTTTACGAGTCGCATAAGGAAAAATACGGCGTAGCACCTTCAGCGCCTGACGAGTACCTAACGTACTAAAATACGGCCCGTAGTAGCGTGCGCCGTCATCCAGCGGTCGCCTGGTGGTGCTAACAGTTGGGTAATCGCTGTCAATAGAAATTCGGATATAGCTAAGAGCTTTATCATCACGCAGCAAAATGTTGTACTGCGGCATATAGCGCCGAACGAGTTCGGCCTCCAAAAACAGCGCTTCGATTTCGCTGTCAACTACCATCCAGTCGATGTCTGCTATCTCTGAAATCAAAGCTTCGGTTTTAGGATCTCGCGCACGACTTTTTTGAAAATATTGTCTAACGCGACTTCGAAGCACAGCCGCTTTGCCAATATAAATTATCTCTTCGGCGCTATTTTTGTGAAAATAAACACCTGGCTCTTTGGGAAGCTCTTTTAGTTTTTGCTCCAGTTTGGGGTTCATTAGGCTGCTTCAGATTTTGGCGCTGGCTGATTAGTGCAATCGCCGCAGTGTGTTTTGTGGCCGTTGCAATTTTCGCATATAAGTATCAATCGATTACACAGTTTATCGGCGCAATTTTCATAATTGCTGGTTTTGCCGCTGCAGTGTACACATTGCCCGATATCGACAGATTTTTCTGAGAAACGATGGCTCATGCGGTCATCAAAGACATACAACGACCCTTCCCATAGTCCATCATCGCCGTATTTCTCGCCGTATTTCACTATCCCGCCATCAATTTGATACACCTCATTAAAGCCGCGGTTTTTCATCAGCGCGCTCAGTATTTCGCAGCGAATGCCGCCGGTGCAGTACGTAACGACTGGTTTATCCTTGATCTCATCGTACTTGCCGCTTTCAAGTTCAGTAATAAAATCGCGAGTGGTTTTTGTATCCGGTACAACGGCGTTTTTAAAACGACCGACCGCTGCTTCATAGGCATTTCGCCCGTCAAAAAACACAACTTCTTCGCCCCGCTCTTCAATCAACTTATGGACTTGCTCTGGTTTAAGATGTTTGCCGCCGCCTTTCACGCCCTTTTCGTCTACCTTAACTTCTTCTGGCCGCTTAAAGGCGACGAGTTCANNAAAATCATGGCCGCTACCATCGCTCCATTTGTAAGTTATGCCCCTGAACACGCCGCTGGCGTTCATATCTCTTTTATACTGACGAAGGTTTTCAAGCTCGCCACCAAGCGTGCCGTTTATGCCGTGTTCGCTAACGATAATTCGGCCTTTGAGCTTGAGACGTTTGCACAGCTCTTTTTGCCATAGCATAACCATAGTCGGGTCAGTCACCGGCACAAATTTATAAAACAAAATCACCTTTTTCATCCGAAAAAGTATACCATTTTTATCTGTTAGGCGCTATCTTATGAATCTTTATTCTTCTTCGTCGGCGGCTTCTGCGTCAGCGTCGGCGGCGGGCTTACCAGCTGATTGATCAGCCAGTTCAGCAGCAGCGGCATCCGCCTCTGCGACTTGGTCTTTTGGAACTTCTACGGCAGCAACTAAGGTTTCTGGTTCGGTCGTGATGGTTATTCCTGCTGGTGCCTTTATGTCTCCGACCACAATTTTATCGCCGGCTTCAACTAATACGCTCGCATCTACTTCGATTTGGTCGACAAGGTCTTTTGGTAGCGCCTCAACTTCGACAGTTGTTACACCATTAACAACCAGCAAGCTGGCGCGTTCGGCTGGAATTTCTTCCGATAGTTTTAGCGGGATTTCGGCGGTAACAGTCTCGTTAGCGCTAACAGCCTGAAAAACAGTGTGGTAAACCATACTGCTGGCTGGCTTGTGAGTTACTTCTTTTATGAGAGTGGTGAACTTCTTATCCTCGACTTTTAAATCTACAGGCGTGTGCTTGCCCGCCTGAGAATAAACTTTTTTAAGTTCTGCTTCATCAACAACGATGTGGTGTGAATCTTTACCGTGATCGTGGATCACAGCCGGGGTTGAACCGCTAGCTCTGAGCGCGTTTGGCTTAGGGCCGTTAAGGTCACGTTTTTTTGCCTCTAAAGTAATTGAATCTCCCATGTTCCCTCCAGTTAAGATACTAAGATGTACATATTAGTATAGCATAACCAGCGGCCTTTTTAACGGTGGACAGCCATAAAAAAACCGGCTAAGCTACTACCTAGCATGATGCATATGTTTGAGACTTTTGCCTTGTTTGGCATTGATCCTGAGGGTATTGCCCAAGCCGGGCTTTGGCTGATCGCACTTATAATTTTTATTGAGACTGGACTGCTGGTCGGATTCTTTTTACCGGGCGACACCCTACTGGTGGCGGCCGGCGTACTAGCTTCACAAGGTGCACTGCCGATTGAATGGACAATTGTGACGATTGCTATTGCGGCAATTTTAGGCGATAACGTCGGCAATTTGATTGGTCGTTATAGCGGTAAAAAACTCTTCAAAAAAGAAGACGGGATATTATTTCGGCGTGAATATGTCGACCGCGCCCAAGCATTTTATGACAAGCATGGCGGCAAAACTATTATTTTAGCGCGGTTCATTCCGATTGTACGTACTTTTGCCCCGATGATCGCCGGCATAGGCAAAATGCCGCAAGGTAAGTTTTTTATGTATAACGTGATCGGCGCTATTATCTGGGCGACCTCGCTGCCGCTCCTCGGTTACTGGGTCGGCAGCCGCATACCAAAAATTGGCGATTATCTAGAATACGCCATTATCGCGGTAGTTCTTTTGTCGTTATTGCCAGCTATTTGGCACATTGCATCCAGCAAAAAATCACGAGCCCTGTTACTTGGCAAGATCAAGAGATTAACCCAAAGAACTACATCTTCGAAAGAGCAGTAGCTAAGCTTTGTGCAGCTTTTTCTCCAACAGGGTAGATTGCTGCTATCGTATCAAGCGAAGGAGCTGCTGGCAGTTCCATTTCGGCTGTAAAAAATTCATCGCTTGTATAGTAGACTGCTATAGGTTTTGCTTCCAATATTTTTCTGTTAAAGCCAATAATAACTCCGTTATTTTGGTCTTCGTCTACGGTTGCAGAGTTTTCCTCACTGACTTCATGGATCGTTGCATAGGCTTCACTAATTTGAAATGCCGATTTTAAGCCGCTGTCTTCCAGGAATAGTTCCGAGGCAAAACAAGTATTATGCCAGTACGGCCATTTTAAGTTTGGTGTTACGTAAAACCGATCTTCTAAAGCTTTATGTCCTCCTTTGAACTTACCATATATGGCCAAGTTAGACACAGCTTCAATTTTTGTACCATGGGTTGCTGTGATTTCTCTTGCTTTTTTGGGTTCAATGAGTACGCCATCAAAATCCCACTCAAGTGGCTTCTGGATCAGTTTTGCAACAGTCTCTTTACTCAATGCAGTCTTATGCATTAGTATATTATATCATCTTTGTCAAGAATTTACCAGTGTGGCTGGCTTTGTTTTTAGCAACTTGCTCGGGAGTTCCTTCGGCTACAACCTGTCCACCGCCGGCGCCACCTTCCGGACCCATATCTATAATATGATCAGCGGATTTAATCACATCTAGATTGTGTTCAATTACAATCATGCTGTTGCCGGTATCAACCAGAGCATGGAGCACGTGTAGCAGCTTATCTACGTCTGCCATGTGCAGTCCGGTCGTAGGTTCATCCAAAATATACAGTGTTCTGCCGGTCGGTCGGCGCGACAGTTCCGTCGCCAGCTTAATTCGCTGCGCCTCACCGCCCGACAAGGTAGTAGCCGACTGGCCTAAACTTATATAGCCCAGCCCAACGTCGACCATAATTTGCAGCTTTTTGGCAACACTTGGAATATTGCCAAAGAACTCTAACGCCTGCTCGCACGTCATGGCCAGCACGTCACTGATGCTTTTGCCTTTATATAAAATTTCCAGTGCTTCGCGGTTATAGCGTTTACCTTTACATTCGCTACAAGTCACGTACACATCGGGCAAAAAGTGCATTTCAATTTTGATAATGCCATCACCCTGACAATTCTCACAACGTCCGCCGCGGACATTAAAACTAAACCTACCAGCGCTGTAACCGCGGATTTTGGCCTCAGGTAAGCCTGCAAACAGTTCGCGTATTGGCGTAAACAAACCAGTGTACGTGGCAGGGTTACTGCGCGGTGTTCGTCCGATTGGCGATTGGTCGATCACTATGACTTTGTCGAGTTCTTTGATGCCTTGAATTTCATCATGACGCCCTGGATTAGTATGAGCTCGCATCAATCGAGCCGACAGCTCTTTAGCCAAAATATCGTTTATCAGGCTAGATTTACCAGAGCCAGATACGCCGCTAACGACCACCAGCTTACCAAGCGGTATAGTAACTGTAACATTTTTAAGATTGTTTTCTCGGGCATTTACGATTGTTAGTTCTTTGCCGTTGCCAGCTCGGCGTTTTTTAGGAACTGCAATTTCGAGTTTGCCGCTTAGGTATTTGCCGGTAATACTTTCTGGGTGCTCACTCACCTGCTTTGGAGTGCCTTCTGCTACTATTTGACCGCCGTGAATACCAGCGCCCGGACCAACGTCCAGAACATGATCAGCCACACGGATGGTTTCTTCGTCGTGTTCCACCACCAAAACCGTATTGCCAAGATCACGTAGGTGCTTAAGCGTGGTGATTAAGCGCTCGTTGTCGCGCTGATGCAGCCCAATACTAGGCTCGTCAAGCACGTACAAAACGCCTTGCAGGCCACTACCTATCTGAGTTGCTAGACGAATCCTCTGCGCCTCACCCCCGGAGAGCGAAGCCGCACTACGCAGTAAATCAAGGTAATGTAAGCCAACATTTTGCAAAAACGACAGACGTGCTTTGATTTCTTTCAAAATTTGGTAAGCAATTTTCGTATCCTGCTCATTAAACGTAAGCTGATCAACAAACAATAACGCATCATCAATTGAACGTTCGCAAATATCCATGATTGATTCTCCGGCGATGGTTATGGCCAATACTTCCGGCTTTAGACGCTTGCCCTGACAAGCATGACACGGTCTCTCAAGCATGAATCGCTCAATATCTTTGCGCATAAAATCACTGTCAGTTTCTTTATGGCGACGTTCGAGATTGGGGATAACTCCTTCATACGTCGTATCAAAAGCCCGGCCACTTCCTAAGCTTATGCGATAGGTTTCGTTGCCCGTTCCATATAGTATTTTTTCTAAATCAGATGGATTAAGTTCTGAGGTAGGAACATGCAAACTAAACCTATAACGATCTGCCACGGCCTGCATTTTCTTCATGTACCACGCATCGGCATTGACACGATTAAACGGCCGAATAGCTCCTTCAGCAATAGTCAGCCGACCATTTGGGATGACTAATTCAGGATCTACCTCTAGCCGACTACCCAGTCCCGTACAGACCGGGCAAGCGCCAAACGGGCTGTTAAAACTAAAGGTCCGCGGCTCCAGTTCGGGAATGGTCACATCAGGATGATCAATGCAGGCATAGAGTAAGCTATAACGATGCTCTTCGCCATTATCAGCATTAACTATCAAAGCCCGGCCGTCAGCTAACTCCAGTGCTTGTTCAATACTTTGGGTTAATCTGCCGCGGCTGTCTTCATCGTTTACAACTCGGTCAACTACAATTTCAATCTGGTGTTTATGATTTTTATCAAGCTCCGGCCACTCATCGAGTGCATACACTACCCCGTCGACCCGTGCTCTTGCGAATCCAGCACGACGGTACTGTTCAGGAATATGTTCAAACTGGCCTTTTTTATCATTAACTACCGGGGCTAACACTAACAAACGAGCGTCTTTAAAGTGCTCGATCGCTTGGTTAACGATCATAGCTGGTGTTTGGCGCGTAACAATTTTGCCACACTCAGGACAATGCGGCTCGCCAACACGAGCAAACAAAAGTCGAAGGTAATCATATATTTCAGTGACTGTAGCGACAGTACTGCGCGGATTACGACTAGTTGATTTTTGGTCAATTGAGATTGCCGGACTTAAGCCGTTTATCTGATCTACGTCGGGCTTTTCCATGAGTCCTAAAAACTGACGAGCATAGGCGCTCAAGCTTTCAACATAACGGCGTTGCCCTTCGGCATAAATCGTGTCAAACGCCAAGCTAGACTTGCCGGATCCAGACAAACCCGTAATCACCACCAACTTGTTGCGTGGAATCGATACGGACACATCTTTCAGATTGTGCTCGCGGGCACCTTTTATCTCAATAAACTCCATAACCAATCCATTATATGCTATTAACACTTCTTAAAGCTATAGGCTTACTCGCAGACAAAATGTGATAAGTGTAGCAAAATAATTGCTTTATCCTATACTTACAACCATGGCCAAACGACATAACCACAGTTTAATCAAACGGATCGCAATCGATATTGCTGGCTTTGGGCTGATTATTTTAGCTCCGTTTTTTGGCTGGTTACCTGGGCCGGGCGGGATTCCTATGATTATCGCCGGACTCGGTATATTGTCACTTAACTATGAATGGGCCGAAAAACTTCTTAAAAATTTTGATAAAAAGCGTAAAGAATTTACCGAAAAATATCTTGTTGGCAACCGTAGAGTATCAATAACAGTTGACCTGTTGTCGCTGCTTATTATTGTGTTGGCTATACTTGCGTGGCTATATATCGATTCTCTTATATTGCGCTTGATGTCTATCGGTGCCGGTACGTTTGCCTTACTGATCCTAATTTCTAATCAACGCCGTTTAGACCGTCTGATAAAATGGCTGCGCAATTCCAAACATAAGCATAAATAAATTATTATTGACTTTTCCGCAAATAAGTTTAATATATTAGCAGAAGCTAATCCTTATAAAAAGGGCGGAAAATGCTGGAGTTTATCGTTCTGGGACAGATCCCAGGAACTTCTATCTATCTCACTTTTTTTGATGTGG
>JRYK01006933.1_pt1 | contig 11478 bp, 11 predicted proteins | sample 235381 | NCBI WGS metagenome assembly JRYK01 (sample SAMN03074220, study PRJNA261476) | activated sludge metagenome | biome: Wastewater Treatment Plant; feature: Wastewater; material: Activated sludge; isolation source: activated biomass of a wastewaster treatment plant treating hydrocarbon... ...
TCCGGCAATAAGATTACACCAATAATCTAGAATATTCTAGACTGCAAGTGTCACTCAATTAGATGGCAAGATTTAGGAGTATGAGATGATGAGCGTGGGGAGGGAATCGTAAAAACACACTGTGAGTGTCGCGGCTGGAAGCCGCTCCTACGGGGTTTGAGAATAATTCCTGTAGGAGCACCATCCTGGTGCGATTCATCATTTATTGTTTCATATACCGGACTCCCCTCACTCCCCCGCCTTTCCGCTCTCAGCGGTGACGAGGTGTCTTATGCCTTCCGTGAGGAACTTCCGGGTGAGGACTATCTCTACGGCCGTGATGAATACTGCCGCCGCGCTCAGCCACGAATGTATCACTCCCCACTCGGCCCTCGTAAACCCGAGCATCAGTGTCTCGTTTCCGCCGCCGGGGGCGTAGGGGACGACCCCCAGCATGAAACCCGTCCACGCGGCCAGCACCCACGCCACCAGGAGCCCGGCCGCGGTGATATATTTGAAATACGTTATGAAGCTCACCCTGTTTTCTTCTGTCACGAATCTCTCCCTATGCTGATATCGTCAACAACGGCCGCTATGGCCTCCTATCCAATAACAACTCTTGTCACATCACAATATCTTGCAAATGGGATGCCGGATACATTTCTCAATGATTATGGATGATAAAGGCGGATCGGCGTTATCAGGCGGTGTCAGAAATCAATACATCTGACAGGGGTCTCCGGGTATGCCGGGAAATATGAAGGAATTAGATCAATCCCTCGGGTTTACGCGCGAGACTATTAGCAGGTCCTCGTGGTAGTCGGGGAGCATATCGAACGTCTTCGGGTCGGTGTCGAACGTCGCCCCCAGCACCTCGTTCGAGTACGCCCTTACGCTCCCGGTGAACCCGATATCCCCCGGCGTGCTCTGGTCGAAGAATACGAGGAAGTGCAGATCCTCCCTCCCGATGTTCTCTATGTGGTGCGGGTACGCCCTCGGGACGAAATAAACGTCGCCCTTATCGAGCGTGTACGTATCCACGGAGCCGTCCGGGCTCAGTATCGTCATCCTCGCCCTGCCTCTATCGACGTAGCCCATCTCCGCCGTTTCCGGATGCCAGTGGGGTTCCCTCATCCCCTTGTCGGTGATGCGGAGCGAATACATGGAGAGCCCTTCGAGCACGGGCCATACGTTCTTTCTCGCGACCTTCGCCCATCCCCCGCCGTTTGCGAGGAGCGGGAACGCGGCCTCGACGTTATATTTGTATTTGCTCGGGAAGTGCGCGTACCCGGGCGCTTCGCCGCGGGATTTTTTCATCCCTATGACGATATTCCTCGGAGCTCTCTTGAGCCTGGAGAAGCTCTTGCTTTTGAGACCCCACGTGTTTCCGAGCACGGCGTCCGTCATGCAGCCGAGCGAGGCCGAGAGGCCGAAGTCCTCGGGCTCTCCGTCCGAGAACGCGATAATCAGCTCCATGTCGGCCTTACCAATGTTTTCTATATGATGGAGGTATCCCGACGGGACGAAGAACATCTCGCCTGGCGAGACGGTGAACGTCTCCCTCTCGCTGTAATTGCCGAATAGTGTGACGACCCCGCTCCCTCTCAGGCAGTACGCGAGCTCGTTCGCGTTCGGGTGCCAGTGGGGCTCGCGGACGCCCTTTTCGCGCAAGAGCAGCCTGTATATCGCCATTCCTTTGAGCGCGGAAAAGTTTGTTTTATCGGCGTAAGTGCGTGTCCCGCCCTTGGCGGAGACTTGCGGTTTTGTCGAGAGAAGGTGGAAGACGTGAGGGGAGTCCATGTGAAACCTCCATTACTTCAGGTTTCACGAATTATACATCAATAACCCTGCCCCCGAAACGAAAAAGCACACAATGTGTGCTGATATACGATTCTCTTGAAACTCCTCGGATGTGGGGTGATACTCCGCACTTACATTGCGATAGTTTGCCAGCGGAGGCTCTCCGCCACACAATGTGTGCTCATATACGATTCTAGTGAACCTCCTCCACCTAACAAACTAATACCCTCTCCCTTGAGGAACGGATGCGAGCAAGTGAGCATTCGGTCGCCGCTGATCGGAAACAAAGAAGTGAATTGACTGCCGGCTCTGCTTTGCCTAATCCAAAATAGGGTTATGGGTGAGGGTGTACACTAAACATTCTTGTCATCCTGAACCATGTCCTGAATTTATTTCAGGATCGTTTCAGCATCTCATTTTTTTTCAATGTAGTCGTGGCAATCCCGCTTTTATATCATGAGCCGCTATAATGCTGCTTGTCTTCTTCTCAGGAGAATTACCCCGGCTATGGCGAGCAGGACCACGAGAGAAATCAGTCCCCACTCGGAAAGAGTAGGTATGTTGGAAACGCCAAATGTATTTGTGAACGTGCAGCTCGCGGTGTCGTTGTCCTCACAGAAGAACGTTACGCTGTTCCCCTCCACCGTGGCAGTGAGGCAGGGCTCGAATCCGTCCGAGCCGCAATTGGTCACACCCTCCGTGCACTCTATGCCCGTGAGCGACCATCCCGCGATGGCATCTTCAGTCACGGTCACAGTCTGGTTTACGTCTATTCCGAAAGACTGAACTCCGGGCTGCTCGGGTCAGCCAGGGAGAAGCTGTCTTCCTGGTCGCCGGTTATGGAGAAAGTGAACTCGTTGTCTTCCGCGGGCGCCGCGGCTTTATTGATCGTTATTATGCAGTCTCCCTCGGGCTGGGCCTGGGCGTTCAACTGGCCGAGCGAAACGATGCAGGCTAACGCGAGCGCCGTAAGTATCGCGAAAACAAAGATATTCTGTCTTCTTGCCATATTGCTCCTCCTCATATGTCGACTTTTACCTGCCAGTCTAACACATATATCCGGTCAACCAAGCAAAATTTGCGGACACACGTAGTGTGTCTTATGATCCTCCCGAACCTGCTCCGCCCTCTCCGTTCAAACCGGCGACTAGGCGTCCCCGGTGCGCGTCTTAACGCTCCTCCCCTCGATCCATGCGTAGATCGCCGGGAGTACTAGCAGCGTAAGGAGCGTGGAGGTAACCACCCCTCCGATAACGACAGTCGCGAGAGGGCGCTGCACCTCGGCCCCGGCCCCTGACGAGAGCGCCATAGGTATGAATCCGAAGCTCGCCACGAGCGCCGTCATAAGCACGGGCCTGAGACGTATCTCCGCCCCTTCGCGCGCGGCCTCGCCGGGGCTCTTTCCCTCTTTCCTTTTCTGGATTATGTACGACATGAGCACGACACCGTTAAGCACCGCTATGCCGAAGAGCGCGATGAACCCTATCCCCGCCGATATGCTGAACGGCATGCCGCGGAGGAATAGCGCGATTATCCCTCCTGTCGCAGCGAGAGGTATATTGAGATATATCATGAGCGCGGGCCGCGCCGAGCCGAACGTCGTGTAGAGGAGCACGAATATCAGGAAGAGCGCCATGGGCACGACGATCGCAAGTGTCGAGCTCGCGCGCTCGAGGTTCTCGAACTGCCCGCCCCATTCGAGCCAGTAGCCGGGCGGGATCTCGACCTCGCTTTCGATAGTCTTCTTCGCGTCGGCCACGAACCCCGCAAGGTCTCTCCCCCTCACGTTCGATTCCACGGAGAGACGCCTGTGAACATTCTCGCGGCTTATCTGGGCCGGTCCCTCCTCGATATTCACCTCGGCGAGCTGGCTGAGCGGTATCAGCTTTCCCCGCCTGTCGGAAACGCGGATGTTCTTTATCCTTTCGATGTCCGACCTGTTCTCGGCATCGAACCTGACGAGTATGGAGAACCGTTTCTGTCCTTCGAGCACCTCGCCGACGGCCTTTCCTCCCATGACCTCCACCGTGTCGAGTATCTGCCCGGCGTTTATCCCGTAACGGGCGATTGCGTTCCTGTCTATGATGACGCGGAGGTAGGGGAGCCCGGCCACCTGCTCGGCTTTGGTGTCGGCCGCTCCGGGGACCTTCGAGACCGCCCGCGCGACCCTGTCCCCGAGCTCTTTCAATGTGCCGAGGTCGTCCCCGTAAATGTTTATCGCGACGTCCGAGCGGACTCCGGCTATAAGCTCCTGCACCCTGAGCTCAATCGGCTGGGAGTAGCTGAACATCGTCCCCGGTACGGATTTCGTGAGCGCCTCCTCCATCTTTTCGATGATCTCCTCCTTCGTCTCTCCCGATTTCCATTCGTTTTTCGGTTTGAGGATAACGTATATGTCGCTCGTCTCGACCCCCATCGTGTCTGTCGCGATCTCGGGCCTGCCGGAGCGGGAGACGACAGTGACCGCCTCCGGGAATTTCATCAGCGTTTTTTCGATCATGGTCGTGTTCCTGACCGACTCCTCGAGCGACACGCTCGGGAGCCTCGACGCCTGGAGCGCTATCGCCCCCTCGTCGAGCTTCGGTATGAATTCGGCTCCCATAAATGGTACGAAAAGAAGGCTGAGGAAAAAAATCAGGGCTGCGACGCCGGTGGTGATTTTAGGATGCGCTATCGTATTCCGGACGAGGGGCAGATAGTATCCCTTGGCTTTCCTGATAATGAAGGTCTCCTTTTCTTCAGCTTTTCTCCGGAGAAAGTAAGACGCGAGGACGGGCATGAGCGTAAGCGAGAGAACGAGAGAGCCGATGAGCGCGAAAATGACGGTGAGCGCCATGGGCTTGAACATCTTCCCCTCGACTCCCCCGAGCGTGAGTACCGGGATGTACACGATTATGATTATGCCCACGGCGAAGACGATAGGACGCAGCACCTCCCTCCCGGCCTTGAGTATGGCCGCTGTAACGCTCCCGCTTGTCTCCGCTCCGGCCGCCCGAGGGACCTTGTCCCCTTTTGAGGACAGGTGCCTCACTATGTTCTCCACCATGACGACGGAGCCGTCCACTATGAGGCCGAAGTCTATCGCGCCCAGGCTCATGAGATTTCCGGATATGCCGAAATAATTCATCCCCGTGAACGCTACGAGCATCGAGAGGGGAATGGCGGAGGCAACGATGAGTCCCGCCCTGATATCGCCCAGTATGAGGAAGAGAACTGCAATTACGAGTATCGCCCCTTCGAAGAGGTTCCTGGACACTGTCCCGATCGTTTTCCGCACGAGCTCCGTGCGGTCGTAGTACGTGTCGATGGTTACGCCCGGCGGCAGCGAGCCTTTTATCTCCTCTATCTTTTCCTTGACCCTGTTCGCTACGGTGCGAGAGTTCTCGCCTATGAGCATCATCACTATGCCCGTCACGGCCTCTCCCTCGCCGTCGCGCGTAACGGCCCCTTGCCTGACCATGGGCGCGAGCTTCACTTGGGCGACGTCCCTTACGTATATGGGTGTGCCCTCGTTCCGCGTGCTCACCACTATGTTCCCGATATCGGATAGATTCTTTATGAGACCTTCTCCTCGTATCAGGTACTGCTCCTGGTTCCGCTCTATGTACGCTCCGCCCGCGTTCGAGTTGTTCTCCTCGAGCGCTTCGAATATCTCGTCCGTGGAAAGGTTGTATGAGACGAGCTTCTCCGCGTCGAGCTCGACCTCGTAAGTCTTGAGCTCGCCGCCGTAGGCGTTCACCTCGACGACGCCGGGGACGGACTTCAGCTTGAAGGCAATGTCCCACTCGAGTATTGACCGCAGCTCCATGAGCGAGTACCCCTCGCCCTTCACCTCGAACTGGTATATCTCTCCGAGCCCCGTCGATATCGGACCCATCTCGGGTGTGCCGAACCCTTCGGATATCATCTCACGCGCCTGCGAGAGCCGCTCGAACACGAGCTGCCGTGCGAAATATATATCGACGTCTTCCTTGAAATACACCGTAACCGCGGAGAGGCCGAACCTCGAGACGGAGCGTATGCTCTCTATGCCGGGGAGTCCCGACATCGCCGTCTCCACGGGGAAGGTTATGAACTGCTCCACCTCGACGGGCCCGAGGGCCGGGGCGTTCGTCAGAATCTGCACCTGGTTGGGCGTCACGTCGGGTACTGCGTCAATCGGCAGCCTGAGCATCGACACCGCTCCGACGACCGCCGTGAGGAGCGTGAGGACAATGATCAGAAACCGGTTCTTAAGCGAAAATTCCAGTATGGCGATCAGCATTCGGATATTCTCCTCTCGTTCAGTGAGCGTGTCCCTCGCCCATCTCCTCCTTGAGCACTACGGACTTGAGGTAGAACCCTCCTTCGGTCACCACCTCGTCGCCGGGTTCGAGACCATCGAGAACCTCGACGAATCCCCCCGATTCGCGGCCCGGCGAGATCTCTCTCATCTCGAACGTGTCTTCCCCCTCACGTACGAACACCGCGGGCTTCCCTCTTATCCGCTGCACGGCCGAGGCGGGCACGGCTACGACCTCTTTCCCTTCCCGGGAAGGGAGCGATATAGCGGCTGTCGCGAACATGCCCGGCTTGAGCTTCCCGTCCGGGTTCGGTATCTCGACCCTCGCCTTCGCCGTCCGTGTCGATTCGTCGAGTGTGTCGCTCACGTACGTGACCGTCCCCTTGAACCGCTCGCCGGGGTAGGAATCGACGTCTATGTCCACCTCGCTGCCTCCGCCGACGAGCCTGAGGTCTTTTTCGTATACGTCGAGCAGGATCCAGAGGCGGGAGAGATCGACTATCGTGTAGAGGTTGTCTTCGGGCGTAACGAGCTCGCCTAGTATCGTATGCTGCTCTATCACCGTGCCGTCGAACGGCGCGATGAGGAGATAATGGGATGAAGCGTGCCCTTTCACCTCCCACGCGAGACCGCTTATTTCCGCATCCGACAGTCCGAGCAGCCTCAGGGTCTCGCGCGCTGTATTGAGCCCGGCTTCGGAGCGGAGGAAATCCCCCTTAGCGCCGAGGTATTCCTTCTCGGAAGAGATTTCCTTCCTGAATAACCTCTCTTCCCTCCGGTATTCCGCGAGGGTGACTTCATAGTCCGCCTTCGCTTTGAGGTATTCGGCCTTCGCCTGCCCGAGCTCTATGCTATCTATCTCAGCGAGCACATGCCCTTTTTTTACGCTCTCTCCGAGAAACGACTTTACCTCCTCGACCCTTCCCGCTATGCGCGGGCTAACGTGCGCGGTCTTCGTCCGGTCGGGCTCTATGACAGCCGTTGTCCTGATCTCGTCCCCGAGGGCGCGGAGACCGGCGGGGACTGTCCTGATGTCGAGCGTTTTGAGCGCTTCGGGCGAGAGCTCGATGTGGCCTTCATCTTCCGAATGCCCGTGGTCTTCTTCGCCGTGCTCGCCGGAGCGGTCTTCGCGCGCCTTGTCCCGATCTTCTGATCCGCATCCTAAGAGGGCGGCACTGATGAGGAATACAGCCGTTAATCCGAACAGAATGGTTTTGTTTTTCATTTTGTTTTCTCCCTCCCGGCTGTGCTGTTTTGTATTTCCTGAACGGGCGTTCCGGTGAGCCTCTCGACGTCGGCGAGCGAGAAGTGATACGATTTCAGCGCCTGTACGTATTGAGAATCGGCATCGAAAACGGTTCTCTGCGCGTCGAGCACGTCGAGGAGCGAAAACTTCCCCTCCCTGTACCCCTCGAAGATCGATTCGTATGCGCTCTCCGCTTCACGGAGTACTTCGTTCTTCAGCGCCTGCGCTTCGTTATAAGCGGTCGTCAAATCTTGATACGCCACGGCAATGCGTTGACTGCGGCCTCCGCATTCCTTTTTTCTTCTTCTCCTTTTAAAATCCTGCGGCGTGCTTCGAGTATGCTGCCCTGGTTCCGGTCGAATACCGGGAGCGGTATGGAAAGCCCGACTACGAAGGCGTTGTCGTCCTTCTCGCTTATGTGTCTATACCCGCCGCTGATAATTGGGTCCGGCACTGCCCTTGCTTTTTCAAGCTTTAGCGCCGCTTCCCGTTGCTCCATTTCAGTGACCCATCGCGCGATATCCGGGTTTTGCGAAATAAACTCCGCAATACGATCGTATGCGGGGATAGGGAAAACCTCGTCCAGGTCGCCCTCGGCTTTAACGAACGACGGCTTTGTGCTTCCCCACTGCAGGGCGAGCTGCTTTCGTGCCGTATCGAGGTCTCTCCGCGCACGGTCGAGTCTGATCTCGGACTGGGAGTACGCGACCTTGGCCCGCTTCTCCTGAATGGGGGAGATCTCTCCCGCGGAAGCCTGCTCGGCCACCGTGGCGTATACGCGTTTTGCGAGAGCGGTCAGTTCTTCCGTAAGCTTCAGTTGTCTTTGCGCGGCGAGCACGCCCGTAAAAGCCTTGGCTGTATTCGTGAGCACGTCGAGTCTAGCGGCCTCATAGTCCCACCCCGCCAGGTCCGTATCGAGCACTGCGAGCTTTTTTCTCTTCGAAACCTTCCCCCAAAGAGGGACGAGTTGGCTCAGAAGGACAGTCGTTTCCGTCCCTTTGAATCCCTCAACCGAACCCGTGCCTCCGAAATCCTCGAGCAGCGACTCGATTTCGGGATTCGGAAGCAGACCCGCTTGGATCGCCTCGGCCTCCTTAGCGCGAACCTCCCACGAGTAGGCAGCGAGAGACGGGTTATGCGCGAGCGTGAGCGAAAGCGCGTCACGAAGCGTGATCGTGCCCCCGGGCTCGGCGATCTCCGCCGCGGGCGGGATATCGTCCGCCTCCCCATATGCGGAGATAGGTAATGCCAGAAATGCGAGCAATGCGAATACTCTTATGAGCATAGGATTTCTCCCGGACTGATAGATGAAATAGAACCGGATACACCGGCCCTGCCGATGAAAAGACGCGGAGCACGCCCGCCGGCGGGCGCCGCAATGGGAAATTACAGGGGGTCTAGCAGATGAGAATGACGGTTTTTATAAAACCGGGGAGAGTGCTTCTTTCGAGCGGGCCTTCCGTAAACGGCCCGCGGTAAGACGTCGCCGGATAGAGAGAAACAGGCGATACGTATGCGGAGAACGTCTGCATCACGGCGGCCCGATCCGTACCGCACCCGGAATCAGCCTCTTTCTTGGTCATACGTTCGGCGAGCGGTATGTCGAGGCAGGAGCCGCAGTGGCCGCTCCACGGGTATTCTCCGGCGGTCAGGGGTGAATGTTCAGCTATGCCGCTGTTCCTGTCCGGGATAGCGTCAGCGCAGGACCCGCTGAGATAACCCTCGATAGAAGCGTCGCCGTTTTCTTCGAGGCACAGCGCCACGCCCGGCATGTAAAGCTGCATCAGGAGCGTGAAGGCCAGTATTAATGCCGAAACCCGGCTACCGTGCGATTCAATAAATTTCATAAAATTTCATATCTTCGTTCCGCGTACCGCGTCGAAAAATTTAGACTTGGCTAAATTATAAGTAAGTTATAACGAAATACAAGAGGTTGCGTTGATTTCGGGGAAGATCGACCCGAGCTGCGGAGGGGAAACGAAAAAGGGGGCCGAAGCCCCCTTTGATTGAATCCATAATTGAGACTGTCAGGTGTTTAAGCGGCCGCTTTCCTTCTTCTCAAGGCAATGAATACTCCGGCCGCTCCGATGACGGCCGCCATCGCCATAAGCCCCCATTCAGAGAGCGTCGGAATATCAGTGGGTGATGCGACGTTGGAAAAAACACAGCTTGCATCGTCATTGTCCAAACATTCGGCGACGATGCCGCCGTCAATGATCGTGATTCGGAGGCAGGGGATGAATTCTCCGGGAGGTCCGCAGTTGGATGAACCGTCCGTGCATTCGATGTTTTCAAGCTGCCAGCCCGGAACAGCGTCTTCCGTTATAGTAAATATATTGCCTACGGACATGCCGATATCGATTGAATTGTCGCTCGGGTAAGATAGTGTAAAACCTTCACTTCCATTTCCTGTTACCAAAAAATCGAACGGAAAATCGTTCGCGGGAAACGCCACTTTATCAATGGTCAATATGCAATCCTGAGCCCGTGCATATGTCGTGCCAAGCACTAAAGGACCCAATCCGCCTAGAATAATCAGGAAAACGAAACCAATCGAGCTTCGTCTGTATGCCATTTTACCGTCCTCCTTTAAGCACGCTCCGTGCCGTGTGTATATGCACATTCTAACATAAATATGTAAAAATTTTCCATATATGTAGATGCTGGAATAAAAAATGGGGAGAAGATGCGGAATCCGGCTTATCCGGGTCTCATTGCGGGGTATATTGCGGGAAGATCGGCGTATGGCGGAGTTCTCTTTTTCCCGTCATCGGGAGCGAGTGTGTTTCGCGTACGTCCATTAATGCCTGCCGCCGTGGTGCCCGCCGCCCGGACCATGATATCCCGGCCCGCCGGGGCGTCCGGGTCCGCCGTGATAGCCGGGCCCGTGTCCGTGATAACCCCCATGCCCGTGATGGCCTCCGTGCCCGTAATACCCACCGTGCCCGTGATATCCTCCGTGATAATTATTGTAATAGAAGCTGAACCCCGGCAGCGGAAATCCGTAATAGCCGAACCCGTACCCCGGATATAACGGATACCCGTACCGATAATACGTTCCGCCGTATGCGTACGGGCCGTAGTAATACGGATAATAGGGCCCGGAGTACGATTCGTAAGTGCCCGCGTAATAACCCGCCCCTGCGTAGCATCCGGCTATCGCCAGTACCGGGAGCGCTATCAGAACCGCTGTGATCAATATCCTTTTTATTTTCATCTTTTTCTCCCGCGAGCATCCCCTCATATATCTATAAATCCTTTCATCACAGAATAGTTGCATATTTCTTGCCGCGGGAAAGTTTTATTACCCTGCGTATATATTGCTTTATTCCGGAATAAGATTGTACGACCCGGTTAAATGTCAGGATCCCGGACATTGCTTGATTCAGGATGCATGATGGGGGCTGCGCCTTTGGCTTCGCCCGCCCAAGCACGATGCAGGATCAGTGATACGCTTCTTTCATCCTGTATCATGAATCATGCATCTTGTATCCTGTATCTTGCATCATCAATCCTGATTGGGATAATTTAATAGATTCATGAGACCTACCTGGGCTGAGATCGATCTCGACTCCTTGATCCATAATTTCAACGTCGTAAAAGGCCTCCTCGGTGAAGGGGTGGGGGTTCTCTCCGTCGTCAAGGCGGACGCCTACGGTCACGGGGCCGTCGAGGTCGGGAGGGCGCTCGAAGAGGCAGGCACAGAGATGCTGGGCGTCGCCACCGTCGAGGAAGCGGCCGAGCTCAGGGACTACGGCATAGATATACCCATACTGCTCCTGGGCGGGATGCGCCCGGACGAGGCCCCCGTCGCCGCCGAGTATTCGCTCACGCCGTGCCTCTACTCGCTCGACGTAGCGAAGAGCCTCGACGCCGTATCGGAAAAGACCGGAAAAAAGCTCCCATATCACCTCAAGATAGACACCGGAATGACGAGACTGGGCGTGAGGCCCGAGGAATTAGGCCCGTTTTTATCGGAGCTCGCCGCGTATAAGAACATAGTGATGGAAGGTGCGCTCACTCATCTCGCCTCCGCCTTCTCCGAATCGCCTGACCTGACCCGCTCGCAGCTCGCGGAGTTCACGGGCATAGTAGGGAAGCTGAGGGAGAAGGGTTTCACCCCGCGCTACGTGCACGCGGCCAACAGCGCCGCCATACAGCGCTTCCCGGA